>Ga0105047_10001089_pt1 | contig 47946 bp, 51 predicted proteins | sample MAT04_FD_78384 | JGI IMG/M metagenome (GOLD analysis project Ga0105047, IMG submission 78384) | Freshwater microbial communities from Lake Fryxell liftoff mats and glacier meltwater in Antarctica - MAT-04 (megahit assembly) | ecosystem: Environmental > Aquatic > Freshwater > Ice > Liftoff...
AACTCTCGCAGTTCAGTAACGACATCGCTTTGGGTGTGGGACCTGCGGTAGTCCACTGGCAGTTCGAAGTACTGGGCAAACGGAGTCGTCACTAGCGGCAGCGAATCCCAGTCTGGCGTGTAATCCGGCGCGGGGTCGCCGTGGAGTTCGGCCTCGAGTCCGACTACGTGCGCAACGACGTCACCGGCAGTCCATCCTGGGCAGCCAGTTGAAGCGTTCCACTGCTCGTCGGTTAGCCCGACAGCCAAGGTTGCGAGGTCATCCAGACTACTCATCCAGATCTCCCGCAGCTCACTCATCGGGGCGTCGAGTGCCTGATTGATCACGTCTGCGGTGGTCTCCATTCGCCAGAGCCTACGGCTGCCGGTAGCGTCGAGTCATGGTTCGGGTAGCAATGGTGCAATTGGCAGTCGATGGCAACGAGTCTGTCGCCGACCGCATCGAGCGCGCGATGTGGTTGACCAATGAGGCGACACAGAGCGCGGACATGGTCGTGCTGCCGGAGCTATGGCCGACCGGCGCTTTCGATCTTGAGCTTGGCGTGGAGCATGCGCAGCCCATCAACGGACCGCTCGTGCAGGCACTGGCGACGCTCGCGGCTGACACTGCCACCTGGATTCATGGCGGCTCATTCGTGGAGAAGGCCGACAAGGGACGCCTCTTCAACACCTCTGTGATGTTCGCTCAAGACGGCACTTTCGCCGCGATCTACCGCAAGATTCACCTGTTTGGGTTTGATGCTGGTGAGGCAGCGATCCTTAATGGTGGCGATGACGTCGTTGTCGTTCACACGCCGCTTGGGCTGACTGGCTTGGCAACGTGTTACGACCTACGATTCCCTGAACTCTTCCGTGAGATGACAGAGCGCGGTGCGAGTGCGGTGCTGCTCAGCTCAGGGTGGCCGCTCGCGCGGATCGCGCGATGGAACATCTTGGCTCAGGCGCGCGCGATGGAAAATCAACTGTGGTTTATCGGGTGCAATGAGACGGGCACGCACGGTGACGTGACGCTCGGCGGCAACAGCATCGTGACTGACCCTTGGGGCGACGTGACGTTCCAAGCCGATGAGGGCGAAGGGATCTTCTACGTCGATATCGACCCGAAATTTGCGACCAAGGTCCGCGCCGACTTCCCAGTCCTGCGCGACCGCAAGCTCTAGCCGCCCGGTTGCCCTAGCCTTGCCTCTGCCGGAAGAAAGCCGTCTCGAGCCCGTTGAGTGTGTAGTTGTTGAGGTCTCTTCAAGATTAAATGCATCAACAACTCAACAGTCAACGGGAGGGTTTAACGCGGGTCGCGGGTGTCGCGACTGTTGAGCTTGGCTAGGTACTCGTTGTACTGGTCAAGCTCAACGTCGCCTCGCTGCTCGGTGATGCGATCGCGGCGCTTGGATTCGCGCTCATCCGATCGCGCCCATTGCACTGCGATGATCAGCATGAGGATCACTGTCGGCAACTCGCCCACGGCCCACGCGACCTGCCCGGCCAGCATCGTGTCGGCGACCGAATCGGTCATCCACGGCGGCTTCACCACCGAGTACCAGGAAGCACCGATCGCGCTCGTACTCATCAGTGCCAGCGCGAAGAAAGTGTGAATGACGATCGCGCACAAAACCATGATCAGCTTTGCCCAGTGCGGCAGCTTGCGAGGTTGCGGATCGATACCGATAGCGACCCAAGAAATCAATAATCCAGTAGCAAGGAAGTGGAAGATCATGAAGATGTGGCCCACATGGTTGCTCATCAGCGCACCAAATAGCGACGTGAAGTACAACCCGTAAAGGCCGATCGCGTAAATCGCCAAGACTGTCGCAGGATGGGTGAAGAAGCGCGCAATGTTGGAATGAACAGTGCCAAGGATCAGCTCGCGCGGTCCCCGACCATGCGTCGGGGATGCCTTGATCGCGCGCAACGCCAACGTCACGGGCGCACCGAGCACCAACGGGATCGGCGCCATCATGGTCAACGTCATGTGCTGGACCATGTGAAGGCTGACCGACATCTCGGCATAGGTGGCAATGCCTGCGTTCGTCGCCCAGATGACAATCCCGATTCCGAGTAGAAAGCTCAGGGTTTGCCAAATTGACCACTTGTCACCGCGGGCCCGCAGGCGCATGACACCTGCGACGTACAGCGCAGCCGCAAGCAGGCTTAACGTCAGGAATAGCGAGTCGTAGTGCCACCCGCCGATGACCGCAGCCATGTGGGGCGCCGGCGGGAAGGGGTACCCGAGTAGGAGTTCGCCCTGGGTCGCGTAGAGCACAGTGCCGCGAGTCGGCTCAGTTGCCGAGAGTGCGACCCCAAGTCCGCTAGCGACAGCCATCAGCAGTATCTCGAACAGGGCGATCCGCGAGAAAGATCGCCGCGCGTTGTGGTTGTCCAAGGTAGCCAGGATGCGCCGACGCATGATCACCCCAACACCCACGAGCGCGATCAGTAGCACCGACTTTGCTACGACCAACCGACCGTAGCCGCTCCAGATGAGGTCGTCGGGACTCGCCAAACGAGTAAAAGCGTTGGCGATTCCAGAGCCCAACAAGACAACAACGCACCACAGCGCGATGTTGCTGAACCGTCGTGCCGCTATGCCGAGCTGTGGGCTGGTGAGGCGAGCCTTCGACGGCCACGCCGCAGTCCCGAGGGCGATGACCCCGCCGACCCAGACTGACGCAGCCAGCGCGTGCGCGACACCATTGACGATCGCCACGGAGTGGTTACCCAAGCCGGCTGCGTGCCCAGCCAAAGCAGGAGTGCAGATCGCGACCAAGCTGAGGCACAGCCACAAAGTCGCGGTCGTGAGCTTGATGGTGAAGAAGCAACCGACAGCGACGATGAGTGCGAGTACCGAACTGATGGCCAAGGTCCGAACGCTCGTGACTTCCCATGCATAGGTTGCGATTGTCTGCGCGCGAACAGCTTCGGATAGTGAAATGCCCAGGACGTTCGCGAACGTGAAAGCAGCGGCCGTCAGGGCAGTCACGGACCAGATCGCCGCAGCAATTCCAGCGCGAACAGTCCAAACTCGCCCCGTGCGCGACACCACATCTCGCGCGGCTGGATCAAGGAACGCGGCAAAGAGCAGCCACCCGATCGTGCACATTGCTGTCACAAAAACCGTCGCTGTGAGGATAGTGAGACCCCAGCTGACCACCGGTCCGGCATCGGGAATGCCAAGGGGCGGCGCTTGGTAGCTGGCCCCCGAAGCGACCAGGCCGACGATCGCGCTGGTTACGCAGACCAACGTGAACGCAGCGACTATCCGAGCGCTGACCGAACGGTTGATCCGCTTGTCCGACACGTCTACTGTGGACTTGCCGGAGCTGCGGCTGCTCGTTGGCGCTTCTGCTTCCATGTCAGTGCTTCTTTCCCCGTCGTGATTGCAGCGCAAGGCCAGTGATTCCAGCCGCGACGATGGCTATTCCGCCTAGAGTCGGGATGATCCATAAGGTGGAAGAGTCGCCGGTGTCGATCGGTGACGCCGCAGCTTGGCTCGTTGAAGTGGTGGGTATCGCACCGGTTGTCGCGGATGCTGCCCCGGAAACCGTTGGGCTCGCCGAAGCCGCGACCCCGTAGGTGAAGCTGAATTCACCGGTCAGCACGTGCCCATCATCACCGACGTTGCGCCAGGCGATTGTGTACGTGCCGACGGGCGCATCCTGGGGCCAGGGAGTTTGCGCGGTGGCCTCAGTAACGATCGCCGGCGGGAGGGGCACTTCGGAGTTGTCAGCAGCACGCGCAACGATCTTGGTGGTGTCTTTGAGTGGTGCCTCGGCGAATGTCAGGGTGATCCGCGCCGGGGGCTCTGCCAAGGTCGCATTCGCCTCGGGTGAAGTCGAGAGTAACTCGTCATGGGCGAAGGCGGGGTTGGCAACGACGACACCGCCAATGAGGAGGAAAGCGATCACGGCCAACAGCCGGAAGAGTCGTTGCACAAGCCAACAATACGTTTCATGTGCACAGCGTTGGTGTCGGACGGGGAAACCAGCGGAAATGTCCCGAACGACCTGCATCTATCCGCTAGCGCCATTAAGGCGGACCGACCATTCTCCTAGCTCGCCCATAGGCCTGTCGGCCTCGAGCCGGTTGACATCAACGAGATACCGAAGCCGATTGCCGAAGAACAAGTCGCCCATACGGTGGCGCGCGTCGCATTCACCCATCGCTTGCCCGACGACCCGTGAACTGAGCTGAAAGTCAGCGGTAGCCGCAGCGATGAGCAAGTCGTCGAAATGGTCGGGTGCTAGATCGATAATCCGTCCGCCATTGTGGTCCGGCGAAAATCCGCGCAGGGCGCCTGTGTCCTTGGCGATTTGGCGATAGTCGGCCGATTGCCGGTCGCGATCACGGGAGTCAAGTAGTCGTAGGCGGTCGGCGAAGAAGCCTGCGAGGACTTTCGGCGGGTATTCGGCAACGTAATGCCCATCGCTGGTGTCAGTATCGACCTGCCAGATTCGAACTGAATTGGAATCGATCTTGGCACACACGGCCGCCAGCAGGACTAACTCGTTGGCATTCTGTCCTGTCCAAACGACCAGATCGTCGCTTGATGCCACGGCTTGGAGCAGTTTTACCCAGGTGCCCTCGACCCGCCACTCACCCCGGCTCGGGGTGGCCGCGATCGACTCTTGCCAGTAGGTAGCGCGCGCGGCGGCCGGTTCCAAAGGCCCTTGTGACAAATCGTCGTCCAGAACGACAACGCGACCAGGTAAACCGAGTTGCTCAACGGCGACTTTGAGCCCACCTCCAGCGCTGTAACCCGAGGCGATATGGACCGGGTCGACCGGGACTACTGCCGCACTTCTGGATGTTCCCATACCCTGATCATGCCATCGGCAAAGAACAAACCCCCTCGAGCGTTGGGTTCTGAGGCGCAGAAACCAAACTCTCGAGGGGGTTTGCCGACTAGGTGACCCAGGCCGGGTTGGGTGCTTAGAAGCACTCCTCCGGAAGGTCCATGACCTCAAGGGTCGTCGCCTCGGCGACTGCCCGCTCGGCGGCCAGCATCGGCAGACGGTTCTGTGCGAACCAACGTGCCGTTGCGATCTTCCCGGTGTAGAACTTCTTGTCGCGCTCGCTAGCACCGGCTTCAAGCGCAGCGATGGCCACGTCAGCCTGCTTCAGCAGCAGCCAGCCGATCACCAGGTCGCCGACTGACATCAGCAGGCGGCTGGTGTTGAGTCCGACGCGGTAGAGCTCGCGGTTGTCCTCTTGGGATTTCATGAGCCAGCCACCGAGAGTGCCGATGAAGCCCTGAACTTCTTCCAGGCCCTTGCCGAGCGCCTCGCGGGACTCAGCAAGTTGATCGCCCTCCGACGTTGCCTTGACAGTCTCGGTGATCTCCCCGGCCAGCTTAGTGATGGCCGAGAATTGATCGCGAACCATCTTGCGGAAGAAGAAGTCCATGCCCTGGATCGCTGTGGTGCCTTCGTACAGGGTGTCGATCTTGGCGTCGCGAACGTACTGCTCGAGCGGGTAATCCTGCAAGAAGCCCGAACCGCCAAAGGTCTGCAGCGACTCGGTGCCCAGCAAGACCCATGCCCGCTCGGAACCAACGCCCTTGACGATGGGCAGCAGCAGGTCGTTGAGGCGATCGGCCATGTCACCGTCACCATGCTCAGAACCGTGCAGCGCGACCTCGTCTTGGGTCTTGGCTGTGTAGGCGACAAGTGCGCGCAGGCCCTCGGCGTATGCCTTCTGCGTCATTAGGCTGCGACGAACATCAGGGTGGTGGGTGATGGTCACGCGGGGCGCGGCCTTGTCCATCATCTCGGTGAGGTCGGCACCTTGGACGCGGTTCTTGGCGTAATCCAACGCGTTGAGGTAGCCAGTCGACAGCGTGGCGATTGCCTTTGTGCCGACGAGCATGCGGGCGTACTCGATGACCTTGAACATTTGCGCGATGCCGTCGTGAACGTCGCCGACGAGATAGCCGACAGCCGGCTCCTTCTCGCCGAAGGTCAGCTCACACGTGGTCGAGGACTTGATGCCCATCTTCTTCTCGAGGTTGGTGACGTAAGCGCCGTTGCGCTCGCCAAGCTCACCGGTCTCGGTGTCGAAGAGGAACTTCGGAACGACGAACAGGCTCAGGCCCTTGGTGCCGACCGAAGCGCCTTCGGGACGAGCCAGCGCGAGGTGGATGATGTTCTCGTTGACGTCGTTGTCACCGTTGGTGATGAAGCGCTTTGTGCCTTCAAGGTGCCAGGTGCCATCGCCCTGATCGATCGCCTTGGTTCGCCCTGCGCCGACGTCGGAACCCGCATCGGGCTCGGTGAGGACCATGGTGGCTCCCCATCCGCGATCGAGTATGATCTGCGCCCATTGCTTCTGTTTATCGGTGCCCAGGGCGTCGAGGATCGCTCCGAAACCGGGGCCGGACAGCATCATGTAGGCGGCGGGGTTGGCGCCGAGGAACATCTCGGCCATAGCCCAGTTAAGGCTCGGGGGTGCGCCAGAGCCTCCGAGGTTGTCGGGAAGTGACGCGTTCCAGAAGCCGGAGTCGTAGAGCGCTTTGTAGGACTTCTTGAACTCATCGTCGAGGGTGACGCTGTTGGTCGCTGGGTCAAAGGTTGCCGGGTTACGGTCCCCGGGAGTGAAGCCGTCAGCTAGGGGACCCGAGGCCAACTTCTCTGCCTCGCGGAGGAGTTCCTTGGCGGTGTCGACGTCCATTTCTTCGAACGGGCCTTTGCCCAGACGCTCTTCGACGTTGAAAACCTCAAAGAGATTGAACTCGATATCACGCAGGTTGCTCTTGTAGTGCCCCATTGCGGCTCCTCGATCCAGAATCAGTTGTTACCCATCAGTAACTCCATAATGCTACTCACCAGTAACTTGCGCAAGACCCTGCGGCATAACGCTTAGAGTCGTCTTCGTCACACTGCGTGGCGGTGGCGGTGGCGATGCCTCGCCGGGATGGGTTGTGCAAAAGGCCCGGGATCAGGTGCGGACAGCCCGGTCGTCAGTCCAAATCCCCCGCGCGAGCCCGGCCGTAACGACGACTCCGGTCACGACATGCATGATCACGAGGATCACCCGTGTGGCTGTCGTGATCGCTTCGGGCCTATTGAGGGGTGCGGACAACGACGCGAGCGTGAACAAGGCTCCACACACGATGATCCAGCGAACCGCATGACTAACCGACCTACTCAATAGGCCTACGAAGAGTCCAGCCACCAGGCTGGCGAACAGGGTCGCAGCGATCACGATGAGCGGAGTGAGCGAGGTGTCGAGCTGATCGTCGGCAACCGTGAACACTGTCGTCGGGACTCCGATCCCGCGCGCGATCAGCCAGATCAGGCAGTTGATTGCCGCCGCGACTGTGCCGAAAACCAATCCCGTGCGGACGCTGGCACCCAGGCTTCGGTGAGGCCGGGGGTCGCGTGGCAGCGGCCTAGCCATTGAGCGATTCACGGACACCTGTCAATCATCCCTGAAGCCAGTGGGACGGGGAGTGTGGAGTCGAAAATCAGTCAGTTGCGCCGCGGCTGGCAGCACGCGCTCGACAGCCGGGCTATCAGCGTGGCGCACCGGCAGCCGGGGTCAGGCCATCGGGGCGCGCTCGAGTGCTGGGCTTTCAGCGTGGCGCACCGGGGCTAGGCCATCGGCGTGTGTTCGACAGCCGGGCTATCAGCGTGCAGCAGGTATCTGCTCGACGTAGCTCGTTGTTGTCGCAGTTAGTCGTCGGACTTAGCGGAGGCTCGTTCCTGTTCCCACGCAGTGAGCTGATGCTCTAGAGCCTTCATGATTTCGAAGACTTGCTCGGGTGGAACCCGGACTCGCGCGATCACGCGGGACTTCAGCACTGAAATGTCGCGGCCGTGCTCGTCCTGCTGGATCTCTGGAGGGGCAGCCAGAGCAGCGAAGTCGAAGGTGAAAGTGCTCGGTGTGTGCCAAACGCTAACAAAGTCGGCATAGACCCCGGCAATGACTTCTTCGGGCAGGTCGATTTGGTGCAGCTCGTCAGTCACCGGATCACCGTAGCGCGGTAGGCAGCGGCGAGAGTGGCCAGTTCGACAAATGCCTTGGCTTCAGGGCGCCTTCCGATTCCGAACTCCGAGGAATCGACCGAAACATGCTGAATCGACCGAAACGTTTCGGTCGATTCAGCATGTTTCGGTCGAATTTGCAGGGGGTGAACCTCGAACCCCGCGCGCTACCCTCAGTTCAGGGTCTCGCCGCGTGCCAGCGCCTCGACGTAGGTGGCGATCTTGCGCGCCCTGGTTGCCGGCAGCTTCGGCTGGCCAATCCGATACAGAAACGCGTACCGGGTGGAGCCGGTCAGCGTGGCAAAGAACTCCGCCGCTGCGGGGGTGGCATCGAGGGCCTGCTGAAAGTCGGCGGGCACTTCGATGGAGCTCGCACCTGCGTAGGCGCGTTCCCACTGACCGTTGGCCTTGGCAGTCTCGATAGCGGTATAGCCGGCGGGGCGCATCCGGTCCTTCGCGATCAGGGCTTCGACCTTGTCACGATTGAGCTGCGACCATGGGCTGCGCGATTTGCGGGGGGTGAAGCGTTGCAGAAACCAGCCCTCGTCGTAGGAGTTCTTCTGCCCGTCGATCCAGCCGAAGCAAAGCGCCTCGTCAAGGGCTTCGGCGTAGGTCACAGAAGGAGCCGGGTTAGCCTTCTTCGCGAGCTTGATCCAAATTCCGGCAATTGACTCGTGGTGAGCTTCTAGCCAGTCGTTGAGCAGCGGCGGATCGTCGAACGTGAGGACTGCAAATCCGTCCTTCTGGTGAAGTTCAGCCATCGCGAAGCTACGCGTCGCGGCGCTTGAGCAGCACGGCAGCGATCGCGACGACAACGACTACATAGCCGCAGAACACCCCAAACCCGACCCATGGAGACAAGGCTGCGTCATTGGGAATGGTGTTCATGATCCCTTGACCAGCGTTGCCCGGCAGGTACTTGTTGATGTGCTCAGCCCAACTGCTTGGTAGGAAGTTCGCCAGGATCGGGATGATCAACAAAAGCACGACCAGTGCAGCAATCGAACCAGCGCTAGAGCGGATGATGCCGCCCAGGCCAATCCCGAATAGCCCAACGACCGTCAAATAGAGGGCACAGCCAACGACTGCTCGCAAGGCGCCCGGTGAACCGATCGTTACTTGCAGATCGGCACTGGCAAGCACTGCCTGACCGATGAAGAAGGCAATCAGAGACGTCACCAGCATCACGACGAAACCAACAACTGCGAACACGATCAACTTGGCCCACAGCACCGGCAGGCGCTTCGGGACGGCGGCAAGCGTAGCGCGGATCATCCCTGTCGAGTACTCGCCGGTAATACACAGGACCCCGAGCACTCCTATCGCAAACTGCGCGAGGATGAATCCGGTGATGCTTGTACTCACCGGATCCACGACACCGATTCGGTCTGGTTGATCGCCCTTCGCCTGCGACGCGGTCCCCAGGCAGAACAGGGCGCCAAGCCCGATCATCAAGATGGCTGCTGAAATCAGAGACCAGTAGGTCGAACGCAACGACCGAAACTTGGTCCATTCCGAAATCACAACTCGGCTAAGGCTCACGCCCGGGACCGGTGGGCGCTTGTCCAGGGTCACGGTAGGAACGGTTTCGCTCATTGCTGAACTCCTTGCGCCTGCGTGGAAGCTGGGGCATCGACTTGGCCTTGATATTCGACAGAGTCATGGGTCATTTCCATGAAGACCTCTTCCAGTGATGCGCGTTGCGGTGACAGCTCGTGCAGCACAATTCCGGCTGCCGCGGCGCCCTCACCGATCGCTTCGCTTGTGATGCCCTCGACCTTGATCCCACCATCTTCATCTGAAGCAGACGTGCCGCCGAGTCGCTGCACAAGCGCTTGCGCCTCTGCCAGTTGCGGGGACCGAACGACAACGAATTTGGCCGATGACCCCGAGATGAAGTCCTCGACGCTGGTATCAGCAATAAGCTTGCCCTTGCCGATCACGATTAAGTGCTCGGCGGTCAAAGCCATCTCGCTCATGAGGTGCGACGAAACGAATACCGTCCGCCCTTCAGAGGCCAGGTACTTCAGCAAGTTGCGGATCCAGAGAATGCCCTCGGGGTCCAGGCCGTTGACAGGCTCATCGAGGATGACAGTAGAAGGATCACCGAGCAGGGCGCTCGCGATGCCAAGGCGCTGCCCCATGCCTAGCGAGAACCCGCCAGCCTGCTTCTTCGCAACTTCGCGTAGGCCGACCATGTCGACTACTTCCTCAACTCGACTGCGTGGGATGCCGTTGGTCTGAGCAAGAGCGAGGAGGTGGTTGAAGGCCGACCTACCGGTATGAATCGAGCGCGCTTCCAGGAGGGCGCCGACCTCGCGTAGTGGAGCCTTCGCATCCCGGTAGGCCATGCCGTTGACGGTCGCAGTTCCCGCCGTTGGAGCATCAAGGCCCAGGATCATGCGCATCGTGGTGGACTTGCCCGCGCCGTTTGGCCCGAGGAAGCCGGTGACGATTCCCGGGTCCACCTTGAATGTCAGGTCGTCGACCGCGAGCTTTTCCCCGTAGCGCTTAGACAGGCCGGTGACCTCGATCATCGCGATCTCCTTCAGGTGGTGATGAGCTGGGCAATGATTGTCGATCACTGGGCTGCACTTGTCGGGTAGAACTCGCAATCTACCGAAGTCGGTATGGCGAGGTATTGCTGGATCCACAGGAGACATCGAGAGGCATCTGCGTGAAGAAGCTTTAGTTGGCGGGTCGCTAGGGTCGAAGGATGAGTATGAGCTCCACGAAGCTGGTAACCGCTGTGTCGGCGATCGGCGTGACTTCCGTGGCTGTAGTTGCACTGGTCACGGCCCCTTTTGCTCATGCGCAAAGCGCTGGTGACGGTGAAAGTAGCGGTCGTAATGCGAGTGCCCGTGCCCAGGCCCATGCCCCTCCTAGCGCGCGTGCCACGAACCTGCAGCCAACAAAGCCGCAGTCGGCATATTTGCCAGGTACCAAGTGCCGAGCATTTCCGGCATCCAACGTCTGGCATGCCGATATTTCTAAGTTGCCTGTCAGCGGGCGGTCTCGGGCGTGGCTTGTGAATTCGGGCGCAACCGGGCGCAGACTGCATCCGGATTTCGGCCCGAGCTACGGCGAGCAAACTGTCCCATACGGAATTCCGATCACGGTCGTTCGCACAAAGAAGCCGGCCGCCAAGGTCAGTTTCGACTACTTCGACGAGAGCGATCATGTCCTCTATCCACTCAGCCGTTCGACTAAGATCGAGGGTGGCTGGAATGCCGACGGTGATCGACATGCGATCGTCGTCAACGCGACCACCTGCATGTTGTATGAGACCTGGGATACGCATCTGACACCGAGCGGGTGGCATGCGGGGTCGGGGGCGGTCTGGTCGTTGAAGTCCAACAAGCTGCGACCTGCTGGATGGACATCGGCAGATGCTGCAGGGCTACCGATCCTGCCCGGGCTACTTCGCTTCGACGAGGTCAAAGCGGGACGAGTCGACCATGCGATTCGGTTCACCGTTCCGACAAGTCAGCGCTCGGCGCTGTGGCCCGCGCGTCATCAAGCGGGCTCGACAAGCAGCACTGCCTATCCGCCGATGGGCGCACGATTCCGCATCAAAAAGGGCTTCAGCATCAAGGGCTATTCCGCCTACGCGCGAACCATTCTGAAAGCGATGAAGCGCACAGGCATGGTGGTTGCTGACAACGGTTCGGGGTGGTTCTTCCAGGGAACCCAAGACGCACGGTGGCCGTCGGGGCTGATCGATGAGCTTAAGACGATCCCGGCGAGTTCGTTTGAAGCCGTCGACCTACGCAAGCTGAAGGTCAGTGCCAACTCCGCGAAAGCCCGTCGCTGAAATTCCACTGGCAACCGAAAGTCGTCCTGCTGACACAATTGAGCCCATGGGAATGGGGACGCCCCTTAGGGCTGTTCCTTAAGTCAGAGGTTCCGAGCCTCCGAAAGATCACTGCGGGTACTAGGTTCGGCTGTTGGAGGATGAAGATGACGAGCACCAACGAGCACGAAGGTCAGTCCGCTGGCACCGACGAGCATTCGGGGCACGAGCATGGGTCGGACGAGCAGGCGAAGCACGAGCATCTTGCGATGAATTCCCTTGAACCCAAGGCGTCGGGCAACTACACATGCCCGATGCACCCGGAGATCCGTGAGGACAAGCCTGGCACTTGTCCCAAGTGCGGGATGGCGTTGGAAGCGATCATTCCGATCGTCGCACTGGGTAACTACACGTGCCCGATGCACCCGGAGGTTCGCCGTGACAAGCCTGGCGCTTGTCCCAAGTGTGGGATGGCGTTGGAAGCGATCCTGCCCGATGCCGACGCGGGCGAGGACGACCACGAGTACCGCGACATGTTACGCCGCTTTTGGATCTCGCTGCCGCTGTCGTTGATCTTGCTTGTCATCACAATGGGATCGATGGTGGTTCACGGGCTGGTGCCTGATGGGCGTCCGCGCGCGTTCGGGGAACTGCTCCTTGCGACTCCGGTCGTGCTCTATTGCGCCGCACCGTTCTTCGTTCGAGGTTACCAATCAGTCGTTAACCGCAGCCCGAATATGTGGACCTTGATCAGCATGGGCGTCGGGGCCGCCTACGGCTACAGCGTTGCTGCGACCCTGGTGCCGGGAATCTTCCCCGAGGCCTTGAAAGTCGATGGCAACGTGCCCGTCTACTTCGAAGCTGCCGCTGTGATCGTCACGCTGACTCTTTTGGGGCAGGTCCTCGAGTTGCGTGCACGGTCGGCAACTTCTGATGCGATCAAGGGATTGCTCGGGCTCGCGCCAACGACAGCTCGCCGCATTGAAGCTGACGGCACTGAGGGCGACGTTGAGTTGGCCGAAGTCGAGGTGGGTAACCGCCTTCGTGTTCGTCCCGGCGAGAAGGTGCCGGTGGACGGGGTTGTGGAGTCCGGCGAATCAGCGATTGATGAGTCGATGTTGACCGGAGAACCGATTCCTGTGACCAAGCAGGCTGGTGATTCGGTGATCGGCGGAACGATCAACTCAACTGGTGGACTTGTGGTGGTCGCGAAGGGCGTGGGCGCTGACACGGTGCTCTCGCGAGTGGTCACGATGGTCGCCAATGCGCAGCGCTCCAAGGCGCCGATGCAGCGTTTGGCTGATCGTGTCGCTGGCGTCTTTGTGTTGGCTGTGATCGCTGCTGCTATCGCGACGCTCTTGATCTGGGGATTCTTCGGGCCGCAGCCGAGCTGGAGTCACGGGATCGTTAACGCGGTTGCTGTATTGATCATCGCGTGCCCTTGCGCGCTTGGTTTGGCGACGCCGATGTCGGTGATGGTGGGTAGTGGCCTAGGTGCTCGCAACGGCGTGCTGTTCAAAGATGCGGCGGCGATGGAGAAACTGCGTGAAGTAGATGCGCTGGTAGTCGACAAGACCGGCACGCTGACCGCAGGTAAGCCGGTCGTGCGCGAGGTCTACGCCCTCGACTCGACCACTGATCATGAGGTCCTCACGTTGGCAGCGAGTCTCAACCAGTCCAGCGAGCACCCGCTCGCATCGGCGATGACAAAGGCGGCAACTGCGGCGGGTGTGACTGACCTGCGGCAGGCGAGCGACTTCGCGGCCATCCCCGGCTTCGGTGTCAGTGGCGTGGTCGACGGGCAACGAGTGCTTGTTGGGAATGCTGAATTGCTGGCGCGTGAAGGGGTTGCGCTCGACCCCGAGCTGCGATCGCAAATCGTTGCCGGGGACACGGGTATTCATGTCTCGGTGGGCTCGCAGGAAGTCGGGATCATTGCCGTCACCGATGCGATCAAACCGAGTACTCCGGATGCCGTCATCGAGTTGCACGACTCGAAGGTCAGCGTGATCATGGCGACCGGCGATGCCGAAGTTGCTGCTAAGGCTGTCGCCGAGACGCTTCACATCGACCAATTCCACGCTGGGGTCAAGCCCGACGACAAACTCAGAATTGTTGAGCAATTGCAGGCATCCGGACATAAAGTCGCAATGGCCGGAGACGGCATCAACGACGCACCCGCGTTGGCTCAGGCCGATGTCGGGATCGCGATGGGGACGGGTAGCGACATCGCTATCGACACCGCTGCCGTGACCTTGGTCAAGGGAGACTTGCGCGGGATCAGCGTCGCGCGGAGGATCTCGATCGCGACAGTGCGCAATATGAAGCAAAACCTGTGGTTCGCGTTTGCCTACAACGCGATCGGCATTCCAATCGCTGCAGGTGTCCTGTATCCAGCCACGGGGCTGTTGCTCAGCCCGATGATCGCCGCGCTGGCGATGAGCCTGTCGAGCTTCTCGGTGATCAGCAACTCGCTGAGGCTGCGCTCAGCCAAGGTGGCCTAGGTCAGCCGAATTGGCGTAGGGTTCCTGTTCCGTTCCGTTCCGTTCCTGTTCCTGCGCCGCGCAACTCGGGCTTACCCCTTCCGACTTAGCCACCGCGCGGGCGGTGGTTTCGGCCGAAATCGGCCGAAACAGCCGCCCGCCGGGTGGCAAAGTCGGAAAGTCTGCACGTGATGGAAGGTGGACGAGCATGGACTCTGTTGGACCGATTGATCGCGAGCGCTCACGGGCGGGGAACCCGACGAGTGCCTGGTCAGCCAAGAACTACACGGAGATCGGGTCGTTCGTTCCGGCGTTAGGTTCAGCTGTGCTCGACCTTCTAAACCCGCAACCAGGTGAGCGAATTCTCGATCTCGGATGCGGAGACGGGGCGCTGACCTTGCGGATAGCGCAGGCAGGAGCGCAGGTGATCGGTGTGGACGCATCGGCGGACCTGGTGACTGTTGCGCGGGGGCGAGGCCTTGAGGTTCACCTAGGTAGCGGTGAGAAATTGGGGTTTGCCGAAGAGTTCGACGCTGTGTTCTCAAACGCTGCCTTGCACTGGATGTTGGACGCAGAGTCCGTCGCCCAAGGCGTGTTCGCAGCCCTACGCCCCGGAGGACGGTTCGTGGCTGAGATGGGGGGTTTCGCCAACATTGCAGCCATTGCCACTGCCCTGCGCGCTGTGATGCAAGCCCACGACTATGTCGACGTCGATCCGGGCCAGTTCTACCCGACCGTGGAGCAATACGAGCAGATCGCAACTGCTGCCGGTTTCGCGGAATTCCATGGCGAACTCATACCTCGGCCAACCCCACTGGCCACTGGCATGGTCGATTGGCTCCGGACATTTCGGCAGGGACTCCTCGATCACCAAGGCGTGCCACCTGATGAACAGGAGCAGATCATTGATGAGACTGTCGAACTGCTGCGGCCCGCGCTATGCGACTTCGCTGGCAACTGGCAAGCCGACTACGTGCGGTTGCGATTCAGCGTGATCAAGTCAACGAAGTCGTTGGAGCTCCAGTAGGAGATAGCTGCCCCAAAACCTCAACTGCCTTCCACTCTGCCACCGCCCGGGCGGTGATTTCGGTCGAAAGCGGCGGAAACAGCCGCCCGCACGGTGGCACAGTGGAAGGCAGTTGGCGACGGGGCTGCAACAGTGCGCGCAGTGCGCGATGCTGGGCCCGTGCATGACCCCACGGGAACGTTCTGGCGACGTGCGCTGCGCGTTGCGATCGTCGTACCGTTGCTCTATTCGGTTCTGCAGTTCGGCTTAGGTTGGTCTAATGCGGCACTCCCAAGTGCCTTCGCTGCGTTCTCGCTGCTGTCCTTCGCCGATCTCGGCGGACCTGCCAAAGATCGTCTACGGGCCAATCTGATCCTGGTCTCGGTCGGCGTGAGCTTGATGGCAATCGGCTCGGTTTTCGGCCTGTGGCGCTGGCCTGCGGTCATTGCCACCGCAGTCGTGGTGTTCGCCATCTCATACGCCAGTGTGCTGCGCGGCTACTTCAGTGCGGCTTCGACAGCAGCGATCGTGCCATGGGTATTCGCGGCCACGTCCACCCCAGCCTTGGATCAGATTCCAGGCCGTTGCATCGGTTGGGCTATCGGTGGATTGGTAGCTACGGCAGCCGCGGCGCTGATCTTCCCCAAGCACGTAACAAGCGAACTACGGGTGCGGCTGGCCGAATCATTGGCGAGTTCGGCTGCTGCAATTCGCGCGCTGGCCCAGCGCAACAGTCGATCAGATGCATCTGCATCTGACGAACAGGCAGTTGTCGCTATCGGCGAACTAGTGGAATCGGTCCAACGATTGCACGAAGCCTATGACGGGCGAATGATTCGCCCGGGCAGCGGCACGAAGCGTGACCGCGCCCTAACGCTGGCCATCGACGAGATCGATCGGCTGAAGGTGGTCTTGACGTCGTGGAGATTTAACGTTTTGATGCAGATGCGCCCGATCGACATCGAAATGTCGATGCGTAGTGCGGATGTCTTGGATGAGTGCTGTGCCGCGCTCAATGGTGCACCGAACGGCGTGGACGCAGTTGCGCTCAATGCTGACCGTGAACGACATCTCCAAGATATTGAAAGGTGGGTAGCCGGAGAACTTGATGAGCCTGGTGATTCAGAAGAGCTGACGGTTCGACTCGAAGCAGCCTTCCAGGTTCGAGTCACGTCGATGACTGCCCAGCTAGCGGCGATCTATGTCGAAGGCGCAGTCGGTGATCCCGCCCAGAGAAATAAGCGAGCACGCCGCGCGAGCGGGTCAAAGGAGCCACGAGCACAACTGACCTTCTCCGATAAGCGACTGTTTGATCCCGCTGTTCAAGCGAGACCGATGGAGCAACTGCGTGCTCAATGGTCGCCGCATTCGCCGTGGTTGCGCACCGCATTGCGGACCTCACTGGCCTTGTCGATCACGGTTCTGATTGTTTCGTTGACCGGCGTTCAGCACGGTTTCTGGATCCCGCTCGGTGCATTGGTGGCGCTCAAGTTCGACGTTAGCGGTACGAAGAAGTCAGCCGCGCAAATCCTCATCGGGACACTCAGCGGATTCGCTATCGGGTCGCTCTTGGTCCTGGCCATCGGCTACGACGTCGGGCTCTTTTGGGTATTGCTGCCGGTCACGGCATTCCTGGCTGCTTTCACTCCTGGAGCAGTCTCGCTCGTTGTCGGGCAGGCATCATTCACGATGTTCATCATCGTGCTCTTCGGCATCACTGACCCCGCCTCGTTCAAGACGGGTGAGATTCGAATTCAGGACGTACTTCTTGGGGTGCTTGTGAGCCTCGGGGTGAGCATGTTGATTTGGCCCCGCGGCATCACGCCAATGGTTTATCGCCGAGTGTCGGAAGCGATGAACTCGGCGGGCACCTACTTCGTATCCGCATTTGACAGCATCGTCGAAGGACCGGCAGTCCAGCGGCAGGTTCAGGTCGTCGAGACCGCAGCGCGGCGAGAAATAGGTCGAGCTGACGAGACGCTCGACCTGGCGTTGGCGCAGGTCGGATCAGGTCTGTCTGATCGTGAACTGTGGTTGATGGCCATGAATTGCGCGACCCAGTTGACCTACGCCGGCGACGTGATCCGCTCGCTTGGGAAGCTGGCCACGTGGCCTCGCACTGCGCTGACGTCTGCTGACATCACCCTCGCGTCGGCCCACCGAGTCCAAGCACGATTCCTGGCGTTGGTCGACCTGTTGGGTGAGGACGATCCGATCGCTCAGCATGCAGCCGCGGTGGACGACGAGGCGATTCCTGATGCGCAGCGACTTGAATACGTGGCGCGAGTCCGCGCCGCCATCACCACGGACCTCGCGCTTTTGCGAGCAAATACCGACACCGTTGCACACCAGGCAATGATCATGGTGTTCGCGTCGAGCTGGGTCGAACAGCTTGGTTGGTTGTCGCAACGCTTTAGCAACAGGATCGATGAGACGCTGATGGCCCCAGCAGATGATCAGTTGGCGCGCGACTAAGGCCTGCTTTCCGTAGCGTGGGGTCAGCGGCGCATGAACGCCGCATCACGACGACTTAGGGAGACTCCTTATGGCAGGTATCGAAGACATTCTTGGACAGGTGCTCGGTGGAGCAAGTGGCGGCAAGTCCGCAGGTGGAGGTGGGCTTGACCTCGCAAAGCTCGCTGGGCCGCTAATGGCGATGCTTGGCGGTAAGGCTGGCTCTGGCGGCCTCGGTAGCGTCCTGGGAAAGTTGCAGGCCAACGGATTGAGCAGTCAGGTTGATTCATGGGTCGGCACGGGCGAGAACGAGCCGGTAGATCCCGCAGCGATCGAGGCAGCGATTGGGCCGGATGCGATCGAGAAGTTAGCACAAGAGTCGGGGCTGTCACCGGAAGAGGTTTCGACTGGGTTGTCCGAGGCACTGCCTCAGGTTGTGGATCAGATGTCACCTGATGGGGAGTTGCCGGAGAGCTAGCCTTTTTGTTGTTAGGTCGTTGGGTTGTTCGTGGGATACGGCGTCACTGGCGCTTCGTGCCTTTGACGTTCCGTCGCATCCCACGAACAACCCAACTCACGTCAAGGCGCTCTCTGAATCGCCTGTAAGTGTTGGCGATGGCTGGCCTGGGGCTGGCTGGCAGAGTGGTGCTGGTTCTTTCAACTCGACGTGACTCTTAAATCGCCTGGCCCTTCAGGGGTGTATTTCCTGGGATTTGTCGGTCGGGTTGGAGGGACCGGCGTCACTCTGGCCCACCACGATGACTTGATTAGAAGCTTGCTCAACCCGAGGGTTGCAGCCCTTACAGACATCTCTCGTAGCGATCTTCTCCCAGGCTGACGCCGGTCACGACATCCGCTCACCATGAAGGAGAAATCACTTGTCCATCGTTGCAAATCATTATCGATTCGTCGTCGGCGTCGACATTCACGCCGCGCCCAGATGCCGATGCAGCGTCTAGAAGCGTCACAGAGGGAAATTGCTGCGCCTTCCCTTTGGCAACGGCATGATGTTCCGGGTCCTTGACACACATAGAAGCGTCCCCCAAATGCTAGCGCCAAACTTGATACTTCTGCTGGCGAGGGGAAAGATCGGCTTGTGACTAAATTTGTTGGTGGGAATCGTAGTGTGTATCTCGTAGGGGCCCCGCTGGTAGCGGGGGTGTTCTTCTTCAGCGCGCTCACACCGGTGTCGGCCAGCGGTCCAGGGGCCACGTTCGCCGCGCAAACCACCAACGCCGTCGGCGCCCTACCGAGTTCGGTGGCGTTGGGTTATGTGAATGGGGACGGCAACCTCGACATGGTCACCGCCAACAGCGACGACAATACGGTGAGTGTGTTGTTGGGTAATGGTGATGGCACCTTCCAGGACCAAACCACCAACGCCGTCGGCTCCCAACCGAGTTCGGTGGCGTTGGGTGATGTGAATGGGGACGGCAACCTCGACATTGTCGCCGCCAACAGCCCCGACAAAACGGTGAGTGTGTTGTTGGGTAAAGGTGATGGCATCTTCCAGGACCAAACCACCAACGATGTCGGCTCCCTACCGAGTTCGGTGGCGTTGGGTGATGTGGATGTGGATGGCAACCTCGACATTGTCGCCGCCGACAGCGGCAGCAATACGGTGAGTGTGTTGTTGGGTAAAGGTGATGGCACCTTCCAAACCCAAACCACCAACGACGTCGGCACCAGTCCGTCGTCGGTGGCGTTGGGTGATCTGAATGGGGACGGCAACCTCGACATTGTCGCCGCCAACAGCGACGACAAAACGGTGAGTGTGTTGTTGGGTAAAGGTGATGGCACCTTCCAAACCCAAACCACCAACGACGTCGGCACCGGTCCGTTCTCGGTGGCGTTGGGTGATCTGAATGGGGACGGCAACCTCGACATTGTCGCCGCCAACAGCGACGACAAAACGGTGAGTGTGTTGGTGGGTAACGGTGATGGCACCTTCCAAACCCAAACCACCAACAACGTCGGCACCGGTCCGTTCTCGGTGGCGTTGGGTGATGTGAATGGGGACACCAAACTCGACATTGTCACCGCCAACTTCGGGGCTAAGACGGTGAGTGTGTTGGTGGGTAACGGTGACGGCACCTTCCAGAAGCAAACCACCAACGACGTCGGCCCCCGCCCGCGCTCGGTGGCGTTGGGTGATGTGAATGGGGACACCAAACTCGACATTGTCACCGCCAACAGCAGCGCCAGCACGGCGAGTGTGTTGTTGAATACGACGCCGTTGAGTTTGACGTATTTCGGTGGTAGCGAGGACACGTTGGTGATCACTGCCCCGCCAACAACTCCAGCGGTGTCGTATGTGATCCACTACAACACCGCTGCCCGTATCGCTGGTGGCCGGCCGTGGGGTATTTGGGCGAAGGGGTGGCCGGCCAACAAGTTGAGCCTGCCGCTAGCGACTGTGCAAACCGCCGCTGGGTGCAGCGTTTTCGCTGGCGGCCTACCCACGACGTGTTTCCGTCCGGCAGTGATCGGGCAACAAGCCCCGGGCACGACCTTCAGCTACCGCGTGTATGCGTGCACCGCCGGTGTCGCTCCGGCGTGCACCACATCGACTCTCAGCCCCACCCTCGCCGTTACCCGGCCGTAACCGGCTGGCGGCGAGCAGGGGGCGCGCCGCCCGAGGTTACGAGTGTGACCGCAAGCGCTGCAACGAGTCCAGGCGGATCACAGCCACGACGCTGATCCGTGTCGCGGTCCAGCTGCTTCTCGATAACCCCGCAGCGATTCGCTGGGAAGCGCTCGGGGAGAAAATTGAGGCGGCTACCCGAGCTGCGGCAACGGAATTGCTGGCTACCGAGCCTGCCGAGTTCCGGCAACAGGCCGGTGATTGCTCGGACGTACTAGTGAGGACGCGCGTAGCGCTGTGCATGACCGCGCAGATTGGCGCGGGCGTGATCTTGCCGTTGCGAGGCTGCGAAACGCAAAGTTGCGTGGCGCGAGCCTGGGGGGCAGCGCTGATGGTCGCAGCCGACCCGAGCGGCGCTGATCTGCGCATTGCCGATGTGCTTGGCGCGAACCTCCGCGGCGCCGACCTGACGGGAGCGGACTTGCGGGGAGCGATCTTCCTGACCCAATGCCAACTGAACTCCGCGCGCGGCAGTTTGACGACAGTGTTGCCTGAGGCTTTCGCCGTACCAACGCATTGGGCAAGCGGCGCGGCGGAGGAGTAAGTCCTGTTCCTCAGCTTTGACAACGCGTACTTCGCAACACCCCACAGCAGAGTCGGCGCACGTTCTTGACTAAGGGGTTACTTCTACTCCGCGCCAGAAGGCGATGTAGTCCTTGATTTCGGCGGCAGCCTCTTTGGGCTCCGGGTAGTACCAGGCGGCGTCGGCCTTGGTCCGACCATCCACCGTCACTGAGTGGTACGAGGCTGTTCCCTTCCACGGGCAGACGGTGGTAGTGCCGCTGGCCTGCAGGTACTCGGTGTTGACTGAATCCGGGGGGAAGTAGTGATTGCCCTCGATGACGATTGTCTCGTCGCTTTCGGCGATCACGACGTCCTTCCACGTTGCTTTTGCCATTTCATGCTCCCGTTCAGATTCGGCGACTACCTAGGTCAACAATGTGCCACAAAGGATACTGAGAGGCGCGACCCCTGAGTGAGTTGGTGCCAATTCGCAATGCCGCGGTGAGTACCCAGCCGGTCGGACAGTAGCCCCCATGCCTGGTTCGGGTCCCCTCTCGCGCGAGATTCTCTCCTACGCGGCATTTGGGTGAGTTTGACCTTTTCTCAGCACGCATAACTCGGTGATTGTCAATACCGTTAGTAGTAGACGCAGAACCGCTGCGTGTACCCCAAAGATTGGAAGTCCAGATGAGCTTTAACGACAAAATCGGTGATGTTGCTGGCAAAGCGGCAGATGCAGTTGACAAGGCGACGGACGCTATCGACGAGAAGACCGGTGGAAAGTCCGCGGGCGTCACAGAGAAGCTCGACGATCTCGTCAAGGGTGCAGCCGACAAGCTCAGTGGTGGTGGCAAGGATGGCGCAGCTGCTGCTGAAGGTGCCGCTGACGATGCCAGCGCCGCTGTCTCCGACGCTGCTGCCAAGGTTGAGGACGCTACCAACTAGGTAGTTCTTCAAACTCAGCACAAGCAAACTTGAGTCCCGGGTAGTCAGCGATGACTACCCGGGACTCGTGCGTTCGCGGTGCTCTAGCGCGGCCCGGAAGGTCGCAGTGAAGTGAGCGCCGCGTCCGCAGCGCGCCTGCCGCTGACTAGGGCGCCTTGAATGCTGGCAGTGTCACGGTGATCACCGGCCACATAACGGCTATCACCGAGAGCCACAGGCAGGCGCACGTCTAAGGGTGGGCTCATCTTCGGTAAAGCGTTCGGGATCGCGAACTTGTGGATCAGCTCCCACCTGGTTGTAGGAACTCCGTGCAACATGCTGGCGTGCGCAAGTGCCTGCGCATCGGACACAGCGCCCGCGTACGCGCCCAGGGCGCTGCTTGAGACAAGGACCCTGCCCGCAGGCGCATAGCTCGGAGCAGCGTTGGAGATGACGACTGAGTTGACTAACGGACCTCGGTTGGCTCCGTCGATGAGCAGCGTCGGCAAGCCGCCCGCTAACTCCTCACCGTCTTGGTCGGCAAGGTGATACCAGGTGGTAACGCCGTTCATTGCAGGGCTGGTGAAGCCGTCAATCAACCCAGCAACAGCTGTCGGATCGGTAGCCACGATGACTGCGCATGCCTTCATGATCCCCGACGTCGTCGTTACAGTCACTGGGCCGAGACCCCCGATCGACGTGACCTCGGTTTGCGTGAAGACAGTTCCTGGCGGCAGGGCTGCGGCCAGCTGATCGGGAAGTGCTTGCATTCCAGCACTCGGCACCGACGGCGTCCCCTTCACCATCGACCGCAACACGAGGTCCATGAAACGACGCGATGTGGCGAGTTCAGACTCAAGGAACACCCCGGAGAGAAACGGTCGGAGGAATCGATCGATCAATTGGTCATCGAAACCTGCCTGCTGGAGTGCCTCTAGCGAGGACATGTCTTGCTCCGTCGCCAGAGCCTGGCCATCGCCCAGTGCTCGACGGACCGCATACGTTGCGAAGCGAACTTTGCTCAGGGTGCTTCCCACAGGTGCCCTTAGAGCATCGAATACTCCCTTGGGATTGTTGCGCGGGTCAGTCAAAGCCCACGACCGCCCAGGTAGAGCGACGAGGGCACCACGTGTGAATGGACGCAAGTCCAATGCCTCGTGATCGAAGACCCGCTGCCCTTCCGGATAAGCAGGGTTGTATAGCTGGAATCCGTGGTCCAAAGTGAACCCATCGATGACCGTGCTGCGCACACGCCCGCCCACAGTGGAGCTTGCTTCGAGCACGACTACCTGTAGCCCAGCCCCCACCAACCTCCCTGCCGCGGCTAGTCCGGCGAGCCCTGCGCCAACAATCACAATGTCGCACTCGGTTGGGGGTTGGCTTGCAGTATTCATACCCCGACTTTAGTCCGCCCGCTACGGTCAAGACCCGAGTGAAGCAACGTCCGAGCTGGGCCTATGAGGGCACTATTCGCTCAAGACCCCGAGCAAAGCAAGTCGCCGCTGCTGCTCAGCAGGGAATTCCTTGCCCACGAAGTACCGTGCGTATTCCAGACCACAGGCTTGCTTGGCATCGGTCACCATACGGTCATACCTTCGATTGGGGTGACCACCTAGGAGCACGTCTGCAGGATTGGTGTCAGCAAGGTTCAGGTTCGCTCCGTCCCTTTCGTTCCAGATGCGCACGACGTTCTCACGTGATCGATCCGTCGCTCGTTGATTGCGAGCTCTGACCTTCAGTGCGACCAGTGTCAGCCAAACACCCCAGCGACCGAAGATGTTGCGTGTATATAGATAGGGGTTGGGCTCAATGGACTCTGCAGTATTGGCTAATTCTCTAGCGTTGGCGTGATCGTCTGTCATCGGTCTACCGCCTGCCCTTGAGCACGCAGCGAACCTTGGACGCTGATCGCCAGCAGTCGACATTTCTACTTGCCATCCAGGCCGCACGCTCAACACCTGTGACAACGGCGCCAGCAAACCACTTGAGGACTGTGAAGTTGCAGATGCGACCGCGCACACAGATGGCGAACATGACGTACAAGATTCGACTGACAAATGCAGCCACGATCGCTGCCCAACCGGCGATCCAGAATCGCGTATTGGGGTGGTTTCCTCTGATCTTGCGCAGCAAAGTGTTAGCAATGTTGCGGTCGTGCTTGGTCTTTGCGGTTCGGGCGATTTGGGTGAGTTCTGCGGCGAGCGCCGAACGTAACTGACCGTCGCTGAGTGGTGCGGCCTGTTGCCCATGGTGGGCCACGAAACCCTGGAGTCCCGAGGTGCGAGGTGTCGTCGAAACCAATGTTGGCATAGTCATTCCTGTGGGTGGCGCGGCCTTCGCTGGCTTTGCAGCAAGCGCTCCTGCCACGACAGCCAAGCTGATGATGGCAGCCAGAAGCGCCAACGGGTGAGCCAACTTGGTCAGCCAAAGTGAGTTGTGATTCATGCGAGGTCCTTTCAATCCCCCGCTAGGCACCGCCAATGAACGCAAGACTGTAAGCAGTCCACTTGGTCAGATGCGCTAGCAATCCCCAGGTCTTGGGGCCTGCTTGATCTTCACCCGGAAATTCGACTACTCAATACTTGTCCACAATGCAATGTTGACGACGCAAGGCTGCGCTCTGACTGTGGACAAGCGCCAGAGGTTATGACCCGATGCCTGCGGAGCTACCCCGATTTCGCAGGCAGCTTTCATCGCCGATCAGGAGACGCGAGCACTCGCTACCGAAGACGCAAACGTTGATGAGCGAAATCAGGGACCACTCACCAGATACACAAAATCCCCCCACATTGCCGGGGGGATTTTCTTATGTGAGCGGGTGACGAGAATCGAACTCGCGTATCCAGCTTGGGAAGCTGGCGCTCTACCATTGAGTTACACCCGCGAGGCGGCTGTTCTTGTCCTGGCCAGTGGGTCGAACTGTGGCCGGGTGAACCTCCGTTGTGGTGAGGATACCGAATTTCCGGACAGGACTATCTAACCGGCCTGGGTTGGGGGTGGTGCGTGGTTGAAGGATCGTGAGTTCTGCTCGCTTGCTCGCCGTGACTTGATCTCGTTGCTGGGTTGTCAGCCATGAATGAAATCTAGCCCGGTTGGCAAGATTGCTTGGTAACCTTGCTAAGCGCACTGCCGGTCACCTTGATCTTCTTGGCAGTTGACCACTTGGGATCGAATCCCAGCACATCATAACCAGGGGTACTACTAAAAGCCAACTTCACCAGGTAGGTCCCACTCTTCGACTTCTTAGTCAGGGAGAGGTTCCCCCCTTGTACAACTTCCATTTCTTCGACCCCGGAGCTCGCACCTTGATTTTCCAGTTGGCTTCACTGCTGTAACTGTCCACGCCGATCCAGGCTGGATCGGTGGGACCCGGCTCGCCCTGCTGACACGGGGTGTAAGCAGGGGTGAAACTGGGCCTATATATGTCAGGCCCATGCACGCGTGACGAAGTGACCAGTGAGAACGCCGAGACCCCTTACAAGACCGCGAACGGCAACCTTCGAGTCGGCGAGGTCGTGCAGGGCGAGAACATTCTCCAATCGAGCGTCGGCAAGATCGACGTCGGTGTGCGCGAAGGGAGCGCGGCATGGCTAGATGTCAGTTCCAAGCATGGTGGTGTGCGCAATAACCTGACCGACGGCGAGCCGCAGGCAGCATCAGCGGCTGTCGTCTCGATCAGGGTGAAGACATCCTTCGGCACTGTAACGATCGGCCGCGCGCCCACACTCAATCCCGCGGACTGACGCATGTGGGTTTCGCGTATCCACGTTCCGTCGATCAAGCGGAGGAACGTGGATAGGCGAAGCAGAAGTCAGACCAGCGGTTGCGAGATCCGAACGTGGTTGCCGAACGGGTCGCGGATGCCGAAGTCAAGCCCGTACTCCTGCTTTGTGAGCTCTTGGGTCACCTCGACTCCCTTTGCCTTGAGCTCGTCGAATGTCTTCTGCGCGTCATCGGTGTGGAAGAACAGCGTGCCACCGGACGCACCTTTGGTGACGAGGTCACGTAACGCTTCGGTGGTCGCCTCGGAGTGCATCGGGTTTCCGCCAGTCTGCTCGAGCAGAATCTCGCGGTCCTTCGAGCCGGGAACATTAACGGTGAGCCAACGCATGAAGCCTAGATCCACATCTGTGTGCACCTCAAGGCCCAGCGTGCCCACATAGAAGTCGAGTGCTTTGTCTTGGTCGAGCACGTAGAGCTGGCTGATCGCGATGTTTGTGAGCATGGGATTTCCTTCCAGAGTGGCTGTCAATTGAGGACGACATTATCGCGGCCAACCGTGCGCGCCTTATCCGAAACTGCTCGATTTACGCAGGCCCCGATGCGGTGACATTCAGGGTCGCCGCTCGGGGCGTCAGTCGCGCGGTCGCATCCAGGCCATGCCGAAACAGGTCGGTACCGGGCCGATCGGCGGACGCTTCGCGTACGCGCTCGGTGATTGGCCGACGATCTCGCGGAATGTCCGACTGAACGTTCCCAGACTCGTGAACCCAACGTCCATGCAGACCTCAGTCACAGACGCGTCGGTCGCGCGCAGCAGATACATCGCGCGCTCGACGCGCCGACGTTGCAGGTAGCGGTGCGGCGTCTCGCCGAAAGTCGCGCTGAAGGTCCGGATGAAGTGCGCTGACGAAACATGTGCGATGGAGGCGAGCGTTGGAATGTCTAGCGGTTCGGCGAAGTCGCGATCCATCGCGTCCCTGGCCCGTAGCATCCGCCTGTTGGTGTCCTCACTCTCGCTCGTCACAGTCAGAGAGTTTCACGTCCGGTGGTCGCGAGGCGAAGGGGCTCCAAGTTACCGCCGGTACGGCAAGAGGTGGATATGAACGGTCGGCCTAAACAGACAGACGAACGATTTGGGAGGGTGCCCGCGATGATCACTGAACATGCGTTGTTGCCAGTCGTGCCTGGCCGAGAGTCCGCTTTTGAGGCGGCTTTTGCTCGGGCGCGGCCAATCATCGCTTCGCAGTCGGGTTTCAGGGGTTTGACCCTGTCTCGCTGCCTTGAACGCCCGTCTGTGTACCTACTGCTCGTCAGTTGGGACACGCTCGAGGATCACACGCAGGGATTCCGTAAATCACCGGAGTACCAAGACTGGAAAGACTTACTGCACCACTTCTACGACCCGTTCCCAACCGTGGAGCACTTTGGCGCGTGCCTTTGAGAGAAGAGACGGGAGTGAGAGTGTGTGGGTGGCCAGACTTCGGCGTCCCCGTGTCGACGCCACGAGCAGTTGCGGTGCTTCGTGAGGAGCGCGAGCGGTCTCGGACCGAACGTTTTGAGATTGCCTGCCGAGGCGGCATGCTCAGTCGCACGATTGGCTAGGCGGAGTAGCTAGATCTAGTTGCCGATTCACGACTTTCCGCGTCGGGAGGTCTGCGGTAAGCAGCGCCGTGGTTTTGACAACCACGAAGTCACTCCGGCGGTATTGGCAGCTCACTTTGGCAGAGTGCCAAGACTCGATTCGCCTCATGAATAGCCGGTCGAAGCCGATCTCGGGGTCCTGTAGGAGCAATTTGGTCGCGTGAGCGTGTGCGGCCACAGACGGGTCGGGGCTGGCGGTAGTGATCTCTAGGGCGGGCTCGATCACGCCGCCGAGCTCGATAAGCGCCCGGCTCAAGCTCAACTGAATGTCGCGGTCACCGCGGTCGAGCTGACTAACGAGTTCCTCGCCCAGTCCCTCTTTCTCGTCCTCGACAACGAGGATGACCGCAGCTCGCCAAGCGGTTCGGGCTACCTCGTTGTCGGCGTCGCGCAACATGTCGGGGGTGATCCAGGCCCAGGCGCGTTTGTCGCCGATCTTGGAGAGGGTGTGCAATGCCTGGCTTCGGGCTTGGACGCGGTCGGAGTCGAGCTCTTGGTGGTGTCGGGGAAGAGTGATCTCCGGTGAAAGGTCGAACTCGTCAACTCGTCTCTTTCATCCGATCGTGGCGCCTTCTAGCAGGAGCGCACAGTGCGCCCTGTTGCGGTGTGGCCGGCCTGTGGTTTCGTGATGGCTACCTCAGGTAGTCAAAGAGGGTAGCGACGAAGTCAACGATGGCACCCTTCTTGCCCTTCTCCTTTTGATCGTCCTTTTGATCGGCCTTACCTTCAACTTCAAGATCGTCGTTGCCGATTATTTTCTCGGTGGCATCGTCCAACTGGCCGGGGGCCTCTTCAGCAGCGTTCTCTGATTCTTCCATTGCACTCATATCGTGCTCCCCTCATTTTCGACCCGTCGTGTTACCCGTAGCGCCCGTCTTGCCGACCCCAACCTAGACCAAATGGCTGGCTCGCACCCGTCTTGCTGTTGGTCGCTGGATTCCTGTCCCTGCCCCATCGACGCGCACACCACAGAATTTCGCCGATTACAGCGCCAGGGATTGTGGCACGAGCCGGCCCGCTGCGAAGAGGATCACTAGGGCGCCGAACATCCCAACTGCGAGAGGTGGCGAGACGAATGCGACACCAATCGCTAGCAGATAGAGAGCCAGCCCTATCCCGGAGAATTTCAAAGCACGCGTCGCGATGGCGTTCGAGGCCTGGCCGTCTTTTGATAGGTCTGGGGTGCGACGCAGATGCGACCAGAGACTGGTAAACATCACAGACAAAAGAACCATGACAAACCCATAGAAAATCGCCGCAGCTTTCAAGTTGTCGGCAGAGTCCTCTGTCAGGTACTCCGCCAGCACCGCTGTTGGGAAGGGTATAAACGCAACGACACCAAGCAGTGCGAGGTTGAGATACAGCAGACGCCTGTCAATCCGCTGCATCAGCCCGATCAAAAGGTGATGATTAATCCACATGACGCCTATCGTGGCGAATCCCAGTGCGTAGGCCACATATGACGGCCACAAGTCGACGAGAGCCCTTCCCAAAGAGTTGTTCGCCTCCACTAGCGGTACCTTGATCTCGATGATGAGCAAGGTCGCAGCGATCGCGAAAACGCCATCGCTGAATGCTTCCAGTCGATTTGGCGCGATCGCGCCGGGTGAGCGTTTGGTGGTGTCCATGCAAAATCCTCGTCCGAATAGGTGGTCTCAACGGCCTACGCGCGCAGCATGAGGATACATAGGTCTGGCAATTCCCCCCCCCAGAGGCGCATACATCTAGCAGGATCGCACTTCCGTTGGCTCAGTGGTGAAAATCAGGAGAAACACCACCAGGCTTCAGGGGGACTGCCCGTCGTTCCTGGATTCCGGCTCAGTAACAATATGTGCGTGAGCACAACAGCTGAAGGCGATAAGTCGGTTCAATTAGCTGGCGAAGGGTCGGCGCGCAAGTTCTGGGGCCATCCTGTCGTTACGCTTCTGATCGCCTTCGTCCTGTTCGGCCCGGTCGTAGGGCTGGGCTTCCAGTTACTACCTCAAATCATGGCCGGACTTGCCGGTCAGACCCTGCCCGACGACGGCGGGCTACCGACCGAATCGGGGCCACTGATTGCGCTGAGCGTCGGCAAATTCGTCACTGCGATCCTGCTCGCATTGCTCTCGTTGTGGCTTTACCGCACGGTGATTGTGCGGTTTTGTGAGGGCCGCCGCGTTGCCACCGAGCTGGCGTTTACATCCACTGCACGCAAATGGTTGATCATCGGAACGCTGCTTAGCGTCGGTGTTGCCGCGTTGACCATTGGCTCGATCGCGCTCCTAGGCGACGGAGTTTCATCGGTTGCCGGGTCCCCAGTAGTGGCGGGCTTGGCGTGGTCGCTCGGGCTTGCGATCTTTGCAGGGGTTGCAGAGGAACTGCTTGCACGCGGTTCGATCTACCGCATCACTGAACAGCATCTCGGTTCGGCGATTGCGTTCGTGATCACCTCAGTGATCTTCGCGCTGCAGCACGCCGGGAATCCAGACGCGACCTTCTTGTCGACGTTGGCCGTCGGCATTGAAGGCGGGACCATGCTGGCCGCGGTTTACGTGCTCACGCGGACGTTGTGGGCGCCCATCGCGGTGCACGCCGCGTGGAACTTCAGCCAAAGCATCCTGACAATTCCGGTTTCAGGCAACGAGACTGTCGGAGCTATGAAGCTGCAACTGGCCGGGCCGGACTGGTTAACCGGGGGTAGCTTCGGCCTAGAACCGGCGGCGCTGGCGCTCGGAACGTGGACGCTGCTGACTCTGGTCTTGCTGGCCATGGTTGCCAAACGCAAGTTGGGCATAAGCCTCGAGGTTGCTCGCGCCAACGTGGCGAACGGAACCGGCAATCAGCCAATCGGGATCTCTAGCTAGTCCTGAACCTGCGCGTCGCAGCCTGTTGCGCTTCGCGCAATCTTCACTAAGAGGTGTGTTCCGTCCATTGGGTACCATCCCAATACCGGTACGTTGCCTGGCCGTTGGGGTCGGGGAACCACCCGGCGGCGGGTCGTTCCGCGACGGTCTCATCGGGCGCAGCCGGAATCGGCTGTAGGTCGCCGGATCCATGCGCGCGCCACGTTAGCGCGATGAACACGACAACTGAGATCACCGACGTCAGCGCTGTCTCCGTCGCGCTTGGAGTCGTATCTATCCACAGTGTGCTGGAGCCGAGGGCGGAATTGTTCGCCCCGATCAAAGTGGCAGCGAGCAGGTTGTTGATGAAGTGAGCGCCAATTGCCATTTCGATGGTGCCCGAGCGCACGCTGACGAAACCTAAGGCGAAGCCGATGGCGAAGTAAGGAATTGTCCCGACTAAGAATCCGGCGCCGCGCAGGTCGGCGAGCTCCGGATTGGCCAGGTGCGGCAACGTGAACAAGACACCGCTGATCACCCCCAATAACAGTGCGCTGCGGGTCGCCTTACTGATCCACTGCAGCAAATAGCCTCGAAAGAACAGCTCCTCGGCTGTGGTCTGGAAGAACACAAACAGCAGGACAGTGAGGAAAGCTGGCCAAAAAGTCTTGGGGTCGTAGTTCCACTTAAAGCCATCGGGGCGCAATGCCAACGTGATCGCTGCGACAACCACGACGGTTCCCCCCCACGCGAGCACCCCAATTATGAAGAGTCTGAAGTTGTAGTTGCTGTAGGGAGTAATGATCGAACGAGCGGGACGCCCATGGATGAACTTCACGACGAGCAATGTTCCGATGAAGAACGGCAAGAAACTCACCAGCGTGATCGCGGTATCCACCCACGTTTGGCTACCGCCGTTGTCAAACGCGTTCGGGTCCAGTAGGTCCCCGCCACTGGCCGCGACGCCGGCAGTCAGGATGACGCTTTGCGCGATCACCCAGACGGCGATGATGAGGGCTGCGCCAAATAAATACCACCAGTTCCCGGAACGCCCGACTCGCGCCCAGTCCAGGTAGCTCGGGCTTCGGTTTGGGCTCACCGTCATGTGGAGAGCATCCCTTATCCGAGCCCACTTTGGTTGCCTGAATGTGGACAACTTCCGAGCCACCACCGCGTCGGTCAGCGTGTGAGCGCCGCGACTAGACCGTCTGGATCAGCGACACTGACCCACAGAGACGAGTGGTCCCGCAGGCCGACCACCTTCGGCACTCGTTCGACGAATTCGACCATCACTCCGCGGCGATGATTCGTCCCAAAGGTGAGCCCGTCGTTGCTCAAACTCTGACGCAGACCCACCGCTTTGAACCAGCGATGCGGTCCGGTCACCTTCGCCTCCATGACATTGCTGATCGGGGTGTCGACGTGTGAACGACCAAAAACAGCTCGGAACATTCCGTCATCGGTCAACTCAACGCCGTCGGTCTCCTTCACGCGCAGGACTGCGAAAAGTGCAGCCCACCGGCGATCGATCTCGTACGGGAAGAACTCCATAAAGTGAGTGTGTCAGATCGGCCCGGAGTTGCTCTGAAGGCAACCCGGCGTTTGGGCGTCGAAGGGGCCGATCACTCGCGCAGCGCGGTGGGTCAGACTCGTGCTGTGTCCCGCCGGAATCGCCAGACGGCGCCGGCGGTGAAGAGGACCAGCCACGCTGCAGCGTTGAGGACCCAGAGGTAATTGAAGGGCTGGCCCTGCAGCCATGCGTGGGCGAGCAGGTTGATGCCGTACATGGGGGTGAAGGAAGCGAAGACATCGAAGCCGCTACCGGGAGCGATGGGGATGAACACCCCTCCGGCGAAGGCGAACAGAACCAAGACGAACGAAAGCAGTTGCATCACGTTCTCGGTGGGCAGCAGGTAGCCCATGAAGAGTCCGAAGACCGCGAACAGCAGGGACCCGACCCACACGGTCAGCCCGGTCAGAACCCAGGCCGTCACAGGCATGTGCGCCTTGCTAGTGATCAGCGCTACCGCGTAGACCGCGATCGTCGAGGCCAGCCCGAGAGTCATCGCTGTGATGGCCTTGACCATCACGTAGGCAAGTGGGGACAGCGGTGTTAGGCGCAGCTGCCTGCTCCAGCCCTGTGCCCGCTCGAGGGAGACCGAAGAGCCGCCAGCGGTGGTCGCCAGGGCAGCTCCATACAGCGCCATGCTGACGGCGACGTACGCGGAGGTATTGCCCGATCCGTAGGAGCCCGCGTCGTAGGCCTGCAGTAGTCCAAAGATGACGTAGAACGCGACAGGCAGCAGGATGGTGAACAGCATGGTGCGCTTATTTCGCGGCAGCCGTCGGACCTCAAGGGTCACCAGCGTCGTGTTGAAGCCGCCGAGGGTGGGACCGTGTCGGTCTAGGTTCGGGGCAGTGGGTGTCACGGTCATGAGCTCTGTTCCTCCGTGTCGCGGTCCCCGCCGCCTGTCAGCGCGATGAAGGCGTCTTCCAGCCCCCGCGAGGCGATCTCCAGATCGTGCGCGTTGGTCTGGGTGAGCAGGTACCGCGCCAGCTGATCGGTGTCCTGTGATGTGAACACCAGACGGTCACCGCGCCGCTCAAAGTGCTCGACCGCCGGTATCGCCTTGAGTCCCTTGTCGTCGAGTTCGGTGACGGTCGCGCTCACAGAGTGAAGTCCTTGAGCAGCCCTCCGGTCTGCATGACGGCCGAGACCAGACCGCGACTGATTGCTTCGGCAGGTTTCATGCCGTAGACCTTCGCGGTACCTTCGGTCGGATCTGACAGGCCGAGGATCACATCGATCGTCGTCGTCTTGCCTGCGCCGTTGGGGCCGAGGAAAGCGGCGATCTCTCCGGAGCGGATAGTTAGGTCGATACCTCTGAGCGCATGCACGGCACCGAATCTCTTGTGCACCCCTACGAGCTCGATCGCAGGTGGTGCATCGCCTGGAGAAGTCTGAGGTCGCGGGTCGGGAATGCTCGTCGCATGCGCCACGTCGCTAGTATTCCCGCAGACATGACTCCAACTACCGGCGAGTGCGGGATTGTGGTCGCTAACAAACCCATTTCCGGGGGTTTTCCTAGCCACAATCCCGCACTCGGCGGAGTTTGGGGGCGACCGGGGTTAGGGTCTTGGTGTGCCGCAGCCACTCGATCGCCGGACCTTCTTGGCTCTCGGCGCCGTCGGTGTCGGCGCCGCAGTGGCGGGCTGTGCAACGGTGAAGCCGACTGCCACCGTGGGGGCGCAGTCAACACCCTCACCCGGTCAACCGACCCAACAAGTCGGCCTACAACCCACTAGCGGCTGGGTTGTGCCTCGACGTCACCAGGCACCTGCGGAACTGATCGAGGCTTACGCTGGACAGGCCAGTGTCACACCTGGCCAACCCGTGACCGTGCACGTGTCAGGCAGCGCGAAATCGTGGAAGCTTGAGGTGTTCCGGATCGGCTATTACGCCGGCCTCGGCGGTGCTTTGATCGAACGGGTCGGCCCGTTCTCGGGCCACCGAGGCAAGCCTGCGAAAGTCGTTGACGGCGCTCAGGTCGCCAACTGGCCTGTAGCCGCAACGATCGATACCGCCGCTTGGCCGGAAGGCTTCTACTTGCTTCACGTTGTGGTTGGTCGCAAGCGCACAACTGTGCCGTTGGTGGTTCGCTCGGCTAGCGCCAAGGGAAAAGTCGCGATGATTTCTTCTGTCACGACCTGGCAGGCCTACAACCTTTGGGGCGGCCAGAGCCTCTACGGCGGTGGTGCAGAGAGCGCGTTCGAGGGGCGATCCCACGCAGTGAACTTCGACCGGCCATACGATCAGAAGTCCCACGACATCCTTACCGCCTTCGAAATCCCGTTGGTTCGTGCAGCTGAGGAGTCTGGGGTCGCGTTGGCTTGGCTGACGAATGTCGACATCGCGTTGGATCCGGCGCTGCTCGACGGGGCGCTCGGCGCTGCCTCATCTGGTCACGACGAGTACTGGCCGCTGGAATATCGTCGTGCCTTGGAGAAGGTCCGAGACGGTGGCGGAAATCTCGCCTTCTTCGGCGCGAATGCCGGCTACTGGCGAGTAAGGCTCGGCGATCCTGGAACTGGTGCCGGACGCCTGATGACCTGCTATAAGTCAGCGAGTCGCGACCCCGTAACCGGCCCAACAACGACAGCTCGCTGGCGTGATTCCCCCGATGCGGCACCGGAAAACGAGATCGTCGGCCAGCTCTATGACAGCTTCCCTGTCCAGGGCGCGATGGAGATCGTTGACCCAAAGTTCTTTCTGTTCGCCGGCACTGGGGTCAAGGCCGGAGCGAGACTTGAGGGGTTGATCGGGCCGGAGATCGACCGGGTCTATCCGCTCTCAAGTACTCCTCGCCCGATCCAAGTGCCAGCGTTATCTCCGGCCACATGTCGCGGTTCTCAGACGTGGTCGACGATGGCCTACTACACAACCAAGTCAGGTGCTGGCGTGTTCTCCACCGGCACGATGGGTTGGACCCGCGCTCTACCGCGACCGGGTAGCACCCCCGGCATGTCGGACGCTGCAAAGGCATTCAGCCGTACCGTCACCCGAAACGTATTCAAGGCGCTAGCGACCTCAGATCTCGGCAAGGTTCACCCAGCTACTGACCAGTTAGAAGAGGTGTCGCTTCCCTCAAACAACACCTCGGGCGCAGCCTGATTTTTGCAACACTGCCCGCGATCGGCTGCGTCGCATGCGGCCAGCAGCTAGTCCTGGTGTTGAGCCAAGTAGTTAGCACCGCGCTGAACCAATCGAGGTGCTAGCTGTCCGCAAGCGATACCGACTAGCGAACCCACGACGACATCCCCGGGATAGTGCACACCTGAATGGACTCGGGTGTAGGCGACGATGGCAGCAGCGACGTGCAGCGGTGGACTCAACAGCGGGAAAACGCTGCCGACCCCGCTAGCAAAGGCGAATGCCGAAGCTGAATGCCCAGAAGGAAACGATGTAGATGCCGGCATCGGCACTTGGCGAGTCTGCGGCACGGTTGACTTGTCCCGGTCAGGTCGCTGCCTGCGCAGAACGCGTTTGAAGCCCTGATTCACCGAAACCGACGCCAAGCCGATCGATGTCATACCGGTGAGTGCTGCTTTGCGACCCTCCGGGCCACCGCCAATAGCCAGCCCGAGCGATATAGCGATCCACAACTTGGAGTTGTCTGCCGTTGAAGTGAGCCGTTGCAGCGCGCCGTCAATCCGAGGAGTCGCAGTTCCGGCGACAGCGGCGTAGACGGCGCGATCTAGCCCACCAAGCTCCGCGCGCCAAGGTAGATCGGTTCGCTTCTGGGACGTGGCCCCAGCTTCCACTCGCGAGGACCCTGCGAACTTCTGATCTGACCTGCGCTCCACGAGCCAATTATGCGCCCGAAGGCTCCCGTGCGGTGGTCGAGCCGCTGTGCGTCGAGGGCCGATTCGCCTTGTGTTGACGACCAAGTCCGCTGTGTCTCGACGGCCGATTGCGGAGATTCGATATTCCACGTCCGCCGCCTAGCGTGATACTTGAACCATGGACATCTCGACAACCCCGTCGGAACCTCCACTCTCGGACCCGCCGCCCTCGACTCGTCAACGTCTCTTTGCCGTGATTGGACTGTCCGCCACGGCCGTTGCGATCATCCTCCTTGTTCTATTCGTGACTCTAGAGCCGGTGCTACTTGTGGGTGGCCTCGTGGGACTCGCTCTGGTTGGTGCTGGCGGGTGGTGGTTGATCACCGAGAGAAACCCACGGCGCGCGATCGGTATTGCCGGTATCGCGATGGGCCTGATGATCATGGCGCTGGCGGTGTTCAAGGCAACTGCCGACGGCGACACCAATCTCTGGCATTTCGGTGTCCTGCTGCTGGTCATGGCCATCGGCATTCTCGCGGCGCGTGGCGCGCTTGTGAACGACTTACATGTGATTGACAAGCTGCGTTCGGGCAGGGTGCAACCCCACCGCCCAGTGCTCATCTGCAACCCAAAGTCCGGTGGCGGAAAAGTCGACAAGTTCGGGCTGATTCCGATGGCTGAGCAGATGGGCATCGGAATTCTCATCCTCGAACCGGGAATGGATTTGGCTCAACTCGCCCGCGATGCCATTGCAGGTGGTGCTGACTGCTTGGGCATGGCAGGCGGCGATGGTTCGCAAGCCCGGGTGGCATCGATCGCCATCGAGCACCAGATCCCATTCGTGTGTATCAGTGCCGGCACGCGTAATCACTTCGCGCAGGACTTGGGCCTCGATCGCGAGAACCCCCGGGCGGGGATGATCGCCTTGTGCGACGGGGTGGAGCGCCAGATTGACTATGCAACCGTCGGCGATCGACTGTTCGTCAACAACGTCTCGCTCGGGGTCTACGCGACCATCGTTCGATCCGATGACTATCGGGAAGCGAAGGTCGAGACGACCAAGGAGCAATTGCCTGGACTACTTGGCAGCCAAGCCGAACCGTTCGATCTGCAGTTCACTACGCCAGACGGCCGTGAAATCGACGGTGCCTTCCTGATCATGGTGTCCAATAATCAGTACGTCACGAGCCCATCTCTCGACGTGTCCCAAAGGCGCTCCATCGATGACGGAGTGCTCGGGGTCTTCGCAGTGACGGCCAAGACCGGTGCTGAGGCTGGACGCCTGGTCGCGAGCACGACCTTCGGGTTGGGTCAAATAGATCCCAATCTCCACCAATTCGGTGCAACGACTTTCGAGGTTCGATCCCATTCAGGGCGTGCGCTTGCCGGTGTCGACGGTGAATCACTGAGTCTGCCCACGCCGCTGCAATTCAAGATCCATCCAAAAGGTATGCGAATACTCGTGCCTGAGAGCAACGTGTTGCAGGCGGAGAAGCGTCGCGCGCGGGGAATCAACATTCGTGCGCTGCTGGCGATTGCCGAGGGGCGCACGGTATCGCGACTCGGTACTTGAACGGACCCGCTGGTCAGGTGCGCTGACTGCGACGTAGGGGCCCGCCGGCCCGTCAGTGAGGCCCGCAGCCCGTCAGTTCGGATACCAATCGCGATCCCCGCTGAATGTGGATCCGCGAGCCTGCCGGCAAGCGAGGCGATTGCGTTGAGTATTTGTATGCGTCACGATCAATCTCCACGCGACTCACGATCGACATCCAGGTTAGTCTCACCCTTTCCAGTCGATCATTGGAGCTTGTGTGACTCGTCGTACAGGGCTGGCGCTAGCCGCGTTGGCAGCCAGCCTCGTGCTTGCTGGCTGCGGGTCTGACGCTGCCACCCAGACCAGTGCCAAGGTCCGCAAGGCTGACAATCCAGCCAATGCTCGCACCGTCACGATCACTGGGGGAGGCGATATCTTGATCCACAACACCCTCGGGTGGCAGGCGGAGGCAGCTGCGGGACACGAAGGTCTCGATGCCGACTTCCGCCCCATGCTTGCGGGTATCAAAAAGCGTATTTCCAGGGCCGACTTCAGCATCTGTCACCTCGAGCATCAGATCTCGGATCCCCACAACGAGACGACCTTTCCACACCTGTATCAGCGACCCCAACTTATCGATGCGATTAAGCGCACGGGCTACGACGAGTGCTCCACGGTAAGCAATTGGGGAGTCGACAAGGGCTACGCAGGAATCAAACGGACCTTGGACAAGATGGACTCAGAGGGGATCGGCCACGCAGGCAGCGCTCGAACCAAGGCGGAGGCTGGGCGCATTAACATCCAAACCGTCAAGGGGGTAAAGATCGCCCACCTTGCCTACTCGGGAGACTTCAATGGCGAGGCTTTGCCCGACAAGTACAAGTGGGCAGCCAACCTGGCGTCGCCAAAGCGCATCATTGGTGATGCTCAAAAGGCTCGCAGGCAGGGAGCAAAGGTCGTCGTCGTTTCGCTCCATATGGGCGACGCCGATACCCATGAACCGAGCGCGGGCCAGCTCAAGATGGTGAATGCGGCCACAGCGGGCGGGCTGATCGATCTCATCATTGGGCACGGTTCCCATCAGGTCATGCCGGTGGCAAAGGTCAATGGCACGTGGGTTGTTTACGGGCACGGCAATACGGTTAGTGGCCAGAAGGACGAGTGGGTGCGTAACCGGGAAGGCCTGCTGAGCTGGTTTAGTTTCGCCAAGCAGCCTAACGGCCGATTCAAGGCTGTGGTTGCACGTGGCTACCCGCTGTATGACTCAAGCACGCCCTACGACCACGCCGTTGATCTAGTTTCGGCCTGGCCTAAGGACAGCGATCCGCCCCAGCGCTGGATTGATGCCTATCGCAGGGTCAAGCAAACTGCGCTGTCGATGGGTGCGGCCAAGCAGGGATTCGTAGTCCCAGCCCACGGCTAGCTGTCGATTGGCATGGATCAATTACTGGCCGAACTTTGCAGATCCTTTGATGCTGGGTGCGTATATCGGACTTCGCATTACCTCAAGGACGCGCGAGCTAAAGCCAACAGAGGCAAGGGTTCGGTCGACCTACGAGACAGAGCGGGTACCGGCAATGGCTGTCCATGCTTCAGCTATCGCGTTAGCCCCAAGAGTCTAGGAAGATCCGGATCCGCAAGTGACTCGGCGAGCAAGTGCTGAGTGGCACCGGAACCCAGGTAGCGGCTGCGGGTAGTCTCGGCGCATGATTCTGTCCGATGGAACCATCCGTGAACTATTGGCCGACGGGACCCTGGTAGTTGACCCGATTGACCAGGCTCAGATCCAACCTGCCAGCGTCGACGTTCGCCTGAGCAATGAGTTTCTGGTATTTCGCAACCACACGTGCGAAGTCATCGACCCCTTTGACAAGCCCTCGGACTTGATGGAGAAGGTGTCGGTCGCCGAGGGGGACGCCTTCGTATTGCACCCAGGCGAATTTGTCCTCGGCTCGACTCTGGAGACGGTTGGCTTGCCCGATGATCTCGTCGCGCGGGTGGAGGGCAAGTCGTCGCTAGGGCGACTAGGGCTGTTGATCCACGCTACCGCCGGGTTTGTTGATCCGATGTTCTCTGGTCAGGTCACTCTCGAGCTTTCCAATGTTGCAACCCTGCCGATCAAACTGTGGCCGGGAATGAGGATCGGGCAGTTCTCTTTCCACAAGATCGACAAGGCAGTTGAGCGCGGATACGGGCACCCGGAGTTGAACTCCAAATACATGAACCAGTCCGGACCGGTTGCCTCTCAGTACCAGGCAAACAAGCGCTAGCCCGGTGAGTGTTGAGTTATTTTCAAGATCAAATGTAGCAACGACTCAATACTCAACAGGGTTGAGGCCGGGGTGGGTTGCTCTGGTTGGCAGTGGTGACTATTAGGGTCGCAGGGTGCGGTTTCAGAGTTCGGTCCAACTCGGCGAGGTCGAGCAGAGTGCAACGTTGCGCTGGCTCAGGGCTAGCGCCGTCGGCGGATTCGCTCTCGGAGTTGGTCTACTCGCACACCTGAGCGCCGGTGGACGTCTGGACGGTTCGAGCACTGTGGCCGGTGCTCTTGCTGGCGCCGCCCTCGTCCTCGGCAGTCACGCTCTGCTGGCCTCCCAAGTGACGAGTACTCAGATTCTTCTATTGGTCGTGGGCGGGCAGGCCATCGTCCACGCTGTGCTATCGATCAGTTGCGCCAGTCACCTGGGTAGTTTGGTCGATCAGAGCATTATGTTTGGGCTGCATGCGCTTGCGGCTGCCTTCATCGCGGTGTGGCTGGCGTTCGGCGAGCGCGCGCTGTGGGCCTTCATGCGAGCTCACGGTTTTCGTGCGCTGCAACAATGGCGCGCCGCGATCTCAAACCTCGTGCCAGAAACCGATCGCGCGATTTCGTCCGCTCGTCAGTGGCTAGCGGGCGCCGATGATCGAAGACCGGAAGCGCTACTGGTTGGCATCTGTCCGGTTAGACGCGGTCCACCCCTAGCAGTGGCTTAGCTAGATCAAATTCCGGCTGGCAAATCGAGTCGGCCATCGGCAATTTCTGTCACCACGAACTCCCTGCCGCGGCTGGGCGCATGCTTTTTTCTCTGCGTGCTTTTCCCCGGGGAGTTCTACGTGCGAGCACCTAGCACTCGCCTTCCGGCGATCCGTCTGACTTTGAGAGGTCTCTAGTTTCCATGCTTACCAACAAGATCCAGCGCATCTCGCGCCGCAAGTCCATCCGTCCAATGCGTGCTGGCGCCGTCCTAGTCGCCACCGCAGCTCTCGTCACCTTGGCGATCTCGCCAGTCTCGGCCCATGTCTCTGTCTCGTCGACCGATGCTGTTCAAGGGGGAGGCGGAACAGTCGTACTGCAGGTACCCAATGAGTCCGACAGCGCTAAGACAACCAAGATTGTTGTGACCATCCCAAGCGAGACCCCGTTGGCCTCGGTGGACTACCAGCCGGTTCCTGGCTGGACGACCACGACAACCAAGGTCAAGTTGGCAACACCGCTGACGACTGACGACGGCACGATCACTGAAGGCGTTTCCGCTGTGACGTGGACTGCCGACAATGCAGGGGGTCTTGCACATGATCAATTCCAGCGTTTCACCCTCGCTGTATTTCCGCTCCCGAAGACCGATTCGATCAGCTTCCCGACGACCCAGACCTACTCCGATGGCCGCGTCGTTCAGTGGAATGAGCCAGCGCTAGCCTCCGGCGGAGAAGCCGAACATCCTGTTCCCACCCTGCAAATAGCGGCTGATGAAGCTTCAGCTGGGATGCCCGGGATGGCCGCAGCGAGCTCGTCGACGACGAGTTCGACCCTGTCCAAAGTCGCGCTCGGGGTAGGCGTTGTGGCTCTGCTCCTCGCTGGTATCGCGCTGATGGCAACCCGTAAGCAGAAGGCTGAGTAGCAGGTCGGTCGGGTGGGGAACTGCCCGGCCGACCTATGCTTCCCCCTCCGGAAAGGAATCAACATGCATCAGGCGCATCAGGTGCATCAGGCGCACCGGCTCAGCGCGGCGAGGCTGCTCTGGGCACTCGCGTGCACAGCGAGCCTAATGCTGATCTCGGCACACCAGGCGCATGCCCACGATCAGCTCGTCACGACTGCGCCACGAGACGGTTCGATCTTGCCGGTAGCCCCGAAAGCGCTCGTGTTGACATTCGCTGAGGAGCCCATGGCGGGAACCACCAAGGTGGCAGCGATAACGAGCGCTGGCACGCAAGTCCCACTTCCACAGCCCATAATCTCTGGGGCTGTCATCACAGTCGCCTGGCCCGAAGAACCTCCGGGTACCTACCAAGCGGCTTGGCGCCTGACGTCCCCAGACGGGCATCCGGTGCACGGCACCTGGACCTTCAGCTACGGGATTCGCGCCGCCGTGCCCATCGTGGTGCCCAAAGCGACTGAGGACAAAGAATCCTCGATGACCGGCTATTGGATCGCTGGGGCGGGAGTTGTCGTCGGCGCTGCGCTGATCATCTGGCTATTGCGTCGGAGAAGGGAAGGAAGTTCGTCGCTATGAGCGCCACCCAGAAGTTGAGATTCTGCTCGGCAGCAGCGTTGGTCAGTCTGGCCATTGCGCTGGTTGTCGGTGGGGGTGCTTGGCGACCAGCACCGATCGGGCTCGCAGATGCAGGCCCGATCGTTGGGTGGGGAGTGCCGATGCTGGCCCTGTTGTCGACGGGTCTAGGTACCTTCACCGTAGGTTGGACAGGCGCTGCAGCCTGGTTGCAGCGACCGACCAAGTCCGGCGCTCTCACATCAGTAGCCAGCGCAGACCTGCGGATTGCCAGCCGACTCGCTGCCACTTGGATGGTTGTGGCCATCGCTGGTTGGTGGTTTTCTGTCGCCGACATTGCGGGTTTTTCCCTCGCGCAAGTCCTCCAGCCCAGCGTGCTAGCTGTGTATGGACTCGCTGGATCTGCTTCTCAGCTTTACCTCCTAGTTGCGCTGCTCACAATGATCATTTGGCTGACGGCTACGAAGGCAAGTGACAGAGGTGCCGCCGTTGCATTGGCGGTGCTCGCACTGGCGACGGTGTCCTTGCCAGCCTTCGGTGGACATTCCCACGCTGCGGGAAATCGAGCAGTTGCTGTGCTCAGCGCTGTGACCCACGCAGCGGCCGCCGCCGCATGGGTTGGCGGACTGGCGGCCTTCTACGTCTGGCTGGCCCGTGATGTCACCAGAGTGCGTGACAAGGCCGAAGCCTTTGGTCGACTTGCGCTGGTGTGCGTCATTGCACTGGCGGCCACTGGTGTCCTTAATGCATCGGTGCACTTGGCGCAACCAACGATGCTCTTCACCACCGGCTATGGCCGTCTCGTCGTTGTCAAAGCACTTCTCATGATCGTGTTGGTAGGGATCGCCGCACCGATTCGATCGCGCATTGTTCCCAGGCTGGCGGCCGCTGCAGGTCGGGGCCTGTTCGCGAAGATGGTCCTTGGCGAACTGTTCGTCATGTCGGTTGCGCTCGGAGTTGGCATCGCCCTGTCCCAAACACCCTCCCCGTAACTCACACCCCAGTACTCCGTCGACTGTGTGGTTGTTGAGCTTTTTGATCACAAACACATCAACAACCACACACTCAACGAGCGCGGGGCGCCGCGGCGGGCATGGGGCGCGGCAGCGGATTGCGCGCGTTGGTGGGGTGAAGGTATATGGAGAGTAAAAGTCAGGGAGTTGCTACTCCAAATGGGCTCCCCTGAACGGCCCCCGGAGGTTCATTCGTCTGGGAGCTGCTCCGATATCAGTGTCAAGCAACACGACCAGTGATGCTGACCTTGACGGGAGCGAGAAATGGACACGAAGTGGGCCGGCTGGGCCACGCCCGGAACGTCTGCCACGTCCGACACTGCTCCCCTCTGCGCGCGGGCGCACAACGCCGACCTCGCGGCGTTAGCGGTCGGGATCGGGGCCGGTGCCGTTGTTGGAACCGGCTACATGATGACCGCCGGGACTTGGACAACCCCCGGCGGAACCGCCACCGCGCTGGGGACGCTGTCCGCCCTGCTCGGCACCTATCTCTGCCTGGTACTACTCCTGCTCATTGCTCGCCTGCCTTGGATTGAGCGTGAGGTCGGGCAAGATCGTCTGATCGCGATGCATCGCCGATTCGGACCATGGGCTCTGGTTCTCATCGTCGCCCATGTCGCTCTCACAACGATTGGCTACGCCCAGGCCTCCAAGACCGGATTGTGGGCGCAACTTATTTCGCTCGTCACCACCTACCCCTGGATGGTTCCCGCGACAGTCGCCTTCATGGCGATGGTGGCGCTAGGGCTGGCCTCGATCCCAGCGATCAGACACCGCCTTGCGTATGAGACCTGGTGGGCCGGTCACCTCTACTTCTACCTAGCCGTTGCGCTGGCATTTGGCCACCAACTGACATCGGGGACGATCTTCTCGAGTCACACACTCCTGCGTACGAGTTGGGTCGGGCTGTATGTGGTCGTGGGGCTCGCGATCTTGTGGGGTCGGGTTTGGCTGCCCCTTCGAAGTAGCCTGCGCCACGACCTACGCGTCGATCGGGTTGAAGTCGAAGGCCCAGGAGTGGTCAGCATCTACATATCCGGCAAAAAGCTTCCAGAACTCAACGCTCTCGGCGGGCAGTTCTTCCAATGGCGATTCATGACCAGACACTGGTGGTGGCAAGCACACCCCTATTCGCTGTCAGCAGGTGCGAACGGGTCATGGTTGCGCATCACAGTCAAGGACCTCGGTGATCAATCCGGCAGGCTTTCTGACTTGCGTCCCGGGACGCGTGTGATCGCCGAAGGTCCATACGGAACCTTCACTGCGCTAAAGCGACGAGGTACAGAAGTCGTCTGCTTTGCGGCTGGAGTTGGCATCACCCCCATTCGGGCGCTGCTCGACGATCTGCCAGCGGGCACCAACATGACGCTGGTGTACCGAGTTCGGGATCTGACCCCCGGTGATGTGGCGCTCAGAGATGAACTGGAGGCGATTGTGTTGCGCCGCGGGTGGGAGATCGTCTACCTGCTGGGCGGACGCGATGAGCATCCGATGACAGTCGACTACCTCACCAGCGTCGTTCCTGAATTGCCTCAGTCTGACGTCTATGTCTGCGGTCCGGGTGGATTCACTGACTCGGTCTGCGCCGCAGTCAAAGCCATGGGCGTGCCCGACAGCCGCCTGCACCACGAATCGTTTGCCTTCTAGAAGGGAGTCTGATCATGCAAAGAGCATTACTCGTCACGGCTGGCACCCTCGTCGGCGTTGCGGCGGCAGTGAGCTACGTCCCGAGTCCAGCCGTGCCCACGGCGGCTGACAGTAGCCTTGAGGGCCTGGGCGATTTCAGCCCTACCAGAGGTGCGTCCGGGACTGGTAGCGGATCATCCGCGGCTGCAGAAAGTGGTTCAACTGCCGCAGATGGCGTCGCCGACCCCACGACCGGCGCGGACGCGGGTGCATCCCCGGGTGGTACCGCGGCAGACACTCCAGTAACAGACACTCCAGTAGCAGCAGACACCTCGACGGCGGACCCGACCGGCGCTGACGGCTCGGCCGGCGACACTTCAGCAGCCGCAGACGCCTCGGCAACGCAGTCATCACCATCGGCATCACGTAAACCTAGGAAGTCCAGCAGCGCTCAACGCCAGTCCACCCCTGATTCGGGCAGGTCCCCTGCTCAGCAAAGTGGCACCGGATCGTCGGTCCAGAAGCAGCGGCCAGCCCAGGTGCAGAAGATTCGAAAGCCGGTCCGGGCTCCAGTGCGCACGCCGGTGCGCACGCCAGTGCGTAGGCCCGTCCAGACACCCAAGCCCGTAGCAAAGCCGATCACGCCGCCAGCCAGTGGTGGCAGTTCCAAGAAGTTCACAGGTTCAGTTGCGGGTACGCCATTTGGTCCCGTTCAAGTGTCGATTTTGGTTTCGAACAACAGAATCGTCGATGCGACCGCTGTGAAGTTTCCGACGGATGCTCCGCTGTCGGTCCAACTCGCACGCAGCGCGATCCCGAAGTTGCGACAAGAAACTCTAGCGTCGCAGTCGGCTGACGTTGCGAATGTCTCTGGTGCCTCCTACACATCCGGTGGCTGGAAGAAGTCCTTGCAGGCTGCAATATCGGCGGCCGGACTATGAGTGCCGTGGCGCCGGAAGTTCGGGCTGCGGCACTACACGGCTGGCAACGTGAGGTCCACTGGGAGCAAGTGTGGGGAACGGTAGTCACGTTCGACGTTCGCGGCGAGCAGTTGTCAGGCGATGTCAAGCCTGCGATTGCACGCGCAGCTGCGTTCTTGCACGACGTTGACGGTTGGTTCTCGACTTACCGGGTGGACACCCCGATTACCGCGATTCGCAATGGACTGATGCCAGAGGAGCAAGCCCCCAGGGTCGTGCGCGAAGTGCTAGCGCAGTGCCGACTTGCTCGCGACATCACTCACGGCACCTTTGACCCCTGGGCGGTCCCTGGTGGTGTGGATCCTAGTGGCTACGTCAAGGGTTGGGCAGCCGACGTGGCAGCCGAGATGCTGGCTGAGGACGGCTTCGACAACGTCTCAATCAATGCTGCGGGGGATGTCACCTGTCGAGGCTTCCAGTCCCCCGATCAACCCTGGGTTGTTGGGATTCGTCATCCCGAGTTCGAGCATCAAGTTGTGCGAACCGCAGAAATCTTCGATTCGGCAATTGCAACATCGGGACTCTACGAACGTGGCGACCACATCACCGACCCGAGCACCGGCCGGCAGTCGGTGGCCCTGGATTCGGCAACGGTCATTGGCCCTGACGGCGGCTTGGCCGATGCGATCGCGACGGCACTAGTCATCGCCGGAGTGCAGGGATTGAAGTACTTCGAATTCCTGCCGGGATGGTCCGGATATTTGATCAAGGATGGTCGAGCCAGCTTCTTCGGCCCAGCCTTCGACGACGACCCCGAATCGGCTGACCATGCAGCCGCTTCACCAATGGACAGCAACATGCATACAACCAAAGGAGACTAGAAATGAAGAACATGCGGACTAGGAAGATTGCGTTGATCGCTGGCGTCGGAGCTTTGGTATCACCGGTTGCGGCGGCCGTGCCAGCATTTGCTTCCGGGCCGGTACATGCAGCTGGAATGAAGGACGGGTCATTTTCCGGATCTGTTGTGCCGGTCATCGAAGTAGTCAAGGGTGTACCGACCAACTACGGCAACTTGCAGCTCATCGTCGGTGTGAGCGGCGGGCAAATCACGTCGATCACGTGGCCCATCTCGCCCAATGCGAATGCCTACCGCGCTAAGGCGAAGGTTGCAGCCAAAGCACTGACAAAGGCCAAAGCTGCGGTGAAGAAGGCGAAGAAGACGAAGACCAAAGCCGATGACAAGATGGCAGCAAAGGTGTTGAAGAAGGCCAACGCTGCTGTGAAGAAGGCCGACGCTGATGTCGCATACCACAGCAACTCGGAGATCATTTCGAACATCTTCTTGCCCAGTTACCGGGATGAGGCAATCACGGCTCAGTCGGCTGCGATCGCCAGCATCACTGGCGCCTCGGCCACCGGCGTTTCCTTCAAGGCGTCGCTACAAGCCGCCATTACCAAGGCCACGAAGTAGGCGATTGGCATGTCACTCAACAAATTGAGAAATCGGACCCTCACGGCTGCGATCGGAGTAAGTGCCGTTAGCGCGTCGCTGCTTTGGACAGGTGTGGGTGCCGCAATGGCCGATGACGAAGGCGAGCACGAGCACGAGGGCGGGGGTGGAGGTGATGATTGTGAGCGCGGCGGTATCGCCGAGCACTATGGTCCAGTCATCGCTGCTGACCCGGCTGTCCACAACGCGTGGAAGAAGCTGCAGCGTGCACGCTCGCGCGCCCGCCAGACCCAGGCAGCGCTCTTGACAGCTCATGGCGCGCAGCAAGCGACAACCGCTCGGCGCGCGAACCGCACGGCCAGCGCTTCCGTCGTTCGCGCGCGCGCGAAGTACAAGCAAGCGCACAGCTCTGCGGTCGAGCGCATGTTGAGCAACAACTGTGCCGTCAACGTGCCAACTCCTGTCCCCACGCCCGCGCCAACTCCGGCTCCTACGGGTAATCCCCCAAATGTGAGTGGATCGTTTACCGGAGCAGTGTCGAAGCTTAGTCCCTTCGGCAACGTGCAGGTCAAGATCATAGTTTCCGGGGGCAAGATCACATCGGTCTCTGCGCCCGTATACCCCGCCGGTGGCAGGTCGGGAAGCATCAATCGGCATGCGATTCCAATCCTCTGCAGGGAAGCGGTGACGGCGCAGTCAGCCTCGGTTGCTTCCGTTTCCGGCGCCTCGTACACCTCTCCTGCGTTCAAACAGTCACTGCAGTCTGCGTTGACCAAGGCAGGACGCTAGGTCCTGATACACGATCCTCGCTGGTACGCAAGTCGTGATCACCCGATTGGGTCACGTCGCATTAATCCGGCCAACTGAGACGTCGATACCAATATCAAGACAAGCGCGGCTACGAGAAGGAAGTCCAATGCGGAAGCAATCCCAGACAGCAAGGCAGGCAATTCAAGACTCAGGTGGGAAATTGTGCTCGGACTCGATTCGAGGCGATCTGTGATGGCGCTGCACGCGCTGCGCCGACGCGGCGTCGTTGGCGTGCTGGGTGCCTCAGCGGCTGGGGCCGCGTTGCTGGCCAACAACGCGGGACTCGCATTCGCCCTTGGCGGCGACGCGCTGGGATTCGCTTCGCCGCGGGAGGACTGTGCACCTGAGGACGTAGCTCGTCTTCATTCCCCCGAGATCGCCGCCGACCCGGAAGTTGCGGCGACATGGGCAAAGGTCCAGCGAACCAGCTCGTCAGTCAGAAGGACTGCGCAACAGGTTCAAGTTCAGGCCAAGGCCCTCAAGAAGGCGCGCAAGTCGCACAATGCGAAAAAGGCACGCGGCGCGGCGAAGAATCTGAAGAACGCGCAGGCCGCGAATCGTGTTGCAAAGGCTGCGCTCACGAAAGCGACCCAGTCGCACTCGGGGGCACGAAAGGCCGCCATCGAACGCCTAGTTCTCAAGTACTGCGTTGGTGAGGTGACCCCGACCCCGACGCCGACTGCGACCCCGACGCCGACCCCGACCCCGACGCCGACGCCAACCCCAACCCCGACCCCAACCCCGACCCCAACCCCGACCCCGACTGCAACCCCAACCCCAACCCC
>Ga0105047_10001090_pt1 | contig 47939 bp, 31 predicted proteins | sample MAT04_FD_78384 | JGI IMG/M metagenome (GOLD analysis project Ga0105047, IMG submission 78384) | Freshwater microbial communities from Lake Fryxell liftoff mats and glacier meltwater in Antarctica - MAT-04 (megahit assembly) | ecosystem: Environmental > Aquatic > Freshwater > Ice > Liftoff...
TCATGCATGCAGATCGCGTTTTTGATCGTGAAGGGTTCGCCACGACTGTTACACAGATGAGCGTCGAAGTACCGGATGAGCCCGAGGCAATCACAACCGAGTTCCAGACTGTTAGCACACATGCCCATCCCGTATTCACCGACATCAAAGGCATTTTTGCGCCGTTGAGTCGGGCCGGGGTCACCATACGGTACGACCATTTCGGTCAGTGACGCGCGATACAGAATCGAGCGATCCTGCCCCTCGTCGTTGTAGCGAAGATGGTGCAGTGTCAATCCTTCACGAGCATTGAAGCCAATCACAAGGCTCCATTTCTGCCAGGAAACCTGGTAACCATCCACCTCGAAACTCGGCCCGTCTGGCTGCGTGATTTCCAGTGCTTTAATGTCTTTGCGCTGATCCGCAACGCGATCGGCTGCGTAATTTCCAGCGTTGGGAGGTAAAGCGCGAACACCATGTTCTTCGATGCGAATCACCTTCATTGAGTTCAGATCGACAACCGGTCTCAATCCTTCAATCGGACGCGCATAGCCATTATCAGTGGGATCGGTTCTGAGAAAACAGAGTGGCCGGGCCAGTCGCAGAGTGCTGTCTTCGGAAGTTCCATAGTTTCCGGCACTCCAGATATCCACCATCACGAGGCTGGTATTATCTGTTCCACAGTGTCGCTTCAGAGCTGCCTTGAATTCCGCCGATGCCAGCACGGCCTGTTCGCATTCAGTCTGTTCGTCGATCGTCATTGTGGGCTGAACATCAGGGACAGACTTCCACGATATCAACGTCTTTGTTGTAAGAGATACTAACGCTTCGTAGCAACTATTCCGGGCATTGTCGAAAAGGACTGCGAAGCCTTCACGATCGGGAGGGTTCGTCAACGAAAGCTGATGCACCAACTGTTTGTCAGGTTCTTTTAAACTAATTGAAACAAAGCGAGTTGTCAGATTCACTTTGTCGTTCTGCGTCAGAACAGCGACAACTTGCTGAACTTCTGCGGCGCTGAGTGGCTCGAGTGGATGCATTATTTAAGAGACTCCTGAATGCTGCTTAGAGACAGTTTTGAATGAGGACCCGGAGTTTCCGGGAAGGCGAGAATTCCGGATCAGTGTCGAATTGCTGAACCTGACGAAAACGTCCTCAAAACGGAAGCAGGGGTGTCCGATTGCTGGCGATCCGGGCGATACATTTTCGCCAGCGAGTACATCAGGATTCCATATCCTGAGTTGGACAGTTGCCGGATCAGAGGCAGGCCCGAAAACTGAACGAGCAGTCGTAGTCTGCTCTTCGAAAACAGTTCTCGAAAAGCGTCCGAGCCTTTCAACCACGTCCCGTCAGACAACTGGACATGGAGGTCGGCCGTCAGTTCACTTTGCGACTTGTCGTATATCCGGGCTTCAAATTTTCGATCTGCGATATTGGTCAAATGGATGTATTGACCACGGTCAAACCGCTTTACCAGCCTGGTAATCTGGGACCAGAACGGAGAACTTCCGTCGTAGAGAACGTTGATTGTGCTTAAGTTTTTCATGTTGATACCATCATTAAATCCCGTCAAATCTGAGGCCAGCAGCATCGGCATCTGCAGGCTCTGAAAAACGGTAAGTAAGGAACGAACAGTCACAGGGCCCATAAGGATGCACGGCACGTTTGGTTCATCCACTCTTTTCCACGGTCGTCGATATTCATATGCGAGCACCGCGGTAGACAATTTCCTTGTTCTTTACGCTTCCCTGCAGACGCAATTCCGTAGTGCGATGTGCCAGCACGATCATCGTGTCTTCAGGGCGAAATGCGTAGTTCGCTGGGGGTTCGCGCGTCACAACTCCGTCGCTCGAACGTATTGCGATAACCACGAATTGCATTCCCGAGCCGAAGTGCATTTCTGCCAGTGTGCGACCTGCGAAATCGGAGTTCGCAGGAACACGAAGTTCAGTCATTTGCAGGCCGATTTGTTGAAGATCCTCGGTCAAAGATTCCTGTTGTGCGGCGTCGGACAGAATCTTCTCAGCAGAAGGTTTGGTGATCAGACGGGCGATCCTCGCCGCGCCAATTGCTGCCGGAAGTACGACACGAGTTGCGCCTGATCGCAGAAGCTTCTTTTCTGTTGATGGAGATTCACCCCGCGCTATGATTTCGATTTCACGGTTAAGCTCACGTGCTGTGAGAGTGATAAATACATTCGCTGTGTCGTCTGGCAGGACCGACGCGAGGACTCTGGCTCTCGCGATGCCGGCACACTCCAGAATCTTCTCTTCCGTGGCGTCGCCGACGATCACAAATCGTCCGGCTGTCTCGGCCTCCTGGAGTCGTTCCTGATTCGTGTCAATTACCACAAACTCCTGGCCTGACCTGCTGAGTTCATCAGCCAGAATGCGGCCGACTCGTCCATACCCGCAGACAATGATATGGCCGGATAGCTTGTCAATTCCTCGCGTCATTCTCCTTGCTCCCAGAAAGCGGTTCAATTCCCCTTCCGCAATCATCTGCACAAATCCACCCATGACGTAAATTGATGACGTACAGCCAGCGATGATGACCCCCATCGTAAAGACTCGCAGTGCCGGATCATCGATCGGCCGAACTTCGCCATAGCCAACTCCAAATATTGTGATTGTCACCATGTAGACCGCTTCAAGCACGCTCCAGCCGGCCGACATGTATCCGATAACTGCTACGATGCAGGAGACCGCGAAGAACACGGCACCAACTAAAACTTTTCTGATTGATGACTGCATCCGCGCAACGTCACTTTCTGTGGGTCGCAGAACATAAGCGATGCTGTTTGCATGAGATTGTTGACACGTTCTTCAGTTGAGGGCTTGAACATCGTCGCGAAAAGTCACCTCGCGCTGGATGTGTTTACCTATGCCTGAACAACGCAGACTACGTCGTCACACTGGTATTCAAAATACTTGCGTTCCTTGATCACATTGGCCACAGACTTCGGCACCATTTCTTCCCACGAAGGATCACAATCGCTGATTTTCTTAAGTACGTCGCGCGAGAAAATGCTCAGACAATCCGGACTGAAGTTGTTCAGATGGTTGATCCCGCCGCGATCAAGCAGATAACCATACAGTCGTTGCAGTTCCGGCTTGATCTCCAGGTTGTCGCAGGTGGTAAGTTCACCTGTTGTCTGATCCTGAAGCGGATAGCAGTAGATTTTCAAATCGTTCTTGAAAAGACGGCCGAACGATTCCAGAATGCCTCCCTCCAGGGTGGTGTAGTACTTTTCATCAAAGAGTTCACGCAGACTTCCGACTCCCATCGTGATGGCGATTCGCTCCTTCGTACACTGTGAGAGATACGCAGCCAGCCGATAGTATTCGGAGTAGTCCGAGATCAGTACATTCATGCCGCAGGCCGCGATCACATCGGCCCGCGCCAGAAAGTCACGGCGATCAATTTCGCCAGTCGCTTTGAGGTTTCGCATCGTGATCTCCATGATCTGCGCCACCTCTTTCCCCTTGACGTCCGGGTGCTGGGAAAACTTTTCACTGGCACAACGAAGCATGTCGATATTCACATGGCACACCGGGCGAAAACTGCCTCGCTCCACGAGAATGGGTTTCCGGTAGAGGAACTCCGATGGTTGCAGGACGGAACCGTTGGCGGCAAACATCGCGGCACCGCTCAAACCCAGTTCCACGAGCTTGAGGCTCATAAGCCGATTGTCCACACGCCGGAAAGCGATACCTGAGAACTCGATCATGTCGATTTCGATTCTTGAGGTCGAAAGACCGTCAAGTAACGAATCAACAAGTTGTTCCGGTTCGTGATTGAAAGCGAATGCGCCGTAGATCAGATTCACACCGACGATGCCCAGTGCCTCCTGCTGCAGGGCCATTTCGGTGTCGCGCATCCGGACATGGATAATGATCTGGCTGTCTTCGTCGCGAGGATGGGCCTGAAACTTGATTCCCATCCAACCATGGCATTCTGTGCCGCCCTTGTAACCCTGGGCCGCCACAGTGTCGGCAAAGGTGAAGAAAGTCGTCGTCTCTCCGCGCACATCGCGCAGGCGATCCAGATTCAGTTGATGCTCCTGATCAAGCATTGCTTCAAGGCGATCACGGCAAACGTATCGAGACGCTCGGCCATAAATTGCGTCACTCACCTTCATGTCGTAGGCAGACATGCTCTTCGCGATCGTGCCTGCAGCACCACCAACGCGGAAGAACCATCGAACCACTTCCTGTCCGGCACCAATTTCAGCGAAAGTTCCATAGCGCCGCGAATCCAGATTCACGCCAAGCGCTTTCTGGTGTGTGCTCATCGCTTTTGAGGACGTCGTTTCGGGAAACTGATACGGCATGTTCTTCTCTGGATTGCTTGTGTCAGGTCAACGTGGCGATTGTACTACTTAATAAAGAGCATCTCCTGATAGGTTGGCAACGGCCAGAGATCGTCGGCGACAATTCCTTCAAGTTCGTCCGCGATGTTTCGAACACGGTTCATTGCCGGCAGCAACCGATCGCAACAATGTCTCGCTTCGGCCAGCAGATCATCCGAGCCGGGTTCCGTCATGGCTGATTTCAGTTCAGCGATGCTTATTTGCAACGCCTTGACCAGGGCCACCATTTCGTCAAGCGTCTCGGTATCAAAGTCGTAGTCCAGTGTTTTCAGATTGACGCAGGTAGCAGCCAACTCATTCTGATATCGAATCGCCGCAGGAAATATGGATGTACTCGCGATCTCCAGCGTGAGGTTAGCTTCCACGGTTATTGTTCGGGTATATTGTTCGAGGTAGATTTCAAGACGACTCTCTACTTCTCGTGCAGAAAGGACGCCGTATCTCGTGAACAATTCTTTGACCGCCTCCGCCTGTAGTTCGGGCAATGCATCGGGAGTTGTCGTGAGATTCAGCAAGCCTCGTGCTTTCGCCTCAATATGCCAGTCTTCACTGTAGCCATCGCCGTTAAAGACGATTGCACCATGCTCGTTCATTATTTCCTTCAATAGTATCTGCAGTTCGGAATGCAGTTTCGTCGCATCGCCTGCAGTGGCCTGTTCAAGTCGGGTGGCGCAGAAATCCAGCGATTCCGCGACGATCGTATTCATGGCTACCAGTGGCCCGGCGATCGATTGATTCGAACCAACAGCCCGAAATTCAAACCGATTGCCAGTGAACGCAAAAGGACTTGTCCGATTTCGATCGCCGGCATCTTTCGGAAGTTGAGGTAACACATCGGCCCCGAGCTCCAGCGTTTCCCGAGGAAGCGAAGAGTCTGCCCCGCCCGCTTTGATTTGCTCGAAAACGTCGGTGAGCTGGTCACCAAGGAAGATAGAAATGATTGCTGGTGGTGCCTCATTGGCTCCGAGCCGATGATCGTTGCCGGCAGACGCGACAACAGCTCGCAGCAGACCTTGATGTCGATGGACGGCTCGGATGACTGCCGCGCAGAACAGCAGGAACTGAGCGTTCGCATGAGGTGTATCGCCAGGATCCAGCAAGTTGCCCTGCGACGAACTGCCCATCGACCAGTTGACGTGTTTGCCCGAACCATTGACCCCCGCAAACGGCTTTTCGTGCATCAGGCACGTCATGCCGTATTTTTCGGCAACTTTTCGGAGCGTCGTCATTGTCAGTTGTTGATGGTCGCTGGCGATGTTCGCCGACTCAAACAAAGGAGCCAGTTCGAACTGCCCCGGTGCGACTTCGTTGTGCCGCGTTTTGACAGGAATTCCAAGCTTGAATAATTCCTGCTCCACTTCCAGCATGAACGCCAGCACGCGATCCGGGATTGCACCAAAGTAATGATCGTCGAACTCCTGACCCTTCGGCGGCTTTGCGCCGAACAGCGTACGACCGGCATTCAACAAGTCTGGACGCGCGAAGAAGAAGTTGCGGTCAATCAGAAAATACTCCTGCTCCGGACCCGCTGTCGAGGATACCATGGAACCGTCGTTGTGGCCGAAGAGTCTCAGGATTCGCTGAGCCTGCAGGTTCAACGCCTGCATCGATCGCAGTACAGGTGTTTTTTTGTCTAGTGCTTCGCCGGTCCAGGAAACGAAAGCAGTTGGAATACACAGTGTGGTCCCGTTGGCGTTTTCGAGGATGTACGCTGGACTCGTCACGTCCCAGATCGTGTATCCACGTGCTTCGAATGTGGCACGAATGCCTCCGCTTGGGAAACTGGACCCATCAGGTTCACCCTGAATCAACTGTTTACCGCTGAATTCGGCAAGTGCACCTCCGTCTCCGTCCGGCGAAAGAAAACTGTCATGCTTCTCAGCCGTCAATCCAGTGAGCGGGTAAAAGACGTGAGCATAGTGTGTAGCGCCTTTCTCTATCGCCCAGTCTTTCATCGCAGACGCAACGACATCGGCCACCGAGCAATCAAGCTTCTCACCCGCCTCGATCGTTTTCTGCACCGCTTTGTAAACGGGTTTCGGCAGTCGCTTCTTCATCACAGATTTGCAGAACACGTTGGCATTGAACAGATCTGCGACAGGAGTTGCCCGAAAATCCATGGAAGGCGAGCTGGGTCGGTAGTTCGTGACCGCCGCAATCGCAGCGTTTCGAGCAGTTCCTGCGGCGGCGACAGGCCCATAGTTCGCGGCAATGTTATTGGAATCAGACTTCTTCTGGGTGATGGTGGTCATGAGGAAGCGATCCTTCTGCGTAGTTAGAAAAGTGCGACGCCGACTTTGGCGTCGCACGAATTTGCCTCCATGCAGATGGCGCTGTTGATCCTCAACAACTTCCGATTGACTCGGCCAACCTGTCTCGGCGTTGATTAAGACCGAACAGACTTCCGGATTTACTTTATGCAGTCTGTGTGCCATAGATGACGCGGTGCGACAGAACGCAGTAATTGCCGCTGTATCGAGGCTTTAGCGCATCGGGAATGATCTGATTCAGGAAAATCAGCGGAAGTGTCTGCCCGAATTCTATCGAAACGTGCCCGGAAAACTGGCAACGGATTCCACATTGCAATCTGGGAAGGCCGCCCAGTTCCGAGTGTTTGCAGAAAGTGATTATGCTGGTCCGGTCTGGACTACCCGGCAGGTCAGGCCACTGCGACCGATGTCCCAAAAGTAGTTAATGATAGAATCTTGGTTTCGAGTTGTCGGTCGTCACGACGAAATTCTTCGACGTCCTCGATGAAGAAACCGAGCACCTGGATGGACAGATTTGACCTTGGATTTCGAGGGTTTGCAATTTCGTATTGTGGTGACAATGTGAGGAGCAAAAAAGTGACAGGAGTATTCAAACCAGCGGCCCCATACGCGGACGACGCCATGAATCTGTCTGTTGGCAACGTTGACTCCGCCGGTTCGTTCTGCGAGACCGTCATGGGATTCACAGTGGCATCGCGTTCAGACAGACCTTTGAAATCCGTGCGGCACTTTCGATAACTTCGTTGGCGATAACCTTCCAATATTCTACCTCGCGTTCAAAGGCATGCACTATTTTCGTGCAGATCTCCCATTGAGTGAACTCCCATACTTTCGGACTACGTAGGCAGTTCTGTCCTCAGATCTGCATCCTTCAGCATAGTCAATGCCAATCAGCCCGCCTGGCTTACAGACTCGCCTAAAGTAATTCCATCCCTGCCGATCGCCTAATGAATCGATTCAGGAACGGCTGACTGTGAATCAAGAAGCACTGGCAGTACCGAAGGCTGACGCATTGGCAGGACAGTCAATGGATCGTAGCTGGCACTTTGCAGGAAGCACCGACCTAACGACTGACCGGTCAAAAGTGACTTGCTGATTGCAGAAGCGCCTTGCCAGCCAAGAGCCATGTGACAGAGCCATTCGCTTCGCCCAAGAAAGTCATGACCGGAGTCGAGGTTCCAGTCGGGTCTGAGAACTTTGCGAATGCGACTGAAAAGGTTTTTCGCCCAATTTTGGCTTGGTCGGAGGCCATCCAATACCCACATCGCGTCCAGCAACGGTGTGCAGTTACGAACACCGGGACGGGCTGTCACTGGAATCGGATGTTCGCCACTCATCGCACTCAATAGCAGTTCCGTCCAGTCGACACCACCAAGATAGCCGAGATGAACCGCCGGGTTGGCTCGCGGATTTGCATCAATCAGGCAGGGAGTGCCATCGTTATGGTCAATAACAAAGTCCAAGCCCAGAAATCCGCTCCAGCGTGTCGATGTGGCGAGTCGTTCCGTCAGTTCGGCGATCCGCGGATGTGCAATGGATTCCCGATGCGATGAGGTGCCTCCGTTCTCCGGGAAGCAGCGCAATGGGCGATAAATGACTTCGCCCAGTTTGCGTCCTTCATGACACAACATGAGTGTGTAGATCGCTTCACCATGGATTTTCTGCTGCACAAACGGTGGTGCAGCGCGACGGCGTGATTCGCGATCGTGGAGCAATTGAAAACGCTCAATGAATTCCGGCATGGAATCGCAATACTCGCGGCCGATGCTGTTGTTGCTGGTTGGCAGTTTCAGCACCACCGGAAACTGCAGCGCACTCAACTGGCCCTCAAGGTTGTCAGGAACCAGCCGAGGCACCGTGGGCGGTGCCGGGATATCCAGCTCACAACACAATTCATAGAGACTGGGCTTGTCGTGTAACCTCCACATCGTCTCAAACGGTGGCAGCAATAGTGACGTCTGAAATTCCACCTCGTGACGGAATTCTGCCAGCAGCAGGGACTCTTCAAAAGTTGGCAACAGCAGGTCATACTGCCGCGACTTAAGCTCCCGGACGAGAGTCGACAGGTAGCCAGCCGGATTGCGAGCGAGAGACGGCGTACATAACCATTTCGTTCGGGGAATCGATTTACCAACGGACCACCAGTGATGATCGGCTGCCGTCACCTCAACTCCATTGGCACTCAGGCCCTGGATCAGCCTCGCAGTGAAGAACATTGAGGAACCAGTAACAAGCACTCGCATGTTGACTTTGTCTGCGCTAGGGAGGAATCTGCAAAATCGCAGGCCCGAACGCCTGGAAGTCTCCAGCCGGATCGTCAAGTCTCTGCGAGCATATGATCGTCTGTAAACGCAGGATTTGCGAGCGTCAATGACACAGTTATTGCTTGAGTGGCTTTCAACCCAGTTGCCGGGAACCCGCTGGGGGGGGGTATACTCGACGCGGCATGAAATGATCCCTCGAACATTGACAGTCGCCGTTCACAACCCCTCCCGCCGGAGGCAGGTCGGTGTCGGGCCGAGCGAAGCGATGGGCCGGGGGAGGGCCGCCGCGAGTTGTGAATTCTGGATTCACTTCGGATTCGGTTTCAGGCGTGAGTGATAGAAAGTTGAGCAGCAACCTGGTGCTCTGTTCATTTTCGATGAGGACGGCAAAACGGGGTTTTAAAAACCCCAGCGGGGTTAAACAACAAATCCCAGGGTCGCCGTGAAGCGGCGCACCCTGGGTTCCGTTCTCGCCCCGTGCCAGCTCGCCTGGCACGAGCGGAAGATTTGTAATTAGCCAGCGTACACGAATACCAAGCCGCCCCGGTTGACTTGTCCAACCGGACCGGAAAGTGTTGCACCTTACCCGCCACCGGATTCATTCCGGTGGTTCTCGGGATTCTGCACTACTCGAAAGCACTGGGGATTCCGGTAGTGCAGAATCCCGAAAACCACTGAGATAAACTCAGTGGCGACTAAATCGACAGCCTGCAAACACAAATTGCGATTTATCGTCCTGTCAATAAAACGTTCCTCGCACGGCACGCTTCAGCGTCAAGGCAGTGGGTGTGGTTGTGCGATCGGGCCTTCGGGGCCGTGGACGAAGTTGGAATACGGCAATTGCACAGGCACAACGCCGCTTCCGTTGGCGAGCGGAACTTCTCTGATCACACTCGTGACTGGAACGCTGGCGCGAATCGCAACGTCGCCAATTTCCTGCCCGGAGTCGGAGACCCAGCCGAGGGTGCGGTCTGAATTCAGATCGGAGGAATTTCGAATCGCATCTTCCACATCCGGGTCCGTGCGAACTTCGATCAGTTGGTGATAAAATGTGGCGACGACATTCTTCCACGGCTCTGCGAACACCGGGATTCCGTTGGTAGCCCCATTTGCGAAGCGTTGCGAATAAGCACCAATCGCAAAATAGATTTTTCCTCCGTTAGCAGTCACGACAGATCCATGATAACCGCCCAATCCTTTTGAGGAGTCGAATGAGACGGTATCCGGCACGATGTCGTACGTCTGATTGGCGTCTGCATTGACGAATTTATGCTGCGAACTCGAAACTCCGTTGTCAGATGTCAGCACAGTCCCGGGCGGCAGCAGGAAATTGAAGACCGTATTCGCGAGATCGTAGGACTTGAGAAATCCCTGCTGATGAAGATATGTGACATAGTTCTGAATGTCACCGCGACTCACGGTTTTGGGCGTATACCCCACTAGCGGGTGCGACGGCAATGCCCTGGAACTGATGGGTTGGTTTTCAAAGTACTGCATCAATACATTATTCAAGTTTTCGTCGCGCATCGCCGCAAACAGACTGCCGTCAATTCGCTCAACATCTGCCGCAGACCAGTCAGTGGTGCCACTAACGTAAAGATTGACGTAGAAGAGGTCGCGAATGGTTCGGCCGCCTCGATATTTTAGATCTTCGCTCGGTGTGGGCTCTGCGTCGTCCATGAGTTGTTGTTGGCGAACGTAGTTCCCGGAACTTCGGTCGGCGACACGGTGCAGACCGTTCGACCGAGAGCCATGCGAGCTGTGCCGATTTGCGCTGTCATCAGCAGCCGCGCCGCCAAATCCTGCAGCATGAAGAGCAAATTGATTTCCTCTCGGCGGAAGTGGCCACGGACTCCAGAAGGTGGTCGAGTCGTCGTTTGGTTCTGTCGGCGCTGGTGCGGGATTGGGATTTGTCACTGGAATCGTTGGAATGGTCCCGGGATTCGGGATCGGGGTATTCGGTGGTGTCCCCGGAAGCGGAGTGGGATTCATCACAATCGGTACGCCTGGCCCGCCGGGAAATTGAGGATATCCGACAGGATACCCCGGAACGCCCCCTGGATTAGGGTTATAGATCCCGATCGGCTGACCAGGGGGGCCATTCGGGAACGTGCCCGTCATCGGTATGCAACCCGGCAACACGGTGAACGCGCAGCAGCAGCCCAGCAGCACTTGCGGTAATGAAATCTTCATGATGTTCGACGAAGCGAGAGAGGATGCTGCAATCCGGAATCGACGCAAAGAGTCACGGCAGATGCCTGGAGATTCATTGAGTCGCTGAGAACCAGATTGCAACCTGGAGAGTTTTCGCTTGCAGCAGAGGCAGCCAACCTGAACGCTGGCGATTATTGCCACATGCGGGAGAGAGGCAGCAATATATGCAGATCGGCCAAACGGGAAAAGGTCAATTCTGCCGGTGTGCCGTGAGAACGATATTTACTGAATTGGCTGTCTTAGCTACCGTCCGATTGATGAGCATTCGCTCAATGGAAACTGTCGAGGCACTCATGAATCTGCGAACCCATCGCCTGCTGATCACTGTCTGCGTCATTCTGGCCTTCATCGGCCAACCTCTGTTTGCCAGAGATTACCGTCTGCGAGCGCAGTGCGGGGCGGAGAAACGCCTCTCGCCGGAAATGGTTCTTGTCCATCGCACCAAGTCTCATTACAAGGGGGTCTGCCGCGATGGACGGGCGGTGTTTGAAGTTCCGGCCGCGCAAGAGCAGGCCATGCGAACGATGTCCGCCGGTGTTGACACAGTGATCCCCAACGTTGAGGTGCGATCAACTCGTCTCCTGATCAGCTATGCGAATCAGGACAGCAAGCCTGCTCGTGAGACGCTGAATGCCGCTGGGCTGGACGTAGTTCAGGACTATGAAAATGGCCACTTTCTGATCGTCGAGCCTCAAGGATCCGTGGATTCAAACACGGTTGAAACGTTGATGGGCGATACTGCAGTGGCCTATGTGGCTCCAGACTACATTATGTCCATTCCGCAACGCGAAGCGGCCGGGGAAGCCCGTCCATTGAACACGGTCTCCCTGCCGAACGATCCGTATCTCAACAAGCTCTGGGGAATGGAAAATTGCGGAGCTACTCAGGTTTGGCCTTTCAAACATGATGTACCGAACGTCATTGTGGCCGTCATTGACAGCGGGGTCGATTACACGCATCCCGACTTGAAAGACAATATGTGGTCTCGAGGGGGACAGCATGGATATGACTTCTACGAAAACGACGCCGATCCTATGGATGAGGAGAACCACGGTACTCATTGTGCCGGCACAATCGCTGGAGTTGGAAACAACGGGATTGGTGTGGTCGGTGTGACCTGGAAAGCGCAAATCATGGCCCTTCGTTTTCTGGGACCAGATGGCTCCGGTGCGACGTCTGACGCAGTGAAATGCATTGATTGGGCGGTCGATAATGGGGCGCACATCATCTCCAATAGCTGGGGTGGCCCGGACAACTCACCGGCACTGGCCCAGGCTGTGGGCCGTGCGGAGAGCAGAGGTGTTTTGTTTATCGCCGCTGCTGGTAACACTGGTGGAACAGGGAATAACAATGACTCACGGCCGAGCTATCCGTCGTCGTTGAGCCAGGCGAACGTTATTTCGGTTGGGGCAATTGATGAGAATAATGCACGTGGTTCATTCAGCCACTATGGAAAGAAATCCGTCGATATCGGAGCACCGGGAGTCCAGATTCTCAGCACAGTCCGAAACAATAAGTATGACACGTACAGCGGGACTTCTATGGCTACCCCCCATGTCGCAGGAGCTGCGGCGATGGTCTGGGGAAGTACATTCTTAACGCCCACTCAGACTCCGGCGCAGATGACTAAAGTGCGAGATTTGCTTTACGAGAATGCCCGGCCGGTTGCCGCCCTCAAAGACCTCTGGGGACAGGCAGCACCCGCCAAAGTTCCGGGTGGAGTTCTCGACATCTCGTTTCTGTCCCGAATACCATCGGATGGCACTCCACCGATCACTGAAGTTCCTCGACAACGACTCGTTGAGAATCGCATGATCGTGGATCCCACCCGGTTGCGATAGATCGCCGAATAACATCCAGCAAACGGAGTTCAATATGTGGAAATTTATCAGCGGAATTAGTCTGACATTTTGTATGTTCGCTGCGGCCGATGACACCCCGCCTAAACCGTCGGTCTCGGTGCAGTGCTGTGGTCGCGTGCGGCACGGAATCGTTGCCATTGGCGGTGAGACCACGGGGACCACGATCACCTTCAATCGCACGGTCTGGGAACTGCAATTGCCTGACGCTGCTGCGCGAGGTTTCGCGGAGTCGCACAACAAGGAGTTTGTCAACGTGTCGGGCCCACTCCGAAGAATTGCCGGAACCGAGGTCAAGGATCGCTGGATCGTAGACGTCAAGACACTTTCGGAACGTGATGCAACGACAGACAAGGAGGGGACTCGACTGACCGTTCAGGGAACGCTTCGAGCCACAGATCCTCGCGCGGGTGACTCTCCCAAGTTGACAATTGAAGCGGATGGCCAAATCTGGCCAATCGCTGTCCCCGCCGACGCCAGGCTGCAGGTCGAAACCAAATCGCTCGTTGGTCAACCGGTCCTCCTCACGGGAAGTCTGGAGCTAGACACCAAAGACGATTCCGACGACCAGCGTATCATCCGTGTCAAGACCTTGAAACGGTCCACCAGCGCGCCAATTCACGATCAGAGCAATTGACTGAGCAGCCAATGATTTGTCAACGCTAAGTACCTGTGTAAAAAAAGATTTGCGTTTCCTTTGACGGTCAAACTCGACAATAGCATGGGAAGGTGGCACGGTGTCGGGCACGGCAATTGGTCGTGTAGTGCAGAAATCCCGGGAACCACCGGAATAAATCCGGTGGAGACGCAACACACTCCCACGCCATTGGAGTTTACCTCGGTGGTTTTCAGGATTCTGCACTACGGGTTTACACGGTTTTTGATTTTGGACAGGTACTTACTTCCGGTTACTCGGTTGGCTTTGGGGGTTGTTCACCGAACTTGGCCACATAACGTGCCGCGAACTTCTCGAAGTTCTCGGGGTGGCACTCGAAGCACTGCGAATCGGGGCGACTGTGTTTATCGCACCAATCACCCGCCGCCTTGAATTTCGCTACCAGCGTCTTGTCACACCGAGCGCACTCCTCTTCCGGCACGCCGTGTTCAGGGCACCACCAACCTCCGTGGCTGTCATCAACGGTACTGACTGCGGGCGATGCGTCTGATCCCGTTGTTGCCGTTTCCGACTTGCCGCAGCCGCTTAACGCAATCACGCTGAGCGATAGCAGTCCAAAAGTCGTCAGCAGTCGCAACGCCAATTTGTGTGTCTTTAACATGCAATTCATAGCAATAATTCTCCTTCGGCATGGCCGAAAAAAAGTTAGACGGATGCCGTTTCAGGCACGCGCCTGAGTTCCGGTTCCATCGGTTCGCTGAGTTTTGGACGATGGCCGTCATCGTCTCCATCGTCATGATCTTTGTGCAGTTTCTCCACAGGCTGATTGAACACGACATAGAGTACTCGCAGAACAAGCAAGCTCATAATCATCGCGCTGCAAACACCACCGATCACTACTGTTGCCAATGGTCGTTGAACTTCGGCGCCCATCCCGGTGCTGAATGCCATGGGCACGAAGCCAAGACTGGCGACGAGCGTCGTCATCAGGATCGGGCGCAGCCGCGTCATCGCGGCTTCTTCAACAGCATCATCAAGGGAGCGTCCCAGCCGTCGCAATTGACGAATGGTTGAAACCAGCAACATGTCATCCAGCACGGCGACGCCGGACAGCGCGATGAATCCGACCGCTGCCGAAATGGAAAACGGCATATCGCGAATCCAGAGTGCCAGGATGCCGCCAATCCATGCAAATGGAACGCCGGTGAAGACTCGCAATGAGTCAATCCAATTGCGATACGTCATGTAGAGCAGCGACAGAATCATCAACAGCGCCAATGGTACGACAATCATTAACCGCGTCTGAGCCCGTTGCAGATTCTCGAACTGTCCACCCCATTCGATATGATAACGTCCTGCTGGCAGCTGCACCTTTTCATCAACAACTCGCTGTGCCTCGGCGACAAAGCTGCCGAGATCGCGCCCTCGGACGTTCGCTTCGATCGTAATTCGCCGCTGATACCAATCTCGCTTGATCGTATTCGCGCCTTCAATTTTTTCGATCGTCGCCAGTCGCGAGAGAGGGATTCGTGTACCCGAGGGCGTCGAGACGAGTATCCGGCTGATCGCATCGGGATCGGCACGCGCCTTTTCCGGCAACCGGATGATGAGCGGAAATCGCAACTGCCCCTCGTACACTTCGCCGACGTGATACGTCCCAAGTGCGCGAACGAGATTCATGATCGTGCTGGCCGTGACTCCGTAACGCGCAATTTCGTCCTGCTTCACTCGGATTTGGAGCACCGGCTGCCCTGAGACTTGCTCAACCCTGACGTCCTCGGCACCTGGAATCGACTGCAGGGCTCGCTCCACTTCCGCTGCTTTGGCAACCATGAGGTCGAGGTCATCTCCATAGAGAATGGCGGCGACGTCCGAGCGGACTCCGGAAATCATTTCATTGATCCGCATCTCAATCGGTTGCGATATGGCCAATCGCGGCCCCGGCAGATCACGCAGTTCTTCCAGCACAAGCTTCGTCAGTTCTTCCTGCGTGCCGGCCCGCGACCACTGCTCACGCGGATGCAAAGTAATGAACAGGTCCGTTAGCTCCGTACCCATCGGATCGGTCGCCACTTCCGCAGTCCCAACACGACTCCAAGCCTGTGCAATCTCATCCGGAAACTTTTTCAGCAACACCTGCTCCATCTTCGTGTTGTAGCGAATGGATTCCTCCATCGTGGTTCCGGCCAGTCGCACGACATTCATGGCGATGGCACCTTCGGAAAGTCGAGGCAGAAACTCCGAGCCAAGATTTGGAGCAACGAGTCCAAAAACGCTGACGAGTAACAGCAATGCCGACCCAATCACGAAGGCCTTGTGATGCATCGTAAACCGCAGCACGGGTGCGTAGAGTCGCTTGAGCAAGCGGATCAGCAGTGGTTCTTTATCCTGGATATTTTGTGGCAGGAAGAGGCTCGCCAGGACTGGCATGAGCGTCAGCGACAGAACCATCGAGCCAGCGAGTGCCATGATGACGGTCATAGCCATCGGTCGGAACAGCTTGCCTTCAACTCCTTCGAGTGTCAGGATCGGCAAATAGACGATCATGATAATCAATTCGCCAAACATGGTCGGTTTGCGAACCTCAACCGCTGCGTCGCGGATCACCTGCAAACGACTACGCCCCTGTCGATTGTCCGCCAGATGCCGCACGCAGTTTTCGATCATCACGACCGAGCTATCGACGACCAGTCCGAAGTCAATCGCACCAAGACTGAGCAAACTGGCGGCGATTCCGAATCGCAGCATGCCTGTGAATGCAAACAGCATCGACAAGGGAATTGCCATCGCGACGATCAACCCGGCTCTCAGATTTCCCAGAAAGATGAACAGCACCGCTACCACCAGCAGCCCGCCTTCGAACAGGTTCTTCTGGACAGTATGAATCACATGATCAATCAGCTCGGTGCGGTCATAAACAGTCTGAACCCTGACTCCGGCGGGCAGTGTTTCCTGAATCGCCTGGATCTTCTCTTTCAGCGCCCACGTGACTTCATGACTGTTCTCCCCCATCAACATAAAGCCCAGCCCGAGCACTGCTTCACCACGTCCGTTGGCTGTGACCGCACCTCGCCGGATCTCGTGGCCGATTTGCACGTCAGCGACATCGCGAATCCGCACAGGCACGCCATCAAGCGATGTAATCACAATATTGTTGATTTCTTCGATGTTGACGGTTCGGCCCACGCCATGAACGAGCAACATTTCGCTGCCATCGGTAATCGTGCCGCCGCCGACGTTTTCGTTGTTCGCCCGGAGAGCGTCAGAAACCTGCTCGAACGTCAGTCCGTACTTGAACAACCGGTCAGTGTCGAGCCGCACTTGATACTGCTTTTCATAGCCACCCCAACTGTTAACTTCGGCAACACCGCGTACCGATCGCAATTGCGGTTTGACGATCCAGTCGTGAATCGTTCGCAACTCCGTCAACCGCTTGACGCGTTCCTCGTTGGACACTTTCGAGAAGTCAACGCCATCGTACACCAGGACATAATGGAAGACTTCTCCCAGCCCCGTTGACACCGGGCCCATCTGCGGTCGGCTGATCCCGACCGGCAATTCGACCGTTGAAAGTCGTTCGTTGATCAGTTGTCGAGCGAAGTAGATGTCGATGCCGTCGTCGAAGATGACCACGACCTGCGACAGTCCGAACTTGGAAATCGAACGCAGTTGATTGAGTCCCGGCAAACCGCTGATCGCCTGTTCGACGGGGAAGGTAATCTGCCGTTCGATCTCCTCCGACGCCAGCGACGGCGCGACGGTGTTAATCTGAATCTGCACCGGCGTCGTATCCGGGAAGGCGTCGATGTCGAGTTGCTGAAGCGAAAACGCACCGACGACAGCGAATAACCCTGCCGTTAATATCACCAACGCACGATGCCGTAGTGAAAAATCAATGAGCCAATTCAGCATCTGTATGCTTCCTATTCAACGCAGCAGTCGCAGCCTGCACCAAGGTTGTTTTTCAGTAACTGCGCTCGTAACACGTCGCTGCCCGCTGTCGCGATGACTTCGCCCGGCAGAACACCGGCGATCACTTCGGTGTAGTTGCCGTTGGTGGCTCCCAAACGCACCGACCGAACGTGGAAAACTTTGTAGCTTTCGGGGCTGTCGAAATAGTGCTTGTCGCGAACAAACACGATCTGGCAGCAGCCTTCCCAGTGTGACGCCCCCTTTGGGATAACGATGGCTTCAGGTTCACTCCGCAAGATCACCCGTCCCGTGCCAAAGGTCTCGCTGCGGAGGTATCCATCCGGGTTGGGCAGCACCGCGCGAACCTGGACCATGCGAGTCTGCTTGTTCGCGGTCGTGCTGATCCAGTCCAATTGACCTTCAACTTCTCGTTGGCTGCCGTCTGCCTGAAAATGAATGCTTTGACCGACAGCAAGCTGGTCCATGCTCTCCAGCGGAACGTTCAGCGTGAGCCACATCTGGCGTGTGTCGGCGACTTCGAACAAAATCCGCGTCGGATCCACAACCTCGCCCGCAGAGACCATACGTTTGGACACCGCGCCTTCGATCGGAGAAATGACTGGTAACAAGTTCGTGGTTGCGATCTGGCGATCGACTTCCGAGCGAATCGAATCGGGGATCCCGAGCAGTCGCAAATCATCCAGAACCTGCCGGTCGGACATGCCTCGCAATGAATCGACCTGCACAGGCAAACCAAGATTGCGTAGCGATTGCTCGACATTCAGAACATCCGCCTGGGCCTTGGACAGCGCGGCCTCCGCATTAAGGATCAACGATCCGGCGACCGCTTCGCGAGCCTGAGTGAGTCTCGATACGTTCTGTTGCTGAAGTTTCTCTTCGGCGAGTGAACGCAGCAGGTTCGATTTCAGATTGCCGACTTCAGGGGCGTCGATAATTGCGAGAACTTCGCCTTTAGCGACCGTATCGCCAACATTCTTCTGGACGCTCCATACGCTGCCAGGCAATCGAGACGCTAAGCTTGCTTGTCGAGTCGGGTCGTAGACAATCTCACCGCTGCCGGACAGAGATTCCTCAATCGGCTGTCGTTCGACCAACTCCACATCGACACCCGCCTGCTTCACTGATTCGACAGAGGCAAACTGAATCCGTGTCTTGTAGACTTCGCAGGCGCTGTTGTTTTCTTTTCGCGACGTGACGGCAAGCGCCCGAGACGCCCGCTCCAGATCATCTGGTAGTACAGTTGGCGTTTCTTTCAGTTGGGCCACGTCAGGATGATGGAGCGGACAGTTGTGAACACCGTGCTCGGGACACCATTCGTAGTCCGGCCCCGTGGGCATCAACGTCGGATCACACTGGACGCAGATGGATTCCGGGACCGAGTGTTCTTCGCACCAGTCATCGACAACAGTTTCAACAGGACCGGTCAATGTAGCGAACTTTGGAATTCGCCAATCGTTCTGGTGGCCATAGTAGAACACGGCGGCAAATCCGGCCAACACCAACGTCGGCCCGATGCTATCCGTGATCAGTGACACAAAACGCCGCACCGGACCATGTGACTTAGCCAGTATTTCTGGATTCGATGCCGGAACGTCCCGTCCATTGACAACAGGTTCGACAGCAGCGCGCTGCGGACTTTCCTCCGGCGCATTGACGATTGATTGACTCATGGCAGAACTCCTGCTGGAGAGGGACCAGACAAGTGGTAGTGGACGCTACGCGTTGCGGCTGATAAGGCAGTAATTGACCGCTCCATGCTTAAGCAACGGGCGTCGGCAGACCAGGAATGAACTCAACGTCAACTCGCAAATACGCCAAAGGCAATCGCGATCACAGACGGAGTTGGCAGGGTCAGCCAACGCGGGCCAGCAGTGGCTTACAGCAATAGAGACGCGCAAGCAAGGCGCACGTCTCGCCCGGTTTGCGTGTCAAAGCGAGCGTGGTGCCGTTCGACACGACACTGGGCGCAGACATTCGACAAATCCGGCGATTCAAGGCACAGCGGTGCCCAGTCCAGTGACAACAATATGTCATCCGAAGCACTACGACTGTTCAATTCCGGCGTGACCTGACACACACAGCCGGTATCGCATGGGCATGGATTGTCGCCTGGAGGATTTGCAGGGGGCAACTCATCGTCATCGCAACTTGATGCTTGACAGTGCCCGCAATGACAACCGCCATTCTGCTGGACGCCCTCGGCGGACGCAATCTCTACACCGCCAACGCAAAAGAGCGGGCACGCGATCGCACGCAGCGTCATGAAGAAGATGAATACAAGGCGGAACATCACGCACCGGAAATTCAAAGGTCTAAAAGCCAACAAGCGATGGTAACGTAGAACCTATCGGACGGCAACGTTAATTGGACAATTTGATAATTAGTAGAGTGTGACAAGCGTAGCGCAGACACACCAGTCTTTGCGGCGTTCAGGCAAGTTGTTTCAGGACTATCCCTGAGGACTTGCCTCAGTGCGGACCTAATACAGGCGGGGTTTGACGCGTGCATTCGAAAATGCTGGCCCGAATCTCGTACACAACGCAGGAAAACCGGGCTTCCTGCCGCGCGAAGTGTTGCGAACCTGGCTACTATACGTCCACGCCGAATTGACGGTTCTCTGCGGATTTCGCTGCGGCGGCAATTTCAGGTTCTATTTCTTTGTGGAGCGACGGACTCATGGCACGCAAAAGTTGGGTTGATCCGGAAACTAACGAACCCCTGATCGACGACTATGCAAAAAAGATGGCCACCTTTATGCAAGCCTTTGCAGATGGTGTCATCACCGAGCAGGAAATCAGTGATCAGGAAGCCCGATTAGTGGATTTGATGCGCGAGGTCGAAAAAAATATGGATGACGCAACTCATGCCGGGGTCACTCGCCTGATGTGCGAACTCACAGCGTTCAACATCATGCAGTTCGTCTACGAGATGCAATTGACTCGCGCGACAACGTTTCGCGGTTAGGAAACTGGTCATGTCCGCAGATGATGTGTCTTGCCTTGTCCCCTACGAAAGGCACGGTGTTACATTTGAATATCCTGGATACTGGGAACTTACCGAAGAAGTTGAAGACGCGGATATTCTGATAACCGTGTCGGGAGACACTTCGTGTTTCTGGTCGTTGAGAATTCTGCATGGATGTCCGCGTCCGGACGAAGTTCTGAATTCCTGCGTCGAAGCGTTCAAAGAAGAATATGACGATACGGAAGTCACGGACGCTGGCGGAGTGCTTGCAGAAATGCCGGCGGTTTGTCGCGAGGTGGAGTTCTCGTGTTTCGAATTGCTGAACTCTGTCTCGCTCAGCAGTGTCCGATCGTCCAGAATGACGTTGCTTGCCTGGTGGCAGGGAACCGACCATGAACTCAGGAACCTGCGTCAGATTCTGGACCGCATAACTCAATCCGTTCGAATTCTCGATCTGCTATGAAGTTACCGACAACACACCCGACCTCTGCAGAATTTCAGGCTCTGTCAAAACAGGCGCGGTTCGTACCGGTCTATCGTCAACTCACGGCTGACACTCTGACACCAGTCACTGCGTATCAGCGAATCACATCCGGGCCGTGGGCATTTTTGTTTGAAAGCGTCGTCGGCGGGGAAAAAATCGGACGCTACAGTTTTGTTGGCAGTCATCCATTTTTGACGATCACGGCTACTGGCTCGGACGTCGTCATCGAACATATCGGCTCGGGACGTCGTGAGTTCGAAAGTGCCGATCCACTGAAAGAGCTGGATGCCCTGTTGGCTCAGTTTCAGTCTGTGGCGATTCCGGGGCTGCCACGGTTCTGCGGCGGGGCGGTCGGCTATGCGGGCTACGACGTCATTCGATACACAGAAAACCTGCCGAACGTTCCTGTCGATGACCGACATCTTCCGGATCTGTGTTTCGCGTTTTACGACACAATGGTTGTGTTCGACCATATTCGCAAAGTCGTTCTCGTTGTCGCTCTGGCGGATACCGCAAGCGACGACCTGGAAGAATCCCGCGTGCGTGCGGAGGAACGACTTGAAGTGCTTTGCCGACAATTGGCATTCAGCGGTGGCGATGTGGAGTTGACAGATATTGATCTGACCGTTGAACCCGCTCCGGAAGTAAAATCCAATTTCACTCAGCCTCAGTTTGAAAATGCCGTCGAACAATGTCGAGAGTTCGTCAAAGCTGGTGATATCTTCCAGGTCGTCATCAGCCAGCGACTGGAGTACCAGAGTACCGCAAAGCCGCTGGATGTTTATCGGTCTCTACGAATGGTCAATCCCAGTCCATTTATGTTCCTGCTCAAGACGCCCGATGTTGATCTTGTTGGCAGTTCGCCGGAAATCATGGTTCGCGTTGAAGATGGCGAAGTGACGATCAGACCGCTTGCCGGGACGCGCGTGCGCGGAAAAACGCCGCAGGAAGACCGGGAACTTGCTGACGATCTGCTTTCAGATCCCAAAGAACGTGCAGAACATGTCATGCTGATCGATCTGGCACGCAACGACGTCGGACGCGTGGCCCGGTACGGAACGGTCGAACTGACAGACGTCATGGTTGTCGAACGATACAGCCACGTGATGCACATCACATCAAACGTTTCCGGACAATTGCGTGAAGGCTTGTCGGCGATTGAAGCTCTGCGTGCGGGATTGCCTGCCGGAACCGTGTCCGGGGCACCCAAAGTCCGAGCGATGGAAATCCTTGACATGGTAGAACCCGTCAAGCGTGGGCCGTATGGCGGTGCAGTAGGTTATTTCGACTTCACTGGAAATATGGACACATGCATCGCGCTCCGAACACTTGTGATCAAAGACGGCACGATCTACATTCAGGCGGGAGCGGGAATTGTCGCGGACAGTGTGCCTGAAATGGAATATCGTGAAACTCTCAGCAAGGCCCGCGGAATGCTGAAGGCGATTCATATTGCAGAAACACAATTGTAGGAATCGCACATTGACATCTGCATGGCATTCACTCAAGGGACATCAGGAGCAGCGAGCCTTGTTTGCGCGTTCGCTGAAACTCGGTCGGCTGTCACATGCTTATGTTTTGACAGGACCGGACGGAATCGGCAAACGCAAATTCGCAAGATTGCTGGCACAATCCATGTTCTGCCGGGAACACGCGCCGGATGAAATTGAGGCGTGTGGTGAATGCCGGGGGTGTCGAGGATTCACGGCCGGGACATGGCCGGATTTTATGGAGATCGGTTTGCCGGCCGGTAAGACGGAGATACCGATTTCGCTGATTCTTGGTGAATCTGACAAACGTGGTCGTGAAGGACTGTGCTTCGAATTGTCAATGTCGCCGCAGGCATCTGACCGCCGTGTGGCATTGATCAATGATGCCCACCGTTTGAATCAGGAAGGCGCCAATGCTCTGCTGAAAACGCTGGAAGAGCCACCCGCTCAGGCCCTCATTCTGTTAGGCTGCGATAATCCCGATTCGCTGCTGCCCACGATTCGTTCGCGCTGTCAGGTGATTCGCTTCTTTCCTTTGACGGAAGCTGACGTCAGTGAAATCCTGCTGACCGAGCAAATGGTGGAAACTGCTGAGGAAGCCGTTCAGGTTGCTGCGATGTCGGAAGGCAGTATTACGCTGGCTCAGCAACTGCTGAACGCTGACCTTCGCGCGTTGCGGGAAATGGTGAGCGGTCAACTGGAACAACTGGAGCAGATGCAACCGCTGGAAGTTTCAAAGCATGTGTGCGATCAGTTGGAAAAAATCTCATCCGGCACTGAAGAGCAACGACGTAATGCCAAATGGTTGTTGCGATTTATTGCAGGATTCCTCAACGATCGCCTCAGACGTCTGACATCCGGAGATTTCTCCGATCCATTGTTGCAGCGGTTTGGCGTGCGTTCGGGTGTTGATCTGCTTGCTCCGCTGCTTGACCGGATCATCGTTGCAGCCCATCAGATCGAAGGCAATACTCCTGTGAAACTGGTTCTGGAAGCACTGTTTGACGACTTCGCCCGTCAACTGCGCCTTGGGCCATTGTCGATCCGCTGATTGAGAACAAACCATGTCGCCTGAACAGGTCTGGAGAATAACCATGTATCGCACAAGTGTTTTTTTGACGATGGCTCTGGCGTTGCTGACGCCCGGCATTCTGCTGGGAGACTCTGCGGAACCTCCCAGGGGTTTTCGAGCCATCTTCAATGGCACAAATCTGGACGGCTGGCATGGGTTGAATCCACACGATGTGGCGAAGCTTGGCGGCGATCAGAAAGACAAAGACGTCGCGACGCAACTGGCCGAGTTTTCAAAAAACTGGAACGTTGACAACGGAGAACTGGTGAACGATGGCCACGGACCTTATGCCACGACGGACGAGGAGTTCGGAGATATAGAGTTTCATGTCGAATACAAGACTGTCGCGGATGCAGATAGCGGAATTTATCTGCGTGGTGCTCCACAGGTGCAGATTTGGGATTGGCATCAGGTTTTTGATCCGAAAAATCCGACGCGGAAACCACACCTTGGTTCCGGTGGTTTGTTCAACAACACACCTGATGCTCCCGGACGTGACCCGTTAGTGTTTGCCGACCGGCCGTTCGGTGAATGGAATCAGTTTCGTATTCGTCAAATCGGCACACGAACATGGGTCTGGCTGAACGACTTGCTCGTTGTGGACGGTGCCGCGATGGAGAACTTCTGGGACCGAAAGCAGCCACTTCCCGACAAAGGGCCGATCATGCTGCAAACGCACGGTGGCGAAATACGTTGGCGGAACATCTTCGTTCGGAATATCGACGCGGCCGAAGCGAAACAGATACTCGCTGCGGCAGACAACAAAACTTCAGACCTTGCGTCAGCCCTGACACTGCACGCTTCTTTCGACGACAGTCTGGATGCCGACTTCGCTCGGGGCGACCGAACCAGTTATGTTCAGGAAGGAAAAGAATTACATCACGCGGAAACGAACGAAGATGCCGTCCTGGTTCCGGAGTCCGGGCGTTTCGGTGGTTCGCTTCATTTTCCGAAAAAAAGCGGATATCGCCCGGCGTTCAGAGATGCCGGAGTCCTTGGTTACAACGGCACCGGCTGGAACACCTCGGTGTCCGTCTGGTTGCGTCTGAATCCGGATGAGGATCTGGAACCTGGCTACTGCGATCCCGTGCAGATTGTTGGTGACGACGGAAATAAGGGCTTTATCTTCCTGGAGTTCTCGAAGGACGAAACGCCTCGATTCTTCCGATACGCGATTCGCCCCCTGGTCCATATCTGGAATCCGGACAACGTTTCGTGGGCCGAGATTCCAGTGGACAAACGCCCAATGGTGCAGGTCGAACGTCCACAATTTTCACGCGAGGCCTGGACGCACGTGGTTTTTACACTGGAAAACGTCAACGATAAATCGAAACCGCAGCTCGGTCAATTGTATATGAACGGAGAACTGCAGGGATCGATTGAGAAATGGGATCTGACGTTCGGCTGGGATCCATCTCAGGTCCTCCTGGTTTTGGGTGCCGCGTACGTGGGACACATGGATGACCTGGCCGTATTCAACCGCAGCCTGACTCATGATGAAGTACGGACGCTGTACGGTTTGAAAAATGGTGTGCGTGATCTACGTACTCCGGTGACAGAATGAAAATGAATCCAGTAGCTAGTCTTTGCCGCCCGGCGTTCGCAGTCATCATTGTCATTTCAATGACAACATCTGTTGGTATTGCCTCCGATGCAACATCAAATGGCGTCTCGAAAAAGATCGTCGTGACTGTTGATCGCGGAAAGGATGTCGGTCAAAGTTTTGGTTCGTTGTTTGAAGTGACCAGCAGTGACGGTTCCGTCGTGATCGGTGCCGGGTTCCAGAATCTGTACAACACGCGCTACCGGGCGGACCGACATTCTCTGCAGTTTTTCATTCGACCGACTGGCGGTGAACGGACACATCGCACTGAAGAACTGCCGCGACCCAATGAACTTTGCGGCACCTACCTGTATGGACGTGACGAAATTGTGCGATCCACGTACGGAGGCGTGAAGGCGTGGGATGCTCAGGCCAACGCATGGAACCATGAAACCAGCAACGGTGGTACTGAGGAGACAATGCGCATCGGCGACAAGCTGCTGACGTTTGGTGACAGCGAAGTGCAGTATGGAGAACACACAATCCTGAACGCTCCCACTGCAGGCAGCTATCAGCTTTTCTTCTACGCAAATGGTCACCTGTGTTTCTATCACATCAATCGTGGTGCGGGAGGCTATCGTCCATTCACGAACGAGAATGATGGCTTCAGCAAACTCTATGCGTGTCCCTGGACTTCCGATCAAGCCGAAGTTGATTTGTCGAAGGCCATTGTGCTGACGCTCCCGATTGTCGGTGAGACGACGTTTGCCTGGGGGCAGTTAGGTGACCAAATCGTAACGGGTTCCAATGTGGGTGGATTTTATGTGTTTGAAACCGGCAAATGGCGGATGCTGCTGGTCCCTGAACTCAAAGTCAGCTACCAACTGTATTCGACGATGATGTTTCGCGATCGCCTGCTGATGGGACAATATCCGACCGGCCGCGTCTTTCAGTATGACGGAACGAAGATCACAGACCAGCCGGGTTGGCCTCCGATACTCGAAGGTGTTTCCTCCAATGCTCGCGAAGCTCAGACAACCGCGATCTACGGCGGCGATGTCTTTGTCGGCGTCTGGCCGTGGGGAGAGTTGTGGAGATACAACCCGGACAGCAGGACGTGGGCGTTCACGCAACGGATGTTTGACCACCCGGAACTGTCCAAAGAGATTACTCATCCGTACGACGTGGAAAGTCTGGGTGCTGATGTCGGAAACCAATGGGGGCAGCGAGTGACAAGTCTTGTTCCGATCGGACCAGACTTGCTGATATCAACGTCCGCAAAATCGCCTCGAGAATGGGATGCGGACAAATTCCCATTCCTCGCGCCTGACAAATGGAAGTCGTATGGTGCGGTCTACAAGCTGAAGATGCCCGGGCATCTGAGCGCGGCAACGAAGTGGACAGCGGGCCCGACAACTTTCGAATTTGTCATGAAAACAGACAGGATCTCGATCTTGCAGGACGGAGAAGAAATCGCAGCGACGACTTTGACTGGACCATTGGCGGAACAACTCAACAACGTCAGTGAACTGAAAAACGTGCACTGGGGCCAGGGGATCTACGGGCGATTTCGCGGCGAATCGATTCACGGAGCAGTCAGGCAGGAATAAATCAGGATCTCACCTCTGTATAACTGACGAAATCGAGCGCCAGCAAAGATTGTTGACTTCTCCCGTTTTGTCGGACCAGAGTTACCGTGTACACTGAACTGTCAACGGTTCCGCCTGGACTGCGAGGTCACTCGTTTTGCACGGGATGCCATTCCATGTTTTCTCTTTTTCCGACTGCTGGTCGATCAGGAAAGCTGACATCTAGATCTGTCATGAGTCGCCGGGATGCGCTCAGGATCGGTGGGATGGCGTCAATCGGCACGATGTTGCCAGCCCTGCAGACAGAAGTGTTGGCAAACCAGCAGACACATGTCGCCACTGCCAAGCGCTGTATCTATATCTTTTTATGCGGTGGTCCATCACAGTTGGATATGTGGGATCCCAAACCACACGCACCTGATTCGATTCGCGGCCCGTTTCGACCTATTGCTACCAGTGTGCCAGGTATGCAGATCGGCGACCTGTTGCCGCTGACAGCTCAGCGAGCAGATAAGCTGGCGATCATCCGTTCGATGACGCATAACTCAAACGCACACGACGTTGGCATCATGTACTCGTTGCTGGCCGATTCGTCAGCGTCGGGCCCGGCAGATCCGCCGCTGCCATCCGATCATCCCGGCATGGGCGGGATTCTGCGAAGTTTGCTGGGAGAAACCGGCAACCTTCCGGCGTGGGTTACGGTTCCTCGCCCGTTCACCACCGGGGATAGATATTACCGTGGTCAAACGGGCGGATTTCTTGGAAGTGCATTCGATCCGTTCCTGCTGAACGAGGAAAAGAAGGACTCCCTTGCAGACAAAACGTTTCGGATAGGAGCGCTGGAGTTGCCGGATGCGGTGGATTCATCACGATTCTTACACCGGCGTCAACTGCTTGCGTCTGTCGATCAACAGACTTCTGACTTGATTAACTCGGCCTCATCGCAACAGGTTCGTTCGCACTACGAAAAGGCCTTCAATCTGATTTCGTCATCGAACGTGCGAGGAGCATTTGACCTGGAACGAGAACCGGCAGCATTGCGGGATCGGTATGGTCGAAACGAGTACGGTCAGAGTTTCCTGCTGGCTCGGAGACTTGTCGAAGCGGGCACTCGATATGTCAACGTGTTCTGGACGTATTACGGCAAAGATGGTTGCCAGTTTAATCTGTGGGACAATCACGGATTGGATGCAGAAGTCTGCGGGGGACATAACCGCGGCGTGGATATGATTCGCGGCGAATACTGCTGTCCGTCGTTTGACCGCGCGTTTTCAGCGCTGCTCGATGATTTGACGGAACGCGGCATGCTCGATGATACGCTCGTCGTTGTAACGGGCGAGTTTGGCCGGACTCCAAAGATCAATCAGTACTCAGGGCGCGACCACTGGTGTTCGTGCTATTCAACGGTCCTCGCTGGCGGCGGTATCCGTGGAGGTTCGATCTTCGGGGCGAGCGACGAACATGCAGCCTATGTCAAGGATTCTCCGGTTCGCCCGGAAGACCTTGGGGCGACAATTCTGCATAGTTTCGGTTTTGCACCGGAAGCAGAGATTCTGCAGCCCACCGGTCGCCCCGTCAGAAGCTCCATTGGACGCCCTGTGACAGCTTTGTTCTCGTGATTTCAAACAGTGCGTCGGCGGGAGTATGGATCGCTCGATCCTAACCTATTGTCAGAACGCGAGTTCAGGAATTGCGGCTGAACCGTTTACATCCATCCTTGCACAATTGAAAATACACCTCGGCGGCGTTCTCCAGTTGACCAATGTCGATAAACTCATCACGAGTATGGGCCTGCTGAATAGATCCTGGCCCGAACACAACGGAGGGAACTCCGGCACCGCAGGTTCGAGTCGCATTAGTTCCGTACGGAACGCCGATCGCATTATGCGGCCCATCGACGGCCGTCACGCAGGCAAGCACAGCGTTCGCCAATTCCGCGTTATCCGCATCGGCCAAGGCAGCGCATTCGATCCAGGGCTGGTCAAATTCGAACTCAAAGTCCAACCGATCTGCCAGAAACGCATGAATGTCGGAGACGATGCCTTGCAGGTTCTCTCCGGGAGTCACGCGGCGATCCACTTCGATGACACATTCGTCCGGTACGATGTTGACGCTCATCCCTCCGCTGATCTTTCCGACACTCAAGGTCGCGCCGCCACACAGCGGGTGGACTTTTACAGTCTGAATCAGATGATCGGAGTAGTCCTGCAACGCGGATACCAGTTTGGCCATGCGATAGATGGCGTTGATACCTTGAGTTGGATCAGAACTATGGCACGCTCGGCCTTTGGTGCGGATTTTGAATCGCGTCACTCCACGATGAGCCACCACGACGTCCAGTTCGGTGGGTTCAGCAATCACAGCCACGTCTGGCTTTTTCTGCAACAGCTTTGATCGTCCATGATTCGTGGACCAGTAGCTCACGAGATCCGTAATCCCGGTGATAGTTGCTTCTTCGTCACAGGTGCAACTGAGCACAACATTCGCAGCTCCGGACGGGTGTTCGGCGATCAAGCGACGAAACGCAAACAGCATCGCCGCCATTCCACCTTTGACGTCGCATGCACCACGTCCCCACAACCGCCCATCCGAAATCTTTGCCGCGAAAGGAGCGATTGTCATTCCTTCCACAGGAACGGTATCCTGGTGCGCATCCAGGAGGATTGTGAAGTCGGAGCCGGGTGAATCAAATCGAGCAATCAGATTGTCGCGTCCGGGGCTGACTTCAATACGTTCATACGCCACTCCGATTGATTGGAAGAAAGCTTCGAGCCAGTCACTGACACGACCTTCGTAACAGATCGATGCGTCAACGGACCCTCCCATAGGATTCACACTGGGAAGCGACACCAGTTGTTGCAGAATATCGACAACGGACGTCAAATCCGCAGTCGCCAGCGTCGATGTGACACCGGCGTTTTTCAGAGACTGCTGCTGGACGGGGGCTGGTTTTGTCATTTGGAATTCTTTGGCTTAAACAGTTCCTTAGTTTCTGCCTTCACAAGACTCTCGCATTATGATCGCATCTTTGGGGTTGATGGTCGAACCCGCACCAGTTGCATTGTTCACGAAATCCGCGTCCGGTTTGCTATCTCCGGTCGCCCTGAATCTGCGGGAGTCATTGCATTGACGGCATGATCGGTGCATCATGTTCTGTCAGACGCGGAATTGCGAAGCTGCGGACGCGAGTTTCTGCAAACTGCAGAATTTTCGAGGCTGTCGGGGCAGCGACCGTACCACCGAAGTGAATGCCAGGTGCCCTGGGTTCGTCGATCATCACCAGCACAAGAACGTCCGGATCTTCAGCGGGCGTGCCGCAGACGAATGAGACAACCCACGCTTTGTCGGAGTACGTGCCGGTGAGCAGGTCCAGTTTTTGAGCTGTCCCGGTTTTCCCAAAGATCGACATGCCTGGAATTCTGGCGGACTTCCCTGTGCCGCGTTCGACAACCTGCTTCATGGGTTCCCGAACCAGCCATTTCGCAATCTCAGAATCCAGCAATTCAGATTGCACGTCAGCTCCCGGTGCAACGAACTGCGAGTCCGCTGTCGGCGTTTCAGACGCAATGTTGGTTCTCTTCAGCAGATGTGGTCTCACAAGTCGTCCGCCGTTGGCGAGTGCGGCGTGTGCGGTGATGAGTTGCAATGGCGTGACTGCCAGTTCCTGCCCCATCGGAATGGAACCCAGTGAATACACGTTCCATTGGTCAACGGGATGCAGCAATCCTGAAAGTTCACCTGGCAGTTCCACACCTGTTCGGCGTCCGAAGCCGAATGCCCGTGTCGCTTCATACAGAGATTCGATGCCGAGCTTTTCGCCGATTTTTGCCATGCCAATGTTGCTGGATTTTACCAGGACATCTTCAACGCTCAGCGCGCCGTAAGAATGGTGGTCGTGCAGGACTCGCGGCCCCATGCGATAAACGCCGAAACTGCAGTCAATCATTTCCTCTTTTTTCAGCGAACCGGTCTGAATCGCCCAGCCGACAATGAACGGCTTGAAGGTCGAACCCGGCTCAAACACCGCCGACACAGCTAGATTCTTCCATGCCGCTTCAGGAACTGCGATCAGATGATTCGGATCGAAGCTCGGTCTCGACGCCATTGCGAGAATTTCACCGGAACGCGGTTCCATCACGATGGCACAGGCGCCAACCGGCTTCCATTGTTCCATCAGCAGATCAAGTTGTCGTTCCGTCTCCACTTGCGTCAATAAATCGAGCGTCGAGATAACCGTTTTTCCGTGTCTCGGTGCCTGTGATCGTTCGGCGGCGACTTCCATCACGATGCCTCGTGCGTCGCGAGTCATCACACGGTTGCCGTCTGCGCCTCGAATCACGTCATGCCGACTCTGCTCAAGCCCGCCCTGACCAACGTTGTCAATGTTGCGGATTCCCAGGACATGTGAAGCAACGCTACCCTGAGGATACTGCCGCTGATATTCTCGACGCAGTCCCCATGCCGTCTTTGGAAGATGCAAACCACGAATTGTTGCAACCTGGTGTTCGTTGATTCGGCGTTGAATCCAGAGAAATCGCTTATCTGTGTTGGCGACAATTCGCTGATACAATTCATCAGAATTGAGATTCAGGACAGGACCGATCTTCCACGCAAAATCCCACGCATCTTCAATTTCATCAGGAACGGCGTACAGGCTGTCGCAGGGGATTGTCATCGCCAGCACCTGGCCGTTTCTGTCGAGGATCTCGCCAGGCCGCGCCGGTATGACTTCACTGAAAATACTTTGCCGAGTCACGCGATCATTCATCAACTGCTGTTGAGTACTCTGAAGCTGTATCAGTCTGGCGATCAGAACTGCCCAGCCGGCAAAAACCCCGACGGAGACCAGGCCGAATCGCCAGACATGCGGCGACTGTGTTTTGCGGACGACGATTTCTGATGTTTCGTCGGATTTATGGAATACTTTGTCCAAAGCTTCAGTATCGACAGATGTCTCGTCGTCTTGCTCTATGTCCTCGCTTTGTACGTCATCCATCAGTCAATTCCCTCGGGATTGAAGGGAAGCTGAAATCGAAGCAGCGGAAGGCGTCGGATGGAGGATTCCTGTGAATCTGCTTCGCGAGTTTCTCCGCGATCTGCATCGCGTGGGTTGCTCGGTAGTCTTGGTTTCGATTTTTCCTTCATCGCCATGTTCGATGGTGCGGTCAGTTGCTGAGTCTCCAGTCGCAGCCGTACCAGCAGATCAAAAAGCACGTCCGTCTGATAATACTGGACAGTCACCGTACGGCGCATCTCCAGTGTCTGTTTCTCCAGCCAGACACCGGCCATTGAAACCAGGACGACGAGCATCAGGCCTGCAGCGAATCGAAAGTACACGAGAGATCCCGGAGATTCGTAAAATCGTTGAATACGGCATCGAGTTTGACGTCTCTTCCAGTGAGCAAGCTGTTGATTTACCCGCCACCGGATTCATTCCCTGTGGATCTCGGGATTCTGCACTACTCGCTTAAATCAACACGCCGTCACGTCTCCGGATAGCCGAGATTTCTATGCACGACGGAAGGCGACTTGCTGTCTATCGAATGTCGATCCGTTATGGCACCACGTGGACCTCGGCGGCATCGGCAGGAAGTGCCAGAATCACGCCGGCCTTCAGTTTATTCGGATCTTTCAGTACAGACTGATTAAGACGATAAATCTCAATCCACCGAGACGAACGGCCAAGAAAGCGGCCTGAGATTTCAGAAATCGTTTCATGTTCGCCAACACGGTAGGCCGGACTGCCATCTTCGAGCAACAGAAACTCTCCGATTTCCTGCGCCCTGGGTTTCGAGTCAACGAACAACTCGGGATAGCGTTCTTCGAGCATTTCTTTGGCGGGCACAAGGACCACCATTCCTGGCCGCATATTTTTCGGCTCGGTGATTCGATGCTGATTGAAGACCGCCAGCGCCGCAAAATATTTGACCGTACCGTAAACTCGCTCTGAGATTTTTGTATAGTTGTCACCATTCTGCACAACGACCGAATCGAACGTCGATCCATCGTCCGGAGCCGCTTCCGCAGCTCCGTTCTGATAGTTGAATGCGGCCAGGCTGAATTTTCCATCCGAGCCTGAACCGGCTGCTGTGCGAATGGAATTACCCTTCTTCCGTTCGTTCGGATTTTTCACGGCGTTGAACCCGCGTGAATCTGCCCGCTGATGCTTCTCCGGTGATTCGTGACGAAGTTCTGACGGAAGTGGATCGAAGGTCGGAAATTCCACCACTTGCGGATCAGGGACAACCGGTTCTGCCAGCGCCAGCAGCACCGGTTCTTCAACTGGTTTTTGAACGGGTTTTGGCACAGACTTGGGCGTAGACTCTGGCTCGGGCAACGACAACACAACATCCACCGTCATCGACTCAAAGTCAAATTTTGGTGAACCTGGCAGTGTCGGAGAAATCGTTTCCTGAACGATCGTCGGTGCAGCCTCGATCTCTGGTGCAGCCTCGATCTCCGCAAACGTTGGCGTTGGCTCCGGAAGTAACGCCAAAGACTCCAGCTGTGGCTCAGCCCTGGAGATGTCAGCGACTGCTGACGGTTCTGGCAGACTGGGTTCAGACAGAGAGAAATCCTGAAACACCGGAGTCGGATTCTCGACAGGCTCCGAAAGCACAACCTGTTTGCGACTGCTTGGCGCATCAAACTGGGTGAGTTCTGCGTGAACTGTTCCCGTTTCATCAACAGGTGCTGACAGCATTGGTTCACCCAGCGCAGGTTCAGCCAGATCTGGTTCGAAATTCGCGAACGGAGATCCATCGCTCAAGTCTGCGATATTGACCAGTGGATCGGTCGCAGCGGTTGCAGGCTGCTGTTTGATCCGTTCCGCCACAGGATTAATCTCAGACAGCTCAGTCACAGCGACACCACCCGGTCCGATCGCCGCCTGAGTCAGCTTTCGCTGGTGCATGTCCATCTTGTGATAGACCAGAAATCCGAACGCGAATACCAGAATGGTGATCACCATCATTCCAAGTCGCGCTTCGTGACTGGTCGCCGGTTTCGATTCGTCGGCCTTCAGCGTACTCAGCAGTTGCCCTGCCACCGTGCTGCTCGCAGTTTGGCTGAGCGGCTGCGTGGGTTGAGCCGAATTTCCGCCGGCGATGCCTCGATCGGTGTTTTTGTCAGAACGTGCCATCCCTGGTGTCCTTTGAATGTATTTTTAACGATTCTGTCTTCAAGCGAGTGAAACGTCAGGATGACTGCGATTCCGCCAGGATTCAAAATGTTCGGCAGAACTTCCGTCAGCATCCGTTCCACATGCTGCAATTCATTGTTTGTGGCGATTCGCAATGCCTGAAACACGCGAGTTGCCGGGTTACGACCTCCTGCCGTGCGAGCAGTTCCAACCGCACCGCACACACAGGATTCCAGTTCTTCCGCCGTTGTCACTGGATGTCCCAGCTTTCTTCGGCGAACGATTTCCGTTGCGATTTTTTTGGACGCTGGCTCTTCACCGTACGTCTTAAAGATTTCCCCAAGTTGGGCCTCATCAAGTGATCGGAGAATTTCTGCCGCAGGACGGCCTTCAGCAGAATGATACCTCATGTCCAAAGGGCCACCGGCATCGAAACCGAATCCACGCTGTCGATCAGACAATTGATCCGAAGACAGTCCCAGATCCAGCAGAACTCGATCAACGCCTGTGACGCCCAGCGTTGGCAGAACGTCTGCTGCGTCTGCATAGCTCGACCGAACAAGCTGAAAATTTGTATTCTGGTTTGGTTGTAAAGTTCGCTCCGCGATCGCCAGCATCATCGGATCTCTATCGAATCCAATGAGCTGCCCGGTTTCGTTCAATGCCGAAAGGATAAGTTGACAATGACCTCCTGCCCCGACCGTTCCATCCAGAACAGTGAGACCTGACGTCAACTGCAGCCAATGCAGCACTTCACGAGGCATCACTGGAACATGCACCGGACGATGGCCAGCGGACGACATAATTTCCTTGAGTTCGCTGAAAGAGAGATCACGTAATGGAGAGGCCGGTATGCTAAGCCGACGGCAACTTTAGAGATAGGCCAGAATTGAGGCAGAATCTTTCAACTGAAACCCATCAGGCTGACGAAAATCGGCAAGAACTGCCGCCGGATTTGCGTTTTTCTTCAGGCGGCCAGATCTGTAGCGTGGGACAAGCGAGCAACGCGAGCGCCGGCCCACCATGGGAAGGTATTGACAATGGTGGGTCGGCGCGGCTAAGGATCGCTCGAACAATAACTGTTAGATCTGCGGCCAAACGTTCGCAAGCAACCTCCCTCAAGCGGAGCGCCAGGGGGTGGTCGGACGAGCAAAGCGATGTCCGAGAGGGGGCCGTTGCTGCACAACGTTCCATAATGTTCACGCCCGACGTCGAATCCGAAACGAATCCAGAATTCACAACTCGCCGCAGCCTTCCCCCGGGCCATTACTTCGCTTGGCCCGACCCCTCCCGGCCTTCGGCGGGAGGGGTTGTAAAATGGAACAGTCAACGTTCGAGCGATCTTTAGCAGCTGCGGGTTCTACCCCACTCATGTACCGCCGTCTTTCAACCTGCGTTCCGGATCGAAAATTTACCTCTCAACGTTCGGATTCTCGTTCAAACTTTCCGGGCCGGCGGGGCAAAACCTGTGCTGAACCGCAGTTCTTCTCGATTGAAACCTTGTGTTGCCAGTTGGAAGTGAGCAAAATTCCGTTACACTCAGCGCAATCTGCAGTCGCCGAGTAACCTAAGACTGACGGCGCATTCGTGGGACCTGTCTACTAACTCTGTTCGAACTAAGACGCGATCACTCCGGAGTTCTTCAATGCAAGACTGGCTGAATCGATTTGTTGACGACGGCACGATCGGCGAATCGCAGCTCGAAGAAGCCCGTAATATGGCGGCCAACCTCGGCATCCCGGTTGAAGACGCACTCGTGCGTCTTGGTTATATGTCCGCCGGAGACCTTGGACAGGCTCAGGCGAGCGAATTCGGATACGAGTATATCGAATTGGAAGGCCGCCAGATTCCCAATTCCATCATCGAACTCGTCACCGAATCGATGGCTCGTGAAAACATTGTGATACCCATCGAAATTGACAACGAAGCCGTCGTGATCGCGATGCACAATCCGAACAACATCGAGGTCATCGACAAACTTCGTTTTGTGCTGAATCGTGAAATTCGCTCCGTGATGGCACCGATGGAATCCATCCAGGCGGCTATCAATCGACACTACGGACAGTCGGAAACGGAATCCGTCGACTCGATGATTTCGGAATTTACTGAAACACAGATCGACTTCACCGATGTTGAGGCCGCGTCCGCTCTGAAAGGCGACGAAGACGACAGCGCGCCGATTATTCGACTGGCCAACCTGATCATTTCAGAAGCTGTGAAAGAACGTGCCAGTGATATTCACATTGAGCCATTCGATGATCGCGTGCGAATTCGCTATCGGATCGACGGTGTGCTTCTGGAACGGGACAGTCCTCCCAAACGATTGCTGGGTGCTTTGATTTCGCGTTTCAAAATCATGGCGAAAATGGACATTACCGAAAAGCGCCGACCACAGGACGGTCGAATCAAGACGCGAGCTGGTAACAAGGAGTTCGACCTGCGTGTCTCCATCCTGCCAACGAATCACGGCCAGGCTGTGGTGATGCGTATTCTGGACCGCGACAACATCAAAGTGGGTATCAGAAACCTTGGATTCAGCGATGACAACTATCGCACGTTTCAGAATGTAATTCGACGACCGAATGGAATCTTTCTGGTCACCGGGCCAACGGGTTCCGGAAAAACAACAACGCTCTACAGTGCTCTGGGTGAACTCAATCGGCCGGATCGCAAAATCATCACGGCCGAGGATCCCGTGGAATACTACCTGCCCGGTATCAATCAGGTGGAAGTCAAGCACAGTATTGGCCTGGACTTCGCATTGATCATCAAAGCGATGTTGCGGCAGGCTCCTAATGTGATCCTGGTGGGGGAAATTCGGGACACGGAAACCGGCGAAATGGCGATTCAGGCATCGCTCACGGGACACCTGGTGTTCAGCACGCTGCATACGAATGATGCCCCCGGAGCGGTGACTCGGCTGATCGACATGGGAGTTCAGCCGTTTCTCGTGGCGTGCTCGTTGATGGCGGTTCTAGCGCAGCGACTGGTTCGCGTAATCTGCCCGAAGTGCAAAGAGCCATATCAGCCTTCACCGGAAGAAGTCGAAGTATTCAATATCTCGCCGGAAGAAGCCTCGGAAGGTCAATGGGCACGCGGCAAAGGCTGCAACAATTGCAAACATACCGGCTACAAAGGACGCCGCGCGGTCTTTGAACTGATGACGATGAATACAACGTTGCGTGAAATGGCGTTCAACAGTGAACCCGCGCAGAATATTCGCCGGCAGGCACGACTGTTAGGTATGAAGACACTTGTTGAAGACGCCAAAGACAAGGCCTTTCTGGGAATGACGTCTCTTGCGGAAGTTTACAAACTGTCTAAGGGCGGACATTAAAGACAGTCTTCAGTACTTCGCAAGAACGCGTAAAGACTGATGGCTTAACACTGACTACTAAGCACTGACTACTAAACACTCTTTCAAGGTTTCTCCATGTCCCAACCCGCTGGCGGACGGAATTTTCAGATCGATAAGCTGCTGGAAACAGTGGTCAAGGAAAAGGTCAGTGACCTGCACATTTCTGTGGGGCAGCCTCCTGTGGTCCGATCCGGAGGTCGCTTGGTGCGACTGGAGACTCGCACGCTCACAGCGGACGACACGACCAACCTGATGAAAAGTATTACTCCGGAACGAAATCAGCAGGAACTTCAGGAACGTGGTGGAACTGACTTCGGTTTCGCGTTTGGCGATAAGGCTCGCTTCCGAGTCGCCGTGTTCAAACAGCGCGGCATGATCGGGATGGTTCTGCGTCGTGTTCCGAATGAATTCCTCACATTCGAACAGCTTGGACTTCCGCCTGTTGTCAAGGATCTGATTCAGCGGCCTCGCGGCTTGTTCCTTGTCACCGGGCCGACAGGTTCCGGTAAGACGACCAGTCTGGCGTCGATGATCAACTGGATGAACCACAACATGGATCATCATATCATCACGCTCGAAGACCCGATCGAGTACTATCACGAACATAAACATTCGACGATCAATCAGCGTGAAATCGGCGTCGATGTTCCCAGTTTTCCGGAAGCCCTGCGACGTGCTTTGCGTATGGACCCGGACGTGATTCTGGTGGGGGAAATGCGAGACCTGGAGACCATTTCCGCTGCGATCACGGCGGCAGAAACCGGACACGTGGTTTTTGGAACTCTGCATACCACAGGCGCACAGGGAACTGTGGACCGGATCATTGACGTGTTCCCGACGAACCAGCAGGAACAGATCCGTACTCAGCTCGCAAATGCCATCATCGGCATTCTCAGTCAGGCTCTGTTGCCGCGTAAACCCAAGGGGCTGGTTGCCGCCTATGAACAGCTTGTCGTCACGCCCGCGATTGCCAACCTGATCCGTGAAGGTAAGACGTTCCGTATTAACAGTGCAATTCAGACCGGGCGCAAGTTCGGCATGATCCTTCTTGATGATTCCCTGTTCAATCTGTGGAGGAACGGAATCTGTGATGAAAAAGACGTTATGTACAAATCTAACAACCCCGGCGAACTGCGCGCACGCATCGAGCGAGCCAAACGCGGTGTCTTCGACGATGGTGAAGAAGAAGATGACGATGAATAGGATGACTGCGATTCATGCTCTGCCTCGACGGAATCGCAGAATCCCGTAAATCTCGGTTGATCCCAAATAACAATTTCCTCCACTCCGGACGCTGACATTCGCCATGGCTCAACGCAAAATCGGACAGATCCTCATCGATCTCGGCTACATTAACGATGACCAGCTCTGGGACATTCTGGAGGAACAGAAGCAGAATCCAGGCACGGTACTGGGTCAGGTCGCGGTTCGCATGGGGCTGGTGACGCAAGAACAGGTCACGGAAGCGCTTGCGGAACAATGGGGCATGCCGGTTGTCAATCTGGAAGAAACGAATATCCAGTCGAATGTGCTGGACCTGGTGCCGCAGACGATGGCCGAAGTCTATCGCATCATGCCGGTCTCGTTGAAAAACAACGTTCTGACAGTGGCGATGGCCGATCCGCAAAACGTCGCGGCACTTGACGACCTTCGCAACTTCCTTGGCCATGAAATTCGAGGTGCCGTGTCGTCCGGCCCGGACGTTGAGGCCGCGATCGCCCGATACTATGCTGATCGCGAAGAAAGTATTGAAGATGTCATCGATCAGTTGAGTACTGACGAAGACCACGAAAAGCGAATTCGAGGATATGACCTGGCATCTGCCGATGAAATGTCCGATGCTCAGCCAATCAAAAAGCTGCTCAACATGGTGATGCTGCTGGCCATCCGAGACCAGGCAAGCGACATCCATTTTGAACCGTTCGAGGACGAATTCAAAATTCGCGTCAAGGCGGATGGCGTACTGTTCGAAATGGTTCCGCCGCCTCGCCACCTTGCCAATGCAGTTGTCAGTCGTATTAAGGTAATGTCTAATCTGGATATCGCAGAACGTCGTCTGCCGCAGGACGGACGTATTGAATTGAATGTGGGCGGAAATAACGTTGACATGCGAGTCAGCGTGTTGCCGACGCTGTTCGGCGAAGCAGTGGTCATGCGAATTCTGGACCGAACCGTTGTGGCACTGGACTTGAACAAGATTGGTATGGATGCTGTCATCCTCAGCAAATTCCGTCAGATTCTGAAACGGCCAAACGGCATCGTGCTTGTCACCGGACCAACCGGCAGCGGCAAGACAACGACTCTTTATTCCGCTCTGAACGAACTTAACACAACCGAAACCAAAATCATCACGAGCGAAGATCCTATTGAATACGACATTGAGGGCATTATTCAGGTGCCCGTAAATCCTGACGTCGGTGTGACGTTTGCGACCGTTCTGCGAGCGATTCTGCGGCACGATCCCGACAAGATTCTGGTTGGGGAGATTCGCGACTACGAAACAGGTGAAATCGCGGTGCAAAGTTCGCTGACAGGACATCTTGTGTTCAGCACTTTACATACAAACGACGCACCCTCAGCCATCACGCGACTCCGCGACATGGGAGTTCCCGCGTTCCTGATCACAGCAACCGTCGAAGCCATTCTGGCTCAAAGACTTGTTCGCCGTATCTGCAGTGAATGTCGTACGCAGTTTTCGCCATCTGATGAACTTCTGATGGAACTGCAGCTTCCACTCGATACCGCTCGAAAGTATAAGTTTTACTACGGCAAGGGCTGTGCCCGCTGCAACAACTCCGGATACAAAGGCCGCGTTGGCATTTATGAGTTGTTGATCATGTCTGACGAAATGCGTGACGCGATCGCGGCTGAGGCGTCTGGCGACGATCTTCGCGATATCGCTCGTCAACAGGGAATGACGACGCTGCGGGAGTCCGGGCTGAAATTGATCTTCGACGGCCAGACCACCATCGACGAAGTCGTCCGCGAAACCGTGGTTGAAGATGTGACCTGATTGGACATCAAAGTTCCGGGCAAAAAATAATGCCAGGAAATTGTCCCGAAATTATTTCTGGGAATGGAACATCCTGTAGGGTGTGTGAAGCGGAGCGAAACACACCATCGAACTTTACGCGGTCATTTTAGAGGTGAGTTGGCGAGCGAGGGGTTTCAGCCCACCGAGCTGCACGCATGGGACTGAGAAGGCTTACGCCGCTCCGCTCGCCGGGGGAGCATTTCACGCCGCGTCAAGTATACGTTCCAACCGGAGGCTGACATCTTTGTCACTCCCCACAACTTATTTGCCCGCTGCCGACTCGCTCGGCAGCCGGTAACACTTCCAGTAAAGATGGCTACGTTATGACGAACAGAAAAATTACTTCGGCCTTAGTGATTCTCAGTCTGATCGCGGCCAATCAGAGTGCCATCCGTCTCAGTGCGGCCGAGGATCGAGAACCACAGATTGAGATATTGTTGCCGGGGGTGCAACTTTCTTTGGTTGCCGAACATCCGGCACTGGTGACGCCAACGGGAATTGATGTGGACGATGAGGGCCGAGTTTGGGTCGTCGCCACACACACGCACTTTCGCCCGGAAGACTACGTTGGTCCTGAACACGATGAGATTCTTATCTTTACTGATAAGGATGGCGACGGAAAGGCTGAACAGCGACAAGTCTTTTACAACGCGACCGACGCGACGATGGATCTTGAACTCGGAGCAGACGGTTGGGTGTATCTCGCCGAACGCGATCGAATCACCCGAGTCAGGGATTCTGACGGTGATGGAAAGGGAGATGTCGAATCCGACATCCTGACTTTGCAAACAGAAGCTGTCTATCCGCATAACGGACTTGAAGGATTGTCGTGGCATCCCAATGGCGATCTTGTATTCGGGCTTGGGGAGAATTTTGGGAAGCCGTGGGTTCTGACGGGAACGGATGGCACCGCTCTCCACGGTACTGGCGAAGGTGGCATTTTTCGTTGCACGGCCGATGGAAAGAATCTGCGGCGGATTGCCTGGGGATTCTGGAATCCGTTTGGGATTTGTGTCCGTTCCGACGGACAAATTTTTGCGGCGGAAAACGATCCCGGAGAAAGACCCCCGTGTCGGCTGCTGCACATTGTTGAAGGTGGCGACTACGGCTACCAACAGTCGTATGGCCCCGAAGCCCATCATCCGTTCGTCGCATGGAATGGAGAATTGCGCGGAACGTTGCCAATGATTCATCCAACAGGCGAAGCTCCGTGTGGAATCCTGCCGTTGGGCCGTGGACTGCTGGTGCCATCATGGAGCGACCACCGCATTGATTTCTTTTCGCTGCACAGCAAAGGTGCCAGCTTTTCAGCCGATCGAGTCGCTTTGGTTCACGGGGGGCGTTACTTTCGCCCAGGGTGTATTGCCAGTGCCGACGGTCCTGAAGGCGGCAATGGGCGGACGCGAACGTGGTACCTGACAGACTGGGTTGACGGTCGATACGAAGCGCATGGCTTCGGGCGACTGTGGAAACTGGAAATCGATCTCGACCAAGCGGACTGGGTGGGAACTCTGGATCCCGAACCTGTTACAGACAGCGCTCAACTGGCTTTCGATCTGAGTCACGGAACCGTCAAAACCGATCGCAAGAATTTGCTGCGACTGGCTCAGGATCAGGACGCATTTCTTTCGCGAGCCGCGTTGCTGGCGTTGTCCCGTGAAGTGCAGTCGTGGACGCCGGAAGTTGTAGCGGGCTGGCCCGTCACTGATCGAGTTTCCGCCGTCCTCGCGCTGAAACTTGGGAAAGCGTCTCCGGATGTCTGGGTTCGTTCGCTGCTTGCGGACAACAGTGAAGACGTTCAGTTCGAAACTCTGCGCTGGATCGCCGACGCCGGGTTGAAGGAATTTCTGCCAGATGTGGAGACAGTGCTGAACCGCAGTGATCTCAATTATTTGCAGTTCGAAGCTGCGGTGGCCGCATGGAATATCCTGAATGGAAAATCGGATGCCGGGATTCGCAACCCGGAACTGCTGCTCGCCCGAGTTCAGGACGTCAAAAGCAGCCCGAAGCTCCGAGCATACGCTCTGCGACTTCTCCCAACTCAGTCACTCAACGCACCACCAGATGGCGCATCTCCAACGCAGGAGTTTCCGCCAGGACTGACGCTGGATCTGCTTCAGGAGCTTCTAACCATCAATGATGAAACGCTGTCGCAGGAAGTCGTACGTACACTCGCTGGTAACCCACCGGCAGCCGCCAAGATTCTGGCGAGCATCGCGGCAGACACCCAACGCGATGTTGCATTGCGGGCGGAATCAGTCGCCGGACTTGCTGCTGTCGCCGGACAACATACGGAACTGATACTGCAACTTGCTGAAGACAACAACTACGCAGTGCGCGAAGAAGCGCTGCGATGCCTGCGGTCCGGAAACCTGCCGTCAGAAGCCATTCGCAGGCTGGAACCGCTGGCAACGAAGTATCCGGAATCAGCAGACCTGATCCAGGCCGCGTTGGCACCGGAATCGATTGCAGGCGGTCGATCACCAGTCACGGACACGGCGGAATGGCTCAAGGCGATTGATTCAGTACAAACTCCTGCCGATACCGAAAGCGGCCGCCGTATTTTTCATCATGCGCGACTGGCACAGTGCGCGAATTGTCATCGCTACAGCGGTCGAGGCAACGTGGTTGGACCTGACTTGAGTGGTGTGGCTAATCGCAAAGACCGCCAGTGGCTGTTGCAATCAATTCTTGAACCAAGTCGGCAGATGGCTCCCGAGTATTTGCCGCGTACCATCGTGCTGAACGACGGCCGCACGTTTACCGGAATTCGATTGCGGTCGTACACCCATGAAACGATCCGCGACACTCACGGACAAAATCTCACATTTAACCGTGATGACATTGAATCGATGTCCGAATCGACAGTCTCTTTTATGCCCGCAGGCATTGTCAATTCCCTCACGATCCGTGAACTCCGCGACCTGATGGCGTTTCTTGAAGGGAAAATGTCCGGAGATTGATCTGATTGTGCCTGTACTCTGCAGACCGCACGAAACAGAATTCAACATGTCATGTGTCTTGTTTCGGAGTTTTGCATGATCAGGTCCATGAGTTTCAGGCTGCACAGCATCCGCGCTGCGATCATCATGCCGCTGATTGCATGCGTGTCGGCCTCGCCGTTGATTGCGGATGAGACACTGGAAAGGCAACGGAAGGAAGGGGCAAAGGCACCCGCCTTTGAGGCTGATGTGCGACCATTATTCCGAGCGAAGTGCCTCAGTTGCCATGGTGACGGGAATCTCAAGGGCGAGTTGAATCTCGCGACGCCCGGCGGGATTCTAAAAGGTGGCGAGTCTGGTCCGGTGATTGTGCCGGGGAAGCCCGACGACAGTCTGTTATACGAAAGGGTTCACAGCGGTGAGATGCCGCCGGATAGCAAGAATCCGCTGAGCAAGGAGGAGATCACACTCATCGAACAGTGGATCGCCGCTGGGGCGAACTTTGATGTCGGAATTGCGGATGCCTCTGACGCAGTGCCCCAACCCAATCAGCATGACGTCATTCCCATCATGCTGCGACGCTGCTCAGCGTGTCACGGGCGGCACCAGCAACTCGGCCAGTTGGACCTGAGAACCAAAGCGGCGATGCTGCTCGGTGGCAAATCCGGGCCAGCAATCGTGCCGGGGAAACCTGAGGAGAGCCTGTTGTTGAAACGAATTCACGCGGGCGAAATGCCTCCGCTTGAGCGGCTGGTCGAAGTCAGCGTCAAGCCGATCGAATCGGAAGAGATTGACACGCTGGTCCGCTGGATCGCCGCAGGGGCTCCGGAAGTCAAGATTGAACCGGATGTTGCGACGACAACGGCTGATCCTCTTGTGAGCGATGAAGAACGTGAGTTCTGGGCGTTCCGTTCGCCGCAGCCGGTTGAGGTCCCGCAAGTGCGTGAAGCGCATCGCGTGCGAAATGAAATTGACGCCTTTATTCTACAGAAACTGGAAGCAGCCGGACTGACACTCGCTGCAGAAGCGGATCGGATGACACTCATTCGGCGGGCCTGTTTTGATCTCACAGGCCTGCCTCCTGAACCCGAAGAGGTGGAAGCCTTTCTTAACGATCAGGGGCCGAAGGCGTGGGAAAATTTTATCAATCGACTGCTCGCATCTCCTCGCTACGGTGAGCGTTGGGGGCGTTACTGGCTGGATCTTGCCGGCTATGCGGACTCCGAAGGGAAGCGTGAGCAGGATCTGCCGAGGCCATATGCCTGGCGATACCGCGATTACGTCATCCGGTCGTTCAACGCGGACAAACCATACGATCGTTTCCTGATCGAACAACTGGCTGGCGACGAACTGTTGGACTATGAACACACGTCGAAAATCACATCGGAAATCTACGACAATCTGGTAGCAACAGGATTCCTGCGGATGACACCCGATGCTTCGTGGGCGAACATCACCGGCTATCTCCCGGATCGCGTTGAAGTGATCGCGGACGAAATCGACGTCCTCGGTTCGGCGGTCATGGGGCTGACTTTGAAATGCGCTCGTTGCCACAGTCACAAGTTTGATCCAATTCCGCACCGAGATTACTATCGGCTCGTGGATGTTTTTAAAGGAGCTTACGACGAATATGCCTGGTTGAAACCCGACGTTCATCCGGGTATTGGGCCTGTCAGTCAGGACGTGATCGGAGGCCGCCATCTGCCGTTTGTGACCACTGCGGAACGCCAGACGTGGGAGGCGCGCGAGGCGAAAATCGATGAGCAGATCAGCGAAGCAAAGGCGATGGCCAAACCGGATGCCCGCGTCAGGGAACTCGAAGCTCAGCGGACTCCCGAACCGCGGATTCAGGCGTTGTGGGATCGCGGTGAGCCATCGCCGACATACATCTACCGTCGCGGCGATTCGATGAATCCTGGGCGACTTGTCGGGCCGGGCGTGCCATCGGTGCTGACGGACGGCAAAACTCCCTTTGAAGTGATACCTCCCTGGCCGGGAGCGAAACAAACGGGGCGGCGTCTGGCGTTCGCGAAATGGCTCACACGCCCGGACCATCCTTTAACGGCCCGTGTGCAGGTCAATCAAATCTGGAAGCATCACTTTGGCACGGGCATTGTCAGCACGCTGGGAAACTTCGGTCGAGCCGGTTCACCGCCATCGCATCCCGAATTGCTCGACTGGCTGGCGCTGCGCTTTGTTCAGGATGGCTGGAGCATCAAGGAGATGCATCGACTGATGATGAACAGCGCGACATATCGCCAGAGTTCCAGCCTGACGAAGGATCAGCTAGAGCACAATCCCGCAAACAACTTGTACTCGCGGATGCCACTGATTCGATTGGACGCCGAGGCACTTTACGACTCGCTGCTACTGGTCGCGGGGCGGCTGGATGAAAGGCAGTTCGGTCCGGCAGACGCGGTTCAGTCACGCCCCGACGGCCTGGTAACACCCGTGGGAACGGAACTGGGCTGGCGGCGGCTCATCTATGTTCAGCAGCTTCGCAAAAAGTTGGCGACGCATCTCGAAAACTTTGACTTTCCGCAGATGAATCCCAACTGTGTCGAACGCAACGACTCCATGGTCGCGCCTCAGGCTCTGCATCTGATGAATAACGGCATGGTCTTCGAATTGGCCGAGAGATTTGCGGCGCGTGTCCTGCGAACAGCCGGGTCGGACGCGTCGCAGCAGATCGATCGCGTGTACTGGATGGCCCTGAGTCGTCCGCCGAGCGATGAAGAAAAGCAAATCGGACTGGATATGCTGACTGAACTCATCGCGAATTGGACTGAACAACAGGCGGCTGGCAAACCGCCAGACGTGGCTGCCGCGCAGTTCAAGGCACTGACGGCGTATTGTCACGCAATTTTTAATTCCGCCAATTTTCTTTTTGTGGATTGACGCTGTTTATGTTTAACCCATGGTGGCAGACCAGGCTTTTCGCACGAGTCGGAGGAAGTCGAATTGTCTCGCAAGAATCAACACGCTGACCCTGCGATGCTCATGAATCGTCGCAATCTGTTTCAACGAGTATCGGGCGGTCTTTGCGGAGCGGCATTGGCTCAACTGCTGCATCAGGACGGCGTTTTCAAGTCGCGACTCTCTGCTGACGAATCCGCCAACACATCGCCGATTGATCTCAAACCGCGCAGTCCATTTCTCGAGCCCAGAGCAAAGTCGGTCATCCACCTGTTCATGAACGGTGGGCCGAGTCAAATGGACCTCTTTGATCCGAAGCCATTCCTCGACCAGCACCACGGCGAATCGTACTTCGACAAGATCGCCGGCGAAGTGGAAAGTCCCCAGAGCGCGGGGGCTCTGATGCGGAGTCCGTTCAAATTCTCTCAGCACGGGCAATGCGGGATGTGGGTTTCTGACGCAATGCCGCATGTCGCTCAGCAAGTCGATGATCTGGCACTCATTCGTTCGATGCACACGACGAATCTGACTCACGAACCCGCGCTGTACCTGATTCACACCGGCAAGATGACACCAGGGCGGCCGTCGCTCGGATCGTGGGTTGTCTACGGGCTGGGTTCAGAATGTCAGAATCTGCCGGCTTATGTTGTGCTGGATGATCCGCTCGGGTTGCCGATTAACGGCGTTGAAAACTGGCACTCGGGATTCCTGCCGCCGTTGTATCAGGGAACGCGATTCCGCTCGACCGGTTCACCGGTGCTGAATCTGCGGCCGGAAGTTGATCGTCCGATGAGCGTCGAGAAAACCGAGCGGGCTCTGCTGGAGCGTCTCGACCAGATTCACCTTCGCGAGCGTCCGGGGCATTCAATTCTGGACGCCCGGATCGCCAGCTATGAACTCGCCGCGCGGATGCAGATTGCAGCGAGCGACGCACTCGATATTTCTCAGGAGAGCCGGTCGATTCAGGAATCCTACGGCATCGGACGCGAACCAACGGACTCCTACGGTCGTCGCTGCCTCATCGCCCGGCGACTGGTGGAACGCGGAGTCCGTTTCGTACAACTCTACATCAACGCCCAGATCTGGGATAACCACACCGGACTGGCCACGGACATGAAAGCCGCCTGCGACCGCACCGATCAGCCCATCGCCGCCTTGCTCCGTGATCTTAAACAGCGGGGTCTTTTCGACAGCACGCTGGTGGTCTGGGGTGGCGAATTCGGTCGGCTGCCAATCGCTCAGTTATCCGGTGACAAAGACGAACGCAAAGCTGGACGCGATCACAACAAAAACGCTTTCAGCACCTGGATGGCCGGTGCCGGAATCAGACCGGGCACCACGTTTGGTGCAACCGACGAGATCGGTTTATCCGCCGTCGAAAATCGGGTCAGTGTCCCGGACTGGCACGCGACGATCCTGCATCTGCTCGGCCTGCACCATGACGAGTTATTTGTCCTCGAAAACGGTCTCAAAGAAAAACTGACCGGCGTCCTTGAGGCTCGTGTGGTCAGTGAGATTCTTGCATGATGAATTTGTGTCGATTCATGCACCAGGTTGATGTTGAGTCATTCCGTTTGGTCGGATCGAAGTAAAGGCCATTCGAAGGGATTAACAAGTACCAAATGGATTAACAAGTACCATACACTTTAGAAAGAAGGGATAGGTTGTTTAGAATTCTCTTCTCGGAGGTTTTCGAGCATTTTTCGGGGTTTTGCGGAGCGACAGACATGCCACGGTTGAATCGGAATGAGATTTTTGCGGACGATGAAATTCAGATGTTTCATCTGGTGAATCGCGGTGTTCGCCGGACGTTTCTATGTGGGCTGGATGACATCACGGGGCGAGACTACTCGCATCGCAAGTAGTGGATTCGGGATCGGCTCGAAGTACTGGCCGGGA
>Ga0105047_10001091_pt1 | contig 47933 bp, 39 predicted proteins | sample MAT04_FD_78384 | JGI IMG/M metagenome (GOLD analysis project Ga0105047, IMG submission 78384) | Freshwater microbial communities from Lake Fryxell liftoff mats and glacier meltwater in Antarctica - MAT-04 (megahit assembly) | ecosystem: Environmental > Aquatic > Freshwater > Ice > Liftoff...
CGCCGCGCCCGCGCCCGGAGGCATCGGTACGCCGCTCGGCAGATTGAGGAGCTCGAACTCGTTGCTCACGCCGGCCGGGCGCTCGATGCGCGTGATGCGGGTGACGTTCGCGCCGGTGTTGTAGATCGTGATGTTGCGCTCGCGGGTCGAGCAGCTGAGGCCGATGCGGCCGAAGTTGAGCTCGTTCGGCGTGATGAGCAGCGCCGAGGCCGAGCCCACGCCGCGCAGCGGAACGATCGGGTTCGAGCTGGTCGGGTTCGAGATGTAGAAGGTCATGTTGCCTTCGATCACGCCCTCACCGCCCGGGAGGAACTGCACGAGGATGGTGTGCGACGCGCCCGGCGCGAGCATCAGGCCGGTCTCGTTACCGTTCGGGAGCGAGTAGGCGGCGTTCGATCCGGCCGCGACCTCGATGTCGTTGATCAGGCAGTTGTTGGTGCCGGTGTTCTCGACGCGCACGCCCTGCGTGGTGGAGCGCAGCACCTGCGTGATGCCGAAGTTCACCTGCGCCGGGTTGATCGTGTACGAGCACGGCGGCAGGTCGACGCCGACGCCCTGGAGCGGCACTTCGACCGAAGGCTCGTCGGTGTCGTCGCTGGCGATGATCAGGCGGCTCATGGTCGCCCCGGCCGGCGCCAGCGGGCGGTAGCTGACCTCGAGGATGTACGTGTCGCCGCGGGCCACCGCGAAGGTCTGATGATCGACGGTGAAGGAGTTGGTGCCGTCGGCGTCGGCGGTCACCATCGTGACGGTGAGGTCGCTGAAGCCCTGGTTCTCGATGATCAGGCGCTTCTTCGAGACGGTCCCGATCGCGACCTGACCGAAGTCGAGGCGCGCCGGGAGCACGGCGATGTCCGGTCCACCGGCGCGGCCGGTGATCGGCAGGCGGGCGGGCGAGAGGTCACGGTTCGCGCGGGGGTTGCGGCCGGTGATGACCAGGTTGCCCATCAGCGCCTGGCCGATCGATCCGAGCTGCGGCGAGAACTGCGTCTCGACGGCGAACTCCGCGTTCGGCTCGAGCGACGACGGCGTGCCGTTGTACGGGATCACCGAGAACTCGGTGGCCGACCCGGTGTCGAGGCGCCAGCCGGTGACGGTGACGGTCTCGCTCGCGACGTTCTTGCAGGTGGTGCGGCGGGTGGCGGTGACGCCGGGGTTCACGTCGCCGAACGCGATCGGGGACGGGGTGCACTCGATCGCCGCGTTGGTGCCCTTGCCGATCATCACGACCGGAACGTCGCACAGCGAGTTGTCGCAGTTGGCGATGCTCCACTTGCCGCGGTCCTCACGGCCCTCCTGGGCGGGGTCCGGGATGTAGCGGGCCTGGATGGTGATGGTCTGGTTCGACGCGAGCTTGGCGCCGGCCGCGAGGAGCGAGCCGTTCGGCTGCACCGGCGAGACGATCTCGAAGCGGCCGAGGCCGGCCTGGTTCACGATCACGGGACGGCCCTGGTCATCGAGGCGCGAGATGACGTCGACGTCGACGCTGAGGGTGTTCTTGATGGTGACGTCGAGCTGGCGGCTCGAGCCGACCAGCACGGTGCCGAAGTCGACCGGGTTCGGGACGATCTCGAGGCCCGAGATGATGCCCTGCCCGCTCAGGCGGATCGTGTAGTTGATCAGCGCGCCGGCGGTGTCGGTAGCGTCGGTGGAGAGCTTGATGAACGTCTCGACCGGCGCTTCCATCGCGACGAACGGCTGGAACGAGAGGCCGATCGCCTTCTCATCGCTCGGGCTGAGCGCAAAGGCGCTGGCGTCCGAGATCTTGAACTCGTAGTCGGCGACGCTGAAGTTGGTGCCGACCTCGACGTTCGTGATCCGCAGCGATCCGGTGCCGACGTTCTTCACCACCAGCGTGTAGGGCATCGCGATGCCGACCTGGACCTTGCCGAAGTCGACGTCCATCGGCTCGAGCCGGCCGCTGACCGCGGTGACGTCGACGGTATCGGAGCAAGCCGCGGCGAGCGCGAGCAGGATCGTGGAGGCGAAGATCGATCGTGTGAGCATGCGAGTCCTTCGGATACCGGCCGTGGTCGTCTCTCGGCGCCCGCTCTCGACCGCTGCGCGGTTGAGTGCGGGACGAGATCGCCAAACCCTGATACGCGTGTGGGATACCGAGGTAGCACGCGAGAGCGCGGGGGGACAAGCGCAACCGTCGTTGCGAGCGCTTGCAGGAGCCTACGACGAAGATCGTAGTCTCAACTATTTGAGGGATGCCAAGCGCGCTTTGGCCTGCTTCGCGGCCTCGCTCTTGGGGTGCTTCTCGATGACGGTCTTGTAGAAGAGCTTGGCGTCCTCGGGGAGCTTCAGCGCCTCGAAGCACTGGCCCATCTTGAGGAGCGCGTCGGGGACCTTTTCGGACTTGGGGTAGTTCTTGCGGACCGCGTTGTACTCGGTCGCCGCCAGCTGATAGTTCGTCTCGAGATAGTAGCTCTCGGCGATCAGGTACTGCAGCTGATCCATCTCCTTCTTGAGCTTCTCCGCCGCGCCCGCCTCGCCCCGCGCGATCCCCTCACGGAGCAGCTTCCGACCTTCGTTGATCTTGCGGTCGTTCATCAAGCGCACGACCTCGGCGATCAGCGCCCCCGGATCCTGGAACAGTCGCTCGCGCTTGAGGGCATCCTCGACCGCGGCCTTCTTCTGATCGTCGCTCTGGGTCGTGCTGATGCGCTTCTCCTCGGAGAGCTTGAACTCGTCCGAGACCTTCGCGAGCTGGGACTCGATCGCGTCGAGCCGCTCCTTCGAGGACTCCGCCAGCCCCTTCATGCGCGCCACTTCCTGCATCGCGCCGTCGAGCTGGACGCCGAAGTCGGCCGCCGACTTGAACGCCACGGAGTGCAGCGCGTCGACCTTCTTCACCAGGTCGGCCAGCGTGTCGCTGTGGCCCTTCTGCTTTGCCTCGAGCTCCACCAGCTGCTTCTGCGAGCCCGAGAGCTGGGTCTGCAGCGCGTAGACCTGGGCGGCGAGCTTGTCGCCATCCTTCTGCGAGTAGGTGGCGCAGCCAGCGAGCGCGCCGATCGAGAGGAGGACGAGAGCGCCCCTCCAAAACCATCGCGGCGTCTCGCTCGGTCTCGCGGCCGTGGGCGTCGTTGGCCCACCTCGACAGACCCAGAGTATGCCTTCGGGCGGGCCGCCTAACCCACGACCTCGATCCCTTCGCGGGCCGCTCGCGCTGGTTTTGGAGAGGCGCTCTATGGGTCTCACTTGTCGCTGATCTCCGCGCGGCGGTTCTTCTCCCAGGCGCCTTCGTCGTGCGAGCTGTCGGCCGGCTCGAGCTCACCCTTCGAGATGATGTCGAGCTGCGACGCGGGGACTCCCAGGGTGGAGAGGTACTTCATCACGGCCCGGGCCCGTCGATCCCCCAGCGCGAGGTTGAACTCTTCGGTCCCGCGCTCGTCGGCGTGACCGTAGATCGTGACCTTGCGCTTGTCCTTGAAGCAGGGGACCGCGTCTGCGAGGTCTTTCCTGGATCCCTCGGTGAGGTCGGCGTCGTTGAAGCCGAACTTCACGGTCGGCAGCCGCGCGCAAAGGTCGCGCGAGGCGTTGTCGGTGCTCGCGCAGCGGCCGGCATTGCAGGGGCCTCCGCCACAGTCCGCGGGGGTATTGCACGCCATCTTGTCCACGCAGCGCGCCGCGCTGCACTTCATACCCGATCCGCAGTCGCCATCGGCGCCGCACTCGAGCTGGCACTTGCCGCTGCGGCAGATCTTGTTGTCGGTGCACTCACCGTTTCCACTGCACTCGGGCTTCGCTTCACAGCGACCCCCGTTGCAGATCTGGCCCTCGGTGCACTGGGTCGCGTCGCGGCACTGCTGGCACGCGCCTTCGACGCAGATTTCACCCTTGTCCTTGCAGTGATCGTCCTTCTCGCACTTGGGGTACTTGGGGGTGCAACCCGCAGCGCAGGTCGCGAGAGCCGCCCAAAGGACGAACGACCTCATGCTGATCGAGCGAATTCGTGCCGACTTCATGGCTCGGCGGGTTAGTCGTCGATCACAGTAGAGTCAAGTGGCGCTTGACTCGGATCCAAGCACGTCCGAAACGCAACCTACGCCCATGCCTTCCATCGTGAAGAAAGCGCTGATGGCCGTGACGGGGCTGCTGTGGTTCGGCTTCTTGATCACCCACGTCATGGGCAACAGCCTCCTGTTCCTCGGGCCGGAGCGCTTCAACGCGTACCCGAAGCACCTCGAAGATCTGCTCGGGCCGCTGCTCTACGCCGCCGAAGCGGGGCTCCTGATCCTCCTGCTCCTGCACATCTACGCGGCCGTGCGGGTGACCTCGGAGAACAAGACGGCCCGCCCCGCCGACTACGCGAAGAAGCGCGAGACCAAGGGCCAATCCACCTTCGCCTCGCGCACGATGATCTTCGGCGGGCTGATCCTCGCGGTCTTCCTGGTGCTGCACATCCGCTACTTCAAGCTCGGCGGCTGGGAGACCCACCCGCTCGGTCTGTATGGCGTGGTCACGGATCTGTTCCGCTGGAAGCGCTGGGTGCTCTTCTATCTCGTGGCGATGGTGGCGCTCGGCCTGCACCTCTCCCACGGCCTGGCGAGCGGGCTCCAGACGCTCGGCGTGTCGAAGCCCGCCTGGCGCCCGAAGCTGCGGATCGCCGGCCTGGTGATCGGCTGGGCCATCACCGCCGCGTTCATGTCGATGCCGATCTGGGGATACCTGCGATGACTCTCGACGCGAAGATTCCCAGCGGACCGATCCAGGAAAAATGGGATCGCCACCGCTTCGAGCTGAAGCTGGTGAACCCGGCCAACCGCAGGAAGCACGACATCATCGTCGTCGGCACCGGTCTCGCCGGCGCGTCCGCCGCCGCCAGCCTGGGCGAGCTCGGCTACAACGTGAAGGCGTTCTGCTACCAGGACTCGGCCCGCCGCGCCCACTCGATCGCCGCGCAGGGCGGCATCAACGCCGCCAAGAACTATCGCAACGACGGCGATAGTATCTACCGGCTCTTCTACGACACGGTGAAGGGCGGCGACTTCCGCGCGCGCGAGGCCAACGTCTACCGGCTGGCGCAGGTCAGCGTCGACATCATCGATCAGTGCGTCGCGCAGGGCGTGCCGTTCGCCCGCGAGTACGGCGGCCTGCTCGACAACCGCAGCTTCGGCGGCGCGCAGGTGTCGCGCACCTTCTACGCGAAGGGCCAGACCGGCCAGCAGCTGCTCATCGGCGCGTATCAAGCGCTGATGCGACAGGTGCAGGAGGGCCGGGTCGAGCTCTTCACCCGCCACGAGATGCTCGACATCGTGATCGTGAACGGCAAGGCGCGCGGGATCATCACGCGCGATCTCGAGACCGGGAAGATCGAGCGCTTCGCGGCCGACGCTGTGTGCCTCGCGACCGGCGGCTACTCGAACGTCTTTTTCCTCTCCACCAACGCGAAGAACTGCAACGTCACCGCGACCTATCGCGCGCACAAGCGCGGCGCGCTGTTCGCCAACCCCTGCTACACGCAGATCCACCCGACCTGCATCCCGCAGAGCGGCGATCACCAGTCGAAGCTCACGCTGATGAGCGAGTCGCTGCGCAACGACGGGCGGGTCTGGGTACCCAAGGCGGTGGGCGACAAGCGCGCGCCGCACGAGATCCCGGACTCGGAGCGCGACTACTATCTCGAGCGAAAGTATCCCGCGTTCGGCAACCTGGCGCCCCGCGACATCGCCTCGCGCGCGGCCAAGGAGCAGGCCGACTCGAACCATGGCGTAGGACCGACGGGGCTCGGCGTCTATCTCGACTTCCGCGACGCGATCAAGCGTGAATCCCGCAAGAAGATCGAGGAAAAGTACCAGAACCTCTTCGCGATCTATCACGAGATCACCGGCGAGGACGCCTACCAGACGCCGATGCGGATCTATCCCGCGCCCCACTACACGATGGGTGGGTTATGGGTGGACTACGATCTCATGAGCAACGTCGCGGGGCTCTTCGTGCTCGGCGAGGCCAACTTCTCCGACCACGGCGCCAACCGCCTCGGCGCAAGCGCGCTGATGCAGGGCCTGGCTGACGGCTACTTCATCGCGCCGTACACGCTCGGCGGCTACATCGCGGGGACCAAGCTCGATCGCGTGACGACCGATCACGCTGCGTTCGGCGAGGTCGAGAACGAGGTGCGGACGAAGATCGATCGCTTCCTCTCGATGAAGGGCAAGCAGACCGTCGATCACTTCCACAGGAAGCTCGGCAAGATGATGTGGGATCACTGCGGAATGGGCCGAAACGCGGCCGGTCTCGGCAAGCTGCTGGTCGACATCCCGGCGCTGCGCGAGGAGTTCTGGAGCGACTGCCGCGTGGTCGGCACGAACGAAGAGCTCAATCAGACGCTGGAGCGCGCGGGGCGCGTGGCGGACTATCTCGAGTTCGCCGAGATGATGGTGATCGACGCGCTCGAGCGCGACGAGTCGTGCGGCGGGCACTTCCGCGAAGAGCACCAGATCGAGGGCGAGGCGAAGCGCGACGACGAAGACTTCTGCTACGTCGCCGCGTGGGAGCACCAGGGCGTCGGCAAGAAGCCCCTCGTCCACAAGGAGCCGCTGGTGTTCGAGAACGTGAAGCTCGCGCAAAGGAGCTACAAGTGAAGTTCACGCTCCAGATCTGGCGACAGGCGAGCGCAAAAGCGCCGGGCAAGCTGGTCAGCTATCAGGTCGACGACATCTCGGCCGACACTTCCTTTCTCGAGATGCTCGACATCTTGAACGACACGCTGGAGGCCAAGGGCGAGAGCCCGGTGGCGTTCGACTCGGACTGCCGCGAGGGCATCTGCGGGACCTGCTCCTGCATGATCGACGGTCAGGCGCACGGGCCGGGCAAAGGCACGACGACGTGCCAGATCTACATGCGCGACTTCGCCGACGGGGCGACGCTGGTGATCGAGCCGTTCCGCGCCAAGGCGTTCCCGATCATCAAGGACTTGGTGGTCGATCGCGCGGCGTTCGATCGCATCATCGCCGCGGGCGGCTACATCTCGGTGAACACCGGCTCGGCGCCCGACGCGCATGCGCTGGCGGTCCCCCGCGACGACGCGGAAGAGGCCTTCTCGGCGGCCCAGTGCATCGGCTGCGGGGCCTGCGTCGCGCAGTGCAAGAACGCGTCGGCGATGCTGTTCGTGGGGGCCAAGGTCTCGCACCTCGCGCTGCTCCCGCAGGGCAAGCCGGAGCGGACCAAGCGCGTGATCGACATGGTCGCGAAGATGGACGCCGAGGGCTTCGGCAACTGTACCAACGAGGCCGAATGCGAGGCGGCGTGCCCGAAGCAGATCTCGCTGACGCACATCGCGCGCCTGAACCGCGAATTACTGCGGGCCAAGATCCTCGGCTGAGAAAAAATCCCGTGCGGGATTGGCCCGGAGCACCGGCTGCACGGTATCGTCGGGCGTGCGTACCACCCTCGCTCTGCTCCTCTTCGCCGCGTGTGGCACAGATCCGGTCGTTAATGGCGACGCGTCCGTCCGCGACGACGCGGCCGTGGGTCACGACGACGCCGGGAGCACGATCACCCAGCTCGGGTTCGCGATCCGCCGCCCGCAGGTGCGCATGGTCCCGTGCATGGGCAGGGGCGCCGGCGACTGCGCTGGCCCCATGGTGCCGGCGCGCGACGCCGACTTCGTCTGCACTTTGCGCGATGTCCCGGCGTTCGATCGCCACTACGTCTACGCGCAGATCCGCCCCACGCTCCTCGATGGCCGGGCCACGATCACGCCGATCACCCGCTACGTGGTGGACGAGGCGTTCGTCTCCGACGGCACCACCGTCACGCAGAGCGGATTCATGGCGACCTACGACATCGGCGGCGGGCACCACAACGACTCGCTCACGCTGGAATTGCCGATGTTCGACTATCGCTACTATCACTCGTCGTTCGGCTTCGGATTCCGGCGCTGCCAGGAAATGGACTGCCTGCAGATCTTCCCGAGCGGCAACGCCAACCCGAGCACCAACGGCTGCGAGCGGGAACGCATGCGGCCGGTGGTCTGCGTGCAGGTGACGGACGACGGGATGGTGCCCGATCTGACCGATCACTTCATGAGGTGCCCCGGTGACATGTAAAAATGCGCTCGTTTTCGCCTTGCTCGCGGGCTGCGGAGAGAGCGGCAGCGTCGCGGATGCCAGCGTCGTCCTCGATGACGCGGCCACCTTCGCCGACGCCAGCGGCTTCGACGATGCCGCCGCGATCGCCGACGGCGGCGTCGCGGGACCGGACTTTCGCACCACGCTGACCGCGCAGACCGAGTTCGACGGTCTCGCGCGGAACGGCGGCGTGAAGTACCTGCTCGACAAGCCGGGGGCCACGCCGCGCGCTCCGCTGCTCGAGGCCTGCTACTTCCAGAACACGGCGAAGTTCGAGTTCCACATCGAGTTCCTGCACTCGTTCGCGGAGCTGGCCGGGGTGACGTTCCGGGACTACGAGGCGCTGGTGCTGCAGCGCCCGACGCGGATCTGGTGGGGCGGCGCAGTGCTCGTCACGCGGCAGCGCCATCCGATCTCCGGCGAGCCGATCAGCCTCGCGTATCAGGTCTATGCCGAGAACGGCGCGGTCTCCGGGCTGACGAAGGAAGATATCGTGGAGGTCGATCGTATATTGAAGGCTTGCATGCCCTACGCCGTGACGCGTCTGGCATTCGTGCCCGGCGACCCCTTCCAGCAGTCGCTGGCGCGGCGCGAGGCGGACAGCCTGAGGCAGCAAGGTATCGCGGTGCTCTTGCCGTAGTCCTCGTCCTCGTCGCGGCTTGCGACGGCGGAGGGACCATTCGCGGCGAGCTCAACTCCCCCATCCGCCGCCCGATCCGGAAGGACGCGCACGTCGCGATCACCGTGGATCCCGACGCCGCGGCGGCCGCGGCTGACGACGCTGAGCCGGTCTTCGATGATGACGCGGCCCTCGAGCCCGATGCGGGCGCCGTGTTTATCGACGCCACCCCAGCGCCCGACGCCGCTCCGGCGCCCGATGCTGCTCCGGCCTCCGACGCCGCTCCGGCGCCCGATGCTGCTCCGGCCTCCGACGCCGCCCCGGCGCCCGATGCTGCTCCGGCCTCCGACGCCGCCCCGGCCGCCGACGCCGCGGCACGCGACGCCGCGGCACGCGATGCTTCGGCGCCCGACGCCGCGGCCCCCGATGCGGCAGCGCCGCTCGACTCCGGCACCCCCGACGTGGGCCCGCGCCCCGACGCCGGTCCGCCGGGCCCGAGCGCCGGCTGCGGAGGATCGCCGCCGACCGGCCTGATCAACGCGACGATCACCGTCGGCCCGCGACAGCGCACGTACATCCTGTCGGTGCCGAACAACTACAACCCGCAGCGCGCCTATCCGGTGGTGTTCGCGTGGCACGGGCAGAACTGGCACTCCGACACCTTCCGCGACGACACGCTCGATCTGGAGTCGACGGCCAATGGCGACGCCATCTTCGTGTGGCCGCAGTCGCTCACGATCCAGGGCGCGCTGCAGTGGGATCTGTCGGGCACGGGCGTCGACGTCGCGCTGTTCGACGCGATCCGCGCTTCGATCGCCGCGAATTACTGCATCGACACGAGCCGCGTGTTCTCGCTCGGCCGCAGCTACGGCGCGTTCTTCTCGCACGTCCTGGCCTGCGTGCGCCGCACCGACCTGCGCGCCGTCGCGGTCTGGGCGGGCGCGGGACCGTCGCGCAACCTGACTTGCAACGGGAGCAGCATCCCCGCCTGGGTCGGCCACTCGCAAGGCGATCCGACCGTAGGCTACGTCAACGGTGTGGCCAGCCGCGATTACTACGTCGCGCTCGACGGATGCTCGAACCAGACGGTCCCCGCATCGCCAGCGCAGTGCGTCGCGTACAGCCAGTGCCAGTCGGGGAACAGCGTGACGTGGTGCAGCTACAACGCGGGGGGACATGAGCCGCCGCTCGACTTCGGCGCGATCACCTGGCGTTACTTCGCCTCGTTCTAGTACCTCTGCACAGCCAGATTGATGGGTTGCGGTTGCGGAGGCGCTCGTCTGGCAGGGCGCGCCGTCCTGGGGATCGCTGAGGAACCCAGGAACCCAGGACCTTTCTGAACGAATTGCGAGGAGGAGCGCGCATGTCTTTTTCTTAGGATCTGGATCCGATCCGAAAGAAAAAGAGACGTTCCGATCGAGCAAGAGACGCGGCACGACCAGAACTTTCGTGGGTTCTTGGGTTCCTCAGCGATCCCTCTGACTCAGCGCTTGGAGGGGCGCGATCGGGTGCCCTCGATGACGATGTCCGTGAGGTGGCCGCCGAGGAACTTCGCCACCGCCGCCATCCCCGCTCGGCCCTCTGGGCTGAAGTCCTCGCCGGGGCCGGCGCCTTCGATCTCTTTGCGGGCGTAGTCGGCGCACGCGTCGACGACGCGGTGGCGATCGACCAGGCGGTGCAGCTCGGCGCGCTCGGCTCCGGTCATCGTGCCGTGGCCGACCAAGCTCTCGAGCAGCTCGCGCTCGTCGCCGGACGTGCGCTCGTGGAGGATCAGGAGAGGGAGCGAAGGTCGGCCTGCGAGCATGTCGCGCAGCGCGTCCTTGCCGGTGATGGCGGGCGACGCGACCAGATCGGCGAGATCGTCGAGCACCTGGAACGCCAGGCCCATCCGGCACCCCCACGCGATCGCCGGACGCACGTCGGCGCCGGTCTTCGTCAGCGTGAGGCCCGCGGCGAACGGCGCCGCGAACGCCTGGTACGCGGTCTTGTCGATGAGGAGCCGTCGCAGCGTCTGATCGTCGTCGCCGATGCGCCGCCAGCCGAGCAGATCCTGGAACTGCCCCGCGCCGGCGTGGCACAGCGCATCGAGCACCAGCGTGCACGCCTGCGTCTCACCCGTGCCGCCGTCGGGCATCAGGTGCCGCATCGCGGCCGCGCTGATCATGGTGCCCATGACGATCGCCAGATCGCGTGCGACCTGCCACTCGATCGACGGATCCACATGCTGCAGCGCCACGCGCAGCGTCGGCTTCCCGCGGCGGCGCGTGGCGTTGTCCATCACGTCGTCGTGGATGATGAGCGAGAGGTGGAGGAGCTCGACGCCCACTGCGAAGCGCTCGAGACGCGGATCCTCGGCGCTCCCGCCGCCCGCCAGCCCGCCGATCAGCACCAGCTGCGCGCGCACCATGTGTTTGGGCGCGCGGCTCACTTCCAGCGTCGCCTCGACCGCGTTTCTCCAGGCGGGCGAGCCGCCGTACACGCTGAGCTCGCCGATCGCCTCGTCCACCCGCAGCGCGATGCGCGACAGAGGGGCGGCGAGCTCGGCGAGAGCGAGAGTCGTGGTTGCGATCATGGGTCCTCGAGCTCGGTGAGCGTGTGGTCCTCGATCTCCTCGTCGGGCTCGAGCTCGACCTTCACGCGTTGCGTCTTGTCGTGGGCGCGGACGCCGGCAAACCCAGCTCCTTTTTTGAGCACCGGCGTCGGCTCGCGCGGCTTCTTCTTCGGAGCCGGAGGCGGCGCAGGCTTCGAAGGCGGGGGGCGCTCGAGCGGGATCGGCCGGGTCTTCGAGTCCACCCGCGCCGGCTGCTTCTCCCGCGGCGTCGCCAGCGCGCGGGCCACTGCGGCGCGATCGAGCGGTCGCGTCGGATCGGGCTCCGACGGCTCCATCGGCTGCGACGGCTGCACGACCGGCGCACGCGGCGCGCTCGGATCGACGGTGATCGGCCGGGTGTGCTCCTCCTCCGCAAAGGCGTTCTTGCGATCGACGCCCTCGGTGCGATCCAGATCTCCGGTCGGCTCCTCGCCCTCCGTCTCGGTGTCGATGCCGCTCCGCTCGTCGACCGTCGGCGGCGCGTCGTGCTGCTCCAGGCGGCGCGGGCGCGCGACCAGCGGACCCGCACCGTCCAGCGTGCCCTGCTGGGCGAGCGCGGCGCGTACCGCTGCGGGCTCGACGATGGGCACACGTTCGGCCGGGCGCTCCTCGGCGCGACGGGCCTGCTTCGGCCGTGCGATCGGCAGCGGCGGCTCGATCAAAGCGCGGGTCTTCTGATCCGGCTCCGGCTCCTCCTCCTCTTCCTCGATCACGATCGCGCGCTCGAGGACCCAGGACGGGTGCGTCTCCTCGTGCGCGACCTCGCGTTTGGCCGACATGCGCGCGCGCAGGTTGGCCAGGCCCAGCACCCCGATGCGCTGCGCCAGCTCATCGGCGGTGAATCGCGACTGCAGATCGCGCCGCAGCGGATCGCTCGCCGCCAGCGCGTCCTCGAGCTTCGCCGCCGACACCTCCGGCACCGGCCAGGCCGCGACCTTCTCCGCATCGCGCGCCGGCAGATCGGCGTCGATCGGCCGCCGCGGCAGCGCGCGAGAGCCGGCCCGCACCGTCACCTCCAGACGATCGATCACGATCTGCCCGGTCTTCGAGAGGCACGACGTCGCGAGCGTGTAGCGCCCCGCGGTGAGGATCTCCAGGCGGTATGTCCCGGCGCTCGCAGGCTCGAAGCGATAGCCGGGCTGCGCGCCGCCGAGCACCGCGAAGCCGCGCACCTTGAGCTCTTCCTTGTACGTGAGGAGCGCCGGCCGATCGGTGTCCATCAGGATCGCTTCGCTGTCGCGCTGGATGAAGCGACCGCGCGCGACCTTGGGCAAGAAGCCGGGGAAGACGTCGAGCACCTGATCGATCACCTCGAGCGGATAGAGATCGATGATCCCGGTGGACGGTCCCAGCTCCTTGAGCGCCGCGCGCCCGAACGCGATGTCGCCCGACGCGACGAACATGCGCGCGAGATACGCCAGGCCCTCCGCGCGGGTCGCGCCGCTCGCGCGACGGAACGCCTCCGCGAGAATCATGCAGTGCTTGGCGTAACCGACCGGCGTCTTCAGGGCGCGACGCGCCTCCTCCGGGTCGGTGAGCGTGAGATCGCCGGGCTCGGCCAGCGGCCCCGGATCGAGCGCCTGTGTCGCGTTGCGCGGGAGCAGCGTGCGCGCGGCCCCTTCGTCGATCCCGTCGATGGCCTGCGTATCGGCGCGCGGCTTCTTCTTCTTGTCCTGCTGGTCCTGCTCGTGCTCGCGCTTGTTCTTGCGCGGATCTTCCTGGAGCCGGGTCTCCGCGTTCGCGTGCGGGGCGTGCGCAGGTTTCGCGTGGATCGGGTACTGCGCGCTCGCGAGAGAAGGATCGAGCTCGGAGTCCTCTTCACCCTCGGGGGCCACGCCGGCGTCATTGCTCGCCGGACCGCTCGCCGGAGGCGGGACGCGCATCGTCTGTGAATCCTAATCCTTTACTTGGCGGCGTGCAGCTACTTGCTGGCGACCAGCTTCTCGCTCACTTCCCAGAGGCGCTTGGCGATGGCTGCGTCGCCCGCTTCCTTGCTCTGCTTGGAAGGTCGCTCGTCGGCATAGTATCCGCCGCTCGCGATCGGGAGCTCGGGCCCGCAGGCCAGATGAACGGTGGTCTTCGCGCCGTCGCTCTCGCTGCGCAACAGCGGCCGGAACACCTTGAAAAACAGCCCCACCGGGCCGCCCGTCCCGGCCGCAAAACGGGTCGCGACGACGCCGGGATGGAGCGCGTTCGATGTCACCCCACTGCCTTCGAGGCGGTGCGCGAGCTCGTTCGAGAAGAGGATGTTGGCGAGCTTCGACTGCGCGTAGGCGTCGCCGCCGTTCCACTTGGTGCGCTGCAGATCGTCGAACTTGATCGTGCCGCGGCGGTGCGCGTGCGAGGCGACGTTGACGATGCGCGCGGGGGCGCTCTTCTTCAGGCGATCGAGCAGAAGGTCGGTCAGGAGGAAGTATCCGAGGTGGTTCACCGCGAACGTCGTCTCGTACCCATCGAGCGTCGCGGTGCGCGCGCTGTGGAACGCGCCGGCGTTGTTGATCAGGACATCGATCCGCTCATGCGTCTGCTTGATCTCGTCGGCGGCGCGCCGGATCTCCGCCAGCGACGCCATGTCGGCGATGACCACGCCGGGCTCGTAGCGCCCGATCGACTTGGCCTCGTTGGCCACTTCGGAGGCTTTTTGTGGGTTCCGGCAGAGCAGGACGAGTCGCGCGCCACGGCGAGCGAGCTCGAGGGCGGCCATCTTGCCGATCCCGGAGCTGGCGCCGGTGACGACGACGGTCTTGCCTTCGATCGACCACACCATCAGGCCTGCACCATAACCCATCGACGCACCGCGGCGGTGACCCACGCGGGCGCATCGAGCGGCAGATCGTGGCCCGCGTCGTCGTGCCACTCGATCGGCGCGGAGAAGCGCTCGGCGATGCGCTCGGAGCAGCGGGGATCGACGAAGCGATCGCCCTTCGATCCCAGGACCAGCAGCGGCACGTCGATCTTCACCGGCGCCTTGAAGCGCGATCCGGCCCAGAGCTGGCGCAGCACCGAGGCGCGCTTCGGCTTGGTGTCCTCGGCGTAGCTGGCCCAGGCGCCGGCCACCGTGTCGATGTCCTTCTGCAGGTTGGTGACGAGACCGACGATGGTCCGCTCGCGCACGCGCGGGTCGTTCTCCAGCACCGAGCCGAAGAGGCGGCGATAGACCGGCGGCCGCAGGCGGTGATGGAACGGGCTGAGGTTGCCCGCGCTCGAGTTCACGATCACCGCGCGCGCGAAGTCGCCGGGATAGCGGGTGCACCAGTCGAGCAAGATCATCCCGCCGAGCGAGACCGCGAAGATGCCGGCCGGCCCCTCCCCGCCCAGCGCCAGCCAGCGGGCGCGCAGGTCGTCGGTGATGCCCTGGACGGTGGTCGGTACGATCGACTGAACCTCCGTCCCCATGCCCGGGAGGTCGATGGTGTGGACCTCGACGCCCACGTCCTTGGCAAAATGATCGGGAAAAGCGCCCCAGTGGCGCTTCTCGCGCGCCAACCCACGGAGCAACAGCCAGCGCTTGGGCACCGCACTCATGACGCGCGGAGTTATAGCACCCTGCTGTGTGAACCTCACACCCAATTGACCGCGGAGGCGGCCTCATCGATGAACGATGTCATGAGCAAGATCTCCTTGGCCCTGCTGGTGCTGGCATCGGCCTGCGCGGACGACGTCGTCGGCGCGGTGGTCCCCACCATCAGCGTCACGCCGCCCCAGATCGACCTCGGAGACACCCCGATCGGCGGCCTGAAGTCGCACCTGATCGAGGTGAAGAGCGTGGGCTCGGCAGCGCTCACGGTCACCAGCATCACGCTGCGCGGCGCCGGGGACGCGATGCCCTCGGCGGATCTCGCGCTCGCGCTCGCCGAGATGTTGCCGAAGAGCATCGCGCCGGGCAGCGCGCTGTCGTTCTCGCTCGATCACATCCCGCGCGATCTGGTGCTCGACGCCGGGCTCATCCGCATCGTCTCCGACGATCCTGCGGCGCTCACTGTCGACGTCCCGATCATCCAGACGGGCGCCGGCGCCCCGAAGATCGCCGGTGTCCCGGACGCCGAGGCCGCCAAGGTCGAGGCGCGCACGCCGGGTGGAATCGCGACGTTCATCGAGTCGGTGCCCTTCGGCCAGGTGGACGTGGGGATGCGGAAGCGCGTGACGTTCCACCTGGTGAACGCGGGCAACGGCAACACGCCTTTGAACGTCACCCGCGCGGCGCTGGTCGCGGCCAACGCCGAGGTCGACGTCACGCTGACGCCGGTGCTCCCGGTGCTGCTCCCGCCGCTCTCGGCGCAGGGCCTGCGCCCGAACACGGTGGTCTCCACGGCGGTCGAGGTCAGCTGGGCGCCGACCCGCACGGCGTCGGTGCTGAACGAGATCCTGCGCGTGGAGTCGAACGATCCGCTGCGCCCGATGCTCGACATCCCGCTCACCGGCAACACCCAGCAGGTCGATCCGCCGATCATGCGCATCGAGCCGGCCGCCGGCCTGGCCTTTGGCACGGTGCAGGTCGGGATGACGTCGCAGAAGACGTTCACGATCTTCAACGACGGCGCGTCGCCCTTGCCGATCGAGCCGATGGTGATCAGCTCGACCGCGGCCTTCACGTTCAACACCGCGCCGGGCGCCGCTTCGATCCCGGCGGGCGGCATGCGCACGTTCACGGTGGTCTACCAGCCGACGGCGGTGCGGGCGGACGCCGCGAACATCGCGATCGTCTCGTCGGCGCCCTCGATCATGCCGATCTCGTATCCGCTCACCGGCGACGGCGATCTGCACATGGCGTGCACGCCGGCGCGCGTCGATCCGAACGAGCCGGCGAACGAGATGTGCTCGGCCGCGACGGCGCGCGGGAACATGCTGCTCCTCGCCAACCAGGAGTCGTCGCTGACGGTGACCGACGGGCAGCTCGAGCTGCCGATGGACGCCGACTGGCAGAAGTTCGAGCTCGAGGTGGACGCGGGGTGCTCTCCGTTCGTGGGCTACGATCTCCACGCGAGCGTGCAGCTCGCGGCGGGTGATCAGGGCGAGGTGTGCATCTACATGGGCGACTGCACGAACCCGACGCGCCCCCCGGCGTGCGCAGCGGCGGGCGGTGATGCGCGGGTGCTGCTGCTCTTCGGACAGGCGGCGTGCGATCAGTTCGCCAACCACATCCCGGTGTTCGTGCGGGTGCGCCACACGGCGGGCGAGCCGACCTGCCAGCCCTACACGCTCACGTTCCGCGCGCGCTGAGGGAAGATTTCGCGCAAAGGACGCGGAGCGGACGCCAAGGACGCCAAATCGGATTTCGCGCAAGCGAAGGCGGGGCGGACGCCAAGGGACGCGAAGCGGATTTTTCTTTTTCGGATCCGGATCCGGAGAAAAATCAGACTTTGCGTCTTTTGCGTCCGCCTCGGCGTCCTTTGCGCGAACTCCAGCTTCAGAGCGAGCGAACGGTCTCGGCGAGCAACGCCACTCCGTATCCGGTGCCGCGATCCGCACGGAACGCCGGGCCTGCGAGATCGACGTGACCCCAGATCACCGAAGTATCGTCGACGTGGCTCCAGATGAACTGCGCCGCGCAGCTCGACTGCGCGTTCGAACGGTTCTTCACCGAGTTGCGCATGTCCGCGACGGGGCTCTTGAACTCCGCCTGGAACAGCTCGGGGCAGAACGGCAACGGATGCACCAGATCCCCGCTCACGAAGCCGGCCGTGACGAGCGCCTTTTCGAGGCGCGCGTCGTTCGACATCACCGCCGCGTGGACCATGCCGGTCGACAGCGGCTGCGCGCCGGTCAGCGTCGCGGCGTCGATGATCACGTCGGCGCCGAGAACGCGGGCCGCGAACGACACGCCATCGGCGAGCAGCAGGCGACCTTCGGCGTCGGTGTTGTTGATCTCGACCGTCTTGCCCGAGTGCATCGTGATGATGTCGTCGGGCTTGTACGCGAGCGGACCGACCGCGTTCTCCGCGATGCAGAGGACCAGGCTCAGCTTGCGCGGGAGCTTCTCCTCGACCATCGCGCAGAAGGCGCCCAGGCAGGCCGCAGCGCCGCCCATGTCGCTCTTCATGCCTTCCATGAAGCCGCGGTGCTTCATGTGCAGGCCGCCCGTGTCGAACACGATGCCCTTGCCGACCAGCGCCACGTGCGCGCCCGCGGCCTTGGGTGGCTTGTACTGCGCGACGATGAGGCGCGGCGGATGCAGCGCTGCGCGGCCCACGGCGTGGATGCCGCCGAGCTTCGCTTCGAGCAGCGCGTCGCCGGTGATCTCGCTGATCTTGACGTGCTTGTACGCGCTCAGCGCGCTCCGCACCTCGGCGGCCAGCTCCTCGGGGTGCAGCTGCGACGGGGGCGTGTCGACGAGCCGCGCGGCGTTGCGCGCCAGCTCCATCACCCGCACGTCGGCCTCGTCGATCGGGATCAGCTGACCCTTCGCGTTGGCGGCGACGATGGCGATCTCGGTGTTGTCGCCGGCCTTCGACTCGCCGGAGAACAGCGGGAACGCACGGCCGATCGCGTTGAGCGTCGCGCCGAGCTGGGTCGGCTTGGTCACCACCACGAGGATGGCCGACTTCAGCGCCTTGCCCTTGGTGAGGCCCGCGCCCGCTGCGACGCGGTGCACCGCTTCGGGGCGCGCATCGGAGTTGTAGCGCGACACCCGATCGGGCAGCGCACCGAGCGCGATCCGCCGCGGCGTGCTGCCGGTCAGCGTGCTGCCCGTCAGAGTACTCCCAACGGCGCCACCGTCACCGGGGCGAACGTCGCGGGCCAGCTCGACGAGCCATTTGTGGATATCTGGACCGACCAGCTTCCCCATGGGGCGGCCTTCGAACAAGGCATGCTGCGCCATCACCAGGAGCGTCGCGGCGCCCTCAGTAGCGCGCGACAAGGTCGTCGGGAACACGAATTTTACGGACATCAAATCCTCTCGACCGACCCCTCGTAGAACTTCTCGAGGATCGACTTGTACTTCGCCTCGACGACTTTCCGCTTCACTTTGAGGCTGGGGGTCAGCTCGCCATTTTCTTCGGTGAGATCCGTGGGAAGGATCGCAAACTCTTTGATCGACTCGTAGCTCGCCAGGTTCTTGTTGAGCTGGTCGAAGAATCCCTTGAGCAGCTCGTGCGCCTTCGGGTGGGCCGTCAGCTGGCCATAGCTTTGATCACCGAGGCCGTTGTCCTTTGCCCACTTGGTGATGGCGGCCTCGTCGAGCGTCACGAGCGCGACGCAGAAGTTGCGGTTGTCGCCGTGCACCACGAGCTGGCTCACGTACGGGCAGAGGACCTTCATCTTGCCCTCGAGCTCCTGCGGCGCGACGTACTTACCGCCGGAGGTCTTGATCAGATCCTTCTTGCGGTCGGTGATCTGCAGGAAGCCGTCGGGGGTCATCTTGCCGATGTCGCCGGTGTGCAGCCACCCTTCCGAGTCGAGCGCCTCCGAAGAGGGCCCCGGCAGGTGGTGGTAGCCGCGCATGACGCCGCGGCCCTTGATGAGGATCTCGCCGTCGCCGAGGAACTTCACCTCGGTGCCGCCGAACGGAACGCCGACGGTGCCGAACTTGTACTTATCGGGGCGGTTCACGAACGAGCCGGCGCTCGTCTCGGTGAGGCCGTAGCCCTCGAGGATGAGGATGTTCGCGGCGTGGAAGAACTCGGCGAGCTCGCGCGAGAGCGGCGCGCTGCCCGAGACGAAGTAGTTCAGCCGGCCGCCGAACTTCTGCTGGAGCTTCGAGAACACCAACTTCGTCGCGATCGAGTACTGGAACGCGAGCAGGCCGCCCGGCTCCTTGCCCGCCTGGCGCAGGCGCGAGACCTCTTTGCCGATCTCGACCGACCACTTGAAGATGGCCCACTTCGCCCCGCCCGCTTCCTTCGCGCCGCCGATGACCTTGTTGTAGACCTTCTCGAAGATGCGCGGCACGGCCGCCACGAAGGTCGGCTTCACCACCGAGAGATTGTCCACCAGCTTGTCGATGCGGCCGTCGACCGCCGACGTGAAGCCGATCTTGAGCTGCGCGGCCTCGAGCACCTTTCCGAAGCTGTGCGAGAGCGGCAGCCAGAGGTACTGCACGTCATCGAGCTTGAGGAGCTTCATCTCCTCGATCGCGGTGCCCTCGTAGACCCAGCAATCGTGCGTGAGCTCGACGCCCTTCGGCTTGCCGGTCGTGCCCGAGGTATAGATCAAGGTCGCGAGCGCGTCGCCGCGCAGGCCCTTGGCGTTCTCCTCGTACTTGCCGGGGTTGGCCTTGTTCCAGTCGTCGCCCATCTTCATCAGCTCGGCGAGCGGGATCGACCAGCCGTCGTGGCCGCCCTTGCCGTCGATGACGATGATCTTCTTCAGATCGGGGACGTTCGCGCGAATCTTGGCGATCTTGTTGGCCTGATCGTCGTTCTCCGCGAAGAGATACTGGGTGCTCGAGTCGGTGAGGATGTACTGGCAGTCCTCGGCGGTGCTCGAAGGGTAGATGGTGGTGGTCGCACCGCCGGCGCACATGATGCCGAGGTCGACCAGGATCCACTCCACGCGGGTCGCGCAGATGATGCCGCCGCGCTGCTCGTTCTGCATGCCCAGCGCGCGCAGGCCGCCGGCGATCGAGCGGACCTTCTCGCCGACCTCGCGCCACGAGTACCGACCCCAACCGGACCCCGTCGGGTACTGGAAAGCCTCGCGATCGGGCGTCAGCGACACCCGGTCGAGGAACATTTCGGAGACGGTACGGTAAGAGGTCACAGGCCCGCTCTACACCGATCGCAGGACCGGCGGTAGGGCGAACGCCCGCGGAATTGCAGCCGCGAGCCCCTAGCTGAGGATTGGACGCGCCCATCGCGGGCACCGCCCCGGAGATCGTCGACTCGCTGCGCTCGGCCCCGAGGCGCGAAAGCCAGGCTATTTGCCCGCCATCATCGCGCACGAGAGCGGACACGCGCAGGCGTTCTCGCGATCTCGACAACGACGCGGGCCGCGCGTACCGCGCCGCGATCGCGAAGGACCGGCTGGCGCCCTCGTCGTACGGGAGGTCCGATCCGCACGTCGACTGGGCCATCCAGAGCGACCCGAGCGGCGTCGTCGAGCACGGCGGGTATCGCTACCCCCCGGGGCTCAGATCGACGCTTCGACCGTGGTCGCGCCGATCTGAGTCGCCAGGCGCTCGATCGCCTCGCGCAGCGGGCGCTTCCTCGGCTTGACGCCGCGCTCCCACCAGATCTTGCGGATGACCAGCGCGCCCCGGTCGCGGTGATACTTGGGGTCGACGCGAGCGATGAGCCGCTCGCCGTCGAGCACCGGCATCACATAGTATCCGTACTCCCTTTTCGGCTCGGGCACGAAGGCCTCGAATCGATAGTCGAAGTCGAAGAGGCGCAGCGCGCGCTTGCGGTCGCGGATGATCGGATCGAACGGGCTGAGCAGGCGCATCCGCGCGGGGGCCTCGGGGAGGCGGCGATTCCAGCGCGGATCGGCATAGTACGGCCGACCCTCGACGGTGACCTCGACGACCTGGCCGCGCTTCTTCGCCTCGATGCACCAGCCGCGCGCAGCGGCGATCGGCACCGCGCGCCAGAAAGCCGCGAGCTCGGTCGGCGTGGCGATGCCGAGGCGCGCGATCGCGGTCTCCATCGCCCAGGCCAGGTGCTCTTCCGCCGTCGGGTGCGGCGCTGCGTGCGCATCGGGCAGCACCCGCTCGGTGAGATCGTAGATCTTCTCGAAGCTGGCGACGCGCTGGACGACGCTGATCTGGCCGGTGCGCCAGAGGTGCTCGAGCGCAGCCTTCCCCGGCTTCCAGCCCCACCAGGCCTGATTTCCGGCCTTTTCGCCCTTCTCGAAGCTGCGCGAGGAGATCGGGCCGTGCGCGCGCACGCGCTCGAGCGTCTCCTTCAGCACCGTCGCGGGATCGCCGCCGAGGCGCTCTCGCCACCACGCGTTGTTCGGGATGCGCTCGCCGGCCTGCGCGAAGATCGGCCCCCACTGCGGGAACCAGCGGGTGGGGATGATCGACGCGTCGTGGGTCCAGTTCTCGAAGAGCGTGCGATCGCGCTCCAGCAAGCGCGCGAGCATCGGCGGGCGGTAGCCGTCGAGGCGAGTGCCCAGCGTGAGGTGGTGGGCGCGCTCGACCATGTTGATCGAGTCCACCTGGACGAAGCCCAGCGACTCGACCAGCACGCGCACCTTCGCCGGCGTGGCCTTGCGCGCGGGATCCTCGAGCAGCCCCTGGCCGTCGAGGAAGAGGCGGCGAGCCACCTCGAGCGGGACGTCGGGGTTCAGGCGGGCGGTGCCCCGTCGACCGGCGCGGACGCCTCTTCGGGCTTCGCGGCCGCGGGCTCTTCAGCCTGCGCGGCGGCCGCAGCGGCGATGGCTGGGGTCTTCTTCATCGCCTTCTCGACGAGCTCGGCGATGTCCATGACCTTCACCGACTCTTCCTTGTCCTTCGCCTTCACGCCGTCGTCGATCATGGTCATGCAGAACGGGCACGCCACCGCGATCATGTCCGCGCCGGTGCCGAGCGCCTGCTCGGTACGCTCGATGTTGACCCGCTTTCCGATCTTCTCTTCCTTCCACATCTGACCGCCGCCCGCGCCGCAGCACATCGAGGTGCGCTTGCTGCGCTCCATCTCGACGATGTTGAGGCTCTTCATGCCGGCCAGCGTGCGGCGCGGCGCCTCGTACTCGTTGTTCCAGCGCCCGAGGTAACAGGGGTCGTGGTAGGTCGCCTTGCCCATGATCTCCTGATCGAGCTCGATGCGCTTGTTCTCGATGAGATCGTCGATCAGCTGGGTGTGGTGAAGGACCTCGTACTTGCCGCCGAAGGCCGGATACTCGTTCTTGAGCGAGTTCAGGCAGTGCGGACAGGCGGTGACGATCTTCTTCACGCCGTAGTCGTTGAGCGTCGCGACGTTGGCCTTGGCCTGCGCGTCGAAGAGGTACTCGTTGCCGGTGCGGCGGGCCGGGTCACCGGTGCACCCCTCGGCGGTCCCGAGGATCGCGTACTTGAGCCCGGCCTGGTCCATCACGCGGGCGAACGACTTCACCGTCTTTTGCGCGCGGTTGTCGTAGCTGCCCGCGCAACCCACCCAGAAGAGATACTCATACTTATCCGCGTCGGCGGAGCTGCCCCACAATTTCAGGCCCATCGGCTCGGCCCAGTCGGCGCGCTTGTCGGCGCCGATGCCCCACGGGTTCGAGTTGTTCTCGATGTTCTTGTACGTCTTCGAGAGCTCGTGCGGGACCTCGCCCATGGTCAAGTTGAGGTAGCGGCGCATGTCGGTGATCGCGCCGACGTGATCGATGAGGACCGGGCACGCATCGACGCAAGCGCCACATGTCGTACAGGCCCACAGCACCTCGGGCGAGGTCTGCATCCCGACCTTGCGCTCCTCCTCGCTCGCCGCGATGAGCGGCACCGTCGGCGCGAAGTCGGCCGCGGCGGGCAGGAGCTGGAGCAGCGGGCGCGTCTTCAGGAGCGGACCGCCGTTCGCGTACAGGTTGCCCTTCATGTCGTGGATGACCTGCTGCGGCTCGAGCGGCTTGCCGGTGAGGGTGGCCGGGCAATTCAGATCGCAGCGCCCGCATTCGGTACAAGCATAAGTATCGAGCAGCTGCTTCCAGCTGAACTCGGTGACCTTGCCGACGCCGAAGCTCTCGACGCCTTCCTTCTCGAAGTCGATCGGCCGCAGCGCGCCCTTGGGCTTCTCGCCCTCGCGCAAAAATACGTTCGGGATCGCGCCGACCAGGTGCTGGTGCTTCGAGTACGGGATGTAGTTCAGGAAGAAGAACAGCACGAAGGCGTGGCCCCACCAGAACGCCTCGTGCAGCGCATAGGACGGCGTCGAGCCCCAGAGCGTCGCGATCGCGCGCGAGACCGGGAAGAGATGCGCGTGCTCGGCGAGCTCGGGGCGCGCGCCGGCGATGCCGAGCGAGGTCGCGCCGAAGTACGTGATCATCACCAGCGCGATCTGCGAGAGGACCGCGAAGCCATCGAGCGACTTGTACGCGATGAACCAGGGCTTCACGACGAGGCGGCGGAAAAACGCGTTGGCGATCGCGAAGAGCACGACGAACGCCATGACGTCCGCCATGAAGAGGACCGGGCCGAACGCGTACGAGATCGGCGGCGACATCAGCGGCCCCGCGACGCCCGGGAAGATGCCGGTGATCATGAACTCGGCGTGACCGGCGGTGATGATCAGGAACGACCAGAAGATGATCGCGTGGTTCCAGCCGAACGCGCGATCGACGACCCGCTTCTGGAGGAAGACGTACACCAACAGATCCTTGAGGCGATCGGCGATCGCCTGCAGCGGATGAGGGTGATCAGTGCCGAGGCGCGCGAGACGGATCAGGCGCCAGATCGACCAGGCGAAGCCGAGGTTGGCGGCGATGAACAGGGCCGCGAAGATGAACGGCTTCACATCGGCGTACGTCATTGTTGCGACGTGTCATAGCCAACAAGGACGGATAGTTGCAACTCAGACTGCGGACCAATCGTGATGGACGATCGCTCGGTCGGGGGCCCGGACGGCGTCGCGGAGGGCCACGCCGAGGGGCTGGGCGCCGAGGAACTGGGCGATGCCCAGCAGCGCAGCGCCGTTTACCCACGCGGGGTCGGCAAAAAGAGCGAGCGCGGTGACCGCGGCGGCGCTGCCCAGGAACCCGGCGATGCCCGCGAAAGACAGCGCGATCTTCCTCGCGTACCAGTCCCGCGGATCGATCGGCGCGATGACCAGGGTCGGCGCTTCACCGGGTCGCGTCGGATCGGGCGCCGGAAACAAGGTCTCCCCGCGCAGCTCGCCGCTCACGAAGATCGCCTCGCCCTCGCGATACACATGTTTCACCGTGCGGCTGATGCCCTTGGTGCGGCTGGCCTCGCGATAAGCGTCGTCGAAGGACGCGCCCGGATCGGGCGCCGCAGCGCGAGGCCACACCTCGGACGCCGCCGGATCGAGCGGCGGGATCTCGATCGAACGATCGCCGATCGCGACCGCCCCACCCTCGATGTGCCCTCTTTGCCAGCGGGGATGGAACAGGATGGTCTGCCTCTTCGCGCGCGGCTTGGCGCGGCCGACCTCGCTCACCTCGAGCTCGGCGAGCGGCGCGCCGCGGATGATCCGCGCGGCGAAGGTGGTCGCATCGAGCCGCGACTTCCGGCGCAGGAGCTTCTCCAGATCGCCCCACGACACCGCCACGATGAGCAGCGTCGCGGTCCACATCACCGCCAGCGCGAGCGCGCCCATGAGCTCGGGCGTGAGCATCAGACCGGCGCCAGCGTCTCGGCGTGGGCCTTCGACTCGGCCTCGCGGCGGCGCTCCTCGCGGGTCGCGAGGCCGGACTGCACGGCGCGCTCGGCGGCCGCCACGTCGCGGACCTGGGGTCGATTCCACCCGAGAAAGAAAGTGCGAAACAGGTAGACGACCATGCTCCGCTCGTCGAGCGAGGGATCGATCTTCGGCTTGACCTCGGCGTCGTGCACGCGCGCCAGATCTGACCAGTGCAGCCCCGCCTTGTTGTGGTGGATCGTGTGGTAGCCGTTGTTGCACATGATCCAGTTGAAGCCGCGGCCCACGAAGTTGCGCGAGTGGTTCCAGTCGGTGGTGACGTCGCAGCGGTCGTGCTGGATGAGGTTGATGCGCAGGATCCCGCGCGCGCCCCAGAGCTGCGGCAGCACGATGTAGAACAGCGCGTTCAGCGGATCGATCAGCAGGAATACGCCGGTGAGCCCGAAGCCGAAGATCTGCTCGATGAGATATTGCCGCTGGAACTCCGGGCGATCCTGCACCGCGATCCAGCGCGACACGCCGTTGAACGTCTGCGGGCCCGCGACGTTGGGGAAGTGCAGGAGGTTCAAGAAGTGCCAGCGGAAGCCCACCTGCTCGGGCGCGGCCCAGTCGGGCTGGCCGTCGTCGTCGAAGTGGTGGTGCACCAGGTTGTGCGACGCGATGTTGGCCGACGCCGGGTAGAGCGCGCCGAAACTGAGGATCGCGCGCCACACCAAATTGAGACGCTTCGAGCGAAAGATGCCCTGGTGGAGGTGGTTGTGGATGACGACCGCGTTCAGGAACGAGAAGTAGCAAGCGCCCGCGAAGAAGAGGACGTTGCGGCACGCCGGCACGAAAAACATCGAAAAAAGAAGGATCCAATAGACCGCGACGATGCCGATCTGACGCACCTCGGCGGGGTGCCGGAGCAGCGGTCCTCGCGCCATCGCAACGGGTATTAAACGAGGCACGCGGTCATGGGCAAGCGCGAGTTATCCTTCCGCCGAGTCGGATCCCGACCATACGAGCGCGCGCACGTCACTCGACAGGTCGGCTCTTCTCCGGTAACCCGATCGACGCGTGGTGACTCAAGCCCTGACGGTCCTGCCGAACGTCCAGTTTCGTTCGAACCCCCGATTCTACATCCTCTACGACACGGTCCACATCGCCTTCGCGCTGACCTGTCTCGCGGTGATGAATGCGATCGGGCACGACGGCCTCATCACCATCTGGCGCTGGGAGTATCTTGCGCTGCTGCCGCTGGTGACCCACGCGCAGATCTTGTCGAGCGTGTTCGTCCACGTGTGCACGCACAAGAGCTTCCCGCGCTGGTGCAACCGGCTGATCGGCGAGATGTGCGGCCTCGTGGTGCTCACTCGGTTCGCGTCCTGGGAGATCATCCACCAGCGGCACCACCAGTACACCGACGACGTGGAGAAGGATCCGCACCCGGTCAACGCGAGCTACTGGAAGTATCTCTTCTTCACGATCAAGAACGTCGAGCACCAGCTGCAGCAGGCCTATTTCGAGACCTACGGCGACACGCCGGAGAATCGCAAGTACGAGCGCAATCGCGCCTTCTATTCGTACTTCACGAACATCCTGCTGATCATCACCTGGTACACGTTCCTCGGGCCGCACGCGTTCTTCTTCTTCTTCGTGCCGGCGTCGATCATCGGCATGCTCCACCTGGTCCACTTCAACTGGTCGACGCACAACGCGATGGCCGGGACCGACTTCCACCCGGTGAATCTCGATCGTGGATACTTCTGGGTGGGCAACCGCCTCTGGTTCGGCATCTACATGCACGGCAACCATCACAAGCGCCCGCAGGCGCTCAACCCGCTGAAGCTCGGACACCTCGCGGGCCCGCCGGTAGACGTCCGCGCCTGATCCGTCCTACAAGCGGAGCGTGCGAAAGCTCCTCATTTGCTCGATCGCGGTCGCGTCCTCGGCCTGCGACGCGCGCGGCCCCGATGGCGCGCTGTGGACCACCCTCCAGTCGCTCGCGGCGCCCGAAGGCCTCACCCCGCCGGTCGATCGATCGAACGCGCGCGCCCTCGATCCGATCACCCAGGAGCTCGGGCACAAGATGTACTTCGACCCTGACTTTTCGGGGAACGCGACGCTGGTCGACACGCTCGGTCGCACCGTGACCAGCCCGCCGGGACGCGCCGTGAAGGGCGTGCGCATCAACGCCTCGTGCGCGACGTGCCACGATCCCGCGCGCGGCGGCACCGATCACTCCTCGCTCGCTGGCGTCTCGATCGGCGCGGGCGCGTACGACGTCTCGAGCCAGCCGAGCGTGAACAGCGCGTTCAACGAGCTGTGGTACTGGAACGGGCGCAACGACTCCCTGTGGGCCCAGATCATCGCGGTCACCGAGAGCGGCGTGTCGATGGGTGGCAACCGCCTGCGCGTCATGTGGCGCATCGCGGAGGCCTATCGCGCCGAGTTCGAGCCGATGTTCGGCGCGCTCCCCGTGACCGTCTCGCTCGCTCGGCAAAAGGCGCGGCTCCTCGTTCCGACGTCCACCGTCGGCGCGTGCGCGCTCGACGCGAACCAGATGTGCCCCGAGGGCTGCGTCTCCGAGACGATGCCGGCAATGGGCTGCTTCCTGCGCTTCCCGCTCGAGGGTCGCCCGGGTCGCGAGGCGGGCTGCCAGCGCGGATCGAGGACCGAGCCGTTCGGTGACGCGTACGACTGCATGGCCGCCGCCGACAAGGACGCGGTGACCAAGGTCTACGTCGGCTTCGCAAAGGCGGTCGCGGCCTACGAGACCTCGCTGATCAGCGACGACTCACCCTTCGATCGCTGGGTCGCCGAGCGCGTCGCCGGCAAGGAGGACAGCGGCATCCTCTCCGACTCCGCGCAGCGCGGCGCCGAGCTCTTCGCCGGCCGCGCCTCGTGCGTCGAGTGCCACAGCGGACCGCTGCTGACCGACAACCAGTTCCACGACATCGGCATCCCGCAGAACGGCGACTTCATCCCGACCGAGGACGCCTGCGTCGCCGGGCTCGCCGCCTGCGACTGTGTGGCGGGTACGAGCTGCCTGCCATGGGGCCTCCACGACGGGCTCGGCAAGCTGCAGAAGAACGGCTTCCGACGCGACTCGAAGTGGAGCGACGATTCGACCGACGACTCGCGCGCCCACTTCTACCGGATGGATCTGACGACCGACGCCGGCATCGCGCTGCGGGGGAAGTGGAAGACGCCGGGCCTGCGCGACGTGGCCATCACCGCGCCGTACATGCACACCGGCGGCTACCGCACGCTGCGCGAGGTCGTGGAGCACTACAACTGGGGCGGCCACGGCTCGCGCTACGCGGTCGATGCGAAGGTCGTTCCGCTGGGCCTCTCGGACCACGACCTCGACGATCTGACGGCGTTCCTCGAGTCGCTCACCGGCGACGCGATGCCGCTCGAGCAGGTCACGGCGCCGCCGCTCCCCGCGTCCAGCGTGTTCTAGCGCTTCTCTAGCGCGCGAGCGGCTTCAGGATTACCAGCGCCACGACGATCAGCGACAGGACCGACAGCGCGCCCTGCACCGGCGCCGGGAACGTCCCGTCGCCTTGCACCGCGTGCTTCGCTTTCACTCGCAAGAAGCCGTGGATCCCGACGATGATCATCACGCCCAGCAGCTTCATGTGCAGCCACGGTTGCTTCATGTAGTACTCCCACGCGGCGAACATCATCGCCAGTCCGCCGATCAAGGCGAGCGTGAAGCCGATGTCGGCGACCTTGCAGGCAGCGCGCGCGTGCTTGGCGAGCACGGCCTTGGCGGCCGCGTCGGTCTCGGCGTCGCGCGCGATGAGCGCGCTGGCGATGGTGAAGAGGCTCCCGATCCATGTCGTGAAGCCGATGATGTGGAGGATCAGAGCGTAAGGACGGATTTCCATGTCAGCGCAGGTCTCCACCGCGCTTCTTCGACGAAGCGCGGACGAAATAAACGAGCCCCCACATCTGCTCGTTCGAGAGGCGGGTCTTCCAGGCGGGCATGTCCTTGTCCTCGGGGCGCTTGGCGCGCACGCCGTCCGAGATCAGACGGAACACGCTGCGCGGCGCGCTCGACTTCGCGAAGAACAGCGCGTCTTCCTCGGTCCATCCCCGCGAAGGCGGCGGGAGGTTGAGCACCTTCTTCAGCGAGCGCGCGCCGTCGTGACACTCCATGCAGAGGTCCGTCCACACGCTCCAGACCTCGTGCGCGACCTGCTCGTCCCACCACAGTCCGTCCTCCGCCGGGACCGCGCCGAACGCGGCGTCGCGCTTCGCTGCGAGCTCGGCGTCGATGCCGAGGCGGCCGGCGCGCAGCGGGATCCAGTCGTCGCGGAAGTGGACCTTGCCGTGCCCGGCGGGATCGATCGGCGCGGCAGGTGAAGGCGCAGGCGCGGACGGGGCGGGGGTCGAGCGGGGGGTCACGGCGGGCGCGACCAGGGCGGGAGCCGGGGAGGCGCAGGCCAGGGCGAGCGAGAGCGGGACCAACCGGAGAGCGACCTGCATCCAGTCCCGTCGTGGCACGGACGATTTCTCGTTACAACCCGGGCGGTCTTCGCTGTACAGTCCGCCCGGCATGCGCGTGTGTCAGCGCTGCAGCTCCGTCTACCCGACCGGGACACGGTTTTGCGGCATCGACGGCCAGGAGCTCAAGCCGTTCACCGAGGACCCGCTCCTCGGTAAGTCGATCGGTCGCTACAAGATCAACGCGCTGATGGGCCGCGGCGGCTGCGGGTCGGTCTACAGGGCGGTCCACAGCGAGCTGAACAGCGAGTTCGCGATCAAGGTCCTCTACGGCAACCTCGGCGCCGACGCGCGCTACGTGGAGCGCTTCCGCCGCGAGGCCCAGGTCGTCAGCAAGATCCGCAGCCCGTGGGTCGTGTCGGTGGTCGACTTCGGGACCAGCGAGACCGGGCTGACGTACCTGGTGATGGAGTACTGCGACGGGGTCGGCCTCGATCAGCTCATCGCGAAAGAGAAGACCATCGCGCCCGCTCGCGCCGCGCGTTTCACCGCGCAGATCGCCAGCGCGCTGTCGGTCGCGCACAAGCTCGGCCTCGTCCACCGTGACGTGAAGCCCGCCAACGTGATGGTGCAGGTCCAGGAGGGAAAGGAGTTCGCGAAGCTCCTCGACTTCGGCATCGTGCGCATGCCCGACGCGGAGGACTCCGAGAAGCTCACCCAGGAAGGCGTCGTCATGGGAACGCCGCCGTACATGGCGCCCGAGCAGGCGTCGGGCAGCGAGGTCACCGCCGCAGCCGACCTCTATTCGCTGGGGATCGTGCTCTTCCAGATGCTGACCGGCGTGAAGCCGTTCACCGGGAGCGCGGCCGAGATCTTCGACAAGCACCGCAACCACCCGCCGCCGCCGATGCCGATCAGCGGGCCGCTCGCCGACCTCTGCTACGCGCTCCTGGCGAAGAAGCCGGCGCAACGGCCGGGCAGCGCCGCGCTGGTCCAGTCGCAGGCCAAGAAGATCGAGCACGACCTGCGAAAGGCCCTCGGCGGCTCGGGCAGCTTCGACATGACGGTCGAGCCGGGCTCGATGCCGGCCAAGCCCTTCGAGCCCACGCCGTCGTCGACCAACATGGCCCCGCCGACGCCGTCGCTCCCGGGCATGCTCATCGGCCGCGATCCGAGCGCGCTGGCCCCTGCCCTCGCGCGCGTCCCGTCGGCGGTCACCGCACCGCAGCCGATCGCGCTCGACGCGAGCCAGGCGCTGTCGGCGCCCGCCGCTTCGAAGCCGCTCAAGCTGATCGTCGGCGGTCTCGTCGCGGTGCTCGCGATCCTGATCGGGGTCCTGGTGTTCACCTCGCGGCCGGAGCCGGTGGCGTCGGTGGCCCTGCCCGGCCCGAGCACGGCTGAGCTCGAGCAGAGCCTCGCGTCGGTGCTCTCGTTGCGCGGCCTGTCGATGGACGATCTGGCGACGTTGAACGAGACCCAGGCGACCTACGCCGAGTGGCAGAACGAGAAGCGCGGCAGCGCCGGGGCGCGCCCCGACACGCTCGCCAAGCTGGTCGATCGGACCCGGGCGGCGATCATCCCGGAGACGCTGCTCACCGCGCGGCTCGACAAGCTCGATCCGATGATCGCGGCCCAGGCGCAGCGAATGCCGGCCGATCAGTTCGAGGCGCTGAAGGTCGAGTATCTCGATCTCTACCGCCAGCTCGGCATGGCCACCGCGCAGTCGGAGCGCGACGTGATGGCGAAGGCCATCGTACGGTTCGAGAACACGCTGAATGAGCGCGCGAAGACGCCCTAGTTCTACGGACCGTTTGGTGACAGGGTGCCGGCGTGCGCGGTTCCACGGCCTCGATCGTGCTCGCTTGTGCTCTGCTGACACCGCTCGCGGCGCACGCTGATCCGCCAGCGCTCCCGCCCGAAGACGCAGAAGAGACGGAAAACGAAGCTCCGATTCCCTCGCTGGAGCCCGAGGTCCCCGAGGCTGACGAGCTCGAGCCGGCGTCGGTGGACGATCGCCTCACCCGCATCGAGGCCGAGCTCGAGCAGGCCGAGGTCAGCCGCCCGAGCCCGATACCGATCACATTCCACGGGTACTTCGACCTCGGCTTCTACGCGCCGCAGGGCGACGGCGCCGGCATCATCCAGGACTTCGGCGATCGCCACCTGCGCCGCTTGCGCCCGAACGACGCCGGCAAGTTCGCCTGGGTGTTCCTGGGCGACATCCTCGCGACCGGAGTGAACTCGCGCGGCGAGGCGGCGGATCTCGGGCCCGATCCGGGCATCGATCGCTTCGACAGCGTGAACTCGCGCGGCGCGCTCGGCGTCATCCTCAACGAGGCCAACTTCACCCTCGATGTCGGCCTCGGCACCTGGGCCCGCGGCACCGTCAGCGTGAACGTGGTGCCCCGCACCGGCGTCGAGTTCTCGATCGGCGACTTCATCGATCTCGATCTCGCGCAGCTCGAGATCATCGTCTCGGAGGCGATGCCCACTTCGATCTTCGTCGGCAAGGTCGAGCCGGTGATCGGCGTCGAGTACAAGCGCCGCCGCGCCGATCAACGCGCCGGCGTCACGCCGTCGCTGATCGCGCGCTACACCACCGGCAGCCAGCTCGGCGTGAAGGCGCGAAGCAAGATCTTCGGCGGCTGGGTCGTCATCGCCGCGGCGGTCACCAACCAGAGCGCGACCACCGAGCAGTTCCACTTCTCGGAAGAGATCGACTCGAACGACGGCAAGACCGGGAGCGGCCGCCTCGCGCTGCGCATCCCGCTGCTCGAGCTGTTCCCCGACGTTTTCAGCGGCGCGCTCGAGCTCGCCGGCGACGTGCTGGTCGGCCCGCAGGACCGCGCGCTCGACACCGAGGGGCTGTTCCACCTCGAGGGCTTCGACTTCGAATACGCGGGCGTCGACCTCTCGATCAGCGGCCAGCTCCTTACTGGCGGCTTCTCTGGTCGCGCCGCCGATCGCGCTTACGGCCTCGACCTCGTGGTGGCGGGCTACGTGGAGATCAGCTACATGCTCACCCCGATCATCGGCGCGACGGCCCGCGGAGATTTTCGCAACGCGTGGGTCACGCTGGGCCTCGAGCGCGCGTACCTGACCAAGTCCTGGCGCGTGACCGGTGGCCTGCGCGCTGTGTTCACCCGGAACCTCACGCTGAAGGCGGAGTACCTGCACAACGGCGAGTACACCGACATGCCCGACATCGAGAACGACGTCTTTACCAGCTCACTCGTCGTGAGCTACTGAGGCCGACAGATGAAGTCTTTTGCCATCGCACTGGTCGCCCTGCTCGGCGGCGTCGCCTTCGAGGCGCGGGCCGAAGACCCGACCTCCGAGATGCGGCGCGAGGTCTCGGAGATGCGCCGCGAGATCTCCGATCTGCGCCGCGAGATCTATGCGCTGCGGCTCGATCTCTTGACCGCGATCGAGCAGATCCCCGGCCGCAAGATCGGCGGGAGTCGTCCTCCCGACGCTGCGCCGCCGGTCGCCGCGAACAACACGCCGCCGCAGCCCACGAGCGTCGCGCCGCCGCCCGCTGACGCGCCCGAGGAGCGCGCGTCCGGGGGTGGTGGGGGTGGCCGCGTGACCGGGACCGTCGATCTCGGCGGCGCAACCGGGCCCGCATATGTCTACGTCGAGAACGTGACGCCGCAGATGGCGAAGGGCGCGCAGCTCGACATGAAGCAGTCGGGACGCCAGTTCTCGCCGCGCCACGCGGTCGTCCAGGTGGGGACCAAGGTGAACTTCCCCAACCTCGACTCGATGTATCACAACGTCTTTTCGAAGACGCCGGGCAGCACGTTCGACCTCGGTATCTACCGCGCCGGCGACCCGATCCGCTCGTACACGATGACCAAGGCGGGCGTCGTCGATCTCTTCTGCGACATGCACTCGGAGATGACTGCCAGCCTGCTGGTGGTGCCGAGCAAGCTCTACGTGCCGGTGGGCGCGGATGGGAAGTTCACGCTGGAGAACGTGCCCAAGGGCTCGCGCAAGATCGTCGCGTGGGCGCCGGGCTTCGAGCCGTCGACGCTGTCGACCGGCGTCGGATCGAAGGAATCGTCGCTGACCTTCAAGCTCACGCCCAAGACCGCGACGCACACCAACAAGAACGGCCAGCCGTACGGCTCGTACAAATAAGTATCGCGCGCTGATCGCGCTACCGAAGTCACCGCTCACGAGGGCAGCGCCCATCCGGATCGAGCGCCCCGAAGACCTCGAGGTCGTGGCCGTCTTCTACCCGCAAACGCTGGCCTCGCTCTCGATCCTCGCGGGGCCGCAGTCCGGCGACCGCGTCTTGCCCGCGAACACGCTGCCGCCGATCGCGCGCGCGGTGCGCAACGGGGCGGTCTTCGAGCCGGAGACGCTCTCGTTCACGGATCCACCCACGCCGCGGTGGCTCTTGCCGTGCTCCGGGGACTGGACCGAGCGGGATGGCGAGTGCCGCCCGCCCACCCCCGTTGCCCGCATGACCTGCCCGGCGGGCGAGGTGCAGCACCGCACCGCGACGACGTGCGCACCGATCGGTCGGCCGTGTGCCGGCGAGTGGCCGTCCCCGCTCCCCGCTGCGCCGCTCGTGCGCTTCGTCCATCCTGGCGGTGCGCCGGGCCCGGCGGGAGCGATCTCGTTCGCGACGCTGGCGGAGGCGCTGATCGGCGCGCCCAGCGGATCGGTGATCGCGCTCTCGCGCGGCCTACACAGCGGCGAGGTGACGATGTGCGGCTGATCGACAACGTCGTCGACTTCGAGCCCGCGCTCTGATCGGACGAAGAGATCTATGAGGAAGCGCGGAAGGGAGGAAAAGGGGAAATTCGTGCGAGGCATGCGGGTACGCCATACCGTGCGTGCGTTCTCTTTTTTTCTCGGATCCGGATCCGAGCGTCCCTGGGTTCCTGGGTTCCTCAGCGGTCCCTCAGGTCTTGCGGGTGCCGGTCTTCACGCCTTCGACCGCGGCTTGCTTCGCCTTCTTGAGCTGGGCGACCTTGTCCGCGCAGGCGGCGTCGACCGCGCGCAGCCAGAGGCGCGACTGGGCTTTGTAGCCGTAGGCTTCGTCCCAGGCGCGACCGCGGGCGGCGAGCTCGGCGCGCTCTTCCTTGTGCTTGCCGAGCGCGACGATGCGCGCGGCGGCGTTCGCCGGATCGACGTGCTCGGCGCCTTCGCGCGGCTGATCGGGCGACGACACCAGGAGCGCGACGCCGAGGCCCATCGCCTCCCCGGCAGCCTGCAGCGCGCGTCGCGAGAACGACGGCGACGACTCGATCACCCAGGCAACCAGCGCGTCCTGCGGGAGATCGTCGGCGATCGCCTTCGGCACAATCCCGCTGTCCTTGGCGCGCGTGGTGGCGAACGGCAGTGACTCCTCCGGCACGCGCAGGTCGATCACCACGCGCGGCTCGAGGGCCTGCGCGGCCACGGCCTCTGCGATCGCGACGTCGACCGCTCCCGCGTCGCACGCGGTGATGCGGACGGGCACCTTGCCCTTGGTCTGCGGCTCCTTCGCGCGCGGCTCGATCGGGCCGGAGGTCGGCGGATCGAGCGTGATCCCCGCCTGGTAAGCCGGAACGCCCGCCTCCAGGAGCGCGTTGTACGTCTCGAGATCGCGCGCCACCATGCGCGTCGCGCCGAGCGCCATCGCGACGTCGGCCGGGTGCCCGGAGCGACCCTGGAGCGCCAGATCGATCACCACCTCGAGGCCCGACGGACGCGCCAGCAGCCCGAGGAGGCCCATCGTCCGCGATCCGCCGCTCACGCAGAGCAGATCGAGCTCGCCCCGCTGCCGCATCGCGAACACGCCCTGGAAAGCCGTGCCCAGCGTGGCCCACTGCGCGATGGCGGCGCCCCCGTGCGGCACCCGCCACGAGCGCACCTCGTCCCCGCGCGCGGTCAGCGTTCCCTCGAGAAAGGCCGCCCGCGGGTCATCGGCGAACAGGCTCTCGGACACCACGGCGATCTTCAGCGACACGCGGCGTTTGTAGCACGATTGGGCGTCCGCGAAGGGCGCTGGTATGGTGCGACGCGCGTGGGCCGTCTCGACCGCTACCTCCTGCGGGCCACGCTGGCGCCGCTCGGATTCGCCATCGGGTTCGTGGTCGTGACGGTCTTCCTTTTCCAGGCGCAAAGGCTGGTCGGCGCGGCGATCGGGCTGGGGCTCACGGCGGGTGATGCGCTGGTCATCTTCGTCAGCGCGCTCCCGCCCTTCCTCGTGCTGGCGATCCCGCTCGCCTTGCTGATGGCGGTGATCGTCGCGCTGGGGCGGCTGAGCACCGATCGGGAGGTGGTCGCGCTCCTCGCGGCCGGGGCCAGCCCATGGCGCATCGCGCGCATCCCGATCGCCGTCGGCGCGCTCGTCACGGCGCTCAGCCTGCCGCTCGCGCACCTCGGCGAGCCGCTCGGTCAGGCCACGCTCTACGATCGGCTGGTCGACGTCGGTCTGCGCAACATCTCCCGCGCGGTGCGACCCGGCGTCTTCAACGAGGACTTCTCGTCGATGGCGATCTACGCGCGGACGCGCGCCGACGACGGCAAGCTGTCGAGCGTGCTCCTGTACGACGAGCGCGATCCGGCGCGCCCGATCGTCGTCACCGCGGCCCGCGGAGCCTTGGCGCCCAGCGCTTCGCGGGGACTCGTGCTCGATCTGGACCAGGGCGAGATCCACCTCGGGCGCGGCGCGGCGGGCGACAGCTACGAGCGCGTGCAGTTCGAACACGCGCAGCTCGGCATCGACGTCGAGCGCGATCTGGTCGAGCGCACCCGCTTCCTGAGCGAGCTCTCGCGTATGCCGTCGGGCGCGATGCTGCCCGCCGCCGCAGCGCGCGGCGACACGATGTGGTCACGCCGCGTGGAGAAGAGCTTCTGGCGTCGATCGGCGGTGCCCGCGATGGGCCTGGTGTTCGCGCTGGTGGGTGCGGCGATCGTGCTCTCGACGCCGTCGAAGGCCCGCGCGCGCCAGGCGGTCCTCGCGCTGCTCGCGGTGGTCGGCTACTACGTGCTCCTGCGGGTCGGTGACATCGCGGTGCTGAAGAGCGCGAACGCCGCGTTCTGGGCGGCCTGGGTCCCAAACGCGGTGATGCTGGCGATCGGCGTTTTTGGGCTCTCGCGCGCCGGGAAGCCGTCGTGATGGGCCTCTTTGCAAGGAGCGCGCTGCGGCTGATCGCCCTGCACGTCTTCATCGCCACGATCGCCGGCGTCGCGCTCTACCTGGTGATCGATCTCGTGGAGGTCGGCAACGTCGCCGCAGAGAAGAGCGGCGGCGCGCTCCTCGCCCAGCTCACGCTGTGGAACCTGCCGCGCGTGCTGCGCTCGATGCTCCCGGTCGCAGCGCCGCTCGGCACGCTCACCGCGATCGCCGCGCTCGTCCGCCGCCGCGAGATCGAGGCGACGCTGGCCGCGGGCGCATCACCCTTGCTCGGCGCGCTCCCGGTGCTGTGCGCGGGATGCGCGATCGCGCTGATCCACGCGGCGAACGTCGAGTGGCTGGTGCCCGCCAGCGCCACCGAGGTCGGCGCGCTGCGAAAGCGCCTCGGCCTGGGCAGCGGCCCGCTCGAGGTCTACGGCAAGCGCCAGACCTGGTTCCAGGGGAAGGAGCTGGTCTATCGCGTCTCCCGGCTCGCGGACGCGCGCGGCGAGTCGCTGGAGGACGTGCTGGTGCTGCGCATCGACGGGGGGCGGCTGGTCGAGCGCTGGGATCTCGCGGCCCTCTCCCGCATCGACAACCGCTGGGTGGGGCGCGGCGTCGTCCACCACACGCTCGGCGACACGTTGATCACCACGCGCACCGCGAGCGCGGTGATGCCGGTGCGCGAGACGCCCAACGACTTCGTGCTCAGCGTCGCGCCGCCCGAGCGCCTCGGGACCGGTGAGCTCATCCGCACCGCCGAGACGCGCGAGCGCATCGGCCGCCCGAGCCCGGTGCACTGGACCGAGGTGGGGCGCCGCTTCTCGCTCCCGATCGGCCTCGCGCTCTCGATGCTCCTCTCGAGCGCGCTCGCGCTGCGCCTCGGCCGCCGGGTCTCGCTCGCCCGCGCGCTCGGCGTGGGCAGCGCAATCGGGCTTTTGTGCTGGTTTCTGGGCGATCTCAGCGCGCTCCTCGGCGCGAGCGGCGCGGTGTCGCCGTGGACCTCGACGCTGGTGGCGCCGCTCCTCGTCCTCGCCGGGCTGGGCGCGGCCGCCCGCGCGGTGATGCGCCGCGGCGTCGGTGACTAGTGGTAGATTCTTCCGTGATGCTCGCTCTGCTGCTGCTCGCGTCGCCGCCGGTGATCACCGAGATGTGCGAAAAGGCCTGGGTCGAAACCGAAAAGCCGGCCCCGGAGGACACGCGGACCTGCGCGCGGCACCTCCTCGAGCTGGCGTACGGGCCCGGCTGGACCGAGGACGATCTGACGCTCGATCCGCCGTCCGGGGGATCGACGTCGCTGCGCTTCACCGCCCGTCAGCTCGAGACGATGGCGGCCCACGTGCGCGCGACCTGCGGGCTGGTCTGCGACGACGTCGAGAAGCAGCCGGTGCTGGCGCGCGCCGCAGAGTGGGCGTCTCGCGAGGCGACGGTGCGCTTCGATCTGATCGATCCCGCGCGCATGGACTCGACCGCGACGCTCTTCGCCCAGGTGCTCACCGGAAAGGCGCTGACCAAAAAGGCGATCGACGGCCTCTCGTCGGTGTCGCTGTGGCGGCTGCGAAACGCGGTGTTCGCGCGCCACGGTAAGACCTTCGAGCACCCCGACCTGACGCGGTTCTTCTACGGCCCAGGCGCCACGCTGAAGGATCTGAAACCCAAGGATGCGGCGCCGTCCCTCACGAAAGCCGACAAGGCCAACGTCGCGCTGATCCAGGCGCAGGAGAAGCGATCATGACCCACCCGCTCGCGCTCTTGCTCTGCGGCCTCTCCTACGGCGAGCCGCCGCCGGCGCCTCCCGCGCCGGCAATCGCGTTCATCTACAGCAGCCTCACGGTCGTCCGCATCAACCCGCTCGGCCTCCAGGAGCAGCTCGAATTCGGCCTCCAGGCACGGCTCTGGAACAGCGACTCGATCCTGCTGAAGGACGCGTTCGCCGGCGTCTACTTCACGCCGCTCCTCACGCCCGCGTTCATGGGCCCAGGCGTGACCGTGAAGGTGCAGCCGCTCGCGGTGCTGAAGCTCGAGGCGCGGTACTCGTGGGTGAAGTATCTCGCTACGTTCAACCTGATCCAGTCGTTCCCGTCACCGTCGGCCGACTACAGCGACACGGCGATCGACGCGCGCGCCGATCGCGCCTACGACGCCGACGGGACCAACCTCACGCTGGGTGTCGAGCTCAAGGGCAAGCTCGGACCGGTGGTCGCGCGGAGCAAGCTCATGGCGACCTTCCACGACATGGATCTGCGCGAAGGCGATCGGGTTTGGTACGACCAGTACCTCGACCTCTTGATCCCCGGGACCGGCTGGACGCTGGCCAACGACCTCGACGTGCTCTGGCAGATCCCGATGGACGAGGACGGCGCGATGTTGATGCTCGGCGCGCGCTACACCGTCGCGACCCCGCTCTACGCGGCCACGGACTTCCTTCCGGGAGAGTCGCAGGAGCACGAAAACGGCCCGTTTCATCGGCTCGGACCGATGTTCGTGTACACCTTCTTCGATCGCCCCGGCGCCGCGTTCAACAAGCCCTCGCTCATCGCGATCGTCAGCTGGCACCTCGCGCATCGCTATCGCACCGGCGCGGACACCAGCCAGGCCTTGCCGTACGCGGTCCTCGCCTTCGCCTTCACCGGCGAGCTGTGGCGAGCGCAGGACTGATCTTCAGAGCTGACATTGCGGGCCGAGCCCGCCGCGCGCGCCGTCGTTCCCGCTCCAGACGAACACCAGCGCACCGTCGGGGGTGACGCGGATCGACGGCGGCGTCTGGCCTGCCATCGGCGCGCCGAGATCGACCACCGCGATCGGGTCCTCGAAAGTGCTGCCCTGGTCGCGTGATCGCTGGGTCGCATCCCCTCGAGGAGAGATCGAGTACACCTCACCGTTGGGCATCAGCTGCACGGTCCCGAGGGGCGCCGGCCGCGGAGGGATGACGACGTTGCCGTCGCCGTCGATCACCGTGAAGAACGACGATCCGCCGTCCGTGGTCTGGATCAGGAAGCGGCGGCCGTCGATGCGCTCCATCTTCAGATCGGGCACGCTCGGCCATCCGCGCAGCGCGACCCGCACCTCGGTCGTCTCCGCGAGGTGGACCAGGGAGAGCGTCCGAGGAACGGCGATCGCCGCGAACGCCCCGAGGTCGTTGGACGCGACCGCGTACCCGATCGCGCCCATCGCGAGCACCTCGGTCGCGCCGAAGGTTCGCCCGCCGTCGCCGGAGCGGCGGCGCATGACATCCGTCGTGGAAGCGTTCGCCCACAGGACGCTGACATCCCGGCCGCGGGCGATGACTTTCGCGCTATCGCCGCCGCTCGTTGCGAGCAGCGCCCCCGGTCGAAACGTCGGACCGTCACGGCGCGAATAGGCCACCCCGCGCGCACCAGTGGCGTCGGGTGGGGTCGGCCAGACAACGCGGATGACGTCGTCGCTCACCGCGAACGACGGTGGCGTGTCGCCCGTCGGCGGCGTGGTGGGTGACGCACCGAGCGACACGAACATGCGACCGTCGGTGGTCACCACGGCGCCCAGCACGTCGGCCTGGAAGAGACCGTAGATCAGCGCGTCGCGATCGGACGCGGCGGGGACCGCATGCAACGCCACATCGGCGAACCGCTGGCGCGGCTCCAGGCGCAGCTGCGGGCGATCGCCGTCGCCCACCGTGAAGGTCGTGCGGCCGCCGAGCGATACGTCGTTGCGGCGCACGTTGTCGCTGACGACGATCTCGCAGCGCGCGCCCCGGGGGAGCGGGCGGTCCGGCGCGAGCTCGATGGCGAATCGCCCGAAGCGCAACGTGCCGGGGACACGCTGGCCGTCGCAGTGGACGACGAGGGCGTCCGGGTCCTCGCGCGGCTCTACGAAGTACCGCCCGTTGAAGTCGACCCGGACCCGGATGTCGGTGCCGGCGAGGCCCCCGAGCTCGCTCGGGCACGCGCCGAAGCGGCCGACCAGCGGGTCGAGGCCGCTGTCGATATGCGGCGAGGCGTCGCGTCGTGGACGGGCGTCGTCCTTCGGTTCGGCGGCGTCGCGAAACCCGACGTCGCGCGGGACCGGACCGACTGCGCGATCGGCGCCCCCGGCGTCCCCCGGATCGCCGGGCTCGAGCCCCTGATCCGGCGCCACGCACCCCACCACCAGCCCCAGCACAACGACCGCGCGCATGGCTCACCGTCCGGCCGGATACGGGCGCAGACAACCACCCGCCAAATCGGGCATTGACCCCATCCTCCCGGCGGCTTAAGCCCGCCGCGCAAATGGCGACCGTCAGAGACCTGCGCAAGCGACTCCGCGCCACCAAGAACACGCAGAAGATCACCAAGGCCATGAAGATGGTCTCGGCGTCGAAGCTGAAGCGCGCGCAGGACGCGATCATCCGGGCGCGGCCCTACGCGCTGCGGATGCAGGAGGTGCTCGAGCACGTCCTCGCGCACGCCGATCTCAAGGATCATCCGCTGCTCACCGGACGCGTCGCGAAGCGCGCCGAAGTGCTGGTGCTCTCGTCGGATCGCGGCCTCGCCGGCAGCTTCAACAGCAACATCATCCGCACCGCCGAGCGCTTCATCGTCGAGAACCAGTCCAAGTTCGAGGACGTGCGCGTCTCGACCATCGGCAAGAAGGCGCGCGACCACTTCCGCCGCCGCGGCCGCCCGAGCCTCGCGGACTACGAGGGCGTCACCGCCAAGCCGAACTTCGAGCGCGCCGACGAGATCGGCCACGAGCTCGCCGCGCGCTTCATGAGCGGTCAGGTCGACGTCGTGTATCTCGTCTACAACGAGTTCAAGAGCGCCATCTCGCAGCGCGCCGTCGTCACGCAGCTCCTCCCGCTCACGCCGATCGGGGACTGGGCCGACAAGCCCGTCGTCCGAGTGGGCGAGATGGGCAGCTACTCGAAGGATCAGCGCGGCACCGCCGGCGGCACCGGCGAGACCGTGGTCGAAGCGGTCAAGGAATGGGCGCCCGAGGTCCTCGAGCTCGAGACCGAAGGCTACGAGCACATCTTCGAGCCGAGCCGCGAAGGCGTCCTCGACGCGCTGCTCCCGCTGCACCTCGGCGTGCAGGTGTGGCGCGCGATCCTGGAGTCGACCGCCGCCGAGCACGGCGCGCGTATGGCCGCGATGGACGCCGCCTCGCGCAACGCGAAGAGCATGATCGAGCGGCTCACCTTGACGATGAACCGCGCGCGTCAGGCGGCCATCACCAAGGAGCTGATGGAGATCATCGGCGGCGCGGAAGCGCTCAAGTCCGCTTAGTAGACCTTCAGCTCGACCACGTACACCGATCCCAGCAGCGGCTGCGTCAGCGCCAGCACGCGCGCCCCGTCGCGCGCGATGTGCGTGACCTGCGCCAGATCAGCGGTCGCGCAGAGTCGCGGCGGCAGGGAGCTCGGTGGTCGAGACGACCTCCAGCGCACCGCACGAGGGTCGCGGCAGCAGCGTCGTCGCGAGGATCGGGGCGGGATCGATAACCGTCCCATCGAAGCGCACCGCTCGAGCCGACGGCGGTAGCGGCCAGACATCATCGGGCGGCGTACCGGGGGGCGCGAGCGCGAGCTCTCCCGCCAGCCCCATCGCCTCGAGCGGCCGATCGTAGAAGATCGCGGTGTACTCGCCCTCGTCGAGCTTCAGTGTCCCCGGCTCGAACGCCGCGACGCGCCCCTCGCCGATCACGACGACCGACACGACGGTTGTCCGCGCACCCTGCGCACGCAACGAAAAGAGCCGCCCACCGCACCGACGAAGATCGTCGATGCAGCGGCGGCCCGTGTCCGGTCAGCCTGCGAAACGCAGGGATCAGTGCGTGTCCGGCCCGCCCTTGTCCCAACCGCGGCGGATCGCGGTCTTGGCCTCTTCGTAGGTGCGACCGCTCTTGAGGTCGTTCCACTCGGTGCGGAGCTTACCTTCCAGGCGATCGTCCCAGTCGTTGTGGTCCTTGTACTGGCTGCGCGCCGAGTAGCCGTAACGAAGGGCCGGCTCGTTGATCTGCCAGTCCGTGTCCGGCTTGGTCTTCTGGCTCGGCGCCGGCACCGCGTCCTTGCCCGTGGCCTGCTTGAGCGTATCGCCGACGTCCTGGTTGAGGTCGCGGCCCGCGGAAGAGCTCATATCGTTCTTGGTCTGCTCCCAGTCACGCTGGAGAGCGGCCTTCACGCGTTCCCACCCGCTCGTATGCGTGTCGTTGTACCAGCGCGGGTTCGTGGCGGTGTTCGTCGAGTTCGTCATTTTGTCCATGGTGTTCGTAGCCTCCGTGACGACCGCTTATTCAGGATGCGTACCACCGCGAAATCCGCGACGGAGCGTCGCAGAGCGAGGCGGTTCGCCTCGCTGAGAGCGGTTGCGCCACGATCACAGCGCGCTATTGTTCGCGTCGAACATGACGACCTACGTCGCGCGTCCGCCGGCCAGCCCGCCGGTCACGGGTGCGCCCAAGATCATCCACCTCGTCGGCATCGCCGGCACCGGTATGGGGAGCTTCGCTGGCCTGCTCAAGGCCGCGGGCCACGTCGTGCGCGGCAGCGACGACAACGTGTACCCGCCGATGAGCGACAAGCTCACGGCCTGGGGCATCCCGTTCCTGAAGGGCTACAAGCCCGAGAACCTCGATCCCGCGCCCGATCTGGTGGTCATCGGCAACGTCATCCGCAAGATCAACCCCGAGTCGATCGCGGTCCTCGAGCGCGGGCTCCCGTACACCTCGTTCCCGCGGGCGCTCGGCGATCTGTTCCTGGCCAACCGTCACGCGGTCGTCGTCGCCGGCACCCACGGCAAGACCACCACCACCAGCCTCGTCGCATGGCTCCTCGCGAGCGGCGGTCTCGATCCCGGCCTGCTCGTCGGCGGCGTCCCGCTCAACTTCGACGAAGGCTTTCGCGTCGGCAAGGGGCCGCACTTCGTCGTGGAAGGCGACGAGTACGACACCGCCTGGTTCGACAAGGTGCCCAAGTTTCTCCACTACCGCCCGCAGACCGCGATCATCACCTCGCTCGAGCTCGATCACACCGACATCTATCCGGACGTGGAGGCGATCGAGCTCGAGTTCGAGCGCCTCGTCGATCTCGTGCCTGCACACGGCCGGGTCCTCGCCTGCGCGACCCACCCGCGCGTCGTGCCGCGAACGAAGCGCGCGAAGGCCCCGGTCGAGACGTACAGCGCGCGCGTCGACGCCGACTGGCGGGCGAGCGACATCCGCCAGGACGAGCGCGGCGCTGCGTTCGACGTCACCTTCCGCGGCCAGAAGATCGGCCCATTCAAGGCTCCCTTTCATGGGGTCTACAACGTCGAGAACGCGGTCGCGGCGATCGCCGTCGCGCACCACGCCGGCCTCGTCGCGCAGACGATCGCCGCCGGCCTCGCGTCCTTCGCCGGCGTGGCGCGCCGCCAGACGGTGCGCGCCGAGATCAACGGGGTCTCGATCATCGACGACTTCGCGCACCACCCCACCGCGGTAAAGGAGACGCTCTCCGGGCTGCGGGCCCGGTTCGGTGCGCGAAAGCTGGTCGCGATCTTCGAGCCGCGCAGCGCCACCAGCGCGCGCAACTACTTCCAGGCGGAGTACGCCGAGGCGTTCGACGACGCCGATCGGGTGATCATCGCCGGCGTCGGCCGGCCCGAGATCGCCGAGAGCGAGCGGCTCGACATCGCCAAGCTCGCGCGCGACATCACCGCGCGCGGCCCCGCCGCCGAGAACATCGCGCAGGTCGACGACATCGTCGCGCGGCTCGCGTCGACGTCACAGCCGGGCGACGTCCTGGTGTTCATGTCGAACGGCGGCTTCGGCGGGATCTTCGCGAAGATCGAGACCGCACTACGCACCCGGGCCGAATGAGAATCCGGCTCGCGCGTCTTCGCGCGCGGTGGCTGTCGCGTAGCGACTGGTGCCACTAAGAGAGAGTGCCCCAGTCGCTGACGGGTACAGAGGAACTGATGCGCCAGAAGCCTTTCTCGAGCAGCGATCCGCTCAGCGCGCTTGAGCCTGGTACCAGCGGAGGGTGCGCGAGATGCCTTCGGCGAACAGCACCCTCGGGGTGTAGCCGATCAGCTCCTTCGCCAGGCCGACGTCGGCCTGCGAGTGCTTCACGTCGCCGCCGCGCTCGGGATCGAACTTCGGCGGGATGTCCGTGCCGAGGCCGTGGTTGATCACGTCCACCAGCTGCGACAGCGAGATGCGCTCGCCGCACGCGATGTTCATGACCCGGCCCGCAGCATGCGCGGGCGCGTGGCAGGCGAGGATGTTGGCCTCGACGACGTTCTCGATGAACGTGAAGTCGCGCGACTGGGTGCCGTCGCCGAACACGCTCGGGCGACGCCCCTCGAGGATCGCGGTCGCGAACTTGGGGATGACCGCCGAGTAGTACGAGGTCGGATCCTGGCGCGGCCCGAAGATGTTGAAGTAGCGCAGGCCCACCGTCTCCAGCCCGTAGGCGGTGTGAAACACCTTCAAATAGAGCTCTCCGGTGTACTTCTGGACGGCATACGGGCTCTTCGGCGCCGACGGCATGGTCTCGACCTTCGGTAGCGTCGGCGTGTCGCCGTACGCCGACGAGGAGGCCGCGTAGACGAAGCGCTTCACCCGCGCGTCGCGCGCCGCGACCAGCATCTGCAGCGTGCCGGTGACGTTGGCCTCGTTCGACTCGAGCGGCATCGCGATCGACTTCGGCACCGAGGGGAGCGCCGCCTGGTGGAGCACGTAGTCGACGCCCTCGACCGCGCGCTGGCAGTCCTCGAGGCGCGTCACGGATCCCTCGATGAGCTCGATCTTGTGCATCCACGGCTGGATGTTGCTGCGCTTGCCGGTCGCGAAGTTGTCGAGCACGCGCACCCGCTCGCCGCGCGCGACGAGCGCTTCCACCAAGTTCGAGCCGATGAAGCCGGCGCCGCCGGTGACCAGGTAGTGAGACATCAGGACCGCTTTAGCATCACGCGACGTGACGAGGTAGACTGGTCGGCTGATGGTCGACCTGCCCCGCAAGCGCACGCCCTGGTGGAGCCGCACCGGAACGGCCATCGCCGCCGACGCTACGCCGCTTGCTTATGCCACCGGGGGCCCGGACACCGCCCGCGCGATCGTCTGCGCCAACGGGGTCGGCGTCTCGACGTTTTTCTGGGATTACGTGGCCGAACACTTCACACCTGACCACCGGCTGATCGTCTGGGACTACCGCGGCCACGGCGCGAGCGGGCGGCCGCGCGATCTGCGCGGGGTCACGATGGGCACCACGGCCGACGACATGGCACGGGTGATGGACGCGTGCGCCGTCGATCGCGCGGTCTTGCTCGGGCACTCGATGGGGTGCCAGGTCATCCTCGAGTTCTGGCACCACTTCCCCGACCGCGTCCTCGGCCTCGTGCCGATGCTGGGCGCGTACGGTCACCCGGCCGACACGTTCATCGACCCGCGCTTCGGCCGCGCGTTCATGGAGACGGCGTACAAGATCACCACCCGCATCCCCGACGTGATAAACATCGCGACCAAGCTGGCGATGCGGAGCGCCCTCGCCTGGCCGTTCGCCCGCTACACCGGCCTGGTCCACCCCGATCTCTGCAAGCGCTCGGACATGGAGCCATACCTCGAGCACCTCTCCCTCCTCGACATCGAGGTGTTCATGGAGTTCGCGCGGGCCGCCCAGGAGCACGACGCCGAGCCCTTTCTGGGCGATATCCGCTGCCCGACGCTGGTCGTGGCCGGCGAGCGCGATCTCTTCACACCGCGGCACCTGTCCCTCGAGATGGCCCAGCGCATCGGCGGGGCAGAGCTGCTCGAGATCCCGCGCGGGTCGCACGCTGCGCTCATCGAGCAGCCCGAGCTCATCAACCTCCGGCTCGAGAAGTTCCTCCGCGAGCGCGTTGCGCCTTTCGAGAAAGCCTCCGCGGCCACGGAACGGCACAAACCCGCGGCGTAGCGCGTACCCCTCTTTAGGACGTGGACTTGCACGCGAGAGGGGGCCCGTCTATGTAGAGACGGGGCCGCCTTGCCGAGCTACTCTCCCAAAACCTCGGGCGGTTCCTCGCTCGACGGTTCCGGCAACCCGGCGGACCGGTATCGCATCGTTGGACGCATCGCTGCGGGCGGCATGGCGGAGATCTACCTCGCGCGCATGGCCACCAGCACCGGCCAGGACCGCGAGGTCGTGCTCAAGCGCCTGCTCCCCGAGCTGCAATCCGATCACGAGTTCGTGCAGATGTTCCACGACGAGGCGCGCATCGCGTCTCAGCTCGCGCACCCCAACATCGTCCAGATCTTCGAGCTCGGTGAGCTCGACGGCTCGCTGTTCATCGCGATGGAGCTGCTGCGCGGTGTGAACCTGCGCGACATCCTCGCGCGCCTGCACACCACCCACCGCACGCTTCCGATCCCACTCGCGGTCCGCATCTGCTGCGAGGCGCTCAACGGCCTGAACTACGCGCACGGCTTCGCCGACGGCCGCGGGCGCAAGCTCAACGTCGTCCACCGCGACGTCTCTCCGCAGAACATGCTGGTGACGTACGAGGGCACGGTGAAGCTGGTCGACTTCGGCGTCGCCAAGGCCGAGGGCAAGCTGCACCAGACGCGCGCGGGCCTCGTGAAGGGCAAGTTCGCGTACATGTCCCCGGAGCAGATCACCGGCGCTCCGGTCGATGGGCGCTCGGACATCTTCGCGCTCGCCGAGGTCTTCTACGAGCTGCTCGTGCGGCGGCACCCGTTCTACGCGGCGACCGACATGGACGTCCTGCGGGCGATCCTCGACGCCGAGCCGCCCCACCCTTCCCAGCTCGATCCGAGCTTCCCGCGCTCGCTCGGCGACATCTTCATGAAGGCGCTCCGCAAGAAGGCCGGGGATCGCTACGAGGACGCCGCGTCGATGCAGGACGCCCTCGAGCACTTCCTCCTCGAGCAGCGCACGCCGGCGACGTCGATCGCGCTCGGCCGCTTCTTGCGCGACATCTTCTCCGACCGCATGCAGATGGAGCAGACGGCGCGCGAGAAGGGCGACGACGATCTGCTCATCGAGGCGATGACCGCCGGACGCGCCGAGTACGTGAAGTCGATGGGCAAGGGCGCGATCCCGCGCGTCCAGACCGGTGATCTGCCGCCGCAAGGCCGCCCGCTCGCGCTCGCCCCCTCGAACGGGAAGTCGCCGCATGTCGACTCCACGAACCTCGCCGGAATGAGCGTCGAGACGACCGGCGAGCGCCTGCGCAACGAGGTCCGCCACCTGTTCGAGCCGGAGGGCGACAACGTCCCGACGTCGCCGCCGGTGATCTCGCCGCTGCGCAAGAAGTCCCCGAACAACGACGAGGACGCCACCGAGGCGCCCACCCTGCTCGGCCGCTTCACCGCGGAAGAGCTGGCCGAGGTCCGCGCGGCCGGCGCAAAGGCGCAGCCTCCGATGGTCGCCGCCGAGCCCGGGCCGATCCGCCCGATCGCCCGCTCGATGCCCGATCCGGCCGACACGCCGACGGCCCCGCCGAGCCCCGCCCGCGGCGATCCCGGCGCGAACCCGCCGACCACCGGGCTCACCGCGCGATCCCCCACCGCCATGGTCCAGGGCGAGGAGAGCACGACCTCGATGCGCTCCGACCGCCTCGGCATCTTCTTCTTCGTCGCCGGCCTGGGCGCGCTGATCGGCGCCATCCTCTACGCCGCAGTGCTGCTGTCGGCGCCCAAGAGCCCGACGATGGCGCTGGTCATCGAGAGCTCGCCCTCGCACGGGCAGGTGCTGGTGGACGGCAACGACATCGGCGCGAAGACGCCGGTCCGCATTCCGGAGATCGGCTCGGACAAGCCGCACATCATCGAGATCCGCCTCCCCGGCCACGCGCCGTGCACCAAGAACGTGGGGCCGATCGGCGAAGGGCTGATGGCCGAGATCAAGGTGCAGTGCGCGCTC
>Ga0105047_10001092_pt1 | contig 47908 bp, 28 predicted proteins | sample MAT04_FD_78384 | JGI IMG/M metagenome (GOLD analysis project Ga0105047, IMG submission 78384) | Freshwater microbial communities from Lake Fryxell liftoff mats and glacier meltwater in Antarctica - MAT-04 (megahit assembly) | ecosystem: Environmental > Aquatic > Freshwater > Ice > Liftoff...
ATTTAGCAAGTATACAGCAGGCAAACGCCCTTTGAGGCTTCGGTATTTTGAGGTATTCCAAACACGTACCGAAGCTTTAAAAAGGGAAAAGGAGATTAAAAGAATGAAAAGTAGAAAGTATATGGAGGAGTTGATAAAGAACCGGTTTTGTTGAATGATTAGGAGCGTCGTTCCCTACGCGTCGGGGTTAAACCCTGATTAATCGGGGCGATGTGTCGGAAGAAAGTGTGTATACTTGAAAGGGTATCGAGGGTTTAGAACATGAGTAATATGAGCATAGATAAATAGTTTTTTAATTGGAGCGTTGTTCCCGAAGCGTCGGGATTGAACGCCGATTAATCGGGGCGATGCATCGGAAGAAAGTGTGAATTCTTAAAAGGGGTGATAAAGGTTGTAAATGAGAGCGTTGTTCCCGACTTGTCGGGATTGAACGCCGATTAATCGGGGCGATGCATCGGAAGAAAGTGTAAATTCTCAAAAGGGATAGCAAAGGTTCTAAATAGGAGAGTTATTCCCGACGCGTCGGGATTAAACCCCGATTGCTCGGGGCGATGCATGGGAAGAAAGTGTGTATGCCTGCCAGGGTAGCGAGGGTTCTAAAATAGCAGAGTTGTCCGGGTAGTTAATTAGTTTTTTAGAAGGAGCGTTGTCCGGGTGGTTAAAGGAGTTCCGAAGCAATTGGGTTTCTGGTATTTATTTAGCCGAAATTTAGTAAAACGGTAGTCGCTGCATAGTTAAAATTGTAAAGCAGCGTTAGAAAATAAAAAACTTTTATTGTAAAAAGCCAGGTCATTGTTATTAAAAAACCTCGATTTTGTTTTTTGCAAAAATTGGCCAAACACTTTAAATTTTATCTTACTTATTGATAATCAATTTTTTAGCCGTGTCGTTTAGTAATTTTATATTTATTTTTAATGTTATATGAAAAAGTCCGAAGCGCGAGTGGTTCATTTCGCCCAAATAAAAAACAATGGCGTAATGTTACGTATCGGTTCATTTTCCTAATATTTGCAAACTTGTAAGGCTGTAATAACAAGGTAAAGAAATATTTACGCATTTTCTGCGTTTATACCTTTATGTTTTTTATAGCTGTCTGTGCCAAAAAAATTGCCTCCATATGGTTATTGAAAGGCCCATTGCCCTTTCATAATAAAGTCAGTCACTAGTTCATAAGCAGCATCATTGCAACTATGTTTGCAAACAAAACATCATTAGGCTGGTACATACACCTAATTTGGATAACGAATAGTGATTTTCGTATGCGGTACAACGTCAATGACAATTTCTATTTTAGAAGTTAAAAATTTCCAGTACTTCATCCAAAATTGTGACTGGGGGCGGCGAAGCCATATTGTTTGTTTGTTTTTTAAAAGGCTTTTGTAGTTTTATTTAGATAAAATAGGTTAGTAACCTTCAAATTATTGATTTACCCAATAACATGCGATATATGGACAGCGAAAGTGAATTATTTACAGAAAATGCGGGAAGGGGGTTTACAATAAAAGAGATTGCTTTAAAATATCTCTCTCAATGGCGTTTTTTTTTATTATCGCTTGCAGTAAGTGTAGGCATTGGGCTTCTTTACCTTAGGTACACACCTCCAAAATATGGTGCCAATACCTTAGTACTGGTTAAAGGCAGTCAAAGTGGTGCCACGGCCCAGGTTAGTAGCGACCTTGTAGGAACTGCATTAAATAGCAAGCTACAGGGAAATTTAAACAACGAACTCATATCGCTGGGGTCGAGGACGCTTATGCAGCGGGTGGTTGCTAAGTACGGTTTTAATATATCGTATTACCACCTGGGTAAGTTTTTAAAAACCGATTTATATGTAGATGCACCCCTGCGTTTACTTCCCCAAAATATTGTAGATAGTGGTCAAAGTTTACTCTTTACTGCCAAAGAGTTAACCAACAGCGGTGGCAAACTTGAATATGGTCCGGAAGATCAAACAAAATCGCTCAACTTTACATGGAACAAGACTTTTAATATTAATGGTAGTACTTACATTCTAACCCCTTTACCTGGTAGTAACTTTGACCAAAAAAACAGTTATGCAGTGTCGTGGGTACCGGTAGCACAGGCTGCGGGCGAATTATCAGGTAAAGTAGTCTGTTCAATATACAGCGAAAAAACAAGCATTCTTCAGGCGCAGATAACTATCGAAAATGTGAAACGCGGAAAGGATGTGTTGAATGCTTTTGTTAGAGAATATGATTTAATTGATATAGAGGATAGAAATCAGCTTAGTCAAAATACCATTCGTTTTATAAATGAGCGGCTGGATATTATAGCAGGCGAGTTAAGTGGTGTGGAAGGTAATCTTGAAAGCTACCAGTCAAGTAACCAAATCATCGATATGGGGGCTCAATCGGGTCAGGCATTTGGGAACAGTAATAGTGCTTCCTTGTCGTTAAACGAGTTAAAGGTTCAGCAAAGCGTATCGAAAATGCTGACGAATTATTTTACGGGTCCCGCCCCTGATGATAAACTGGTACCATCTACTATGGGTTTAAACGATGCTACTTTATCTGCGCTAATAGTTAACTATAACCAGTTACAACAGCTAAAACAGAAAGAAAGCGGCTATGCTACTAAAAACAGCATAGTAATGAAGGACTTAAACAACCAGATAGATAACACTAAGGAAAGTATTTTAGAGGCTATTGGAAATGTGAACAAGAATTTGCGGCTACAGGAACAGAGTGTTCAACAGCAAAATAACCGCTACCAGGGTTTTTTATCGTCACTTCCCCGAAAGGAGCGATTAATGCAGGAAATTAAAAGAAAGCAGAGTATTACCGAGGGTTTATACCTGTACCTGTTGCAAAAACGTGAGGAGTCTGCTATTACCAGTACCTCTGCTAGTATAAGTAATTACAAACAAATTGACCCGGCGTATGGTTACGGACCGATTTCGCCTAATACCACCAACATACAGCTGTATTCAATTTTACTCGGCCTCTTCATCCCGATTGGGTTTATTTATCTGCGTGACCTTTTGAATGATAAAATCACCGGCAGAGAGGACATTTCTAAAAAACTTCCTATTACTATCATTGGCGATATTGGACACGAAAACAAAGGCAGGCTACATGGTTTTTCGGTAATGGGCCGAGATATTATTGCTGAACAATTTAGAATTATCCGAACAAGTTTGTCCCTTATTAAAAATAAAAATAAGGCCAAACAGGTAATACTTATTACTTCGTCGGGTGGTGGCGAAGGAAAATCGTTTGTAAGTTCAAACCTCGCCGCTGTACTGGCCATCCCTGGCCGCAGGGTTGCTCTTTTAGAGTTTGACCTGCGAAAACCAGGCATTTTAAAAGCCCTTAATATAGATTCAAATGTGCCAGGTATAACCACGTTTATCAAAGGCAAGTCCAACAATATATCTGAATTATATATTGAAGTTGAAACAATTCCTAATCTTCACATTTATCCGGCTGGTCCCATACCCGGTAATCCCGGCGATTTGCTGATTAGTGAGCGGGTTACAATGCTTATAGAAGAATTAAAAAAGCAGTACGACTTTGTAATTATTGATACGGCACCTGCTGGTCTGGTAAGCGACTCCTTTATATTAGGTGAGTTTAGCGATATCAGCTTATACATAATTAGGCAGCGCGTAACGCTTAAAAAGCAACTAGATTTTATTAGCGATATTTTTAGAACAGGTAAACTAAAAAATATGGCCATAATACTTAACGATGTTAAAACAGGAGGCAAGTATGGTTATTATGGTTATGGCGGTGGGTATGGTTATGAAAATTATATTGAACCTGATAAAAAAAAGAAGAAGGTTAACTTTCTTCAATTAAAATAAAAAATTAGCTAGCTAATGAGTAACGGTGTAACAGTGGAACAAAAATGGGATCTTGAGATTAAACCTCAAAATAAATTATTTGATTTACATTTAAAAGACTTGTGGGATTATAGAGATTTACTTTGGCTTTTAGTACGTCGCGATTTTGTTTCCTTTTACAAACAAACCATCTTAGGCCCACTTTGGTTTTTTATTCAACCACTGTTTACCACCATTATTTTTACTTTAGTTTTTGGCAAAATGGGGGGTTTTTCAACCGATGGCCTGCCGCAGCCGCTTTTTTATATGGCCGGCATAACTGCATGGAATTATTTCGCTGAGTGCCTTACCAAAACCAGTACTGTATTTAGCGTTAATGCATCTATTTTCGGAAAAGTTTATTTTCCACGATTAATCATGCCACTAAGTATAGTAGTTAGCAACCTGGTCAGGTTTGCTGTGCAGTTGTTATTGTTTATTATGGTAATGGCTTTCTACTGGTACCGGGGCGCAACGTTTAACATTACATGGGTAATTTTCCTCTTTCCAGTTGTTGTTGTTTTAATGGCGCTGTTAGGGTTAGGTGGTGGAATGATTATATCTTCTCTTACAACAAAATATCGCGACCTTGCTTTTCTCTTTACGTTTGCTGTTCAGTTACTAATGTATGCTACTACTGTAATCTATCCTTTGTCTTCCGCACCCGAAAAATTTAAATGGTTAATTGAACTTAATCCTATGACTGCAATCATCGAAACGTTTCGTTATGGTTTTCTTGGAAAGGGATCTTTTACCTGGTACTCTTTCGGCTACTCAAGTTTAGTAACACTTGGGTTGGTTGTTTTTGGTGTTATCATCTTTAATAAAGTTGAAAAAAACTTTATTGACACAGTGTAGCTTCAACTGTTGTTCACTTTAAAAATTAAATAAAATCTAAACTATGGCAAAAGCCATTAAAGTTGAAAATATTTCGAAAGCATACCAATTAGGTACAATTGGCACCGGAACTATTTCCCGCGATATTGAACGTTGGTATGCCCGTATTAGGGGTAAAGAAGATCCGTTTTTAAAGATTGGAGAAGCAAATGACAGATCAATTAAAGGTACCAGCGATGTTGTTTGGAGTTTAAAGGATATCAATTTTGAAATAAATGAAGGGGATGCAGTTGGAATAATAGGAAGAAACGGTGCTGGAAAAAGTACCTTATTAAAAATACTCAGTCGTGTTACTGCCCCTACTACCGGCAGTATAAAAATTAAAGGAAGAATTGCAAGCCTACTGGAAGTGGGAACGGGATTTCATCCAGAGCTGACAGGTAAAGAGAATATCTACCTTAACGGGGCTATTCTTGGCATGAGAAAAAAAGAAATTACCCGAAAGTTTGATGAGATTGTAGATTTTTCTGGCGTAGAACGTTATATAGATACCCCTGTAAAAAGATATTCTTCAGGTATGTATGTAAGGCTTGCTTTTGCAGTGGCTGCTTATTTGGAGTCTGAAACACTAATTGTTGATGAGGTTTTAGCCGTAGGCGATGCTGAATTTCAACGCAAGTGTTTGGGTAAAATGGGCGAAGTTAGCAAAGGAGAGGGCCGCACAGTTCTATTTGTTAGCCATAACTTAGGTTCTATTGCCCAGCTATGTACAAGTTGCATATTTATGAAAAATGGCATGTTTGTACAGCAGGGCGAAACCCAGGAAGTTGTTCGCCGATACGTAAGGGAAGGGTTTTCGGTATCCACTGTTTACCAGGGACCTGGGGTAAGTGATAAAAAAATATGGTTCAAAAGAATTGCTCCTTCAGATAATGAAGGTAACCTGAAAGACCAGTTTTTTCACGATGAAAGGATTTTCTTCAATTTTGATCTGTCATATAATATTCCACAGGATGCTCATGAATATTCAATATTCGTAATGATATTAGATGAGAACAAGAATAGGGTTTTTTCGACCGATTCAGGAAAAATTAGTGCTGAAAAGGCACAAATGGTAATAGACTCAAATTTTTTGGTAAGAGGGGCTTATAGTATATATACTTTTTTACATAAACCATTGGTAGAGCAAATAGATGTTGCTGAGGATGTGTGCCACTTTACAGTAGTTGACAATGGGTCAGATTTCTTTATCCACGGCAATTATGACTATGGTAGAGTGTTTGGACGAAGCAAATGGCACCAATTGACAACTAACCAATCTGTTTACTCTTAAAGGCATCTAATGGTATCCCGTATAAAACAAGTTACCCGCTTTAATCTTGGAGCATTACAATGGCAAAACTTCAGTTACTACAATCAGCACAAAGGTAAATTAGGCCTTTCGCTAGCCTCGTTTTTACAGCTAAAACGTTATAGCTCTTTTTATAAGCGCCCTCTGGAAGTTCAGTTTTTCGATACAGTTTTTAATATAAGTTCGCCATTTTGGTTTTTGCATAGTGTTGATGAAATTTTTTTGGAGGAGGTTTATCGTTTTAAGGCTGATGTTGAAGACCCTACTATAATTGATTGTGGCGCAAACATTGGTTTAAGCATAATTTATTTTAAGCGCCTGTACCCCAAAGCAAAAATCCTGGCTTTTGAAGCCGATCCTGGAATTTGCAACATACTCAAAAAAAACGTAGAAGTTTTTGGTTTCTCGGATGCCAATATTGTGCATTCGGCTGTTTGGGATGAAAACAGCACTCTTTCGTTTGCCCAGGAAGGCTCAGTAGGCGGAAAGATTGGGGATGCCGGGAATGGCAGCGAAATGATTAAAGTGCCAGCCATACGATTGAGTGATTACCTTAACAAGCCGGTCGATTTTTTAAAGATAGATATTGAAGGGGCTGAATATAGGGTATTAAAGGATTGCTGGGAACTGCTGTCAAACGTAAAAAATCTTTTTATTGAGTACCATTTAATGCCCGGCGAACAATCGCATTTGCACGAAATTTTAAATTGGGTGCAAACAGTTGGTTTTAGCTATTATATAAAAGAAGCGTGGAGCAATATGGACTACCCTTTTATGAAGGAATACAAAGACACTTTTCAATTACAACTAAACATTTCGTGCTTTAGATAATCTCCACTTCTTAAAAAATTTTAATTCTTATCATTAAAGTGCTTTTACGCGTTCTTGCTAGTTACATTGAGAAGGGCGTTTTAAATGGGCTATTTTGAGAGTAAATAACGGTTACATTACATAGTTATTGACATGGCTGTGTTACAGGGAAGCCTTATTTCAAAAAAGATCGAATTTTTGAAATATGTCAAAATATCCCTTTACCTAATCATTTATATTTTAGTTGTTGTAAATTATCTTCAATTGTTTTTGTTTTTTAGAAATAATTGTGGATACATTGTTTCCTATCCCAAATCATCAGTAGTAATTTTTTATATGGAATTAGGAATATTTTATAAAAATTAAAGATTCAGATTAATTTCCATCCATATATCACAATGGGAAAAATGAATAAAAAGCTTCGTTCTATTGCCATACATCTTCCGCAGTTTCATCCCATAAGTGAGAATGATAAATGGTGGGGAAAGGGATTTACTGAATGGCGAAATGTTGCTAAAGCAAGGCCTTTGTTTGAGGGACATTACCAGCCACACATGCCGTCCGATTTAGGCTTTTACGACCTGCGATTGCCAGAGGCAAGGCAGGCGCAGGCCGATTTGGCAAAGCAATATGGTATCGATGGATTTTGTTACTATCACTACTGGTTTAATGGAAAACGTGTGCTTGAGCGCCCGGTAAATGAAATATTGAAATGCGGTGAACCTGATTTTCCATTTATGTTGTGTTGGGCAAATGAGAACTGGACACGTCGTTGGGATGGGCAGGAAAATGATGTTTTACTTAGGCAGAACTATAGCAGTTTCGACGATGAAAAGCACATGGAATACCTTGTCGAAATTTTTAAAGATGCCAGGTACATTAGGATAGATAACAAGCCTGTAATAGCTATTTACAAAAGTTTTCTTTTACCTGAGCCGCAAAAAACTGCTGACATATGGAGAGCAGTTGCAGCCAGACACGGTCTTGAATTATACATCTGCAATATGGCGTTCTCATACGCTCCCAATACTAAAAAAGAAGAAAGTTTTGATGCTGCCATAGATTTTGAACCATTTGGTGTACGCCACCCCAAGGATGTGTTTTCTGAAGTTGCTGACCGCACTGCTGCACGTTACATTAAGCAAAACTTTTTACAGCGGTTTTTGCGTAAGCTTTCCCTTATAAACCCTGTGCAGCATGGATCTACTTTATATAACACAATTGAATATGAGTATTGTTATAGTAGCCTTGCAAATTTAAAAGATATCGGTTACAAGCTCTTTCCTGCTGTGACACCCGGTTGGGATAATACAGCAAGAAAGAGCACCAATCCAAGTTTAGTTCTGCAAGGCAGCACTCCCGAAAAATTTAAAACGTGGGTAAGCAAAGTTGTAAATGATTTTGAACCTTACAGCCGGGAAGAAAACCTTGTTTTTGTAAATGCATGGAATGAATGGGCCGAAGGAAATCACCTCGAACCTTGCCTAAAATGGGGGCATGCTTACCTGGAAGCGTTTAAACAAGGTATGCAGTCAGCTGAACACAGCTAGGTAAAACTGCGAACCTGTAATTTATCTCAGTCTTAAAATAGACTGATTTCGCAAATTCGGATAATAGCATTTTAACTCCCTCAATTTTATCCAATACCCGAAAACAATTGGTGTGGGGGTAAGTATTAACAAACAACACAAATGTTTCCGCGCCAACTTGACTGAGAATATGCCATTATACTCTCTGCTTTTAATAACTCAAGCTCATACTTTATGGGCGTCATGCACGGTGGTTGTGTTTTGGCCGAAAGTGACCAATACTCTGATTACCTGTTACGTTTGCTCATGTATTACAAGCTAACTATTAAGGAGGTTAATTTGATTTGTGATTTGATCGAAGAATTTTTTAATGCCCAAAAAAACCACTTTTCAGTGGTGATTGCTATGAAAAATTCATTGGTGAAAAAAGCTCTTTTCCCTAATACTGTGAAACGAATTCTCTTCTGTTCAAATTTAAAAAAAATTAAGTGAGTCTTGTTAGAACAATAGCATTTTATCTGCCTCAATTTCATCCAATACCCGAAAACGATGAGTGGTGGGGCAAGGGTTTTACTGAATGGACAAATGTGGCCAAAGCAAAACCTTTGTTTAAAAACCACTACCAGCCAAAGCTACCTACCGAACTGGGCTTTTACGATTTAAGGGTACCCGAAGTAAGAGAGCAACAGGCAGTTTTAGCCAAAGAATACGGTATTGAAGGATTTTGTTACTGGCACTACTGGTTTGGTAATGGCCGCAGAATTTTGGAAAGACCTTTTAATGAGGTACTTCAAAGTGGTAAGCCTGATTTTCCTTTTTGCCTGGCTTGGGCCAACGAAACATGGACTGGCATTTGGCACGGACTTAGCAATGAAATTTTAATAGAGCAAACTTACCCCGGTAGGGATGACTATATAAACCATTTTAATTTTTTGCTGAAAGCATTTAACGACAAACGCTATTTGCGCATAGATGATAAACCCATTTTTATGGTTTATCGCCCCGAAGCGATACCTGATTTAGCGTTATTTGTCAACACATTTCAGCAGCAGGCCCATGCCAATGGTTTAAAGGGTGTTTACCTGATTGCTACCGGTGTGCCCATTACCTGGAATGCCGCACAAAATGGTTTTGATGCTATTACCCCTGCTAACCACGATAAGCTGGCCTATGTACAATCTGATAGCGAGCTTAAGAATTATTATAGAAAAAAGATAAATGGCAAAAGAGTAGCAAAGGTTTATAAAAATATTTTAAAACGCCCCACGCACATCTACGAATACAGCGAAGCAATGAAATGGTTTGTAAAAGATGAGGAATCCCAATCGCAGGTTTACCCTATGGTAATACCTAATTGGGATAATACCGCCCGCAGCGGTGTAAATGGTTTTGTATTGCACAACAGTACGCCAGAACTTTTTAAGCAGGTAATGCAAAAGGCCATTAGTAAAGTAAAAAATTTACCGCCCGATAAACGAGTAGTGTTTATAAAGTCGTGGAATGAGTGGGCAGAAGGAAATTATCTTGAGCCGGATAAAAAATTTGGAAGAAAATACCTTGAAGTAATTAGAGATTTAGTGACTGGTAAATAAAGTTAGATTTTGAAACTTACCGACATGAAAGTTAATATTTTAAGTAATAAAATAAGTTGGTTTGGCAAATACTCAGGTTACGAGTGTTTGCCCGAATACTTTAATGGCGACATTGAGCCTACAATAAATATTGCCCAATATAATATTTATAATAAGTTAGTGGGTAAGTTTTACAAAGTCAGGAATGGTCTTGAACATAGATCTGAGGATATTTTAAATGAGGTTAGGTTTTTACGAAAGGCTAAAAATTTTGATGTAAGCCATATTTTATATCTTGAAAGTCACCTTGATCTTGTTCCATCGGTGAGACAAAAGTGTACAAGGCTTATTGGTACAATACATTTGCCTTTTTCGCAATGGAATAAGGTACGGCTACAAAAATTATCGCCGGTAAACAATGCTATTTTACTTTACAACGAAGAAGTTGAACTATTTAGTAAGTATATCCCAAAAGAAAATTTGCATGTAATTAAGCATGGGGTGGATATTGATTTTTTTAAGCCTGGCGATCCGGCACTAGTGAAAAAAAATAAAGTTCTTTTTGTTGGCCACTTTCTTCGAAATTTTGAGATGATGGATAACGTGGTTGACAAAATAGCCGCCAGTATAAAAGACACTATTGAATACCACTTCATCATACCATCAGCGTTTAGAATGCATCCGGTACTGGTAGATTTTTTAAATCGGCCTAATGTCTTTTTTCATGAAAAGTTGTCGGATGAGGAACTGTTGGAGCAGTACCAGACAAGTTATGTAATGTTAATGCCCATGTTAGATAGTGGCGCAAACACTGCAATTGTACAGGCGCTATCAGTAGGCTTGCCTATTATTACAACCGATACGGGCGGTATTCGTTCGTATGGGGGCGGAAGCGTTTTTGAAGTGATAAACAATAATGATAGTTCTTCTATGACTGCTCTTTTTGCCAGGTATTTTAATGACGAAGGTTTTAGGAATGAAATATCTGCCGGTCAACGTTCACTTGCAACCGAACATTTGGACTGGCGATTAATAGCAAAGCAACATGCTTCTATATATAAAAATTTATGATTACCTGTTTTGCCAGTCAATATTTTAGCATAGCTATTGTGGGCTAACAAATTGTTTTTAAAACAACTTAATTGATGGAATCGGTAGTTTGTACGTTGTTTGAGGGTTCGTACCATATGGGAGTAGCCGGGTTGGCCAACTCGCTTTTTAAAAACGGTTTTAGGGGGTCTATTTTTGTTGGCTATAAAGGTGAATTGCCCGGCTGGTGTTCACCTACTGTAACCACGCCCTACGATTTGTGGCACGGTGGCACCACTCTTACGGTTGCAAGCGATTTTTTTTTACATTTCTTACCGGTAAATACCCATTACCATCTTACCAACTTTAAGCCTAATTTCATGTTGCAATTGTGGGATGGCCCGGCAAAGGATGCTGACTCTATTGCTTATTTCGATCCCGACATTGTTGTTAAGTGCAATTGGACTTTTTTTGAAAATTGGATGCTGCATGGTGCGGCACTCGTTCACGAAATAATCGCTAACGATATGCCGCCCACACATCCATTACGCATGCAGTGGAAGGCTGTCATTTCAGCAAATGGAAAACAAATTAAGCGGAGCCTTCATTCATACATCAACGGCGGCTTTTGTGGGGTTAATAAAAAGAATATAGAGTTTTTGCATACATGGAAAGATATTTTCCAAACGGGTGTGGAGAATTCGCAACTTACACCAGGCAGATGGCGTCATTCGTACGATAGAAACTATATTTTTTTTGCTCAGGATCAGGATGTACTTAATATAGCCGCAATGTGCAGTTCTTCCCCAATTTGCGAAATGGGTCCCGAAGCCATGGATTTTTTACAGGGAGGCACAACAATGTCTCATGCTGCCGGAGGTAAAAAGCCATGGAACAAGCATTTCATTAATTCTTTTTTCAATGGTTTTCCACCTAGTACAGTAGACAAACTGTTTTGGACAAATAGTTACGGCCCTATTCAATGTTTTACCAAATCTGAGCTTCGGCGCAAAAAGCTGGCCTTAAAGTTTACCTCATTTATGGGCCGTTTTTACCGACGGGGTTGAACTTTTTATAAGCATCGGTAACATAATTTTGGTGGCTGAAGCATTGTGTAGGTAGTGGCCAATAACAACTATGTTGCTACAACGGCTATATTTAAAAAAGACGTTTAGTAACAAAGATTATAGAAACGAGGTGGCACAAAAGAAGCGGTTATTTGCCACTGCAAAGGCCGATTGGTAACTAATTGAACGCCAACACCAAACTACATATAAACAAATGAACCGATAAAGCGAGGAATAAACCTTTTATCTATTCAGTCATTTATAAAATAAAAAATAAACAAACCATATTTATGGAGTCGGTAGTTTGTACGTTGTTTGAAGGTTCTTTTCACAAGGGGGTGGCAGTTTTGGCTAATTCACTTTACAACAACGGGTTTCGGGGGGCAATGTATGTAGGGTACAAAGGCGCGCTGCCTGTTTGGTGTTCGGCAAGTGTCACCAAACCGTTTCCACAGTGGCCCAATGCAACTACGTTAGAAGTTACCAGCGACTTTCAAATACATTTTTTGCCGCTAACTACCCATTTTCACTTTACCAATTATAAGCCCAATTTTATGTTGGAATTATGGGATGGCCCCGCAAAGACAGCCGATTCGATTGCCTATTTTGATCCTGATATTGTTGTAAAATGCCCCTGGTCTTTTTTTGAAACCTGGATGAAATATGGAGCTGCCCTTGTTCACGAAGTCGTATCGAACGATATGCCGCCGACGCACCCATTACGCATGCAATGGAATAATATTATTGAACAAAGCGGGCGAAAAATTACCCGTGAGGTACATTCGTATATAAACGCAGGCTTTTGTGGTGTGGCCAGGCAACACGTTGAATTTTTGCATACATGGAAGGAGGTTTTTCAAACCGGTATAGATACTTCGCAACTGAAGGCCGAAAATTTCCATCTTTCAAAAGATAGAACGAGTATGTTTTACACCCAGGATCAGGACGTTTTAAATATTGCCGCCATGTGCAGTAAAGCAGCTATTAGCGAAATGGGACCCGAAGCAATGGATTTTATACATGGGGGTTATACCATGGCGCATGCTACGGGTTCTTCCAAACCATGGACACGAAAATACCTGAGTGCCTTCCTAATGGGGTTTCCGCCAAGTAGTGCAGACAAGTTGTATTGGGTACAAAGTAGTGGACCTATTCAATGCTTTAGCCAAAATGAAGTGAAGCGAAAAAAACTGGCTATAAAAACTGTATCATTTCTAGGACGATTTTATCGTCGATATTAATAACCTAATGATTAAACGTTTTATATACGAGTTCAGTTTATATTTTTGTAACAACTGGATTAATAAAATACCCAGTCATTCCATCAGGTTAATGTACTACAGAACTGTAATGGGCTATAAGTTGGACAAGAATAGTTCAATTTTTATGCATACAACATTTTGTTGCGCCAAAAATTTTAGCCTTGGCAAAGGTTCAATCATTAATTCATATTGCCGCATCGATCAGCGGGGCTGTTTGGAAATCGGCGAAAATGTGTCTATAGCGCCTGAAGTTATCATTGTAACGGCAGACCATGAGGTAAACACACCAGATTTTAAAGGACGGGAAAGAAAAGTGGTGATACACGATTACGTTTGGCTGGGAACCAGATCGGTGATACTGCCCGGTATAACTATTGGCCGCGGTGCGGTTGTAAGCGCGGGCGCTGTGGTAACAAAAGATGTGGCACCGTACAGCATTGTTGCCGGTGTGCCGGCAAAAATGATAGCTATCAGATCGGCAGATTTACGCTACGATACCACCTATCGGCGGCTGTTTCAGTAAAACAGGCTAATAATTATTGTAGAGTTCATACCTTACCGCGGGTGTGTCGCCGTTAAACTAACTATCCGCGCTAAATTTCCTTTATGTTTTCTGAAAAAGTTTCAGTAATAATCCCTACATACAACTATGCCAATTTTATTAAAGAGGCAATAGATAGTATTTTTCAACAAACTTATCCGTCAGAGCTAATAGAGGTAATTATAGTTGATGACGGCAGTGTTGATGAAACCGCAAAAGTACTTGAGCCTTATTTAAGTCATAATGTAAAATATTTTTACCAGGAGAATAAAGGAAAGGCAAACGCAACCAAACGTGCCATTGAAAAATGTTCGGGTAAGTACATTTTTAACCTTGATGCCGATGATTACTTTTACAAAGATAAAATCAGCCGCAGTGTAGAAATTTTTGAAAAGCATCCATTACTTGTCCATGTTGCCTCGCCGGCCGATTTTTACGATACAAAAAGCAAAATTTCCGTATCCGAGCAGTTGCCAGCCGATCTAGTGGGTAAATATCTGAATGGCATGTGGCTAATGAAACGTTTTTATAATAGCAATATTTTGTTTGGAGGCGGTACAACGTTTGCAGCCAGGTCGTCGGTCCTAAAAAGTATTGTTATACCCGACCGGGTTGATATGTATATTGACGAGTTTCTTATACTTGCCATTCTTCCGTTTGGCGAAAGTTTCTTTTTTGAGGATCCCTTATCAGTTTGGAGAGTGCATGGGGCTAATTATTCAGGAAACGGTTTAGTAGATGAGAAGTTCATCAACAAGTCGAGGCGATTACTGTCATCTTCTAAGGCAGTGTTATCTTATTTGCAGGAGAATGATTTTGATAAAGAAATTATCAAGATTTACAAGCTTCAGGATGCAACCCGGCGCATATCCTTTATGGAAAGTACCAATCAAAAAAAAGCGCGGCATATTTTTCATTACGCCAAAGAGGTATTTATAGATATTGGGCCTAACTGGAATCTAGTAAAAAATTACAACGTTATCAACCGTCTTATTCCTTCGTCTCTTTTCAACATTTTAAAAAAAATGAATACTCACTAGCGGCAGGTATGAAAGTAGCGTTTTTATGCGGCTGTCTTGCTGAAGGTTTTGATGGTGTGGGTGATTATACACGAACGCTTTCGGCCCAATTAATAAGCAATGGGTATCAGGTAATAATAATTGCGCTTAACGATCATTATATTACTGCTATAATTGAAGAAAAGCAAGCCACCGCTAACATTGAGGTACAAGTTTACAGGCTGCCTTCATTATTACCTCAAAAAAATCGTTTCAACCTCGCTGCCCGGTATTTAGATGTGTTCAGTCCTTTATTTATCAGTTTTCAATTTGTAATTTATTCATTTCATCCAAAAGGTTTACCGGCATCATTTGCAACTCAGTTAAAACCGCTTGTAAAGGATAGAGTATTTCAAATAATGTTTCACGAAATATGGATCGGCTTTACCCGTATTTCGCCGGTTAAACATAAAATAACCGGTTATTTGCAGCGGGGCCTCATTAAAAATATGGTGCGGCAGCTTAGGCCAAATCATATAAATACAAGTAACCTGTTGTATCAATGGGTGTTATGCGGTTCTGGGATCGCCACCTCTGTTATTCCCTTGTTCAGTAACATTGCTATAGTAGCGCAAACCACGGAGTTCATTGCTAACTTGAGCAACAAACTGCATATAGATACAGTTAAAAACCCAGCCTATACATTTATAGGTATTTTTGGCAACTTATATCCCGAAGCAAAACTGGAAGAAATTTTAAGTAAAGAGTATGATGCTGCCAAAGCACAAAACAAACAACTGTTTTTTATTGGTTTTGGCCGTATTAACAATACGGGTAAAAAAGAATTTGACCGCTTAGCAGAGGTGTTTGCTAACAAAATAAAATGCATACATCTTGGCGGGCAATTGCCAAATGATGTGTCGCGTACAATGCAGGTGCTGCACAAAGCCATATCATGCACACCCGCCCAGCATATTGGTAAAAGCGGTGTTTTTGCTGCTTTTAAACTTCACAGTGTTCCCGTGTTGCTTTCTGTAGGCGATGTAATTCCAGAATACCACCAAAGGATAACAAACGAATATGCAGCCTTTACCAGCCGCCCGTCTTCTTATTGGAGCGTGGCATACGTAGCCAATTTATATAACGACATTATTAGTAATAAAATTCAAGCCTGATATATGATAAAGGTTTCAACCGTTCTTGAGCTGCAAAACAAAAACATAATCGACTGGCATAACAAAATGGAGCTATCTCAAACCCAGCTTCCATGGATGTTTATTGAAGAAAATAATCAGTATAATTTTTTGTTGTGGCACGAAGAAGATATTGCACGTATTAAAGAAATTGCCCCCGGGCGTATCGTTACCGCAAAACGAAATATTGATAAGTACAACCAGTTGCGTAATAATGCCATTGAAAAAATTGATGAGTGGATATTGAACCAGTTATTGCACCAGCAAAATACTGAGCACTTACCCATGCACAGCGAAACACCGGGTATGATGATAGACAGGTTATCTATTATGGCACTAAAACGTTTTCATATGTTTGAAGAAACCATCAGGATTGATGCAGATGAAAAACATAAATCGCTTTGCAGCAACAAAGTGGCAGTGCTTAATGAACAAATGAACGACCTGTCCAAATGTCTTGCCCAGTTGTTCCAAAAGCTGCAAAATAATCAACTTCAGTTTAAGGTGTACAGGCAATTTAAAATGTACAACGATCCCAGTCTTAATCCGCAGTTGTACAAAAAAAATCCGCAGTCTGCATCGCTATAAAAAGTAAAACATCTTGCAACTAAACATAGATTCATCCCGCGGCGGAAATGGTGATATTTGGATGCGACTGGTAAGTTTTTACTCGGTTGCAGCATTAGTACCCGAAACAAAAATAGGCATATTAATTCCGGCCTTTTTACGTAACCTCACTAACTATACGTTTGGAGATCGTATTACCATTTTAACCGAAAGCGATTTAATTCACCTTACCTACACATCGTTGGGGTTAAAAAACCTTATTGGCGGAATTGCGCAGGGTAAAAAATACATTGCTCCTTATCAAAAGGCAGTTATTAACGATAAAAAAACAAAGCAGTTAAAAGATGTACTCAACAATGGCCTGTTTGATATTGCCAATACGTTGGGTCTAATACAGGTGCCGCCTGCACGTTACATTGCAGGTTACCAGGGCTTTTTGGATATTATTGGTATTAAAAAGCTGGCGGCGGTTCAATACCACCAATATGTGCAGCAACTAATTGCAGATCATACAGCGGTTAGCCGCCGGTTGCAGGCAACATTGCCTACATCGCCGCAGCTTGTATTACCTGCCGACTTAAGCACCAGTGTAGTTGTTTTTCCTACCGGTACCAGCCGCCAGTTTGTGCCGGTTTGGTGGGCAGCACAGCATTTGCCAAATGCTTACTATGCGTTTTTTTATAAAGATGCAGATGCATTGCCCTTTGAGGACCATGGGTTAAAGACTATCAAATTTTATCATGAGCCTGGCGATATTATTCATCTTTCGCACCAGGCTAACTACACCATTACTACCGATAGCTTTCCATCGCATTTACTACAATACGCTACAAGCCGCTGTACGGTAACCATTACCGAGGTGTTAAAAAGTCGCATTATTTCACCCGCTTTTAAAGGTACCGTTGTAAACGCAACCGCTCCCTGCCATCCTTGCCTGCACCTCGACCGTAAAAATCACCCGTTGTGTGCTGCAGGGCATGCTGAGTGTATAAACTGGAAAAACAGTCAATACACCCAGCAAATATTAGCCTCTATTCCCCGGCAGGTGTTCGCTTAGTCTCGTTTCCCCTTATGAAAATTTCAGTTTGTATTCCTACTTTTAACCAGGCTCTTTATATCAAAGAGGCTGTAATGAGTGCATATAATCAATCGCTGCCCCCCGATGAAATTGTTGTGTACAACGATGCAAGTACCGACGATACCCCCATTATTTTACAAACGCTTTCTACTACCATTGCTACCTTAAAAGTGGTAACACAACCAGTGAACAAAGGCATTGCACAAAATGTAGATGAATGCCTGCGTGCAGCCACCGGCGACCTTGTGGTAAGGGTTGATAGCGACGACAGGTTAGGCCCCGACTTCATTAAATTACTTTCGGCCGAAATGAGTAAATATCCCAACGCGGGCTATGCACATGCAGCCGTGCAGGAAATAGATAAAGAAGGCGGTTACCTTGCTCAGCGAAGGCTTTTTAGATCGGTACTTTGCCAGCCAGCCAACGATGCATTGCAGCAGGCGGTTAAAGGCTATAAAGTGGCAGCCAATATTATTATGTTCAGGCGGCAAGCATTACATAAAGTCAACTACCTGCACGGCCGTCCCAATTTTGGCGAAGATTTTCACCTGGCCGCCTCCATTTCGGCAGTGGGTTATGACAATATTTATCTTCCGCAAATACTTTCCTGCTATAGGGTTTGGGTTGATATTAAAAACGTACGTCAAAAGCGAAAATTAGCGGAGATAGAAGGTTTACGCCGTGTATTTAACGATGTGTTACGACCAGCGTTTATACAGCGCGGATGGAATACCAATGTAATTGATCAACAAAAAGAAGCCTTTGCCTGCATACAGGCCGATTGCCTGGGCTGGAATATTTACAATGAGCACGAAAAGGCTGAATTATTAGAAGAGATCAAAAAGTTATCAGCTACAAAAAAAGTGCTGTTTACCTGCCAGGTATACCAGCGCGGATTTGGTGGGTACTATAATTTTTTCGGTAATATTAAATCGCTGCCAGGGCAATTAGCAAAGCGTTTACTCGTTTCATTAAGGCCTGTATAGGCAGTTCATTAAACACTATTTAATCATAAACAAGTAATGAATGCTTTTCGTTGTAACACAACGGCGGGTGTACTTTCATCATTTTTAATGAAGTTTATAGTCTCTCACCCTACCGGCAACCGCAATGTTAGGGCAGTTATTGAAGGGTTAGCGAACCACCAGTTATTGGCAGGGTTTTATACAACTATTATTACAAAACCAGGTGCGCCATGGTTGTCATTTTTACCACAAAAGTTTAAGGACGAATTTTTACGGCGTACCTATAATGTACCAGCGTCGCTGGTGCATGGGCATCCATTGCTGGAGGTGGCAAGAATGGTGTTATCCAAACTAAACATAGTAAGTGCGGTAGCACACGAAACAGGTTGGGCAAGTGTAGATTCAGTATATGCCAATCTTGATAAAAAAGTAGCTGGCGTGCTTTTAAAAGGCGTTCCACAGGCTACACATGTTTACGCTTACGAAGACGGGGCGTTGCAAACATTTGAAGCAGCAAAAAAGCAAGGCGTTACCTGTGTATACGACCTGCCAATAGCTTACTGGGAAGTAAGCCGTACGCTGCTTGTAGAAGAAGGTGAGCGGCTGGCAGCATGGGCGCCCACCCTTGGTGGCGGCACTGCTGACAGCAACGAAAAGCTTCAGCGAAAATCACGCGAACTTGAATTGGCAGATATCGTGGTAACCCCGGGATCGTTTGTTCGGGACTCAATTCCTGCATGGGCCAACCAAAAAAAGATCGTCATGTCGCCCTTTGGTTCGCCCAATAGTACTGCAGTAAATATGCCCGATAAAAAAGCGATGGCAAAGCGGCCGTTAAGGGTTTTGTTTGCGGGTTCAATGAGCCAGCGCAAGGGCTTAGGCGATCTTTTTGAAGCAATAAAACTGCTAAATAATAATAACATCCAACTGGTAGTGATGGGGTCGCTAATGGCACCCATGGAGTTTTACAAAGGCCAGCTATCTCAATTTAGGTATGAGACCGGCAGACCTAACAGCGAGGTATTAGCCTTAATGCGTACTTGCAATGTGTTTTGTTTGCCTTCGATAGTAGAAGGCAGGGCATTGGTAATGCAGGAAGCAATGAGCCAGGGGCTGCCAATAATTATAACGGCCAATACCGGCGGCGCCGACCTTGTAATTGAAGGCGAAACCGGCTTTTTAGTGCCTATACGGTCGCCGCAAAGTATTGCTGAAAAAATTGACTGGTGCGAGCAAAACCGGGAAGCGGTGGGCGAAATGGGAAACAAAGCCCGCTTACATGCGCAAAAATATACGTGGGATAATTACGTAAATTTAATTATTGACACCATTATCGAAAATGTAAATTTACCGCGGCAGCATGCAGCAGTTTAACAACAATACATCATTAGCTGGCAACTTAAATAATGACTTTGTGCCAAAATCAATTGCCCCAAAAAAGATTGATCCAAATGCCGACATCAAGCAATGGATATGGATATACTTTTTGCTTTGGATATTTGAGGGGGCGCTTCGTAAATGGTTTCTGCCATTTCTTGCCTCGCCTTTATTAATCATTCGCGATCCGGTTGCGTTAATGATTTTATACCTGGCCATAAAACGTAATTTATTTATAAGTAACTCGTACGTGGTGGGTATGGGTATTTTGGGAGTGGTTGGTATTATTACAGCACTTTTATTGGGCCATCATAACCTTGGCGTAGCACTTTTTGGGGCTCGTATTATACTGCTACACTTTCCACTAATATTTGCTATTGGCCGGGTATTTACCTATGAAGATGTGGTAAAAATGGGCCGGATAACCGTGCTGATAGCCATACCTATGGCTGTGCTGGTGGCCATGCAGTTTTACAGCCCGCAATCAGCATGGGTTAACAGGGGTGTGGGAGGCGATACGGCCGGTGCTGGCTTTAGCGGGGCAAATGGATTTTTCAGACCACCGGCAACTTTTTCGTTTATAACAGGTACAGTGGCCTTTTACACGCTTTCGGCTAGTTTTATTATTTTCTTCTGGTTAAAAAAGGGTATCATAAAACCCATCTACCTTTATGCCGCTACTTTCGCCCTCATGGTGGTTATCCCCCTTTCCATTAGCCGAAGTTTGTTTTTTGGTGTATTGCTTGTACTTGTTTTTATGGCCATTGCCATTTCCCGAAAAACGGAATACCTCGGTAAAATGATATTTGGCGGCGCTGTTATCGTTCTGCTGTTTTCAATACTAAGTAAAACAAGTTTTTTTAGCACTGGTACTGATGCCTTTACCAGCCGTTTCGAAAACGCAAATGAGGCCGAAGGCGGTGTACAAGGCGTATTAGTTGATCGTTTTTTGGGTGGAATGTATTCTGCATTAATGGCCTCGGGAAACCAGCCATTTTTTGGTTATGGTATGGGTATGGGCACCAATGCAGGTAGTTTTTTAATGACGGGTAATACAGGCTTTTTAATAGCCGAGGGCGAATGGGGAAGGGTGATTGGTGAAATGGGTGCTGTCATGGGTATTATGCTTATTATGTACAGGGTTAGTTTAAGTGTTTCAATAGCTTTCGCCAGCTTTAAAGGATTAAGCAAAGGCAACCTTTTGCCATGGTTGTTGCTTAGCATTGTACTGGTAAACCTGCCGCAGGGTCAATGGGCACAACCGTCGTCGCTGGGTTTTTGCACACTTGTAACAGGGCTGTGTATTGCTGCATTAAAAGGTCCCACCCCCGTTGCCAAGGCTAAAATTACAAAACTGACCAGTACGGACGAACCCCAAATGGTATAACTCATTTTGCTTTAAAATGGTGGCGCATAAATGATTTTTATTTTTTTGGCCAGCATTTTAATATCTATGTAGCCCCGGTTGGCCGTCCGAAAGGCGCAGCCGGGCGGATGTCAATCCTTTGTGCGGTATCTTTTCAAATCAGCCGTTAAATGTACACTACCGGCTTAGTTACCCGGTACATTAAATTAAAAATTTTTCCGTCTTCCACTTGAACATTGTTATTTTTTCGCATCCCAACTTTTTATTACACCAAAGCATGCCAAGGTTTACCAACCTGCTGTTTAATGGGATGCAACAATTAGGGCATACAGTACAGGTGTGGGCTCCAAGGTCCGTCTTCTCCAAATTGCCTGTGGCTAAATTTAAAAAGTGGTTTGGGTATCTCGATCAGTTTTTAGTTTTTCCAATAAGGGTAAAGCGTTTACTAAAAAGTTGCCCAACTAACACCTTATTTGTGTTTGCCGACCAGGCACTTGGGCCTTGGGTTCGGTTAGTAGCCAACCGGCCGCATGTTATTCATTGTCACGATTTTTTAGCGCAATTTTCGGCCCTTGGCCAGTACCCTCAAAACCCAACCGGGTTTACTGGGCGGCTATACCAGCAATACATACGCAGGGGATATAGCAAGGGGCAAAACTTTATACCGGTAAGCAAAAAAACACAATACGATCTTTTGCAGTTTTTGCAGCACGAGCCTCGCTTGTCAGAAGTAGTGTACAATGGTTTAAACCAACCGTTCAAAGTGTTTAATGTTGATGACGCACGTATAGCGGTTGCGAATAAATTCTCCATTGGTGTTACCAATGGTTTTTTATTACATGTAGGCGGCAACGACTGGTACAAAAACCGCGAGGGCGTAATTGCGTTTTATAATGCCTGGCGACAAAATAGCGAGCAGTATAAGTTACCATTATTGTTGGTGGGGCTTCCGCCTTCGCCGAAGCTACAACAGGCAGCAGCAGCCTCTTCGTTTACCAGTGATATTCATTTTTTAACAGCCGTGGACGGCCAATATTTAAATAAGATTTACGCTGCTGCCACGGCACTGTTGTTCCCTTCGCTGGCCGAAGGTTTTGGTTGGCCTATTGCCGAAGCGATGGCTTCGGGTACGTTGGTGATTACTACCAACATGGCACCCATGACCGAGGTGGGAGGCAGTGCTGCCTATTACATTGATGCCATGCCAACGGAAAAAGCTAAGCAGGCGCAATGGGCAACTGTAGCAGCGCAAACCATTGTAGAAGTTGTAACGTTAACTACGGCCGAACGCGATGCGAGGGTGCAACAATCCATTAAAAACGCACAGCGATTTAATACTGAGAAAGCGATTGCCCATATAGAGGACATTTATAAAAAAGTTTTGCAGGCCGCCGATTAAAACCTGGGCGGCATAGATTGTTACCAATACCAATTTGTTTTGAAGTTATTGCATTTAACTGCCAGCATGGATGCTGCTAAAGGTGGCCTCAGCCAGGCCTTGCGCACAATGATACCTGCCTTAACTACATTAGGTGTCCGCAATACCGTGGTTTGTATGGATGAGCCGCAGGCCACCAAATTAAATACCGATGCGTTTGAAATTATTATGTTGGGATCAAAAGGGCCCTGGGCATATAGCAAAAGCTTATTGCCATGGTTACAAAAAAATGCAGCAGCGTTTGATGTTGTAGTGGTACACGGCTTGTGGCTGTACAATAGTTTTGCAGGCTACAAAGCAACAAAACTGATAAATAGTCGAAGTGGGCACAAGTCAATAAAAATGGTGGTGATGCCCCATGGCATGCTCGACCCGTATTTTCAAAAAGCAAAGGGCCGTAAATTAAAGGCTATCCGTAACTGGTTGTTTTGGAAGTTAGTTGAAGGCCGTGTGGTAAATAATGCCGATGCGTTGTTTTTTACCTGCCAAAAAGAGCTTATGCTGGCTCGTATTCCCTTTACACCTTACCACCCTAAACGGGAGCTAAATGTGGGCCTGGGGGTAGACGAACCGCCAAAATTTGAAGCAGGTATGCAGGAGGCGATTGAAAGTAAATTTCCACAAATAAAAAGCCAGCTATACCTGTTATTTTTAAGCAGGTTGCACCCCAAAAAGGGGCTTCACTTGCTAATTGAGGCTTATATAAATATTGCTTCAAATAAAAACAACCAAACCGTTTTGCCGCTTCTTATGATAGCAGGTCCGGGATTAGAAACCGGGTATGCACAACAACTTCAAAAACGGGTACAGCAAACGCCCGCAGCAAGCGATAAAATAATTTTTACCGGCATGCTAACCGGAGCCACTAAATGGGGTGCTTTTTATGGATGCGAAGCTTTTGTGCTACCCAGCAGCCAGGAAAATTTTGGTATAGCCGTAGTGGAAGCGCTTGCATGTAGCAAACCGGTACTGATAGCCAACCAAATAAATATTTGCGATGAAATTGCGCAAGGCAGTGGTGGAATTGTGATGCCCGATACACAACAGGGTACGCAACAAATGTTGCAGCAATGGATGCATATGGACAACCAGCAAAAGTTGGAAATGGGAACTAATGCACGAATTATTTACCAGCAAAAATTTGAAGCATCGGCCGCTGCCAATAATTTTTACATGGCACTAACTTTGTTAATGTCACGAGCAAATAACCCTTCTACTTATAAATGATGCTTAATACCAACACATATACTGGTCCTTCTTTTTCGTTAAAAAACAGGATAGCCCGGGTTATTTGGGGAGTGGTGCAAGTCACTTTATTTAGACTGTCGCCTAAACCAATGCATAGTTGGCGTTCCTTTTTGCTGCGATTATTTGGGGCCACAATTGGCAAGGGAGTGCATGTATATCCTGGCGTAAAAATATGGGCTCCCTGGAACCTCGATCTGGGAGAGGAATGTGGCATTGCGAACGGAGCAATTCTATATTCGCAGGGTAAAATAACTATTGGCAGTCGTACCGTCATATCGCAGGGAAGCCATTTGTGTGCAGGTACGCACGACTATAACGTTCCAGGCTTTCCACTTATTACAAAACCAATAAACATTGGTAATAATGCGTGGGTAGCTGCCGAAGCTTTTATACATCCGGGTGTATCAATTGCGGATGGCTGTGTAATTGGTGCAAGGTCGGTGGTAGTAAACAATATGCCAGCGTGGACGGTATGTGGCGGACACCCTTGTAAACCAATTAAGGAAAGAACGCTTTCTGGCAACCGGCCTGCCATCGTTTAGTAACATCTAAAAAAATCAATTCATACAATCAATACTTTCAAAGTCGATTAGTTTCATGGATATTCCTCTTAATTTGACCATCGCTATTCCCGTACTGAACGAGGAAAAAAATTTGTCCGGATGCCTGGAGGCGATTGGCAAAAATTTTTGTAGCCAAGTAGTTATTATTGATAGCGGAAGCACTGATGACACCCGGCAAATAGCAGAAAAATATGGCGCCGCTTTCGTTGAATTTAAATGGAACGGACATTTTCCCAAAAAAAGAAACTGGTTTTTACGCAATCATCCACCTGTTACAGAATGGGTATTGTTTTTAGATGCTGATGAATACCTTACCCCCGCCTTTAAAATGGAAATGCAACAGGTTTTGCCCACAACTTTTTTCGAAGGGTTTTGGCTTAACTATTCTATTTATTTTATGGGTAAAAAATTAAAGGGTGGTTATCCTTTACAAAAGTTAGCCCTTTTTAAGGTTGGTGCCGGCGAATATGAAAAAATTGACGAAGACCAATGGAGCAGGTTGGATATGGAGGTACACGAACATCCTGTTTTAAGTGGCCCATTCGGAAAAATAAAAAGCAAAATAGATCACCAGGATTTTAGAGGTGTTTCTCATTATATGGCTAAACACAATGAGTATGCCGCCTGGGAGGCAGCAAGGTTTTTAGCTACTAACCAAATGTCACATCGGTCGCAATGGACATTTAAACAAAAATTGAAATACAAATTAATGACCAGCGTGCTGGTTGGACCGGTTTATTTTTTTGGAAGCTTTTTTTTGTTGGGAGGCTTTAGAGACGGAGCCAGAGGTTTTGCTTTCTCAATTTTAAAGATGTCGTATTTCACCAATATTTATTGTAAAATAAAAGAGACTGGTCAACCTACGCAGGGCTAATGCAATATAGTGTTCCTCTGGTCTTCGTATCTTAAAATCCATCTATTTTTTACACACTTCACTTATTATTTTGAAAGATAGAATACTCCTGATTGGCGGAAATTTTTATCCCGAGTTAACCGGAATTGGTAAATACAATGGAGAAATGATGAAATGGCTGGCCGAAAAGGGCTATGAATATCATGTTATTACCACTTATCCCTATTACCCACAGTGGAAAGTGCAAACAGACTATTGGAAAAAACGAACATGGTATTCAACAGAAAACTTGATTGAAACAAACGGGTCAAAGGTTACCCGTTGTCCGCATTATGTGCCAGGTAAGCCATCGGGCGTAAAGCGGTTAATGTCTGATCTTTCCATATTTTTTTCGACCTCAATGGTATTAATTGGTACACTTTTTAAACCAAGGTATACTTACATTATGGTTGTGTCGCCACCCTTTATGTTGGGGCTTTTAGGATGGGTTTACAAAACCATCAGGCGGGCTAAATTCATATATCATATTCAGGACTTACAAATAGATGCAGCCCGCGACCTTGGCTTGATTAAATCGAAGTTTGTCATAAATACAATGCTTGCTATTGAAAAATTTATACTTAGTAAGGCTGATGTGGTTAGTACAATTTCTGAAAACATGATGGCGAAGGTCAAAGCCAAATGCAATAAAGAAGTAGTATTCTTCCCCAATTGGGTAGATGTAGAAAAGTTTTATCCAATAAGTGACAATCACGTGGTTCGTTTACGTTTTGGTTTTGGTCCGGGTGATTTTATAGTGCTATACAGTGGTGCAATTGGTGAAAAACAAGGTTTGGAGTCTATTATTTCGTGTGCTTTTAACCTAAGTAACCAATTGCCACGGGTAAAATTTATTATTTGTGGATCAGGCCCCTATAAAGACCAATTGGTAGCCCTTGCTAACGAGCGTAACTTAACCAACCTTTCGTTTCTTCCCCTCCAGCCTATGGAAACCTTTAACGAGTTTCTAAACCTGGCAGATGTGCATTTGGTTTTACAAAAATCAAATGCTGGCGATCTTGTACTTCCTTCTAAACTTTCAACCATTTTAGCCGTTGGCGGTATTAGCGTTGTTGCCGCCGTACATGGCACCAGTTTATTCAATATTATCCATTCTTCAGACCTCGGCTTCACTATTGAACCTGAAAACCAGGAAGCCCTTGATAAGGCTATTCAATTCCTCTATCATAACCCAGCTTCCGGCAAGGCTGCTAATGCCCGCCGTTATGCAGAAAGTTATCTGTCAATCAACTCCATTCTTTCAAATTTTTCCTCTTGTGTTTTCAATTTTCTGTCACCAGTTGTAAAACCTTTTAAAGAAGAAGATAGATAAGAGTTAATAACATTTCCGAATTATTACCGGCCATCATTTTAAATTTTATGTAAAAGCACCTTGATTTTATTTAATTTAATTAAGTCGCGATAGTAGAATAGTAACGCTGCCATCACCCTTGTTAATATTTTGTATAAAGGCTGTCTAAAAAGGGCGGCTTTTTTTTATATACCGAACATTTATAATAGTCAATAAGAAGTGTTTTGATTTTAGTAGTTGTTTTACACAGTATGTAAAAGTGTAATGACCACAATGATATCTTCAAAACCTATAATCAATCAAGGCCATATCAATATTAAAATTGATATGGCCTCTTTTTGTTTCTACCCACTAAGCTTCCCACGATAAAAAAATCATATGCTTCATATAGTGAAATATCAATACGTCGCCTTTTGTACCCTTTTTGGGAAGGGGTGAAGTGTAAATGGGGAAAAAGGTAACGAGCATCTTTATTCCATTTTATAGAAACAACATCTTATTGGATTTTTATTCAACAAGTGCCAAAAATAAATAGAAACCACTACACTTTATATAAAAATTGGTTATGAACTGTTTACTAACACATTAGTAAGCACACTTAACCTTCTATCAAATTGATTAATATTATTTTTAACACGCTTTATCTGTAAGCTTATTTTTTCCAAAATATATTTTTTATGACTATAATTCAATACTGGAATAAGTTTCACCAATTCTAAAAAAGAGAAATGTGCTTTAAGTGCTTTGTCCGATACGGGCATTTAAATATTTTAATTAAATAATAATATAGCCTCCTTAGTAGTTTTCTTAGATACCAGATCCGCATGTTTTTAGCCATGCGTTTAAAATCCAGTATCTATGTTCAAAACAAAACTTTTAGCAGGTTTAGTAATTTTATTAAGTTTAATACTACCCTTAATAAGCCACGCACAACCATTATTAAATGGAAAAAAAATAAATTTTCGGTTCAGTTTAAAAAGCGATGCAAAAACCAGTGCAGGTGTTTATTTTAAAGATGGAACTTTAATCAGAACTCTTTGGAGTGGTACAGCATACAATGCGGGGCCCCAAATGGCACAATGGGACGGATTAGATGACGAGGGTAAGGTAGCCCCAGTCGATAGTGCCTATGAAATAAAAGTGTTGAACTCAAATGTTAAATATGAATGGGAAGGTGCCCGTATTGGCAATACTTCAGACGCTTTAACAGGCAGTAGCAAATTGCGTTTTTTTGAGCCAGTGCGTGATATGGTGGTGTTGGGAAATACTATTTATATGGCTGGCGGTTACAACGAAGGGTGGCCGGCGCAGTTTAAAGTTACTGTTGACAACCCTAATGCAAAAAAATGGATAGGTCGCATGAAATCTACCGACCAGGCGAGTGATTATGTTACTACGGATGGAAAAATTGTTTATTGGGGTGGATACGATCCGCTTGAAAAGCCTGCAACTGCTGAAACTTTTGTAATGGCAACCAGTGTAACTAACGATGCATATGTGAGTTTTGCCAAAGGGGTACCTGCATCTATGGAGTGGGGTGGTGTATATGCCAGTGCTATTTCTTACATGCGTGGTCCATCGTCAATGATTAGTGGGTTGGCCGTTCAGCAAAAAGGGAGGTTTTTATTTGTTGCTAGGTCGGCTATGGATGAGCTTTACGTATTAGATAAAACTTCGGGCGATTTAGTAACGAAGCTAAAATTTAATGGCGTTAAAGGTTGTAAAATTGATAGTGAAGACAACCTATGGTTTATTTACAACGGAGGTATCGAAAAATTTATAGTTAATGTAGACGGCACATTGCAATCGTCGGGCCTGGTTATAAAAGTGGCTCATGCTGCAACCATTTCCATTTCTCCTGACAATAACACCTTGCTGGTGGCCGATATGGATACGCAGCAGGTAAGGTCGTTTAATGCTAAAACCGGTGTTACTGGTTGGGTACTTGGTCAACCCGGTGGTTATCTCAAAAATGCTACAGTTACTGACGATAAGTTTTACTGGAAAGATGTTAGGGACGAAAAACTAACTTTTTTAACTTACCTGCCCGATGCTAGCTTTTATGTGGGCGACGTTGGTAATTTGCGGGCGCAGTTATACAGTGCCGGTGGTGTGTTTAAAAGTTCCATCATGTTTCTGCAGAACGTATATAACACAAGTGTTGATAAACAAGACCCTACACGGGTTTTTGCAGACTTTCTTGAATTTAAAGTAGATTATACTATAGCCCTTGGCGCCAGGAACGGCTCCTGGAAGTTGGTTAATAACTGGGGCGGAAATTTTGGAGCAGAATACGACCAGTTCAATAAAATTTTAAACATTACTGCCCTAAAAAATGGCCGTACTTATGGCAAGGTTCGCAGGCAGGATAAATTTTTTGTTGTTGAACTGGTTAAAGGAGGAGTTATAAGAAAAACCAAAATAGAATTTGGCCAGCGCACTTGGATGAATGAAGATGGAACAAAAATTTATAATCCTGGAACAGCCTTTGGGTTTCCCTGTGATTTACTTCAATACGAGCTGCTTGGATTTGATAACGACAACGATCCTATATGGAGTAATTCGTCCAAAATACTTGCCAGAACACCCAATGTTACAGGAACTGATCCTGTACCCTGGGAGGGCTTTAGGGGTGATGTTTTGACAAAATCTGGAAACGTAATATATTTTGATTATACCCGTGCGGACCAGGGCCACAGCTATGGTTACCACCTTGGCGCAGTTAAAAAAGGCACTGATAAATGGTTGTGGCGTACCGCCAAAAGCACCGATATAACCTACAATGGTCCTTTTCCCGAAGATGGATCTTTTGACAACGGAAACGGCGTGGTGGCCCACGGCGCTGGAGGTCCCGCACTTATTTCAGGCGATAATATTTTTTGGGGGTATCATGGTGAGTTTTGGAAGCAAAGCCAAACCAACAAATGGAACCATGTTGATGGGAATACCGGTTTGTTTGTTGATCAGTTTGGGGTATTAACTACTGACCATCCTAATGAAGAGGCATTTGCAGGCGGTGCAGGAAACGTTATGAACGGAACCGTAGTAGAGATTAACGGCATAACTTATTTATACCATAACGACGAAAGTGTGCACAATGCAGTGCATAGGTGGAAAATAACCGGACTTAACACTATAGAAGTTCAGGTGGCTACTATAACCACCGATGAATTGATTGAAGATGGAATAGACTTACTTTCTGGCCTGCCAAGAAGCGGCGATTTACTAAATGAAAATGGATGGAACCCCGGCAACAACACCTACGAGTGGGCCGAAAATATTTGGCATGTCACTACAGGTGCAAAAACATATGATCCCTTTAAATCGCCTGATGTTAATATGGTGTTTTCGCAAAAAACAGGAACCAGAATAGTTTCCAGAGACCTTGGTGATAATACCAATTTATCCTCCTGGTCGTTGATAGGAAAAATGAACTTTGAAAAAAGCGCTCCAACCCAGGCACAATTTAAAGGAGTGGCTTTTGTTGAAGTACTCGATAAAAAAGGATATATCATTTCCAGGTTCGATTTGCGGCAGGATGTAAGCTCAGGACAAAATATTATTGGAAACGACCAAATCCTATTTCATGGTACCGATGTGGAGGTTGATAAATATAAGAATTACTCTCAGCCTATTGAAATAAGTGCCCTGAACGGTGTCCTTACTTTTAAATATGCAACCTTTTCGGCAACAACTACTAACCTCGTGCAGCCCCAGGCCAACTGGAAGGAGCCTAAACAATTACGCTTTTTCTTTGCCACCTATAACCCTGCTGATAATCAATTAAAGTTTTTCAATGTTTCTGAAATGAAGTTTAGAAAAACGATGGTGCAAACAGCCGGCGCAGGTTATTTCCAAAGCCTTGCATCGGGAGATTGGGAAAAAATTTCTTCATGGCAATCATCTGCTGATGGTGTTAACTGGCTCAACGCTACCAAAGTTCCCGACAGTGCTGCCAGTGGCATTATGATACTTGCCAATCACAAAATGATTGTTAACTCCGATATTTTTGTTGACCAGTTAACAGTTTCTAATAATGCAGAACTACAAATAGCATTTAATGGCGCAATTAATGTTACTAATGCCGCCGGCAACGATGTTGTGGTTAATCCGTTGGGCAAATTGATCATTAAATCCAATGAACGTGGTACCGGCCGTATAGGAAAATCAACCGGCAATATTGTAGGTAATGTTACAGTTGAACGATATATTTCGGCAAAAACAGGGTATAGGCTGCTGGCACCTGCAGTTAACACAAAAACAACTATAAATGCAAACTGGCAGGAGGGTGTAAATAATGCCAGCACTTCTCAAAGCATAAACCCCAACCCAGGCTATGGTACCCACATTACCGGTTCGGTAAATGGTAGCAATGGTTTTGATGCTACAGCCACAGGCAATGGTTCGCTGTTTACTCTTAGTAGTGGGTCAATTCCTGCTAGTTGGGTGTTGGGGCAAAATACAAACGAGGATACATTATCTGCCAAAAAAGGGTACCTGTTGTTTTTCCGGGGCAATCGATCGCATGATTTAAACCAAAAAAATATGCCTGCCACCAGTACTATTTTACGTGCAACCGGCACCGTACTAACCGGTAAAGTTGTGTACGATACTTTACAAGGCAATGGCGTAAACAATTTGTTGGCTAATCCATACCCGTCCCCCATAAGTTGGGTAACTATGCATGCAGCCAATAACAATGCTGTCGAAAATTACTTTAGTGTTTGGGATCCTAACATAGGTACCCGCGGCGGCTACGTAACCGTAGATGCTTCGGGAACTAAAAGCGTGTTAGCATCTGCCGTTAATTCTGAAATTCAAAGTGGACAGGCCTTTTCGGTAAAAACAAAAGCCAATACCAACAGGCCTTCCTTTATAATAAATGAAGATGATAAACTGACCACTTTTAACTTAAGCGGATTTAGGACTGGCAACGGCCCCGATGCCAAACTTTATACAAGCTTGTACTTAGGTGCCAATGCCAGTGCCCGAAACCTTGCCGATGGGGTGTTATCCCGCTTTAACAACAATTACCTGTTAGGAGTAGATGGTGATGATGCAGAAGACGTGTCTAATTTTAATGAAAACATCTCGTTACAGCGCAATGGCAGTTTGCTTAGCATAGAAAGCAGGCCGTTAACAACAACAAAAGATACCCTTTTCATTAACATGAGCAATATGCAGCAACTGAAGTATGAGTGGCAATTTGATGCTGCCGATTTTGACTTATCGATGGCTGTTGGTGCTTTTTTAAATGATAGGTACCGCGGTATTGAAGTACCTGTAAATTTAGCTGGTGTAACAGTTGTGCCATTTGAGGTTACCAACGATCCTGCAAGTGCAAGTGCCAATCGCTTTTATATAGTATTTGAGCAACTACGTACGTTACCTGTTACCCTTTTATCGCTTAAAGCAATAAAAAATAATGGGGCAGTTACCGTTGACTGGACCACCGCCGGCGAGGTAAACATTAATCGCTTTGAAGTAGAGCGTTCAACCGATGGCAGCCAGTTTACAAAAATAGGCGAGGTAAAAACCACTGGTTTGGCAGGTACTACCAATGCTTACACTTTTTTAGATCGCCAGCCACTGACCGGGTACAATTACTATAAGTTAAAAATGATAGATGAGGATGGCAGTTTTAAATTTAGCCAGGTGGTTCGGGTTATTTTCGATGAGCGCCAAAAGTCTGCCACAGTTTATCCAAACCCTGTTAAAGGCAATAGCACGTCGGTTAGCATACCAGGCTTATTGGCGGGTAACTACAACATTCAGCTTACTAATATTGCTGGTCAAATAATTCAATCATTAAAAGTTAACCATGTAGGGGGCCTGTTTAATAAAATCATCAGCACTTCAAATTTACCCGCTGGTAAATACCAATTACAAATTATCGGCAACGGTATTCCCATAACAATTCCTGTCATTAGGCTATAACATTTCGCCCTGTTTGCCAGTAAAAGCCACCCTGCATAGGGTGGCTTTTTGGTGTAAGACAATCGTTTGCATTTAATTAAATTTTTTTATGTGTATTATAAAATAGGTTGCATTGACTTTTAGTTTTTTTTATCCACATGTTATTTTTCTAATAACCTGACTTAGCTATAAAATATATATTAATTAAAATTTTATTTGATGAAAAAATTGATTTTTTAGATTTTTACTTTGTGTTTTAATAGTTGCAACACTATTTTCGTCCCCGAAACATAAATCCTCAGTCCATTATCCTCCGAAAAAAAGCTTTTTACACGGGCTTTTAAAAAAACTAATTTATTGCTGCCACACTTTTTTTTGAATTCAAAAGTTCAAAGAGTACCCCTTTATGCCCAAACCTTTAGCCTTCATTTTGCAACTAATGTTGCTATGTTCTTTCTCAATTATGACTTTTAGTCAGTCTGTTGTAAAAAAAACATTTGCCTTTAACCTATCCCAAAGTAGTAGTACCAGCGCGGGTGTATATAAAAAAGATGGAACCCTTGTGCGCACAATTTGGAGTGGCGTTACCTACGCAGCCGGCAGGCAGGTGCAGGAATGGGATGGGTTAGACGATGACGGAAAACCAGTTGCTGATACTGAGGTTCATATCAAAGTTCTTTCAAACAATGTAAAATACGAGTGGGAAGGTGCACAAATTGGCAATACCTCCACTGCCTTTACCGGCGCAACAAAATTGCGCCTTTTTGAACCAGTTAAAGGGGTTGCAATAGCAGGTAATACAGCCTATTTTGCCGGTGGTTATAACGAGGGCTGGCCTGCTCAGTTTAAAGTGAGCCTGTCAAACCCAAATGCTAAAACATGGATAGGGCGTATGAAATCGACCGACCAGGCAAGCGATTATGTTGCTACCGACGGTATTAATGTTTATTGGGGCGGCTACGACCCTTTAGAAAGTAAATCGCAACCCGAAACCTTTGTATTTGCCACGTCGGTAGTAACTGACAGGCAGGTGCCATTTATAAAAGGTGTTCCGGCCCAAATGCTTTGGGGGGGCATATACCCACGCACCATTGCATATCAAAAAGCGTCTAAATCCATTATAAGTGGTATGGCCGTTCAAAAGTCTGGGCTGTTTCTTTTTGTAGCACGATCGGAACAAAACCAACTGCAGGTTTTAAATAAAGTAACTGGCGAAGTAATACAGACACTTAATTTTTCGGATGCAAAAAAATGTATTGTTGACATAAATGATAATTTATGGCTGGTACATTCCAAAAAGGTAGAAAAGTTTAAAGTAAATAGCAATGGTACCCTATCATCGCTAGGTATAAACGTATCGGTGTCCAATGCAGTAGCTCTTGCAGTTTCGCCCGATAATAATGTTCTTTTAGTGTCTGATATGACCAGTCAGCAGGTAAAAGCTTTTAATGCAAATACTGGCGTGGCACTTTGGATAATGGGTGAGCAGGGCGGTTATTTAACTAATGCAGCTGTAAATGATTACAAGTTTTATTGGAAAGACGTAAGAAACGAGGAGATTACATTTCTTACCTACCTATCAGATGGCTCTTTTTATGTTGGTGATGTGGGAAATTTTAGGGTTCAGCACTACAATAAAGACCAAATATTTATGGATCGGGTAATGTTTTTGAAAAATGTGTACAACACCAGCGTCGATAAGAAAAATCCTAAAAGGATATTCTCTGACTTTTTAGAGTTTGAAGTTGATTATAACCAACCGATGGGCGCTAATAATAACTCATGGAAATTGGTAAGAAACTGGGGTGGCAATTTTGGTGGGCAATATGACCAGTTCAACAAGATTTTTAATATAGTCACTTTTTCCAACGGCCGTACGTACGCTTTAAACCGCATAGAGGACAAATATTTCCTGATGGAATTGGCTATTGGTGGCGTTTTAAGGTATACGGGTATAGAATTTCCGCAGCGCACATTAATGGAAGAGGACGGTAGCAAATCATATACACCTGGTACAAGGCTGGGGCATCCATGCTATTTGATGAAATATCCACTATTGGGTTTCGATAAAAAAAATAACCCAATATGGTCTTCAAAAGCTGAAACAATTGCACAAACACCACCAATGACAGCCTACGATCCGGCACCATGGGAGGGATTTCGTGGAGATATAATTACACCCTCGGGTAATGCAATATTTTTTGATTATACCAGGGCCGATAATGGCCATAGCCTAGGTTTTCACCTCGGTGCAATAAAAAAGGGTTCCGACAAATGGCTTTGGAAAGCAGCCCCCAGTACGTCGCTTAGCTATTTGGGGCCCTTTCCGCCCGATGGTGCCTTTGATAACGGAAATGGAGTTGTAGCCCATGGTGCAGGAGGCCCGCTGTTAATAAAAGATAATAACCTTTTCTGGGGTTATCATGGTGAGTTTTGGAAGCAAAGTCAAACCAATATGTGGAACCATGTAGATGCAAACACTGGCTTGTTTGTAGGCCAGTTTGGAGCCCTCACCACAGACTATCCAGATATAGAAGCTTTTCCGGGGGGAGCGGGCAATGTACTATCGGGTACTGTAGTAGAGGTGAACGGTATAATGTATTTGTATCATAACGACGAAAGTGTACACGCTGGTGTGCATCGTTGGAAAATAACAGGTTTAAACACTATTGACATTAGGACTGCCGCATTTACCAATGATGCTGTCATAACTGAAGGGATCGATCTTTTAGAAGGACTTCAAAGAGGGATTGTTTTGGGTAATCAAAATGGATGGTACCGCGGTACAGAGCCCAATGAAAATGCGGTCAATAAGTGGAACATCCAAACCGGGGTTAAAACATATAATCCCTTTAAATCCCCCGACGTAAATATTGAAGTTTCCTTAAAAGCTGATCAGCGAATATTAAAAAGGGACTTGGGTAATAATATAGGGTTAACCAGTTGGAAACTAATAGGAAAAATGAATTTTGAGAGGAGTGCACCAACTGAGGCAAGGTTTAACAGAACCGGCTTTATAGAAGTTTTAGATAAAAATGACCGGATCATCTCAAGATTTGATTTTCGCCAGGATTTTGTATCGGGACAAAATGTTATATTCAACGATAAAATAATATTTAAAGGTGGCGATATTGAATTAGATAAAATAAAAAGTCGTAACCAGCCTTTGGAAATATCAGCCATAAATGGTATTGTCAGTTGTAGCTATGCCGGCATGAACGCTGTTGCCACAGATAGGTTAATTGATCCAAATTCAAATTGGCAGGATCCTAAATGGCTGCGCTTTTACTTTAATAACAAACCAGGATCCGACGATTATATCCGCTACTTTAATGTTTCGGAAATGAGGTTTGTTGCTAAACGTAACGACACCCCAACCCCGGCACCCGTGCCTGTTGCGCCAGTTACCCAATGTTCCGGCACGGGCCTCATTACGTGGGAGTATTGGAAGAATGTGCCATTTAGGTCCATTTCCAATATACCATTAACAATACCTGCTGCCGAAAAGAGGTTACAGCAAAGTTTCAGTGCTCCGCAAAATATAGGCGATTATTTTGGTGCCCGAATGAGGGGATATATTTGTGCGCCGGCTTCGGGAAACTATATTTTTTATATTTCGGGCGACGATAAAGGAGAGTTATGGCTTAGCAACGGAAGCGACCCCAACGCTAAAAAGAAGATTGCTTTTTTTGATGAATGGACTGGTTACCTCCAAAATGGAAAATATCCCTCACAAAAATCACAACCCATTTACCTGCAGGTGGGCCAAAAATATTATGTTGAGGCATTGTACCTTGAGTCTCATAGTGGTGATCATTGCAACGTATCGTGGGTTTTGCCAGATGGTAAAAGCGAGGCACCTATTGCGGGCAAATGGCTGATGCCATTTGATAATAATCAAGTTAACCCACCAACTCCGCCAGTTGTAACACCACCTAATGCGCCAGTTAAAGTGCCAAATGCACTACCTGTTGTTTCAATTACCTCGCCGGTTACCAACGCCGGTTTTGTTATTCCTAATTCAATTATCATTGCTGCCAATGCCTCAGATGCTGATGGAACTATTACCAAAGTTGAATTTTATGCAGGGTCGGATAAAATAGGTGAAGATAATACCGTGCCATATACTATTGAATGGACACCAGCGCTGCCAGGTAATTACAATCTTACATTAAAAGCTACAGATAACGAGGGTGCAACTCAAATCTCGCAGGGGGTTAACATAGTGATATCTCCGAAACCCGTTGGCGCTGCTCCTTCCTGTTCATCAGCCGGAAGTATAATATGGGAATATTGGAGTAAAGTTCCTTTTGGAAACATTAAAAATATACCAGTTGCTCAACCTCCAACGCTCACCAGATCTCTAACATCGTTTAGCACACCTGTTGACTTTGCCGATTATTTTGGGGCAAGAGTGAGAGGCTTTATCTGTCCTCCTCAAACCGGGTATTATACGTTTTATGTTTCAGGCGATGATATGGGTGAGTTATGGTTAAGTGAAAATGACGATCCTACAAAAAAAGTTCGCATTGCCAATTTTAACGATTGGACAGGACTGCGGGAAAATAATAAATATTCATCTCAAAAATCTAAATCAATCTACCTTAAAGAGGGGCAAAAATATTATGTTGAAGCTTTGCACCTGGAGGCCCATAGTGGAGATAATATTTCGGTAAGCTGGTTGTTACCAAATGGAATAGTGCAGGCGCCCATTCCGGGAAACAGGTTGGTGCCGTTTATAGTGTCAGAAAGCGTACAAGTTCAGCTTCCAGCTTTAAACATAGCCCCTAATGTTAGTATTTCAGATCCTACCGCTAACACAAGTATAATAGTAAATGTTCCGTTAACAATTACAGCAAATGCAACGGATGTAGACGGGAGTATTGCAAAAGTTGAATTTTATGTTGGCGGAGCAAAAATTGGTGAAAACCAGGCAAGCCCCTATTCTTTTGTATGGTTGCCTACACAAGCTGGAAACTATTCAATTTCTGTAAAGGCAACCGATAACCAGGGAGCCCAAAAAACCTCCGAAAAGGTAAATATTGAGATAACAGAACCTGTTACGCAAACCTGCACGGGCAAAGGAAATTTGACATGGGAATATTGGGCCAAAATAAAAGGTTGGTCAATTTCAGCAATACCTACAAATAAAACTCCGGACGAAGTAAGAAATATTGACAAATTTGACACTCCAATTGACGTTAAAGACTTTTATGGAGCACGGGTAAGGGGCTATTTCTGTCCGCCAATAACAGGTAATTATACTTTTTATTTAGCTGGCGATGACATGGGTGAATTGTGGCTAAGTAACTCTGAAAATCCGTCTGCAAAAAAAAGAATAGCATTTTTTAACAGTTGGACGAGTTATAAGGAATTCAATAAATTTTCCACCCAAAAAACCACACCGGTTTTCTTAAACGCTGGTCAAAAATATTATATAGAGGCCTTACATCTTGAAACGCACGGTTCGGATCATTTAACCGTTGCTATGCTGCTTCCTAACAACACCTTTCAAAATCCAATACAGGGATCCAATTTAATACCTTTCGAACAAATTCAATTCAAAACAGCTGGAAGGCCGGTAAATAAGCAGGAAGAAAAAAACTCAGAAAAGCCAGATCCTTTAAGTGTTGTGGAATTGGTTTTAAAAACCTATCCAAATCCATTTAGCACAGCGCTTAATATTGAATGCAATATGCCGCAAGCGGCCACTGGCAAATTGCAGCTATATAACATTCAGGGTGTGTTATTAAAAACATTGGTAAATGGACACATTCCGGCAGGAAGGTCTAAGTACCTGTTAAGTGCCGCCGGTTTACCTAACGGACAATATATATTAAAGCTAATTACGGGAAAGCAGATTGTAAACAAACAATTGATCCTGATAAAATAATATAAGCTTCAACCAACCGTTTAGCAAAGTATTAACACCAAAGCAGATATCCGTATCTCCTTTGGTGTTTTTTTTTGGGAGAAAGTCACTCTTCTAACTATTTTAGGAGCAAAACTCAACTAATGATAAGTGTTTTTTATTCTAACGTTGCACAAAAGTTACCGGTGCCGGTTTATAATTACTGGTTTGCTCAACTTACTCCTGCAATGCAGCAAACCATTGGTAGCTTCAGGTTTTGGCAAGATGCACAACGAGCGCTCATTGGTAAGGCCCTGTTAGTCCAGGGATTTGAGCAATTAGCAATTTCCTCATTCCATCTAAGCCAATTGCAATACACAGCTTTTAATAAACCTTTTGTGCCAGGAAGCCCGTGGCAGTTTAATATTTCTCATTCAGGAAATATTGTTGTTTGTGTGTTTGTTAATGATCTTGAAATTGGTATTGATGTAGAAGAGATAAAACCCATTCCGCTCCTTGACTTTTCAGGGCTTTTTTCGGCCATGGAACTAACGCTCATTTTTGCAAAACCGGACGATTTTAAACCTTTTTATACCTTATGGACACAAAAGGAGGCATTTGTTAAAGCTGTCGGCCACGGCTTAAGCATACCTTTAAATGAGGTCATCATAAGTGAAAACAAGGTTTTACATAATAATGAAACATGGTACTTACATCTGCTGCCTTTAAATGGCCAGTATATTTGCCATATAGCTTGTAACAAACCAAATCAACAAACATGTGTTGATAAAATTAAATTTGTTTAAACACTAACGGCCAAAAGTATTACTCGGTAATTTTTAAATGTACTTTATCAAATTCCTACAGTTGTTCAACCAATTGCTCAATTTTTTCGTCTTGTTGGTTGAAAGTTTATTGTGTGGAAAATATAATAGTAAAAAGTTTGATGGGTTTAATTTTAAACATGTATAGGTTGCCGCAAACCGATTGCCTGAAATGGCAGTTAGTATTATATTTTAAATGGTAATCTATAACAAGTTTAATTACCTCTAAACCAGTTTAATACAATAAGAAATAGAAGGATTACAGGGAGTTTATGAAACAAAAAATAACACTTTTTTGCCTGCATTTTGCAGGTGGTAATAAATACTCATATAGGGCATTATTTCAAAACCTGCCATCGTTTATAACGCAGGTACCCATTGAGGCGCCGGGTAGAGGCAGCAGGTTACGGGAAGATTTAATAGACGATATTGAAAAAATGACCGAGGATTTTTATCAACAAATAAAATTGCGGTTGGGTATTACGCCATACGCCATTTACGGTCATAGCATGGGTGCATTGTTAGCTTATTTGCTAACGCATAAAATAAAGAACAATAATCACAGCTTACCCGTTCAATTGTTTTTATCAGGTACACCTGGTCCATCATCAGCAAAACGACAAGAAAAGATGCGCCATTTAATGGATAAGGAAGGCTTTTTAAACGAAATAAGGGCGTTGGGCGGAATGCCGATGGAAATACTGGATGACAAGGAAATGCTGGAATATTTTGAGCCTATATTAAGAAAAGATTTTAAGGTGAGTGAAAACTACACACATGTTGAAAATGCACCTTTGCCAATTCCTTTTACCGTATTAACAGGCACTAACGAAGATATGGAGGAAGATGATATTTCATTGTGGCAAAAGGAAAGCGGGGAACCGGTGGACTTTATTAAGTTTGAAGGCGACCATTTTTTTATATACAACCATACTAACGAAATTGTAAAGATCATATCAAATAAATTAAATTTTTACGCTAAAGCATTGAATTATGAATAATAAGCAAGTATACCTAAAACCGAATGTGGTATTGGAGCCGTTGGTTGATAAATGGTACGCATGGAGCCACCTTATTTCGCCGGCTACGGCAGCAATGAATATTGTAAACCGGCACCTTACTATAATGGAGTCTTACCTGGCGGCGCCACAAATACACGCCGAGGCAGTGTTAAACCCAAAAATGAGGGGCGGTCCTTTTATGGACTTTGGTGGTAAGCGTGTGGACGAAATTGAGGCTATCCAAAAAGAAACATTAGAAGAAAACGATATCGTGGTACAATTTGCCAGGGCTATTAAGGAACTTGACAAAATGCTGGCTGCCGAGGCTAAAGGTTTTGGCCTTGAAACGTTATACGAAAAAGTGCCGGAAATTTTAAAAGGATATGTAGAGTTGTTTTATGATAGGGCCAATGTGCCTAATTTCAGGTTTTTTGAGTCGTTGTTGTACAACAGCCCTTTGTATAAAAAAGATATGCAAAGTATTTCTATGTGGCTGACCAATAACGATGAGCGTCCTTTTTGCCTAAGCACACCCCGTTTGGAGGAGGAGGAAGTAATAAACCTTCCACTAACCTTTGATAATCCTATTATTGACGAGCTGTCTAAAATGAAAAGAAAACCGCAGTCGTTGGGTTACATTAAAGCTATGTTGGGCATTCCATCGTCAAAAGAGGCTTTGTTTGACTCGTTTTTTACCGAAACACCGCCGCCGCCTTATAAAAAATATACCGGCGATAAAATCAGGATGCGTTATTTTGGCCACGCCTGCATATTGGTTGAAACCAAAGAGCTCAGCATTTTGGTTGATCCCCTGATAAGCTACTATGGTTATCATAGCGATGTGCAGCATTTTAGCGACAGCGACCTGCCCGACGAAATAGATTATGTGTTAATTACGCACAATCACCAGGACCATATTTTGTTTGAAACCCTGTTACCCTTGAGGCATAAAATCAAAAACCTGATAGTGCCCCGCACCAATAGCGGCAACCTTGAAGATCCTGACCTAAAACTCATGTTTACAAACATTGGCTTCAATAACGTGTTTGCTATGGACGAAATGGAGACAATTACCTTTAGCGACGCCATCATAACCGGGCTTCCTTTTATTGGCGAACATAGCGATTTGAACATTTTGACAAAGTCGTGCTACCTGGTTAAGATTGGCGATTTTAAACTACTATTCCTGGCCGATAGCCGAATTGTTGAGTCAAAACTTTACGATCACATTCGTAAACAAATTGGCGATGTGGACGTGATGTTTATTGGAATGGAATGCGATGGTGCGCCACTAACATGGCTGTACGGTCCGCTGCTTACCAAAAAACTGGCCCGCGATATGGACGGAAGCCGCCGCCTTGCCGGCAGCGATTGCGATAAAGGGTTGTCGTTGGTTAACATATTTAATCCTAAGGAATTGTATGTATATGCAATGGGACAGGAACCCTGGGTGGAATTTATCAGCAGTATAAAATACACCGACGAATCAAACCCAATAGTACAATCGGATAGGTTGGTAAAAATTTGTCGCAACCGTGGAATGATAGCCGAGCGTTTATTTGGTGAAAAGGAACTGTTGTATGATAAGCAGGCGGGAGCCATGGAAACCATTACTATATAAACCTGGAAGCTGATTTCCGGTGCCTGGTACCGCAGATTAGCGTAGAGGTTGTTAGTAAAATAAGCCTAAAGATAATTGCCTGATTTACGGTAGCTAAAGCCCTAAAATGTGAGAGAGATACATGGAAATGAAACCTATTCCACTGCATCCTGCGCAGCACGATGTATATACCGAACAGCTAATACATGCCACCAGCCCACTATATAACATAGGGGGCTTTATACGTTTAACGGGTTCGCTTAATACAATTTTTTTTGATAAGGCTGTGCAGCAGGCCTCCGGGTATTTTGATAGTTTTAGCCTTCGCTACCAACTAAATGCCGATCAGTTTAATGGGTATATCGCCCAACCGGTTCCCACCGCTAATCTGCTACATCAACTGGATTTTAGCAACCACGCTTTGCCAGAAGAAGCAGCTACCAGGTGGATGCAAAATGATTTCAACCAGGCATTTGCAATTAATACCTCTACGCCACTTTTTTGCTATGCACTTTTAAAAATATCAGGCAACGAATATTGGTTTTATGGAAAATATCACCACCTGGTTACCGATGGGTATGGCTTTATTGTTTGGTTGCGGTACCTGGCCGATTGCTATCGCCACCACCTAAATGGTGATGTTTTGATTGCCACCGTTGGCAGCTATACCGAGCAGGTACAAAAAGCAAACTTATTATATCAGGATCAACATTTTAAAAGCGATACCAACTATTGGCTACAAAAATTTCCCTCATTTCCCGAAGCCCTTTTTCATAAAAAAGTACAAACCAATCATATTTACCCATATGTAAGCGAAATGCTGCAAGTAGAAGTCTCGGCACGCCAGCAACAAATACTGCAACAGGCTGGGTTGGCTACAAAGGCCGGTATGCTGGAGTTAACCATTGCTGCAGTACTTATTTACGTCGGCAATAGTCTTGACCGAACCGGGGTGGCAATTGGCATACCCATACATAAAAGATCGGGCAGGGTACTGAAAAATATTGTAGGTATGTTTAGCGGTATTCTTCCTTTTACCGCCGCATACAATCGCACTCAAACGGTGGCTCAGCTATTGGCTTATTTACGGGCAACACTTAAAGAAGACTTTAAACATCAGCAATTTATATTGGGCGATGTTGTAAGGTCGTTGCATGCACAGGAAGCCGCCGACAGGTTGTTTGATGTAATAGTTAATTACGAGCCTTTTCATTTCGATCTTCAGTTTGGACCAGGTGTACAAACAGCCGTTTACCAATTGTCGCCCAATGTGTCGCGCAGTGTATTGCAAATAACCTGGCAAGAACACGGCGAAAAGCAACCAATGCTATTGCAGCTTGATTATGCTACCAATTATTTAAACCGGCAGGAAGCTGGTTATATAGCTGATAGTTTGTTTTACATTTTTGAGCAATTAACCAATGTTGACCGGCTTGTTGGAGAGGTGTCAGTTATTGCTGCTAAAGAACAATCTTTATTAGACAGCTTTAACCCGCCGGCAGTCCCAAATACTTTTCAAAATATTGTGCAGCAATTTCAGCAACAGGCTGCGGCTACACCCGCCAGTACTTCCCTGTTGGTTAATAACCAAGTATTTACTTTTCAACAGCTCAACCTGCGTAGCAATCAAATAGCGCATCTACTATTGGCGCAGGGCGTAATTACCGAAACGTTGGTGCCCGTTTGTATTGAAAGGGGGATGGAAATGGTGGCAGCAATATTGGCGATATTGAAAACAGGTGCGGCTTATGTACCTATGGACCCATCATATCCGCCCCAGCGTATTGCCTATATGCTTAACGATACAAAGGCACGGTTGGTGGTAAGTAGTACAAGTGCAAAAAAGTGCCTGCCGCCCCACGCCAAACTGCAAATTATCGAAGTTGATCTACTGCCACCTAGTGATGTTTTTACCGATATCACCGTATCCATTCGGCCAAATCAGTTGGCTTACATTATTTATACCAGCGGTTCTACCGGCCAACCTAAAGGGGTTATGATAGAACATCATAATGTATCGGCCTTTATTGATTGGTGCAGGCAGGAGTTTGATAAAAGTAAATTCGATGTTGCATATGCCTCTACCTCCATTTGTTTTGACCTTTCAGTGTTCGAGCTGTTTTACCCGCTTGGTATTGGTAAATGTATCAGGATAGTGGAAAATGGGATACTTGCCCGTCAATTTCTCGGGGTTGATAAAAATGTGCTACTGAATACAGTGCCCGTTGTAGTAGATAGCCTTTTAAAAGAAAATGTTGATTTAAAAAATATTTCGGTTTTAAATATGGCCGGCGAGCCGGTGCCCACCCATGTATTGCAACAGTTAGATACCGATAGGATAGAAGTGAGAAACCTATATGGCCCGTCGGAAGATACAACGTATAGTTCGGTGTATAGAATGTACCGCGATAAGCCAATATTAATTGGAAAGCCTTTGCCCGGTACTGGCCTTCATGTATTAAACGATCAGCATCGCCAAATACCATTGTGTTTTCCCGGAAAAATTAGCCTCGATGGGGCTGGTTTGGCAAGGGGGTATTTAAACAAACCCGAGCTTACTGCCCAAAAGTTTATCCGGCATCCGTTTGCCAATCACCTGTCACACAGGTTATACCTTACCGGCGATCTTGGCAGGTGGCAAACCGACGGAAATATGGAATACCTGGGTCGAAGGGATAACCAGGTAAAAATAAGAGGACACCGTATTGAGCTGGATGAAATTGAGCACACTTTGTTACAAAGCGGCATGGTACAGAGGGTAGTGGTAATGGTTCATGCCAGCGAAACCGGCCAAAAGTTTTTAGCAGGTTATTTTATTGCAAAAGACGAGGTAGTTGTCAATGAGCTTAATAATGTGCTTCGGTTAACATTGCCCTCGTATATGTTGCCATCTGCATGGTTGCAATTAACCGCGCTGCCGCTTACACCCAATGGTAAAATTGATCGTAAGGCATTGCCTGTTCCACGTTTTACCACAAATGGTACTAAAGAAGTTAAACCCGCAGCCAATGAGATGGAGGCCGGTCTGGTAAACATTTGGAAGGAGGTATTGCAGCTAAACAACATTGGTGTTGACGATCATTTTTTTGAAATGGGTGGTCACAGTATTGCAGCCTTGCAGGTTGCCCTAAGGGTTCAGCGCACCTTTCACCTAAAGGCCGACTTTGGCCTGTTGGTCAGTCATCCTACCATTAAAACATTTGCCCGGGCGCTGCAAAACCTACAGTCTACAAGGCACATTCCGCTTCAACCTGTAGCGCTACAGCCTTATTACGAATTATCGCATGCGCAACTGCGTACCTGGGTGTTGTGCAAGTTGCCCGGTGGCTCGCTTAGCTTTAACAGCCCCGCTGCTTTTAGCATAAAGGGAAAAGTAAGTGCAAGCTTATTACAAACAGCCTTAACCACCCTGGTAAAACGCCATGAAAGTTTGCGTACCTCATTTGTAGAAATAGAAGGCAAACCTTACCAGGTAATTGTGCCAGCCAACGACTGCCATGTTATTATTGCAATCGAAGATATTTTGCTGGCTACCGATGCCGGCGAACGGATAAAGGCGCTGACAGACAAAGAAACCACCGCACCATTCAACCTTGAAAAGGCGCCTTTATTAAGGGCAACATTAATAAAAAAAGATAAGGGCGACTTTCTATTGCTGTTCAACATTCACCACATTGTTGGCGATGGATGGAGCAAGGGCATACTGGTAAACGAATTTGTAGCCATACTGGAAGCCTTGATGAAAAGTGACAAAGTGCAGAAAGAAGGACCTCTACTGCAGTACAAAGATTATGCAGGCTGGCAGCAACAAGTGATCAATTTGCAACAGCCCTATTGGCAAAAAATGCTTTCGGGTCCATTGCCGGTTGCGTCATTTCCGTTGGATGCACCGAGGCCGCGGGTAACCGGCTTTTCGGGCTATACGCTACAGGCTACCATTTCTTCCACAACTACCGGGTTATTGTCAACATTGGCTACTGAAAATAATTTGACCGTTAACCACCTGTTGTTTTCGTTGTATGGCTTGCTGGTAGCACATTACAGTAATCAATCAAAAGTGGTCATCGGTTCGCTGGCCTCTGGTCGCAGCCACATCGACCTCGAAAATATGGTTGGGCTGTTCATTAATTTTCTCCCGGTTTGTCTCGAAATAAAAAAAGAAGCGCCTTTGACTAACTGGCTAAAAAACATGAGCGGGGTACTAATCGGAGCTTACGATAACCAGGATTACCCGTTTAACCTGATGGTAGAAAAATATTTGACAGAAAGGGATTTTTCGCGAAATCCATTTTTCGATACCATGCTAAACTTTCATTCGGAAGACCGGTTACAAAACACCTATCATGTTGAAGGTTTAGATGGAAAGGTAGAAATAGCGCCGCTTCCTCTTTTCAAGGGAAATAATTTTCAATCGAACCTGGATTTTAAATTGGATGTAGAAAAGGTTGAAGATGAATGGCTGTTGAACCTTACGTATAACGACCAACTTTTTACCCGGGAAAAGATGGAGCTTTTTTTAAACAGGTATACAGAAATGCTACAGCAGGTTGCCGCCGATGCCAGTTTATTGGTAAGTTCCTATACTCCATGGCAGGCAACGGCGGGTGATGTAGACCACGTTGCAATTTCTGCTACAGTCAACAAAGAAAAAAATTTTCCGGTACTGATTTGTGCCTCATTTGTAGCCGAACCTTTAAAAGAATATCTTGAATACTGGAGCGAAGAATATGGTTTAGACCTAGCTGTAAATTTTGCGCCTTACAACCAGGTATTTCAGCAGTTGCTCAATCCCACAAGCGAATTCAATTTAAATGAAGGGATAAACATCTTATTGATCAATATTGCAGACTGGCTTCGCGATAAACAGCACCTTGCAGATTCTGAAGCCATATTTTTTCTGAACGAAACATTTGAGCAGTTGCTACAGGCACTGTCATTTTCCGGCTCGGTACAGCACGTGCCCGTTTTGGCGGCAGTTGTTTTAAACGGTAATGGACAAATCAACGATGCAGTTAATAGTCACATTAACCACCTATCGGGTCAGTTAACTGATAATTTGGCAAAGCAACCTCAGTTTAATATTATTAATCTTGCTAATGTAGCAGAGTTATACCCGGTAGAAGCTGTTTTTGATGTCGCAAGTGATCAAATGGGTCATATTCCCTTTACACAGGAGTTTTTTGCGGGCCTTGGAACATATTTGGCCAGGAAAATTCGTTCGTATAAAGGAAAGATTTTTAAAGTGTTAGCCTTAGACTGCGATAACACGCTTTGGAAAGGCATTTGTGGAGAGGCGGGCAGGGAAGGAGTGGTTATTAATGAACATTTTAAAACCTGGCAACAGTTTTTGCTAAAAAAGTATAATGAAGGTTTTTTATTAGTGCTTTGTAGTAAAAACAACGAAGCCGACGTTTGGGAGGTTTTTGATAAACATCCTGAAATGGTGCTTGCAAAGGAGCACGTTGCAGCACATAGGATAAATTGGAATAATAAGCCTGACAATGTACAGGCGCTGGCCCACGAACTGAATGTTGGCGTGGACAGTTTTATTTTTATTGACGACAGTGCGTTTGAAATAGAACAAATGCAAGGCGCACAACCCGGTGTTTGTTGTTTGCAACTGCCCACCGATGATAATGATCTGAACGATTTTGCCAAACATACCTGGGAGTTTGACGTGTATAAAACTACCGGCGAAGATGCATTGCGAAACAGCTTGTACCGAACCGAAAAGGCAAGGAAGACAGAGGAAGAGAAGCATACTTCGTACAACGAATTTTTGCAGTCGTTACAAATAAAAGTAACCTGCCGAAACCTTCAGGAAAGCGATATTGACAGGGCGTTGCAACTAAGTATTCGTACCAACCAGTTTAATATG
>Ga0105047_10001100_pt1 | contig 47701 bp, 34 predicted proteins | sample MAT04_FD_78384 | JGI IMG/M metagenome (GOLD analysis project Ga0105047, IMG submission 78384) | Freshwater microbial communities from Lake Fryxell liftoff mats and glacier meltwater in Antarctica - MAT-04 (megahit assembly) | ecosystem: Environmental > Aquatic > Freshwater > Ice > Liftoff...
GCCAACGAATCGCGGCCGTCCGCCTCCGCCGGCACGTCGGCACGTCGGCAACTTCGAATTCATTTATGGTCATCACCTTTAAAAGAATCGTCGTGATCGTACATCCGACTCACCCGAACACGTCGCCGACGGCGATCTCGCAGCCCACGGCGCACATCGGGCGAATTCGTTCGCTGCCGGAATAGGTTTGCTGGTCTCGGTAGTGATGCCCGCCTGCGGCGAGGGCGATCGGCTCACGGAGGACTTGAATCGTACGGGCGACGACATCGACGATCCAGTATTCGGGAATGCCGGCTTCGGCGTAGAGTTCGGCTTTGACGGTTTGGTCGAGATCGAGCGACGTGTCCGACACTTCGATCACCCAATCGGCCCGACTCGGATGAGTGCCGGGAGCAGTAACAGCGGGAAGAATTACGGCGACGTCCGGCATCGGATCGGTGTCGAGATTCAAGACCATCGGCAACTGAATCCGAATCCTCACGTCGCTCGGCAGAAGTCTGTAAAGAACGCGACAGAGTTTCTCGACGCAGTCGGCATGAGGCGGATTCATGGAGCCTTGCTCCAGGATGTGACCGCGAATCAGAATCGGCCGGCGACCGTTCCAAATGCCGGTGTCGGCGACGCGATGGAACTGCGCCGTGGTCCAGGTCAATGGACGGACGGCGGGTGTCGAAGGCATTGCGGGCAACACGGCAATCATGGCTTAGGCTCCGGTTTGGATCGTTACACCTCGAACAACATGCGCTCGGGGTTCTCCAGGCATTCCTTGACGCGGACGAGGAACTGTACGGCTTCGCGGCCGTCGATCAGGCGGTGGTCGTAGCTCAGGGCCAGGTACATCATCGGCCGGATGACGATCTCGTCGTTGACGACGACGGCGCGTTTCTGGATCGTGTGCATTCCGAGGATCGCGGTCTGTGGCGGGTTGAGGATCGGGGTCGACATCATCGAGCCGAAAATGCCGCCGTTGGTGATGGTGAAGGTGCCGCCGGACATGTCCGCGGGGGTCAGCTTGCCGTCCTTGGCCTTCTTGGCCAAAACGCCGATCTCTTTCTCGATCTCGGCGAAACCGAGTTCGTCCGCATGGCGGATGACCGGAACGGTGAGGCCCTTCTCGGTGCTGACCGCGACCGAGATGTCGTAGAAGTTCTGATAGACGATATCGCCGCCGTCGATGCGGGCGTTGGCGACCGGGAAGGCCTTCAACGCCTCGATGGACGCCTTGACGAAGACGGACATGAAGCCCAGTTTGACGCCGTGCTTCTTCTCGAAGCGTTCGTTGTACTTGGCCCGCAACTCCTGAATCGCGGTCATGTCCGCTTCGTTGAAGGTCGTCAGCGTCGCGGTCGTGTTCTGACTTTCCAGCAGCCGCTCGGCGATGCGGCGACGGATCATCGACATGGACTGTCGAGTCTCGCGGGCGGCCGGGTTGGCAACGGCGGTGACGACGGTCGGTGTCGGCTTGGCGATCTCCGCCGACTTGGCCGGGGGCTGGGCAACGGGCTTCGGAATCATCGCGACTGCCTTGGCCGCCGCGGCGTCATCTTTGGTGACGACGCCCTTGGGACCGGTCGCCGGCACGGTCGCGGGGTCAATCCCCTTCTCCGCAAGAATGCGGCCCGCAGCCGGGGCAACCTTATGCGAAGCCGAGGTCGTCGGTGCGGCCGGATCCTTGGTCCCTTCATCCGCGCCGGCGATGACCTTGGGCGGATTGCTCGAGGATGCGGGACTTGGCGAACCGGCCGCGTCGATCTCGGCGACCGTGGCACCGATGGCGACAATTTCGCCCTCAGCCACGAGAATCTTCAGGATGCCGGCAACCGGTGCCGCCACAGTCTGCTGGGCCTTGTCGGATTCGAGATCAAAGAGCGGATCATCGACCTGGACCGCAGCGCCGTTCGCCTTGAGCCACTTCGAGATCTTCCCCTCCGAGACACTCTCCCCCGGAGACGGAACCTTCACCAATTCCACGGCCATTATGCACACCCCAGGACGACGACAGCAATGTAGTCATTCTAGGAACCGCCGCGCAGAAGCGGGCGCGGGGGCTAAGCGGAAGCGACGAGTCACGCCGGCAGACACCGCCGCAGGGCGGCGAGGATGTCAGGCAGGTCGTCGATGAACAGACGGCGATTATTGAGGATGACGTCGGTTCCGCTGAGGCGCAGGAATTGCCATGCTTCCCCAGTGGTGACGGCGCCATGGATCACGTCGATCGGTTTTCCTGCAATTTCATTGAAACGCTGGGCCGCCAGCATCTGGGCCACGCATTGCCCCAATCCGGCTTCGAGGTCGCCGCGCTTCGCTTGCAGGATCACGGCCAATGGCGCGAGGAGTCGTGGGACGGGATTCGTCAGGGCCATAATGTAGTCGCACTCGCCGCTCAGTCCGCGCTCGGCATCCACGTCCAACCGCTGGCCGGAGTAGATCGCAAGCTCTCCAGACACCAGTTCCCGGCAGGCCAGTAGGATTGGCGACACGAGGAACTCGGACCGCGCTTTTTCGCTCACCAGAGCGGCGACGGAACGACCGCGGGCGATGAAATCGTCCAACCACGGCGGCACCGGTACCGGCGCAAGATCGGGAAACATATTCCCGAGTCGCGTGTTCAAACCGAACGCGATCTCGACCGAGGCCAGGGTAAAATCGCTGAAGGTCATCGTCCTCACTCCGCGAAGGCGTTGGCCAATCGAAGGTGCTCCTCGATGCTGAGGGCCTCCGAGCGTTGGGTGCCGTCGAAGCCGAGGGCAGCCAGCTTGGCGTCGACTTCGACCTTGTCCTTCGCGCCGCTCGGCCAGCCGGACAGGGCCGCGCGGAGGTTCTTGCGGCGATGCACGTAGAGGTCGCGAAGGAAGGCGCGGAAACGCGGCACGTCGCCGATCTTGGCGCGCTTGACGGCGTTGGGCCGGATCATCACGATCGCGCTGTCGACCTTCGGCTTCGGGAAAAAATTGGTGGGGGCGACCTTGCGGACGACCGTGATGTCCGCCAGCGACTGCACGAGCACACTGAGGGCGTTGAAGTCCTTGGTGCCGGGCACGGCCTGCATCCGCTCGGCGATTTCCCACTGCACCATGACGACCATGCGTTCGACGACCGGTCCGTAAATCAGCAGGTTGCTGATGAGCGGCGTGGCGATCACATAGGGCAGATTCGCGACGAGCTTCAGTACGGTGCAGTGGTGCTTCTTCGCGTGCTCGTCGTAGGCGGCGAGCATGTCGGGATTGAGTTCGTTCTTACGGGCCAGGGCATCGGCGAGATAGAGCCGGACGTTGCCGCGGGGCCCAATGATCTGCTTGGCGACGTTTTGAATCCCCGCATCGATCTCGACCGAGAAGACGCAGCCAGCGGTTTGGGCCATCAGCGAAGTCAAACTTCCGGTGCCGGTACCGACTTCGAGAATCGCGTCGTTGGAACTGAGTTCCGCAGCCCGGCAGGTGAGGTCGAGCAGGTTGAGGTCGACGAGGAAATTCTGGCCGAGCTTGTGCTTCGGCTCCAACCCATAATCGGCGAGCAGGCCGCGAAGGTATGAGAGCGTCTGTCGCTGTTGGGCCGGCTTCGCCTCCGCGACGACCTCCTCGCGCTTCACCGCGACCGGCAACGGCGGCGGAACCGGGAAGCGGTCGTCCGGTAGAATCGGGATTTCTTTTGCCATGGTGCTAGCGCTACAACTCAATGCTCAAGTTTCGAAACAGCTTGCGGACGTGCTTGGCGATCAGGTCGAATTCCAGATTGACCGAGTCGCCGGCGACCTTCGTGCTTAGAGTGGTCGCAGTCAGCGTATGGGGAATCAGCATGATCGTGATGCGGCCGGGCTCAACGGTCACCAGCGTCAGGCTGACACCATCCACGGTGACGCTGCCCTTCACGACCAACAACTCGTCGAACTCCGCCGGAACGTCGATCGCCATCGACTTCCACTCGCCGTTCGGCTCAACGGCATGAACCCGGCCGACGCAGTCGATATGCCCTGTGACCCAGTGACCGCCGAGGGCATCGCCGACCCGCAAGGCTCGTTCCAGATTCACGGAATCGCCGGTTGTCAGCGATCCGAGCGTTGTCCTCGCCAAGGTTTCCGGACCGCAATCGAAGCGGATGGTCACTGCGTCGGAGACTGTCATTGTAAGGCAGGCACCGTTGACCGCGATGCTTTCGCCAAGTACGGCAACACGGGCGAAGTTAGGTTCAATAATCGTCAGGCGTGCACCGCCATGGCCATCCGACTCGATGGTTTGCACGATGGCCAAGGCTTGAACGAGTCCGGTAAACATGACTCCATTGTAACAGGCTGCAAGCGAAACTACAAAGAGAACAGCCTGCGGGCATTTGCGGTCGTCATCTCGGCCAAGCTCGATAGGTCGATCTTCAGACACTGAGCCAGCACCGCCGCGGTCTCGACGACGAACGCCGGTTCGTTCCGTTTCCCGCGATGGGGAACCGGAGCGAGGTAGGGTGCGTCGGTTTCAACCAGCACACGATCCGCCGGTATCCTCGAGGCCGTTTCCCGCAGGGATTCCGCGGTTTTGTAGGTCAGCATCCCGGCGAAAGAGATGTGCAGTCCGAGGTCAATGCTCGCAAGTGCGGTCGCGGTGTCGCCGGTATAGGAGTGCATCACCCCGGCCACCGGCCCATGCTCTGCAAAGTCGGCCGTCATCAATTCGACGCAGTCCGGCTCGGCGGAGCGGCCGTGGATGACGATCGGCTTGCGGAGCCGTCGGGCCAACGCGAGATGCCTGCGGAAGTAATCCTGCTGCAATGGGAACGGTGCACGGTCCCAATACTTATCCAGACCGCTTTCGCCGATGGCGACCACCTTCGGATGGGCAGCCAGCGCTTCGATGTCCGCAAAGTCGCTCTCCGCCGCCTCGGCGACATGATTCGGTTGAATCCCTACGACCGCGAAGAGATTCGCGTGCATGTCGGCCAAGTGCACGGCAGCGCGGCTGGTCGCCAAGTCGATACCGATGGTGAGAATCGAAGCGACGCCCGCTGCGCTCGACCGACGGAGGACTTCCGGCAGATCGGCGAAACGGGCGTCGTCCAGATGGGCGTGCGTATCGATCCAAGTCATCAATTGCCGCCGCGATCGAAGCCGCCACCGGGCGCACCGGGGATGCCGCCGGGCACGGCCACATCGCGGCGCTCCTTGACGCGTTTGATCCAGTCGGTCCAGATGATCTGCCGCTCGGCGCGGTCCGTCAGTTTGCCGTCCTCGCCGCTGTTGCGGACGCTCACCTTGCCGTCCGGCTGAAGAATCAGCAGTTCGCTGTCGGCTTCGTCGAGGACTTCGCGACCGTTTACGGTCAGCTTCGATTTCCCACCCTCGAAATCGACGAGGATCGACGACTGGCGGAAGTTGACGGGCCAGCCCTTCGGCTGATGCTTCGACTCCCTGATGCCGGCCACCTTGACGCCGCCGGACAACTCGCGGAGAACGTAGTTGCCCAAGCCTCCGGACCAGAGCGGCAACTCGATGAGCTGACGCTTGCCGATGAACTCGCCGGGACCGACCGGAACCTCGGCCACGACCCACGTACCGACCGGCTCAACCTTGTTGCCTGAGCCTTCGATGCGAACCTGCGGCATCCAGCGATGGAGTTGCACGACGGCCCGACGACCCGCTGCGACTTCGTCGGTTTCAAGCAGTTTCCGCAGTTGGGTTTCGTTGCCGTATTCCTTGATGAGGTCGGTCTTCTCGGCGACGTAGGTCGCCGAATTGCCGGCATACAGGAAGGAATCCACGGGAATCGAGACGACATCCGGCATGTCCTGCCAGCGGCCTTCCAGGAATTCGATCTTGGCGTCGTCCGGCTTGCTGACCTTGTCGGCCATTTTGAAGTTTGGGTTCTTCATGCGGACGCGGATGCGGTACTGGTAGCTATAGCCCGGCTGCACGTCGCTGTCGAAGAAGCGAAGCAGTGTGTGGGTGTTGATTTCGTAGGGGTTCGGCTGGGCCGTGCCGGGTGTCGCGCCGGTGCCGGGCGGGTAGCCGCCTGGGGGGAAGCCACCGCTCGGCGGGAAGCCGCCTCCAGGGGGAAACGCGCCGGGCGGACGGCCGCCGGCCGAGTCCCCGCCCAAGCTCAGTCCACCGCCGGGGCCGCCGCCGCCCGGAGGGAAGGCACCGCCGGGGGGGAAACCGCCTGTACCACTGACCCCCGCACCGCCGGAAGTTGGTGCGTAGGGATTGCTCGAACCCGGAGCCGAGCCGAAACGGCGTTCCCAGTCGGTCGGCGTCACGACGGGTTTGTTCAGTTCCTTCAGTTTCCGAACGCCTTCGAGGATCGACGGCAGGCGGAGTTTGCCGTACTCGCCGAGGCGGTCGGCCAAGGGCGGCAGCGGGGCGAACATCTTTTCGTCCGCCGGGCGCAGGAAATAGTTCACATAGTCCGAGTCGGGCGTGTCCGGCACGCCGGGAATCTTACGGACGGCGATATCCTGGAAGTAACGGGTGAAGTGGTCCAGCACACCCCAATCGGACCAAGTGCCGCCGGGAGGCAGGATGCGGCGATCCACATCGAAGCCGTCGAACGACGGGCCGGGGACGCCGTTGGAACCGGCCAAGAAGGCCGCTTCGGCATCGCTTTGGGCTCGCAGTGCCCGCTTGACTTCCTCGAGTTGCTGCTTGATGGGGAACGTCGCCGTAATCAGCACGGCCCGCAGCGGGTAGATGGTCTCAGCCAGCGGCAGACCGCGCTTCTCGACTTCGGAGAACGGTACGTAGATCACGGTTTGGTCGGCTCGCTGGCCACCGCCGTAAGTCGAACCGTCGCCGCCGCTGTCTCCCTGCCCGGGAATGCCGCCACGGCCCGGGGCTCCACCGCCACCACCGGGGAAACCACCACCGCCAGGAGCGCCGCCACCGGGGAAACCACCACCGCCGGGAGCACCGCCGGGGAAACCGCCGCCGCCGGGGACACCGCCGCCGCCGGGTGGGAAGGCACCACCGAGGCCGGTCGGCGTGCCGGGACGGCGGACGGGCGGGGCCTTACCGAGGAACTTCTTCTTGGCGGCATCGGTGTTTTCGCGGATCTTGGCCGGATCGGTCTCGGTCGCCTTAGCGGTCGCCTTGACGCCAACGACGACGTCGTTGCTGCTCGTGCGCTGAATGTCCAAAGCCCGCATCGGCAGACGGACGATTTCATACTGATAGGCGTCGATCGCCAAGACTGTCGGATTCTTGCGAAGCGTGTCGGGCCGATCGACCGGCTCGAACGGGCTGCCGGCCAAGGCGAACGCCGCGGGGTCGATTTTGGTTTTGTCGATCGACTTGGTCACCCAACTCGGCAACTCGGGTGCATCGCTGCCCTTCGAGCTGACTTGGGACTTCAGCGCCGTCGCCTTGGATTCGAATTCCTTCGCCTTGCCGGACGGGCTTTCCGCGGTTGCCAAGGACGCGATGCCCCAGAGGCCCAGGAGGCCAACGGCCGCACCGCCGATGCCCAGAGCGATCTTGTCGCCCTTCGCCAGCAGGATGTCCTTGAAATTCGGCTTCGCCATGATCGTTCCCCTTCGTCTTGGGGTGGTGTTCGGTATGGAAAATTCACAGCAGCTTCAGTCTCAATCAGCCGGGCGGCACAGCGGCCGGGGGCGCCGCTGCCGGCGGTGCCCCATCCGCAGTCGTCCCGGCTGCGGTCGGGTTCGCGTCGTACTTTTCGTAAAGGGTCACGATGCCGTAAAGGGTCAATTCCACGAGGCCCGAGGTGGCTTGGGCTTCGGACACGTTCCCACCGGGTACACCGCCGAAGCCGCCGGGCGGAGCAAATCCGGAACCTTCATCGTCCCCTTGGCGGCCGCCGCCGGGTCCGCCCACCGGCGGGCCGAAACCGGTCGGAGGCATTCCGCGGAAGCCCATCGGCGGTCCGAAGCTCGCGGGCGGAGCAAACCCCATCGGCAAGCCCGGTTGGCCGCCGGCCGGACTTCCGCTGAGTTCACCACCGGACGACGAACCGTCGGTTGCGATCAGAGTGCCGCGGAATCGTTTCCAGTGATACTGCGTGACCTGGAACCGCAGCGAACAATTGGCGAAGGCGACAAGCGTGTCCTGTAGGTGCGACTGGTCGACCACGAGAATCAAAGCCACCGGCATGCGGCGAACCTGATCAGTCGCTTCGATGTAACGGTCCTTCTTGGCGTCCAGAGTCGAGGTCGGATCGCCGGCACCAGCGCCGGTTGCGCCGCCCGCGCCCAAGCCGCGGCGATCCGGATCGAGTTCCGCACCGGGGGGCAGTCCCATCCCTTCCGGCGGACCTGTGGCCGCTGCCACCGCGACTTCCGGCGGCGGCAGGAATTTCGGCGGCTTCAGCACGGCGGCAATATGCCGGGCGTCGACCTTGCCCAAAGCCATCGCATCGATGCGGCGGATGGGCACCGTCCGTTGATCGAGCACCTGCTTGACGGCGATGATTTTTTTCACATCGGTCCCCGGCGGGATCCCATGAAGTCTGGGAACGAGTCGGACGTCGAGCGTTTCGTTGGCCTTCAGGAACTCCTCCTCGATCCGATAGTCGATCGGTGGGGCATTGTCCGAGAGCAGAATCTTCAGCCGCATCGTTTTCCCGCCGCCGAGCAGTTGCATGCGGTCGGTGCGGTTGGTGAGCTTCGACTTGATCGCCTTGCCGCCGTCCACGACTTCGAGTTCCAGGAGCCAGATGCGGTTTCCGAACGTCCGCTTCAAGGGCGTCTTGCCGTCGTCCATCGGCAGCAACATGGCGAAGTCGTCATTCACGGTCCGAATCGGCTCGAGCAGACCGCGCTGCACCCAAAGGTCTTCCAGTGCGAGCCAAATCTGGTTCTGCGTCGGAGTTCGTTCGCCCCAATTGGAGACGTACCGAAGTACGTTCCGCCAGTTGCCGCCCAGGAAAGTCGTCGGGGCAACGACCTCGGCTGAGGTCTCGTAAGCGGCTTCATAGACATCCCGCCGCTTGAACGTGTTCAGTTCATCGTTGGAGACGATCATCTTTTCGCCGAACTTCTGATACTTCTCTTCGAAGACTTTCATATCCGGGTTGTTCGGCCACTTGAACAGTTTGAGTTGTACCTGCCAGTTGGCTTCCCAAAGCTTCTGCTTCTGCAGTGCGATGGTTTCCTTCTGCTTCTCCATCGTCTCCATCGCCAAGGTGCCCTTGGCACTCTTGCCGGTGAGGGTCTTGAATTCCCCATCGATGGCGGTCGCCCGTTCGTCGATGGCGCCGCCGACGATGAACACGATGAAGATGAACGCCAGCAGCGTCAGGAACGGGCCGACGCCTGCGAGAATCCAGAAGATGTTCTTTTTGAGCTTATCGTTTTTCATGGGTCCGACCGTGTGTGAGGTTCGTGTGGGTTGGCTCATCGTCCGCACTCGAATCAGGGCGTTCCGCCTGCGGCGGGTGTTGGGTCGGTTGGGGTCGGCTCGCGCCAAACGAAGCAAACGACGAATTCCGTTCGGATCTTCAGGGCCTTCTTGGCGATCGGGCCGGTCGGTGCAGCGGCGGCGGGTCCGCTTTCGCCGCCTCCGCCTCCGAAGGCCGGGCCGGGGCCGCCGGAATCGCTGCTGCTGCCGGGCCCTTCGACCGAGCCGCGGCCGGGGACGCCGGCGCCCATCGAACCACCCATTGGGATCATGCCCGTGGGCCCGCCGGGGAAGGCACCGGGACCTCCTCCGCCGGTCGAACCGGCGGAGCCGCTCAACAGGGGCGCCCAAACCGACCCGATCGGCCCGGCAGCCGCGTCGCCACCGCCGGCTGCCAAGGCCATCCCTTCCTCAGCGGAGGCGGGGCGACCGCTCGTTGCGCCTGCACCGGCGCCCGAGGTGGCCAGCGTGTCGAGATAACTGGTGCCGATGTAGGAAAATTCACTGCCCGGCAGCGAGTTGCGGCTCGGCTGCGAGAGCAGCAGGAAGGCGTGGCTGACCCGCGGCTTCACAGTCTCGCCGGACTTCTCGGGGGAAACCGGGTCCGTCCCACCGGAGATCACAGCCTCCACGCGCTTCTGCGGATCGCCCTCGGCCGCGAAATTGTCGAATCGTTGCAGGTTCCGGACCAGACTTCGCTTCACGAAATTGTTGTTGTCCTTGTGGTACGTGTAGCCGCGAAGCTCGAAGACCCAACCTCCACCTTCCACGGCCTTGGGCTTCATTCGCCCCCCCGCGGCCGCATCGGCCTCGACTTCCTCGGGCCTCATCGTTTCGGCGATGTCGCTGCTGTACTTCTTGCTGACCAGGGTATCCGCTTCCGTCAGGAACTTGTTCAAGTCCGGAACGTAGCGACAATACACGGTTTCGAGGTTGACCATCGCCAGATATTGGCTTTGATCGTCGTCGAAGAGTTTCTCGAGCGGGATGCCTTGGGACAAACGTTCGCGATATTTCTGGAAGGCCCGTTCCCCTTCGGTCGTCCGCCAGAAGGTGGACTGGTCGTAGAGCGCGTTGCCCGAGGCATCGCGGACGACCTCCAAGAGGTTGCTCTTGTTGATGTCGACGCCGTTCTTGTCGAAGTAGCCCGGCCGGGGCAGAACTCGCGAAAGCACTTCCTGAACGCGGATCCAGTTCAACCGCTCGTCGTTGCCGACAACGATGGCCTTGATCTCTTCCTGCCCGGTTTCAATCTCCTTTTTCTTGGTGCTGAAGGCCGTGTCCTGCGACGCAGCCAACGCCTGGGCCGACTTGCCGGCTTCGATGCCCTTGTCGATCACCCCGTCGTGAACGGCGGCGTACTTCTGACCTTGACCGAAGGCGAGCAGGCCGGTGCCGAGCAGAAACGCGGCAGCAGCGGCGGCCACAGCCGGCTTCTTGGCGCGGATGAGCCGATCGGTGCGGACCTCACCGGGAAGCAGATTCGTCTTGATGCGGGCATGATCCGTCTTTGCGGACAACGACATCCCCTGCAGCGCCAAGCCATAGGCGATCGGGAAGGTCAGCATGTTGTCGACGAAGTTCGGATCGTTGAGGACCTGATCGCCGGAGAGCCGTTGAATCGAGGACGGCTTGCGGACGTCGAGCGACAGTTTTTCCGCAAGGTACTTCTGCAGGCCGGGGAGCTTGAACGCCGAACCGAGCCCGACGAGATAGCTGACGTGGGCGTCGCGGTGCGTGCTGGTGAAGAAGCCGAGCGAACGCTGTACTTCGCCGACGAATTCGGTGAGCACGGGTCGGAGGGCCTTGAGGATCTGGGCCAACTCGGGCGACTTGGCGGCATTCCGCTTCAGGTGTTCCGCCTTGGCGAAGGTCAGCTTCATTTCCTTGGTCAGTGCGCGGGTGAAGTTGCTGCCGCCGAGGTTGACCTGACGCTGCCAGAGAATCTTGCCGCCGTCCGTGATGATGAGGTTCGAATTGTCCGTCCCGATGTCCAGGACCACGCAGCAACGCTTCTTGCCGCGGGGGATTTCCTCTTCCCCTTCGACGGGCACCGTGGGATCGATCGGATCCGTGCCGCCGCGTTGCAGCAACTCGTAGGTCGTGTAATTGCAGAGCGCGAGCGGCGCCATCTGAACCGTGTGAACCTCGGCCCCGACCGACTGATAGTGGCCGAGATACTTCGAGATGATGTCCCGCTTCATCGCGAACAGGCCGATTTCGGTCTCCATCGCGAAACCGCCGACGGTGTCCCCGCCGCCGATCTTCTGATAGTCCCAGACGACTTCCTCGAGCGGGAATGGGATCTGTTGCTTGGCTTCGAACTTCACAATGTCCGCAACCCGCTTCTCTTCGACGGGCGGCAGCTTCACGAAGCGGACCAGCCCGCTTTGACCGGGAACGCCGATGGCGACTTCGTCCTTGAGCAGCGGATTGCGGCTCAGGAATTTTTCCAGGGCTTCGCGCGTGAGCGCTTCCGGATCGGCGTCGGGCTGGCTGAGGATCTTGGCGTGTTCGATGTAATCGAAGGCAGTGGCCGTCGGCACACCGTCGATCAGTTCCAGCCTCAGGGCCTTAAGGGCACATTGGCCGATGTCGATGCCCCAATAGCCGATCGGGTTCGCCATGTTCGTTGGTCCTGAAAAGGTCGTCGCGGTTCGACGCCGGGATGTGTCCGCACCCGCATGGTACGGAGCGTTCGCCTCACCGGAAACCGTCGCCGCGTTGCTGTGTAGGATATCGAAGCCGTCGTTACCCCGTCAATCATCAGAACGCAGCCCCGGCGGGAATGTTGGCGCCGAGCCGTGCGGCCGACCGCAGAATCAGTCGTTCGGTTCCGTATCCTGTCCTTATCTCTTTCTCTGCCGCATCCCGACGCTCCGGAGGCCACGATGTTGGTCCGTTCCGATCTCCGCTTCCAGGCGACCGGTATGGAAGCGCTGAAGGCCGAGACGATCGTCCGGCCGATCCGATTGCAGCTGGACCGGCCGACCGCCGAAGCTGCCCCGTCGGACGTCCGAAAACTCACTGAGTGTTTGAAGTCGATGGCGTCGGCGTGCAGCATTGTGGGCGGCCGCCTCGAACTTCTGCAGCCCGCTCAGCGATCCGAGCTTTCGATCGAGCAGAAGAGTCGAAGCGAGGTGATCCTCGCCCTGACCGTCTGTCTGCAACTGACTCCGCCTGCCGGCGAGGACTACTGGTCGCGCGTCGCCGCCGTCGCGGCCGTTGCTGTCGCGGCCGATTTCGCACAGCGTTTCTCGCAACACAATCACGGCAAGGGCATCGAAGACATTGTCGGCCGGGCCGAACGGGTGGTCGGGCTTGCTGCCGCGGACAAAAGTCGGGAAGCATCATGATCGGGATTCGACCCGGAGAATGGGTTCTGAAGTCGGAACGCAGCGTCAGCCCCGCGGCGTCGGTCTACGCGGCCGAGCATGCCGCGGACGGCCGGCGGGCGGCGGTGAAGGTGTTTGCCGCCTCGAAGTTCCCGGCGGAATTTTTGGCCAGGTTTGCGGCGGAAATGCTCGGCTATCAGCGGCTCAATCACCCGAACGTCGTCCGTTACTTCGATGCCGGAGTGGCGGCGGGCCAAGCGTGGTTCGCGATGGAGTTGGTGGACGGAATGACCACGGCCGAGCTGCTGAAAACCACGACCCGCAAACCGGGGCTGCCGATTGCCGAGCAAGTGTTGGGCTTGGCCATGCAGGCAGCGCGGGCGTTGAAGCACGGGCATCACCGCAATCTGCTGCACCGCGCCATCCGGCCCGGCACCATGGTGGTCCTTCCGGACGGCACCTTGAAGATGACCGAGTTCGGCTTGGCCAAGCTGATTCCGGAGACTTCCGACCTTGGCCCGGACGGCTTTCATCCCTTGGCCTTCCAGCCGCCCGAATTCTTCACGGGCAAACCGTACACGCGGCGTTCGGACCTTTACGCATTGGGCTGCTGGCTCTACGCGCTGTCCACCGGCCGGCCCATGTTTGCGGCGACGACCGCGGCGGAATTCGCACAGAAGCACTGCTACACGCTGCCGGATCGGCCGGGATTGATTGCGCCGGATTTACCGGGCGATTTCGACGATCTCATCTGCACGTTGATTCAAAAGGATCCGAACCGTCGCCCGGCCTCCGCGGCCCAAGTGATCGAGGAACTCGATCGGATTCGGGCCAAGCTCGAACGCAGGAGCGTGAGGGTCCAGTGGCCTGCCGATCCCGGCGACGCCTCCGGCCCGATGGCCGCGTTCTCGGCCGACGATGCCGTCGAGCGCGAAGACCGCGTGCGGCCGCTGATGTCCCGCCCGGCGGTGGTGCTGCCGTTGTTTTTACTCGTCGTCGGGTTGGGAGTGTGGTTCGCGTTGCGACGCGGCCCCACGGCCGCCGAGCTTTACGCGAATGCCGAGCCGTTGATGCAGTCAGCAGACCCCGCCGACTGGGACCGCGCTTGGGACGACTACCTCACGCCGCTTGCGGATCGGTACCCGGCCGAATACAGCGTGCAGGTGGCCGAAGCCCGCATCAAAATCATGACGCGTAAGGAGATTCGCCGCACCGTCGATCAGGCCGCGCGGGTACGCTATGCGGGTGAAGGCGAACGGCTGTACCAGACCGGGCTCAAACTCGCGCAGGCCGGAGATGTCGCGGGTGCAAGGCGATACTGGGAACTGCTGCGGGCCTTCGAGAGCATCCCGTCGGAAGTCCGTTGGGTCGAAGCCGGTCGCCTGGCTCTCGTGGAGACGGAGTTGCTCCAGACCGGCCCGCCTGCGAGCGTTAACAGCGTGGTAAACGTCACCGAGTTGCTCGAGACGGCCGCGCGTTGGAAGAACGAGGGCCGGGCTGCCGAGGCCTCGACCCTCTTGGATCGGCTCGCGGAAATCTATCGGGACGATCCCCCGCGGGCCGCCCTAATCCGGTCGAGTCGCTGACACCTTGGAACCATCATGGCTCATGCCGCAACCATCGAAGAATATTGCTCCGTGCTGATCCGCAGCAAGCTGCTGCCCGAGAGCGAGATCGCGGCCTTGGCCCGACGCTTCCGCAGCGAGGCCAAGGACGACGACGTCGACGGCTTCCGTAGGTTTCTCGTCCAGAAAAAATGCCTCACCGACTATCAGGCGGCCCTCGTGCAGCGCGGCCGGTCGGACGGTTTCACCATCGGTGGCTACGTCATTCAGGACCGCATCGGCAAGGGTCAATCCGCAGGCGTGTACAAGGCCAAGCACCCTTCCGGGCAGATCGTGGCCGTGAAGGTGCTGCCGGGGTCCAAGGCGAAGGAAGACAAGGCCCTGAACCGCTTCCGGCGCGAAGGCCGACTGCTGACGCATCTCAACCACCCGAATGTCGTCCGCGCCTATCACATCGCCCAAGACGGTGCGGTCTGGTTCATCGCCATGGAGTTCATCGACGGAGAAACTCTCGAAGAACTGCTGGCCCGCCGCAAGAAGCTGTCGGTACCGGAAGCGGTGCGACTGGTTCAGCAGGTCCTCGAGGGTTTGCAGCACCTGCATGAACGCCGAATGATCCACCGCGACCTGAAACCGGCCAACATCATGCTGACTGCCGCAAGCGGTGCGGACACGATGCAATCGACGGTGAAGATTCTGGACATCGGCATCGGCCGCGCCGTCTTTGACGACGATGATCCCGAAACGCAGGATATCCAACTGACGGCGGAAGGAGCCATCCTCGGTACGCCGGACTACCTCGCACCGGAACAGGCTCGCGACGCCCGCACGGCAGACATCCGTTCCGATCTTTACAGCCTCGGCTGCGTCCTGTTTCACCTGATCGCCGGTCGGCCGCCGTTTCAGGAACGCAATGTGATGGCGACCATGGTGAAGCACGCCACCGAAGCCCCGGCACCGCTCGCATCCGTCGCCGCCGGCGTGCCTGCCGGATTGCAGGCAGTCTTCGACAAACTGACCGCGAAGAAACCCGCCGACCGCTATGCCGACCCGGCCGAGGCCGAGGACGCATTGAGTCCGTTCCTGCCGAGCGACGGTACCGAGGCCGAGGAATCGACGATCCTGCCTGCGTTCAAGCAGTGGCTCGATACCGAGACCTCGCTGGAGATGCCGCCGGAACTCAAGAAGTTGGGCACAGCTCCGGTCTCGAGCCTGCCGCCCGCGCCGAAGCCGAAGCCCCCCGGCACGACGGCCCCACTCCCAGTCGCCAAGCCTGCAACGGCAACCACTCTGAAACTCCCGCTGCAGGACTTGGAAGTCAACGTCGAATTGATGCCGTGGCCGCCCGCGTTGCCGGCCGTGGCATTGCCCATGCCGCGATCGCTGATCGACCTCGATCGCCGCGACTTCCTCATGCTTGCCGCCGGTGCCGTGGGTGTCGCCCTCGCCGGGGTCGTCGGCTTGGGGATGGCTCGGCTGTTCCGCAAAGTCGGTGATGTGGAAACGCCACCGACGGCGACGACCGGCCCGTAAACTCTCGTTCGGACTCAACACTCCGCATAGGGTGGCAAGCATGTTTCCGCTTCTGGGCGTCTTTCGCGGACAGGGCTGGACCGTTCTGCTTGCCTGCGTCGGTGGGATGGTCGTGGTCTTCGCCGTGATCCTCGGCATCGTGCTGCTCGTCGTCCGCTTGAGTCGCAAAAAGCACGACGACGAGGATGATTTTGATTAGTTTGCTCGACGTTACCTTTGATGGGTCGGGCGGCTTGGGCGTTCCTTGCGTTGCGTATCAGCGGAAGAATGGCAGGTCATGATCGGAAACAGAAGTCCGGGCACGTGACCTGTACCGCTTCTGGTCGTCGTATCGATCGGCGGTAAGACGTACGCGATGCTCGCCATCACGTTCGCCAACATCCTGAGTTTGGTGCTGTTCGACCTGTGGTTGAATAAGAAGAAGCGGAACGACACCGACCCGGACTGGAAACCTCGCTACGCCCGGCAGGCTCATGAACTTCACACCCGAAGCGGTCTCGACACTTCAATCGACGGTCATGGTCGACCTGCGGCGGTTTACACCCGAGTTGGTGCTCATCGGCACGATACTCGCCGTGCTTTTGTTGCGGATGGTACTGAAGTCGAATCGGTTCCACCTCGGCACGATTGCCCTGAGTGGGGCGATGATCGCGCTGCTCAGTTGGGCCGTACCGGCGCTCGGTCTCTTGTGGCCCGCACCGGAACGTGGCCCCGCCTTCGGAGCCTTGCTGGTCGTCGATCCCTTCGGCAGTTTTCTGCGCGGTTTGTTGCTTGCGTTCCTGCTGCTTGCCGTGGTGCTGACGCGGCTGACGAACCGGCCGGACGAAGAGGATTCCGCGGATTTTTATGTCCTGCTCTTCGGCGCGGTGCTCGGTTTGATGGTGATGACCACGTCGAATCATCTGCTCATGGTTATCGTCGGCATCGAGATGGCGAGCCTGCCCGGCTACGTGCTTGCGGGGTTCCGCAAGGGGCAACGACGGGCGGCTGAGGGTTCGCTGAAGTACGTACTCTTCGGTGCTGCTGCCGCGGCGATTATGGTCTACGGCATCAGTCTGATCGCCTCGGCCTACGGAAGTGCGAGCCTGCCGACGATCCTGACGAAACTGACGGCGGAAGCCAATGCAGGCACGATCTCGCCGCTCGCGTCCGTCGGTGGGTTGCTGTTGCTCGTCGGGTTGTTGTTCAAGCTCGGCGCCGTGCCGTTTCACCTCTGGCTGCCGGATGTGTTTGAAGGAGCCGGCGCGGAGGTTGGCGCCATGCTCGCGGTCGCTTCGAAGATCGCAGCAGCCGGCTTGTTGATGCGGCTGGTTCACACGGTCTCAGTCGCAGCACCGCAACAGTCCTTCGCCGTCCTCGCACCGACGCTTGCCGTGGCCGCGATGCTGACGATGACGCTCGGGAACCTCGCCGCCTATCGGCAAACGAATCTGAAGCGACTCCTCGGCTATTCCACGATCGCCCACGCCGGATACATCCTGGCCGCGATTGCGTGCCTTGGCAACGAGGCATCCTCGGCGATTCTCGTTTACCTCAGCGGCTATCTGCTGATGAACCTTGGAGCCTTCGCCGCAGTCGCAATCGTGGAGGCCGCGAACGGGACGGATACCGTGGCCGGCATCCGAGGGTTGTGGAAACAGTCGCCGGGGTTAACGATCGGCTTCGCGGTCTGCATTGCTTCGTTGTTGGGCCTGCCGCCGTTTGCGGGCTTCGTCGCCAAATTTCAGATCTTCCGGGAAGTCTGCCGCACGGCAACCGAGACCGGCGGCACGGTGTATCTGGTGCTCTTCGGCGTTGCGTTGTTGAATGCCATCCTCAGTGCCGGGTATTATCTGAGTCTGATCCGTACGCTGTTTCTGGACGAGCCGAGCGAAGCTGAACCGGCGAAGCCGATCGCAGGCGGTGCGGTCGGCTTCGTCCTGTTCCTAGCGGTGCTGTTGACGATGCTCGGATTGGCGTGGGGGCAACTCGCCGAGGCGGCGAAGGCGGCGGGTTTGCATGCACAAACGACGTGGGGGCCGATCAGCCGATGAACGACGATCATCAGCCTGAAGTTGATGTACAGGCCGACCTGGCCAAGGAAAAATCCACGCTCACTCAGGAGCGGCAGGATACAGCCGAAACCACCTTCGGGGTCCCCGGCTTCGAAATTCTCGGCAAGCTCGGCGAAGGCGGCATGGGCATCGTTTATCGTGCCCGGCAGATTGCATTGAACCGAGTTTGCGCCTTGAAAGTCATCCGTTCCGGCATTGGTGCGACCACGTCCGACCTGCTGCGATTCACCCGCGAGGCCGAAGTCGTCGCGGAACTGACGCATCCGAACGTCGTCCGCGTTTTCGACACCGGCGTACACGCCGGGATGCCTTGGATGGCCCTCGAATTCCTGCCCGGCGGCTCGCTGCGGATGTTCCTTCGGACTCGCGGCAAGCTGTCCGCAACTCGCGCGGCGGAGATCCTCCTCGATGCCGCGCGCGGCGTTGCCGCGGCCCACGATGCGGGCATCGTCCACCGCGACCTCAAGCCGGGCAACATCCTGCTGACCGAAGATCAGACCGCCAAAGTCGCCGACTTCGGACTCGCCAAGCGTTCGCTGATCGACGGCGACCTGACGCATTCCCGTGCGATCCTCGGCACGCCGGAATATTTGGCACCCGAGCAAGGCCGGGGAGCCAAGTACGTCGGCCCGGCGGCGGACGTCTACGCCCTCGGCGTGCTTCTCTACGAATGCGTCGCGGGCAAGGTACCCTTCGCCATCGGCAACCGGTCGCTTCTGGATTTCGTGCTGCAGATCAACACCGAAGTCACGCCGAAGTTGTCCCGCAGCGTCGAGGCTGTGCCGCGGGACTACGATTGGATCGTCCAGAAATGTCTGGAGAAACAGCCGACGGACCGCTACCAGGATGCCGGCGAACTCGTCGTCGATCTCGAACACTTCGTCGCCGGCAGGCCGCTCGCCCGCGGCGGAGTGCGCACCGGCGAGCGGCTTTCGAAATGGGCACGCCGCAAACCCGCCGCCTTGGCATTCCTGTCGGTGGCCGCCGTGTCGATCGCGTTTATGATTCTGTGCGGGGTGCTCCTGCGGTCGTGGCATCTTTCCGAACTCGCCCGCGCCGACGCCGAGGCCCGCTTGGCCATGCGCTCGGAGGGCACCGGCACACCGGTGCCGGCAATTCCTCTCGCTGGGCCGACGGCTTCCGTGACGACCGCCAAGCCTCCGGATGCGGCCGGCACAGCGAAGCCGAAACCGATCGAGCCGGAGTTGCCGCGAACGGATCTGGTGATCGCGCGCGGCGAATATGCGAAGTCCGTCCGCCGAGCGACGGAACTTGCCGACTCGGGGAAGAAAGACGAGGCGGCACTGCTGATGAGCGAGACGCCGAAATCGCTGCGCGGTTGGGAGTTCGACTTCTTGAGTAATGCCAAGCGACTCAAGCCGGCGCAATCCCACAAGTTCAAAGGGCACACGCGGCCGATCGTAGGCATGGCCTTCCACCCGGACGGGTTGCGGTTCGCCACGGGCGGCCAGGACTTTTCGACGCGGCTCTGGGATCTGGCGAAGGACGAACCCATCATCACGCTGCAGGAACATACATCGACAGTCAACTCCCTCGTCTTCAGCCGCGACGGTAGGCGGCTGATTTCCGGCGGGGCCGACAAGACGACCATCGTTCGCGATGCGGGCAGCGGCAAACCGGTTTCGATCATCGAAGATCAATTGGCCGCCGTCGTCGCCGTGGCGACCAACCAGGATGGCGGCGAAGTCCTGAGTGCCGCCGGCGGCGTAATCCGGATCTGGGATTCGGCCAAAAACGCACCGCTGCACGTCCTCAGCGGCCAGCCGAACGCGACACTCACTGTTGCCTTCAGCCGGGACGGCCGCGTGATCGCCTCCGGCGGGTGGGAATCGCCGATCCGCCTCTGGAATCGGGACACCGGCAAAAGCACCGACGGTCTTTCGGGGCACCTCGGGCAGATCATGCACCTCGAGTTCCACCCGGACGGACTCCGGTTGGCGTCGTGCGACAACCGCGGCTCGATCCGCATCTGGGATCTCGTCAATAAACGGACGATTTACGAACTTCTGGGGCACGACGAATCGGTCACATCCGTGAGCATTTCGCCCGACGGCAAGCGACTCGTCACCTGCTCCGCGAAGCAGTGGATTCTCTGGGACATCGACGGGGGACTCGAACTGATGAGGTTCAAGTCCGTCGAACTGCTCCCGCAGTTCCGCTTCTTCAAAGCCGAGTTCAGCGCGGACGGCCGGAAGGTGCTCGTCTGCGGCGTGGATGAAGCCTACGGAGCGGAAGGCCACGCCGCGGTTTACGACGTGGATAAGTGAGACATCAACTTCGCGAAAATCGTCGATCCCAGTCGGGCAGCATCGCCTGCAACTCCTCGGCCGATTCGCACCGCAACGTAACGTGGCCGACCTTTCGTCCCGGTCGATCGGCCTTGCCGTAGGCGTGAAAGTGGGCGTGCGGCTCGGTCAGGACGTCCGATGCATTCGGTAAGGTTCCGATAAAGTTGAACATCGCAGCGACGCCGGTCGCCGCGGTGCGGCCGAGCGACAGCCCGCAGCCGGCCCGCAGGTGATTCTCGAACTGGCTCGCCGCCGCCACTTCAATGGTCCAGTGACCCGAGTTGTGAACCCGCGGGGCAATCTCGTTGGCGATCAGCCTCGGCCCATCCTGAAACCATTCCACCGTCAGCACGCCGACGTAGTCGAGTTCCTGCAGGATCCGCGAAGCATACTCGGCGGCACGCTCGTTGAGTTCCTCGCCGCAGGCTTGGGCCGGGGCGATGGAACGATGGAGGATACCGTCGATGTGCTGATTCTCGATCAGTGGATAACAGGCGATCGCTCGACCGCGATCGCGGACGGCGATCAGGGACAACTCGCGGTCGAAGGTCACGAAGCCTTCGAGAATCAGCGGCCGCCCGTTCAGTTTCAGCCAGGCCGCTTCCGCTTCGGCCGGTGTCCGCAGGACCGCCTGACCTTTGCCGTCGTAGCCGAAGCGACGCGTCTTGAGTACCGCCGGCAGGCCGATGGTTTGCAGCGCGGCGTCGAAATCCGCGCGCGTTTCGACAGGTTGAAACGGCGGCAGCGGGATGCCGAGCGACTCGAGAAACTTCTTCTCCGTCACCCGATCCTGCGAGACTTCCAACGCCCGCGGAGGCGGAAAGACGGGCACGCGATCGGCGAGCCAACGCACCGTTTCGACCGGCACATTCTCAAACTCGTAGGTGACGAAGTCGGAAGTTTTGACGAGGTCGAAGAGGGCGGCAAAGTCGTCGAACTCGCCGCGGATGTGCGGGCAGACTTGTGCCGCACACGGATCGGCAGCCGGATCCAAGACGGTCGTCGTCATTCCCAGCGGATAGCCCGCCAGCGCCAGCATGCGGCCGAGTTGTCCACCGCCGAGGATACCGATGCGCATGGATCAATCCTTCCGCGGATCGGCATCCGCGAGCACGGCATCGGTCTGCCGCTGCCGATGAGCTTCGAGTTTGCCCCGCAACTCCGGCCGCGAACCGGCGAGGATTGCGACCGCGAACAGTGCGGCATTGATTGCACCGGCCTTGCCGATGGCGAACGTCGCCGTGGGAATACCCGCCGGCATCTGCACGATGCTCAGAAGTGCATCGACGCCGCGAAGCATCGAGTGCTCGCCGGCAACGGGAACGCCGAGCACCGGCAGCGTCGTCTTGGCCGCGCACATGCCGGGCAGATGGGCCGCACCGCCTGCGCCTGCGATGATGACCTGCAAGCCTCGCGCAGTGGCCGTTTCGGCGTAGTGGAACAGTTTGTCCGGTGTGCGGTGGGCCGAGACGACTTCGACTTCGTGCGGCACGCCGAATTCGTTTAGGACGCGTGCCGCTTCCGACATCACGCCCCAGTCGGAGCGCGACCCCATGATGACGCCGACCCAAGGTGTTGCTTCCACGGGCATCCTCAGCGTTGTACGCGGGCGGAACCGCCGTCGGCGAGGGCTTCGACTTCCGGCAGTTTCGCCATGGTCACGTCGCCGGGGAAAGTCGTCAGCAGTGCCCCGTGCGCCCAACCGAGCCGTAAGGCCCGCTCCGGCGGCAATTGCTTCAGCAACCCGTAAATCAGGCCGGACGCAAAGCCATCGCCACCGCCGATGCGGTCGACGACGTCCAAACGGCAGGTCGGGCTGACGAATTTTTCGCCGTTGAACCAGAGCACCGCGGCCCAATCGTGGCGGTTGGTGCTGTGCGTTTCCCGCAGAGTCGTCGCCACGGCTTTGAGGTTCGGGAACTGCTTGACGGTGCGGTCGATCATGCCGAAGAACTGATCGGGATCGAGCTTCGACTCGGCCTGCGTCGTCACTTCCGGGCCGGGGATGCCGAGGCCTTTCTGCATGTCCTCTTCGTTGCCGATCAGGCAATCGACCTGCTCCACGATCCTGCGCAGCGTGGCCACGGCCCGGGCTTCGCCGCCGGCCGCTTTCCAGAGTTTGGCGCGGAAGTTCAGGTCGAAGGAGACCATTGCCCCGGCCTTCTTGGCCGCCGTCATCGCTTCGAGAATGAGTTGCGGCGTCGTTTCGGACAGGGCCGCAAAGATGCCGCCGGTATGGAACCAAGTCACGCCTGCACCGAACAACTTGTCCCAATCGAAGTCGCCGGGCTTCAGATGGGCCCCGGCTTCGTTGGCGCGGTTGTAGAAGACGACCGGTGCCCGCACGCCCGCCCCGCGGTCGCTGTAGACGGTCGCCATGTTCGGCCCGTGGACGCCGTCGTGAGCAAACATTTTGTAGAAGGGTGTCACTCCCATCTCGCGTACGCGGGCCTGGATCAATTCGCCCAAAGGATACTCGACCATGGCCGTGGCGATGCCGGTCTTCAACCCGAAGCACTCGGCGAGATTCGCGGCGACGTTGTACTCCCCGCCGCTGACGTGAATATCCAACGACCGCGCCTTGCGGAACGGAATGATGCCCGGATCGAGCCGGTGCACCAGCGCCCCGAGCGACAGGAAATCCAACGCCGATCCGCTCCGCAACGACAACATGTTTGAAGACTCCGGAAAGAGGAATGATCGGCGAGCCGTCGGTGGTAACCGACGGAGTCTTTGTCCGGGGCGAGACCATGCGGATTTCCATCCGCCGCTCGCCGTGATTTCACCTTAGCCGACTCCAAGTCCGGCCGTCGTCCGCCAGGAGTTTCGCCGAGCAGGCCGGGCCTTCGCCGCCGAGGGCATACTCCTCGGGCACTGCGGCTTGGTCGTCTTCGGTTGCGGCGATGATCGGGTCCATGATTTCCCAGGCCCGTTCGATTTCGTCCGACCGCATGAAGAGCGACGCGTCGCCTTGGATCGCGTCCAACAGCAGGCGTTCGTAGGCTTCCGGGATTTTGCCTTCGTAAGCTTCGCTGTAGTCGAAGGACAGGTCGCGCGGCTGCAACCGTACTCCTTCGGTGTCCGGTACCTTGGTCTGGAAGTTGAGTTGGATCCCTTCATCGGGCTGCAACACGATGGTCATGCGGTTGCACTGCAGGATTTCGTCCTTGGGCAAAGGGAACATCAGGTGCGGCGGGCAGCGGAACTGGATCATCACTTCGGAATAACGGGACTTCAAACCTTTGCCGCTGCGGAGGTAGAAGGGCACGCCCTTCCAGCGGGCGTTCTGCACCTCGAGTTTCACCGCCGCGAAGGTTGGCGTCTTGGTGTCTGAAGGAACGCCCTGCTCGGTTCGATAGCCGGCGTACTGCCCGGTCGCGATCTGCTTGCGGGCCTGCTCGATCGTCGGCACCGTCACCGAATCGAGCACTTTGCACTTCTCGTTGCGCAGCAGGTCGGCGGTGTAGCGGCCGGGGCTTTCCATCGCCACCAGCGTCATGACCTGCAGGATGTGCGACTGGAACATGTCCCGCAGTACGCCGGACGTGTTGTAATAGGCGCCGCGTTTGCCGACCGCGACCGCTTCGGCGGCGGTGATCTGCACGTGGTCGATGTACTGGTAGTTCCAGAGCGGCTCGAACAACGTGTTCGCGTAGCGGAATACGAGGATGTTCTGCACCGTCTCCTTGCCGAGGTAATGGTCGATGCGGTAGAGCTGCTCTTCCTTCCAGTGCTTGTGCAACTCGACGTTGAGACTCTGTGCGGTCTTCAGGTCGTGCCCGAAGGGCTTCTCGATGATGAGCCTGCGGAAGCCGCCGATTTCCTTGGCGAAGTCCGCTTCGCCCAGTGCGGTGCTGACCTGGGGATAGAGTTCCGGCGTGATCGACATGTAGTAAAGTCGACGACCGCCGGCTGTGCCTTCGTATTCGTCGAACCACGTCTTGACTGGGGCCATACCTCTGGGCTTGGTCACGTCGGCGGAAACGTAGTGAACGTTTGCGGCAAACTTCGTCCAGGCGTCCGCGTCCCAGCCTTCGCCCGACTTCTCGGCACCCTCGCGGCCTTTGCCGGCGAGGGCATCCCGAAAGGAGTCGTCCGTCATCGGCGTGCGGGAGACCCCGAGAATGCGGGTGCCTTCGGGCAGCCGGTTTTTGAGGTGAAGCTGATACAACGCAGGAACCAGCTTGCGGGCCGTGAGGTCGCCGGATGCCCCGAAGATCACGACCGTCAACGCTTGCGTCATGTCCGTCCCACGATCGGCCTGCGAAGGCGTAGTTTTTCCGAACTGCGCTGAGTTGACATCTTAGGGAAGCGCTGCAGCAGCGACGATCAACGCTGGTAGATGGGCAGAAAATCGGCGGGGACCGAGAGGATCAGCACGGCGATCGAAGTCTGGTACACCATGCCGTAGTTCTGCTCGAACGGCTCGTTCCAGTTGCCCGTGTTCTTTTGCGTCTTGAGCAGTTTTGCCTTCATGCGTTCGTAATAGGTCACCCACTTGTCGCCGCCGAGTTGGTGGAAGGCGTGCGAGGCATAATAGTGGCCGTACCAGTAGTGCGTGGCATCGTCCCGCTTCTCGACCATGAAGGAGACGGCGTCGCGGATTGTCTTGGCGTCGTAGTTTCCGGTGAGTTGCAGGACGCAGACGCCCGCGGCGGTGCGGGCATAGCCGGGGTCGCCGCCGCCGGTCTGGTACTTATAGCCGCCGCTTTGGCGGTCTCGGCAGTTGTCGATGTACTTCACGGCTTTGGTCATGATGTCGTCGGGCACGTTCAAGCCGGAATCCTTCGCGCCTCGAAGGGCCATGACCTGCATGATGGTGACGGAAATGTCCGCATCGGTAGGCTGCGGCTGATAGCGCCAGCCGCCCTCCTTGTTCTGGCTTTTGACGATCAAGGCGACGGCGCGGACGAGCACCTTGCGCACTTCCGGATCGGCCGTCATGCCGAACACTTGAGAAAGGACCAATGTAGCCATGCCGTGGCTGTACATGCCGTGGTTTCCGGAGTTCCCGCCGGGGGCGACGATGTAGCCCGAATCCTGCGTGACGGCCATGAGGTACCGGATGCCCTTGGCGACCTCCGGCCCGTACAGCCCCTGATTGGGCACGTGGCCGTTGGCAAGGAAGGACATGAGCGCGAAAGACGTGATGCCCGTGTTCCCGGTGTCGGACCAACTGCCGTTGTCCTTCTGCTGGGACTTGAGCCACGCGAGCGCCTTGTCGATCGACTTGCGGGTTTCCGCATCGATCTTCACCTTCTCGCCGTCTTGTGCGAAGGCCGGCGAGGCGGCGAGACAAACCGCGAGGACGAGCAGAAGGCGGAGCATGGGACACCCACAGGGATGATTCTTGAAGTGGCTTCGATTTGACCTCGTGAGGCACGTTTTCGACTTGCCCCACGAAACCGCTACTTCAATGGTGCGGCGGCCGGTTGCGGCTTGGCATTCTTCTTGATGTTGATGTTGTACTGCTTGATGAGTTCGCGGAACTCGGCCGGGAAGGCGGCTTCGGCGGACTGCTGGACCTTATCCCGTTCGAGCTTCTGCAGATTGATGAAGTTGCCCGCGGCATTCGCGGCCGTGCCGCTGGGTTTGACGTCGGCTGCGGAGCCGAACTCCTTGCGGTCGCCCGTTCCTTCGGCCGGGTCTTTCGGCGTTTGTTGGCCGGGCATCGGGTTCGGCGCGGGCTTACCGGGTTTGTCGCCGGGCTTGTTCCCCGGTTGAGACTTGGCGGTTTGGCCCTTGCCGGGTTCGGCGGGTTGTTGGCCCATCGCCTTGGCGGCGGCATTGAGCGTTCCCAGTGCTTCGCCGAGCTTTTCGGCGGCCTCGGTTTGGGCCATCCCGGCCTCGGCGGGTTTGCCCTCGGCCAAATCCTTGGCAGCGGCGTCGAGCTGCTTCGCTGCGGCATCGAGCTGCGGTTTGACGGCCGTTGGCGCAGCAGCCTGAGCCTGGGCCAAGGCGGCTTGGGCGGCGGCGTTCGCCTCGGCGGATTTCTCCAATGCCTCGACGGCGTCAATCAGTTTCTGCTGATCCTTGGCCAACTCGGCATTCGGGCTTGCCTCACCCGCCGGCTTCGCAGCTTCGCTCTTCAGCGCGGAGAGTGCCTTCTTCTGTTCGCCCTTGGCGGCGGCGAGGTCGCCTTGCTCCAACGCCTTCGCGGCTTCGCCGGCGGTCTTCGCGGCTTCCGGGTTGGCGGCCTTCTCGGCCTTGGCGGCGAGATCCTTCTGAAGCGCGGCCAGCTTCTCACCGACCGACTTATCGGCTGCGGGCGGCATGTCGCCCGCGGGCTTGGCGTCGGCCTGATCGGCGGCGGCCTTGGCATTCTCGGCGGCTTTGTTCGCTTCTTCAAGCGCTTTCGCCAGTTGGTTCGCCGCCTCGACCGGGTCGACCCTGTTCGGTTGCAGCGCGGCCTGATCGGCGATGTCCTTGCCCTTCAATTCCTCGATCTTCTTGGCCACTTCGTCCTTGGCTTCGTTCAGGTTTTTCGCGGCTTCCTTGGCTTCCTCGGCTCCCTTGGCGGCGTCGTTGTTGGCCAAGTCCTTCTTGGCGTCCATTTGGTTCTTGCCGGCTTCTTCGACTTTTTTGGCCGCGTTCGGCGCGGCGTCTTTGAGCATCTCCAGCACGGCTTTGGTCGGCGGGGTCAACTTGTCCTGAGCCTCGGCCAACGGCTTCAAGTCCGGCTTGTCGCCTTCTGCCGCTTTGGCCGCTTCCGCGGCGGCCTCGGCGACTTCGGTTTCGGCCTTGGCGAGTTGGTCGAGTTTGTCCTTGGCGGCTTCGAGCTTGGCCAAATCATCGCGGCGTTTCTGTATCGCCTTGGCCTGCTCTTCGAGCGCTTTCTTGGCCGCGTGCAATTCTTTGATGACTTCGTCCTGCTTGGGCTGGGCCGCTTTCGGATCCTTATTGGACAAGTCGTCCTTGGCGGCGTCGGCCTTCTCCGCGGCCTTGGCGAGTGCCGCTTTGGCCTCATCGTTGGCGGGCAGCGGCATGGTGGTCAGGTCGTCCGCCTTTTTGGCGACCTCGGTCTGTTTCTCGGCTGCGGCTTTAAGTGCATCCGCCTTGTTGACGGCATCCTTGGTTTGATTCTTCGCCATGTGCTGGTCGTTGATGAGCTTGTCGATCGCTTCAATGGCTTTCTTCGTGGCCGTGAGGGGATCGTTCTTCGCCAACTCCGCCGCGGCGATTTCCTTGTCGATCTGATCGCGGACCACCTTCAACTGCTGGGCGGCGGTTTCCTGCGGCTTGGCGGCCGCTTCCGGTTTACGGTTGCGGAGTTCCTCTTGGGCCTTCCGCATCTCGCCTTCGGGCGGGTTGAGTTTGGCCGCCATCTCCTTGGACAAGGCTTCGAGTTCCTTGCGGGCTTCGCGGGTGTCGAACTCGATGCGGCCCTGTTGTTCGGCCAGTTTTTGATTGGCCACGCGGTTCTGTTCGTCCTTCACTTTTTCGGTTGTGGTGCGTCTGGCCTCATTCGCCTTCTGCAGGTCCTTTGCCGACTTCGTTTCGTCCTTCACGGCTTCCTGTGCCTTGCGGACCTGTTCGATCTTATCTCGGATTTCCTTCAGGGCCGTCAGCCGATCGCGGGGCGGGATGAGGGCCGCGGCCATGGCCTGCAGTTCCTTGGAGATCGGCAGTTGAATCTCGGCGGTGCGGCGGAAGTTGCGGGTCGTCATCTCCCGTTGGGCCTGTTCCATCTGAATGACGAGTTGCCCGCCGCGACCGAAGACATCCGCCTTGTCCAGCCGGCCGGCCTGTTCGGCATTGAGTTTGGGCTTGAGGGTTGAGAGTTGCTTGAGAAGGTTCGCCAATTCCAGTTGAAGATCGGATTGCGCATCCGCCTGCTGTTCGACCGACTCCTTGAGCAGCGCCGCCATGGTGCGGCCGTCGCGGCTCCCGGTCGGGGCGGGGCGTTCATGCAGTTCCAACGCCCGTTGATGCAGTGCGAATTCCCGCTTGGCCTGATCCTGAAGGCGCTTCGCGGCTTCCTCCAAAGTCCGGAGGATATCGAGCTTGAAGAGCATCGATCGCAGCGTGGCGACAACCGCCTTATGCTTGACTGCGGCGGCACGCTGCTCGGCGTCGGCGGTGGCCTCGTCCCCGGCTTTAGCGGCTCTTTCGAGGTGATCGAGGACGGCCTTCATGTCCTCTTGGCTGAGTTGACGCAGGCCGCCCGCGACTTCATTGAGCAGGTCCTGTTCGTCCTTGGCATCCAATTTTTGGTAGACGATCGTCCGCAGCGAGGTGGTCACGAAGCGGGCCGTCTGTTCCACGGCGGCATTGGCGCGCTTTTGCTGGTCGCGTTTGGCCGCGGCTGTCGGCTCTTGGGACTGCGCGGCGGGAATGGCGAACGCCAGCAATCCGAAGCCGAGGAGCAGAGTTCGTCGCATCGTCATGGCCGGCCCTCAGCACGAGTGGGACAATCAACTGTTCGAGTATGGTTCAAGCCGGCCCGTTCCGCAATCGTGAAGTTTGCGGTATGGTGCGGCTTACGGCTTTGCGAACACAGCCCGCTGCTTCTTTTCCAAATCACCGAGCTTCACCCGCGTGCGGTAGTGCTCCTGCCGCCAAGCCTGAAACTTGGCGTCCGAGACGACCGTCTTGATGCGGCTCTCAGGCGACCAGCCGGCCGGGCGACGCGGATCCACGGTGATCGTCGGTTTATCCTCCGAGGCCGAGCCGACGAACGGCGGGGCCGTGGTCGGCGGCTGGGTCTCGACCGGCTTGCGGTCGAAGAGCGCGACGCGGATTTCCACAGTGTCGCCCAACTCCAGCTCCGCCGTCGTCCAACCATCACCGGACTTGACGCGCTTCTTCAAAGCCGAGGTTTTGAAGTTGAAGCGGCCGCCCGCAGTCAGGCCGTCCGGCTCGGCTTCCGAGTCTTTCGCTGGGATCGGGTAGAACTCGACTTGGCCGAGCGGACCGGATTCCAGGAACAGCCCGAGTTCGGGCACGAAGCGGCCCATCGCGGTTTCATCCGCCGTGGCCTTCGTCAGCGTCAGCGACGTCCACGGCCCATCATTGATGCGGTAGACGATGTAGGCCCGCGCCAAGCCCAAAGGGGACTTGGCATACCAGCCGACTTGAATTTGTCCGCCGAGCCGCAGCGGCATGCCTTCGACCGAGTAATCGTCCAGCGGGCCGTCTTCCTTGGGGTCCTTCAGGACTTCCGGAAGCAGTCGGACTTCCGGCGGGCGGTCCGGCGTGAGCGTGATGCCGCGGGTGGGCGGGTAGAGGTTGGCGAAGCTGAATTCGTCCCGGCAGTGGATGCGGTAAGCCGTGGCACCGGCCCGGGCCAGGCTCTGAACGGTCGCGGATAAGCCGTCGGCGGCAAGCGTCATCGGTTTGCGTTCCAGTTCCTCCTCCTGCCCGGCCGCCCCGCGACGCAGGAGTGCGAACTCGGCCGACACGATCGGCTTGGAGAAGGTTGCGGAGACTTCCAGCCCGGAATCGACGAGAGCGAAGATTTCGCCTTGCGGTTGGTAACGGCGGTACTTGCGCATCCCGCTGGGGTCCACGAAGCGCGGCAACAGCACCGCCGCCTCGATGTCCTTCACGGTCGGCCGCGGTTCGAAGCGTATCGTTGCCGGGGCCCGTAAACGCGCTCCGCCCAGCCAAGCGCGGATCGTGACGGGCACCGTGGACGGCGGCAGCTCGGCGATTGCGACGGCGTGGTCGCTTTTCCCGGTGCCGTGCGGTTGAATGACCAGCGGGAACACGGCCGAGGGTTGGTCTTGCGCTTCCAGGTACACGCTGCCGGTTTCACCGTCCGGTATCGTGTCGTCGATGCGGATGCGAACCTGATAACTCTCCCCGGCTGGGAGCACCTCGGGCGTGATGTTGGTCAGCGACAGCCCGCGGTCGATCTCGATGGTTAGGAGCGCCTGCCGGGCGACGAGCGTGAACACTGCGGCCGGTCGTACCGCGAAGCCGACCAGCGACACCAACAGCACCGGCCCGACGAGCCAAGCGGCCCTTTTGTACGGCGAGCGATCCGCAAACTTCGGCAGGGTATGTTGATTTGCCAAGTCCTCCGCTTCGGTCACGACCTCGCGAATCAGCATCGGCGACATGCCCTGCACGGCGGCATCGCGGCGGCTGAGTTGCAGCGCCGTCACGAAGCGGTGGCGGACCTGCGGCAACAGAGTTTCCGCACGGGCGGCTAAGCGGTCGAGGCTCGGAAGCGACACCTTCAACACGAACTTCCACGCCAGGAAGCCCGAGAGGAGCACTTGCCCAGCCGTCATCAGAACCCGCAGGGCGAACGGCGTTTCCGTGAAGCGGTCGATGAACCAGTCGACGAGACACGCGACCGCGAGCACCCCGGCGGCGATGGCGAAGCAGCGGGACAAGCCGCGCACGACCAGAGCCGCACGTTCGCGGCTTCGCCAGGTGTTCAGTTGTTGTTCCAACGCGCTCATGTCGCCTCGCTTAACTCAGGCTCGACCACTTTCGCACGACCCATTCGACGCTCAACAGGAACACGACCGCCAACAACGACCAGACGTTCCACAGGACCGTTTCCTCGCGGCGGACGATCGGCACCGATTTCCCCCGGAGGTCGTTCGGCAACTCATCGACGGTGTCCTCCCGATAAAACTTCCCGCCGGACTGCTCGGCCAGCATCCGCAGTTCCTCCTCCATCATGCCGCCGGGGGCGAGTTCGTGATCGGCCGGAAGAGTGACGCGGTACTCCAGCGTGCCGGGGTTGCCGCCGTTGTCCACCGTCAGCATCGTGCGGCCGACCTGCGAAAAGGGGACGACCGCGAGATAATCGCCCGTGGTGCCGGGCAGCTTGCGGAGCGTGATGCGGTTGAGGCGGCCGGGTTCTCCGGCGGGCACGTCGAGGCGTTCGAGCACGGCTTCGACCTGATCCGCGGTTTGCGGGGTCAGGTCGGGTTTGAGCAGCCGGGCATAGACTTGGCCCGTCCGACCGACCTGCGGTTCCAGCGTATCCAAGGAAAGCTGAGTCAGCTTGGTGCCGAGGGTGCGCGGCACGCCGGCGTTGTACACGGCCTGAGTCCAGAAGCGGCCGAACCAGCGGTCGGCCTCGTTGTAGCGCCAGCGCCAGGTTTCGTCGAAGCCGACGAAGATCGCCTGCCCCTTGCCGTAGTAATGGGCTGCAATCATCGGCATCGGTTTGCCGTCCGCCATCGTCGCCGTCGGGTGGGCCAGCAGGCTCTCGGCCGCGGGCTTGAGGGCCGTCACGGGATAATGCCAGAAGACCTCCGGCAGTTGTTGCCACACAGCGACATTACGAAGCGGATCGTCGTCGAGTCGAAAGGCCGGATGACGTACGCCTTGGGCGGTGAGCAGCGGCCGAAACGAGGCCGAGCGGTTGTTCGAGTCGATGGGGAAGTTCAGGCTTTGCACATCGACGGGGAGCACGTCCGCGAGTGGGGTGCCCGCGAAACTCGCCGGGCCGGCTCGACGACCCGCGATGTGAATGAAGCCGCCGCCCTCAGCGACGAAATCGCGAATCGCTTCCTGCTGCACGTTCGTCAAAGCCGTTGCCGCGAGATCGCCGAAGATGAGCAGATCGAAGGCATTGAGTTCTTCGCGATTGCTCGGGAAGCCCGGCAGGAACGGCGCACCCGCATTCATCGCCTCGCGGTCGCCTTCGCTCAGCCAGAAGCGGGCTTCGACCCGGCGATCGCGGAGCAGCGACCGCTGCAGATATTTGAAGTCCCACCGGGGCGTCGAATCGACGACCAGCACCTTGAGCTTGCGGTCGACGACCCGGACGGACTTGATTGCCTCGTCCGCCGGAACGTCGCCGAGGCTCATCAATCGGATGGTCGTCGAGAGCTCCTGCTTGCCTGCGGCGGCATCGGCGATGGTCGGGGTAAACATCAGCACTTCACGCAGATCGTCCGAATCGGTCAGCGTCACGGACTTGCGGGCGACCTCGCGGCCGTTGAGTTTCAGCACGATCTCGGCTTGAGCGTCCTTGTGCCCTTTCGAGCGAAACCGCACCGGTACGGCAACGATGTCGTCCACGAACAGCGTCTCCGCCGCAACCACCTCGCGCAGACTCAAGCGGCCGACGCTGGAGGAACCTAAGCCGACGACGAACAGCGGCACGTCCCGTTTGCGGCACTCGGCAGCCAGATCGGTCAGCGAGCGTGGGCCTGCGTTTTCCCGGCCATCGGTGAAGACGACCATCGCTGCAGGCAGTTCCAACTCGTCCCGCTTCAGCCAGTCGAATGCGCTCTCCGCGAGTGCCGACCGCGGCTCCTTGCCTTGGAGAGCCTTGACCCAATCTGCGGTTCGCCCGTCGAGCGAACTGCGTCGCGTGCCGAAGGACGACGGGAACACCGGCCCGCGCTGGCCCAAGCGATCCAGCAGTTTCAGCTTTGGATGCGTCAGCAGGGCCTGTTCGAGTTCGAGCCGCGTCGGCGTCTCGGGCATCTCGGCCGGCAGGTCACCGGAGGACGGAAATGCCGGGATCGGCTGATTGGATTCAATCAGGTTGAATGCAACCGCCACTCGTCGCCTATCCAGGAAGTCGGGCCGCGCATCGCGGACCAGCATGCTCTGCGAGTCGTCGGCAAGTATCGCGATCGGCCGGCGGCGTTCACTGCGGGATTCCCACAGCATCGACGGCTTCATGACCAGAAACAGAATCAACGCCAGCGATGCCGCACGCAGCCCGGCGGCGAGCAGGCGGGTGCCGAGGGACAAGCGACCGGCTTCGCGCAAGTACAGCATCGCGACCGCAGCAGTCGCGACCAAGCCCATCAGCACGACCGCCCAGCCGGGAAACCAGCCGCGGAAACTCAACTCGAACGCGAAAATCATGCGGCCCTCCCACAATACCAGGCCCAGCCCGATTCGCAAACGGTCAAGGCGAAGAGTGCCAGCAGCAGCACGATGGTCCAGTCCCGCCGGCTGCGCTCGTAGGTCAGCCGTTCGCCCGAGTCCGGCCGAGCAGTCAGGAGCACCGGGCGAAAGCCGAGGTATTCCTCGAGTTCGCTGGGGGTGAGCGGATCCAGCGCAACGGAATCCGCCAAATCCGGGCTGACCGCGAACACGATGTCGTCCGTTGCCGGGGCAGTTCCCGCGGATACGAGGCGGTAGGCGCCGGCATGAGTCAATCGCGGGGTGACGATCGCCAACCTCGGTTCCGTGACGACGGGCGGCATCGCCCGGCGTTCGCCGTCCGAAGTCAGCCATTCGTATTGTCCGGCCCGCCCGATCGGCGCGGTGAAAGTCTGCCCGGCGGGGACATTGAGCCCGCGGCCACCTTTGCCGGCCAAGTGGGCGAGGGTGAACTGCACGAAGGACAAATACGAACCGCCCTTGGCCGGCCAGTTCGAGCCGTTGAGGTCGAACGATGTCGTCGCCAGGATCACTTCGCCGTCACCGACGCGGCGCGTCAACAGCCACGGCGCCTCGTTGGTCAGCTTCATCAGCACGACCGCGGCTTTGTCCAAATCGCGCAGGCCTTGCACCCGCGTGATCTCGACTTCCGCCGTGACCTGATTGAACGGCGGCTCGGCGAAGCGGGACAGGTACGAGCCGGCGGCCGTCGTGTCCGGTGCCGGCTTCCAGGGCATCTCGGATGTCGTCGTGAGTGCTTCATTAAAAGTCGCGGGGAGGAGATTCAACCCCGCCTTGCCGAAGGTCGTCTCGTACCCCAGCGGTGTGACGTTGTCGCCGCAGCCGATGAGCAGCCCGCCGCCCGCATTGACGAACGCACTTAAGGCGGCAGCGAACTCCGAGGATAAACCGGAAACGCCGGGACGATCCGCATTCGTCGCGGCCACGTTGGCCAACACGCAGACATCGGCCGTTCGGAGCAGGCCCGCGCCGGCTTCGTCCACGGGAACGACCTCAACGCGGACGTGGTACTCCCCCTGCTGGTCAGCCGCCACGGGAAGCAAGGCATTGGCGAGAAAGTGCGAGGCCGAGAGCCTTGGGTCGCGGCTGTCCGGAGCGCCGTCGATTACGAGCACGGTCACCACTTCGCGGACGTTGAGCATGCGGTCCAGTCGGTTGTCCCCCGGCAGATCGTCCGCCGTCACAGTGGCGGTCAGCAGTTGCGGACCGGCGGTATCGAGCTTCGCGGTGAGTGTCACCGGCCGCGACTGGCCGACCGCGAGTTCCTCGATCGAGTCGACTTCGCGCGATTCCTTCTTCCCTTGAACCTCAAGTGTGACGGTGAGATTCTTCGCCGGCAAGCGGCCGGTGTTCTTGACGAGAATTGTAACGGGGAGACGACTTTTGGTGTGCGGAATCCCGCCGGGGTAGGTGATCGAATCGACCGTCACGTTCACGAGTTGCCGATCGGGGTTGCCGCACTGCACGACGATGATGGTGGCGCGCTTCTTCAACTCGTCCGCCTTGCCGCGGATGGCACCGGCTTGGCGTTCCCAGCCCGATTTCTGCAGGTCGCCGAACCAGTAAATCTCGGCCGTCGCTCCGGTGCCGCGATCGAGCGCCGCCTCGGCTTCGAGCAGCCCCGGCAGGGCATCGCCGGCGAGGCTCGTGGGGGTGAGGCCGCGAATCAGCTGCTCGGCTTCATCGCGGTTGCCCGCACGCACCGGGCCGATGAATTCGGCGCGATCGGTGCTCGTCACGACCTGCACATTGGAACCGGCGGGCAACTTGGCGAGGATGGTCGAAGCGGCGTCCTTGGCGCGATCCAAGCGCGACATTTCGCCGTCGGTCGCACTCATGCTGAGCGACGTATCGATCACGAAGATCGCGTCGATGCTCTCCCCCTGCCCGCCCACCAGTGCGTTCCACGTCGGCCGGGCGAGAGCCAAGGCCAAGAGGATCAAGGCGGCACAGCGCATCAGCAGTAGGATCAGTTCCTGAAAGCGCACCCGTCGCCGCGTCTGTTCGATGCTGATCTTCAGAAACGACATCGCTGCCCACGGCACGCGGCGATAGCGGGCCTTGAACAGGAAATGCAGCGCGATCGGAACGGCGACCGCCATGGTGCCGAGGAGCAGTGCCGGGGCGAGGAAAGTCGGGATCATCGTTTGGCGACCGCCGATTGAAGCCGTCGAATCAGGTAGGCGCCCAGCGGCGATCCCAACGACTCGGCCGTGTTGAGCCGAATGTAGTCGACCCGGCTCCGTTCGCACGCTTTTTGAAGATCCGTCAGGTAGCCGTTGAAGGCGCGCAGGTAGGCCGGGCGAAGTTGGTGCGGCCGGGCCATGAGTTCGTCCGATCCTTCGAGATCGACGAAGCGGATATTGCCGTCGAGTGGGAACTCGAGTTCATCCGGATGAAGCGTGTGGAACAGCACCACCTCGTGGCCGCGGAAGCGCAGATTACGAAGCCCCTTGACCAGCGATGGGACATCGTCGAAAGCGTCGCTGACCAGGAAAATGATGCCGCGACGACTGATCCGCTCGGCGAGACGATCGAGCAGTGGGCCAACGCCGGACTTGTTCCCCGCCCCGGCTGCTTCCAGTGCCGTGCAGATCGTCCGGACATGGCCGGTCTGACTGCCGGCCGGAAGTTCGTCGCGCCAGGTTTCATCGAAGAGCCGCAGCGAGATGCTGTCCCGCTGTTTCACCACAAGGTATGCCAGCGACGCCGCCAGAAGCTTGGCGAACTCGAACTTGTTGGTAAAGCCTTCACCGTAACGCATGCTGTTGGACGAATCGACCACGAGGTGGGCGACGAAGTTGGTTTCCTGCTCGTACTGCTTGATGGTGTATCGGTCGGACCGGGCGTAGCTTTTCCAGTCGATGTGCTTGATGTCGTCCCCGGGGACGTATTCTCGGTGCTGGACGAACTCGACCGAGAAGCCGCGATACGGCGACTTGTGGTCGCCGACGCGTAGGCCCTCGACGACCTGCCGGGCGGCAAGGCCGAGAGCCTCGGCCCGGGCGAGCACATCGGGTTGGAGGAGCCGACTCATCGATGTTGCTCCTTACGCCGCGGCCGCTTGGCCGGCCGCACCCTTGATGAGCCGCTGCACGACATTTTCCACCGTCACGCCGTCGCTCTGGGCCGCGAAGTTCAGAATCAGTCGATGGCGAAGGATCGGCAGTGCCACGGCCTTCACATCGTCCGGCGAGACGTGGTTGGAGCTGTGCAGCACGGCGTGCGCTTTCGCAGCCAAGATCAGGTTCATGCTCGCCCGCGGCCCCGCGCCCCACGTCAGCCAATCGTTGATGTACTTCGGGGCATCGGCGGTGCCCGGTCGGCTGGCGCGAACAATCCGCTTGGCGAAACTGAAGACGTCGTCCGACACCGGTACTCGCCGCACGACCTGCTGCAGAGCGTTGATGTCGTCGCCGTTGAGGACCGGCGAAATCTTCCTCATCGCGTCGGACGTGCCCGCCCGCATGATCTGCTCTTCCTCGAAGTCGGTCGGGTAGTCGACCTTGATGAGGAAGAGGAAACGATCCAATTGGGCTTCGGGCAGTGGATACGTGCCTTCCTGCTCGATCGGGTTCTGCGTGGCGAGCACGAAGAACGGATTCCGCATCGGGTATTCCTGCCCGCCGAGCGACACCCGTCGTTCCTGCATCGCTTCGAGCAGCGCGGCCTGCGTCTTGGGCGGCGTGCGGTTGATTTCGTCCGCCAGCACGATGTTGGCGAAGATCGGACCCGGGAGGAACTTGAACATGCGCTGCCGCGTGGCGGGGTCGTCCTGAATCACTTCCGCTCCGGTGATGTCCGACGGCATCAGGTCCGGGGTGAACTGGATGCGTTTGAAGGACATGTCCAACGCCTGGGACAAGGTGCTTACCATGAGCGTCTTCGCCAAGCCGGGCACACCCATGAGCAGCGCGTGCCCGCGGCAAAAGATCGCCATCAGCAGCAAGTCGAGGACCGCTTCCTGGCCGACGATGACCTTGCCGATTTCCGACCGCAATCGCTGGTGGGAATCGCGGAGTTTGGCGATCAGTTCCGGATCGTTGGTCGGCTCGGCCATGGTTCGGATCTTCGGGAACGAGGAATGAGTTCTTGACCCGTGCGGATGATGAGACGCCGCCGCAACGCGGACGGTTCCACCGACTTCTACGGCTTCAGATGTTTACCGAAGAAGTCCAACATGACCTTGCGGTGGTCGTCCTTCATGACTGCCGCACGGAACGGGCCGTCGCCGTGGCCGGCCTTGGGGAAAACGACCAACTCGGTTGCCACGCCTGCCTTCTTCAGGGCAGCGTGCAGGATTTCGCTTTGGCTCAGCGGCACCAGCGGATCGTTGTCGCCATGGACGATCAGGAACGGCGCGTCGTTCTTGGTCACGTGCGTAATCGGGTTGGCCGACTTGGCGAGGTCCGCTTTGTCCTTGAGACTGCCGCCGAGGAGTTTCACGAAGACGCCGGGTGTTTCGGCACCGGGCTTGACCATCTTCGTCAGGTCGGTCGGCCCGAACCAGTTCAGCACCGCCTGCACCTTGACGGACGTTTTCGAGTTGGGGTCACCGTCGAGTTCCGGTACGTCCCCGGCGGTGCCCAAGAGGGAGACCAGATGGCCGCCGGCCGAAGCGCCCCAGACGCCGATCCTGTCGCCGTCGATGTTGTACTTCTTCGCGTTGTCCCGTAAGAATCGGATGGCCGCTTGGCAATCGTGGAGTTGTGCCGGAAACGGTGCCTGCGTGCTGTATCGATAGTTGATGCCCGCGACGGCATAGCCCTTGTCGAGCAGTGCGACTACAGGATTGTTCTCCTTGCTGCCCGCTTCCCAGCCGCCGCCGTGGATCCAGATCACCAGCGGCAACGGCTTCTCCGAGGGCGGTGCGAACACATCCAATTTGTTGCGGGTATGATCGCCGTAGGCGACGTCCTTTGAGACCTTCGTTCCCTCCGGCATTGCTGCGCCTTTGGGGGCTTGGGCCGAAACCGCAGTCGGGCAGAAAGCGAACAGCACCAGCATGGCAAAACGTCGGAGCATGATTTCAATCCTGAGGAAGCCTGGGCCACACAAAGACTCCGCCGGTTACCACCGGCGGCTCACCGAACACTGCCGCCTACCGAAAATCACGCCAGAATCGGCTCGATCAACCTGCCGTGAACATCGGTCAGTCGCATGTCGCGGCCGCCGAAGCGGAAGGTCAGTTTGGTATGGTCGACACCGAGCAAGTGCAGCATCGTCGCATGCAGGTCGTGGATCTCCTGCTTGCCCTGAACGGTTTTATAGCCGAAATCGTCCGTCTCGCCGAAACTCACGCCCGGTTTGATGCCCGCACCCGCGAACCACATGGTGAAGCCATAAGGATTGTGGTCCCGGCCATCGGCCCCTTGGGCGAACGGCGTGCGGCCGAACTCGGCGCCCCACACCACCAGCACGTCGTTCCACAATCCGCGGGCTTTCAAATCCGTGAGCAGTGCCCCGATCGGCTGATCGACGGCGCGGGCATTTTTCTCGTGGCCATCCTTCAGGCCATTGTGCTGATCCCAGCGATCGGTGCCCACGCTCGGGCAGGTGATCTCGATGAACTTCACTCCGCGCTCCACGAGCCGTCGGGCGGTCAGGCATTGCGTGCCGAAGAGCACCGTGGGTGCAAACTTGGAATCGAGGCCGTACATCTTCTTGGTCTCGGCCGATTCCTTGCGCAGGTCGGTGAGTTCGGGAACCGCCGTTTGCATGCGGTAGGCCGTCTCGCCGTTTTGGATGGCGGCTTCGACATCGTCCGACACGCCACCGGCTTGCTCTCCGGCGAGGCGATCGAGTTTCCGCAGCAGTTCGCGCTTCGCTTGTTTGCGTGCCTCCGGCGTTTCCGGCCCGGTGATGTTGGCGAGCACGGGATTGCCGGAACGGAACATCGAGCCTTGATGTGCTGCCGGCAGGAATCCCGAGTTGAAGTTATCCAGCCCGCCGGGCGGAATCAGACCCGAATTGAGAATCAGAAACGTCGGCAGATCCTTGTTCGTTGTACCCAAGCCGTAGCTGCACCACGCCCCCCAACTCGGTCGGCCCTGCACGCCGGCACCGGTGTGCAGGAAGTAGTTCGCGCTCGTATGTTCCGGAAAGCGGGTGGTGAACGACTTCACCACCGCGAGTTCATCCGCATGGGCTGCCATGCTCGGGAAGAGTTCGCTGACCCAAGTGCCCGATTGCCCGCGCTGTTTGAACGCCCAAGGGGATTTCAGCACCGTGCCGACGTTGGCGAACTGAGTCGGTTCGACCTTGAAGAGCTTCCCCGGCTCCTTGCCGTGATGTTTGGCGAGCATGGGCTTGTAATCGAAGGTATCAACTTGGCTCGGCCCACCGTCCATGTACAGGAAGATCACAGCCTTCGCTTTGGCCTTCGGGGTATCGACGGCAAAACTCCGCTCGGCGAGCATCGCCTGGAGGGCCACGGCCCCGAAGCCGCAGCCGGCGCGTTTGAGCCAGGATCGGCGATCGGAAAGCGGAAGAAAGTGCGGCATGGCGGGGAACCGAAGGTACTCGTTTCCGCTATGGTAATCGAAGTTGGCTCCGACTCGCAAGCATTCCCGGCATTTGCTTCATTCGGTACGAGGCATGACGACCGAAACTGTCCGAATCATTCACTTCAGCGACATCCACCTGACCGCCAAGCGGCTGGGATGGCGTCGGCGCGATTGGCTGGGCAAACGGCTCACGGGTTGGGTGAACATCAAGCTCCTCGGCCGCGGTCGCCGCTTCCGCTACGCCGCCGAAGCGACGGCGATTTTGGCGAAGCGCATTCATGCCGCCGAGCCGCACGGCGTGATCTTCAGCGGGGACGCCACCAAGCTCGGTTTCCCCGCCGAGTTCCGCAAAGCGGAGGAACTGCTCGCCCCGGCCGATGGGCGTTGGCCGATGGCCGTGGCCGTGCCGGGCAACCACGATTACTACGTGCCGCAGGCGGCGGCCTCGGGAGAATTCGAAAAGAGCTTCGCCCCATGGCAATGCGGCACCCGCATCGGCAGTCATGCCTATCCCTTCGTCACGACGATCGCCGGCATTCACTTCATCGCCCTGAACGGGGCCACCGCGAATCCTTTCCACCTCGATGCCGGGGGCGAAATCGGCGCGGAGCAGTTGCTGCGAATGCGGGAACTTTGTGCGAAGCTGCCACATGGACTACGGGTCGTCGTCACTCACTACCCGCTTCGGACGGCAGTCGGCGAACTGGAATCGAAACTGCGCAGACTGCGCGACCACGAAGCGGCGCTGGCGGCCGCAAAAGAGTGCGGCGTTCAGTTATGGCTGCACGGCCACATCCATAAGCCGTTCGTCCGCGGCGTTTGCGGCATCATGCCCTTCCCGATGATCTGTGCCGGGAGTGCGACTCAGATCGATCGCTGGAGCTACCACGACTACGCCATCTGCGGCCTGCAACTGGTCGGCATCCGCTACACCTACGACCCGGACGAAAAGGATTACTTCGAGAGCGACCGCTTCAGCCTGACGCTACCCGGCAATCCGCGGGAATAACACTTTCGGCTTACCTTCGATGAGCTGGGCCGTGATCCGCAAGTCTGTTGCGAACGGAATCCGCGCTGCCGCATCGGCGTAGGTGACCGCGTTCCACGGCACGTCGAATGCGAAGCTTTCATAGATCGTCTTCGCACTGTTCGGCAGGAACGGCTTCAACAGAATCGCCGCGATCCGCAAGTGTTCGACCGCCTGCACAATGACGCCCTTCGCCCGCTCCTTATCCGCCGGTTCGCCGGTTTTCACCAGCTTCCAAGGCGCGTTGAGATCGAGGAACTGATTGGCGGGCGTGACCACGTTTTGGATGATGACATCGAGCGCCAGGTTGTACGAACAGCTCTCGACGTGTCCGCGAACGACATCCACGACCTTGGCCGCCTCGAACTCGGCGGACACCGGCGCGGGTGTCGTCCCGGCGGTGCCGTCGAACACGCCGCCGAAGTTGGTTGCACCGACGGTCAGGCACCGGCTCAGCAGGTTGCCGAGTTTGTTGGACAAGTCGGTGTTGAAGACCTTGATGAACTGATCCGGGCTGATCTCGCCATCGCCGGGGTAAGGGCACTCGCGCAGGAAGTAATACCGGAAGCCCTCGGCCGAGAACTTCTCAATGATCGTCATCGGCTCCAACAGGTAGTCGAGGCCCTTGGCCTTCAACTCCTCGGTCCGGCTCTTGCCGATCTTGTCTCCGGCGAACGTCACGAAGCCGTGGCCGAAGACCTTCCGCGGCGGTTCGATGCCGGCGGCCCAGCACATCGCCGGCCACAGGGCGACGTGGAACCGCGTGATGTCCTTGCCGATGAAGTGCAGATCCGCCGGCCAATACTTGGCGAACATGGATTCATCATCGCCGTAGCCGATGCCGGAAATATACGTCAGCAGTGCATCGAACCACACGTAGATCGTGAACTCCGGATCGAACGGAATCGGGATGCCCCAACTCTCGCCGAGCCGGGAGATGTTGATGTCCCGCAGGCCTTCGGCCTGAATCAGTCCGATGATTTCATTCTTTCGACTCTCGGGCTGAATGAAGTCCGGATGCTCGGCGTAGAACGCGAGAAGTTGACCGGTGAACGACGACAGCCGAAAGAGCCAGCACGGCTCCGAGCGCCTGACGAGCGGCTTCTTGTGAACCGGGCAGTCACCCGCGTTCTCAGTGTGGAGCTTGTCGCTTTTGAACTCCTCGCAGTCGTTGCAGTACCAGCCCGCGTACTCATCCTTGTAGATGTGGCCGTTGTCGTAGACCTTCTGAATGAATTTCGCGCAGGCCGCCTTGTGCCGTGCATGGCTGGTCTGCTCGAAGGCATCGAACGAAATGTCGAGTGCCTTCCAGACTTCCTTGAACTGTGTCGCCATGTCGTCGCAATACTCCTGAACGTCCCGATTCAAGGCCTTGGCTCTGTCGGCGACCTTGGTCGTGTTCTCGTCGTTGCCCATCAGGAAGAAGACGTCGTACCCTTCCATGCGGCGATAGCGGGCCTGCACGTCCGCCCCCAGCTTCTCGAAGGCCGTGCCGATGTGCGGCCTGCTGTTCGGATAGTCGATGGCGGTCGTCTGATACCAGCGTTTCGTCTCGGCCACGGGTGCGTCCTTGTGCGGGAAGTCGTCGTCGGCAAGCGTCAGTTTATCGAGTCGGAAAATGAAGGGCAGGTTCAGTGAACCTCGGGTGTCACCCCCGGCGATAGTCCGTGACCCAGTTGGGGCCTCAATCCGTTGACCGCAACGCGGTCACCGAGAATAGCCTGGGGTGAAACCCCAGGTAACTCCCTCGGGTGAACCCAGGTTCACATCCGACATCGCTCGCCGAAGCGGTTCAGCACCCAAGCGGTGCGGGTCGGCGAAAAATTGCTTCCGCGCAGGTCGAGTTCCGTCAGTTGATTCGCCCAGTCGGACGATGCCAGCCGTTCCGCGGTTTCATCGCGCAGGCCGCAGTGGCTGAGGTTGAGCCGAGACAACTTCGGAAAGACGATCGACGGATCGATTCGGTCGAAGAGGTGATCGTGCAGCGTTTCATCGTGGATCTCCAAATGCTCCAGAAACCCGAACGGCCCGAGTCGCTCGAGGATCCGCGGCAGGTATTCACCCAAAGTGAACGACGCCCGCACCGTGAACGATCGCAACGGCGGCATCACGAACGGCTTCTCGATTTGAAGCCAGGACATCGATGCCGAAGTGACATGCACCGTCAGTTCCTCGATCGGCACCAAAATCGGGCCGCTCTCCCAACTGCCGAGAAGCCCGAGGGCATTGCATTCGACGACCGTCGGGAAGCCGCGGCGATAGCCTACGAAGCCGCGCATGCGTTCGGGCAGCCAATGCCGCCAGGAGTATTCGTGTTCCTGGAGCAGGTTGAACTCGTCGTTGGTCAATCCCGAGTTGGGATCGCGGGCGAAGCGTTCGACCTGGAGGCGGATGAACTCGGCCCGCGCTTCATCCGCCGGCGTCCCGCGTTCCTGCAGCCAGTCGGCATAGGCGAGCCGGTGCGTGTCGCACTTCGGGTGCGACAGGATGCCTTGCAGGAATGCCGTTTCCTCGTCCATGAACCGACCTCGGCTAGGAGACGGCGTCCGGGTCGATGCCTGCCGCTTTGAGCTTCGCACGCATGGCCTCGACTTCGGCTTGAAGTTGCTGCTTCTCGATTGCCGCTCGCTTGGCTTCGGCTTCAAGTTGCTGCTTCTCGATTGCCGCTCGCTTGGCGGCGATTTCCAGTTCCCTCTTCTCGCGTCGGACGCGCCGAGTCTCCGATTTGGCGTCGGCTTCGCGTTCGGCGGCTTGTCGAAGGCGTTCTCCGTTTTGCAGGTGCATGTCTTCGATGTCCCGGAACGGTTCGCCGTCCGGTAAGCGTACGACCATGGAGGCTCCGGTCATATCGAAGGTCACGCCGAGCAGTGGGCTGGTGAACGTCTTGGTGACTTCGGTGACACGAAAGAAGTTCGTCGATGCGCGGAGGTAAACCTTCAGCTTTTCCTTGTAGGGATCGTAGACGTAGTACTCGCGAACGCCGAAGCGTTGGTAGATGCGCCGCTTCCTCAGCAGTTCCGCTCGGCGATTGCCGGGCGAAAGCACTTCGATGGCCACCTGCGGGCCGACGCCGCCTTCGACCCACTGCTTGTACGAACCGCGATACCCCTTGGGCCGGCCGAGGGCGACCATGATGTCCGGTGCAACGCGGATCTTGGGTTTCCCTTCAACGGGATACCACAGCAGATTCGTGGCCACGAAGATGTCGTTCCGCTCGATGACCAGCAGCTTCATGCCGCCGAAGAGACGCCAGATCCAATCCGCCTGGAGCGTGTTGTCGGCCATGGGTCGCCCGTCCGAGTCCGGATACTCCAGGTCCACCACCATCGGGATGCGGCTGTCCATGCTGTTCTCTCCATCGATTTACAACGGCACGCGGTCGCCGGGTTCGGGTACGGCGACATCGGGAAAACCGAGATCGCGGAGCGTCTCCGCGAGTGCGAGCGATTGTTCCCGCTCGCCGTGGATCAGACGCACCTTGGCGACCTGTCCGACCAGCGGCGAGAGATAGCTGAGGAAGTCCGACTTGTCCGCGTGGCCGCTGAAGCCTTCGAGGTGGACGACCTCGATCCACTTGTTCCACTCTTTGCCGAGAAATTTCACCGTCGGCTTTTGTTCCAACAAGCGCCGACCGGTCGTCCCCTGGGCTTGGAAGCTCACGAGGATGACGGTGGCGCGCGGATCGTCGACGTGCTGCTTCAGGTGGCCCTGAATGCGGCCCGCATCGCACATGCCGCTCGAAGCGATAATGATCGCCGGACCGGACAGCGACATGAGCCGGTTGCTGTCCTCGAACGATCGCGTGTAACTGACGCCGTCGCCGCCGAGGATGCCGTGCCCTTCGCGCACGTATTCGGCAACCTCGGGTTCCAAAGCGTTCGGGTGGGCGCGATAAACGTCCGCGATGTCTGCGGCAAGCGGGCTGTCGACGAAGATCGGCGCTTTGAGCAGCAGATTTTTACGAAGGCCTTGTTGGAGAAAGTGAATGATGAGTTGCGAACGTCCGAGACTGAACGCAGGGATCAGCACTTTGCCGCCGCGCTCGATGGTGCGGTTGACCGTCTCGTAGAGCTTCGTGACCGTGCCTGCGATCGGCTCGTGTTGGCGGTTGCCGTAGGTGCTCTCGCAGATCAGCAGATCCCCGGCGGGTACGGCTGAGGCCTGCTTCAACAAAGGCATGCCGCGACGGCCGAGGTCGCCGGAAAACGTCAGCGTCCGCGTGCCGTTCGGGCCCTTACACTTCGCATGGATCAGAGCCGAACCGAGGATGTGCCCGGCTTCGGAGAAGCGAAAAGTCACATCGCGGCCGACTTCGGTTTCCCGTCCGTAGGGCACACTGACGGCTTGTTGCAGCACCCGTTCCACGTCCGGGAAGGTGTACAGGGGTTGCACCAGCGGCTCGGCATAGTTGCGGGCGATGTTCAAATGTCCCGCTTCCTCTTCCTGGATTTTTGCGGAGTCCCGCAACATCACCCGGAGCAGATCGCGCGTCGGCGGGGTACAGTAGATCGGTCCGTCGAAGCCGTGGCGGACCAAGGTTGGGAGGTTGCCGCAGTGGTCGATATGGGCGTGGCTGACGATCACAGCATCCATATGCTGCGGGTGAAACGGGAAGTGGCTGTTCCGCTGCCGGGCGTCTTCGCGCTTGCCCTGATGAAGCCCGCAATCGAAGAGAAGTCGCGTTTTCCCGGATTCAAGGATGTGCATCGACCCGGAAACACTCGAGGCAGCGCCCCAGAACGTCAACGTGGGGTCCGCCGGCTCGCGATCGTCGGCCGAGAGTTCAAGTGCTGGTTTCATTTCGGTATTGTAGTCTCATGGCCGCCCGTTGCGGTAGGGCGATCGGGCCGACGTGGCGACAAAACGGAAGGAATGCGCGGATGAGGCACTTCGGAATTCTTGCGGCACTTACCTTCGGATTGGGAGTTTTGCGGATGAACGAGGTCCACTCGGATGAAGGGATGTGGCTGCCGAGCGATCCGCCCAAGATCCTTCTCAAGACCAAGTACGACTTCGACCTGACCGACGAGTTCGCCCGCAAGCTGATGCTGGCTTCCGTGCGATTTCCCGGTGCCTCGGGCGGCTTCGTTTCCGCGGATGGTTTGGTCGTCACCAATCACCACGTCGGCGCCGATGCGATCCAGAACCTCAGTTCGCCCCAACGGGACCTGATGAAAAACGGCTTCCTCGCGAAGTCGCGGGACGCCGAGTTGAAGTGCCCGGAGATGGAGTTGAATGTCCTTCAGTCGATCGAGGACGTGACGATCCGCGTCAACGCTGTGGTCGCACCCGAGATGAAACCGGCCGATGCGGCGGCGGCCCGCCGCGCAATTCTCAGCGCGATCGAAAGTGAATCGCTGAAGGCGACCGGGCTACGATCGGACGTGGTCGCGCTTTACCAAGGCGGGCTGTACCACCTTTACCGCTACAAAAAGTACACGGACGTTCGGCTCGTGTTCGCGCCGGAGCAGGCGATTGCCGCGTTCGGTGGGGATGTCGACAACTTCGAGTATCCTAGGACGAGCCTCGATTGCGCGTTTTTCCGTGCCTACGAGAACGGCAAACCCGCCAAGCTCGAGCATTTCTTCCGCTGGTCGTCCGCTGGTCCGAAGGAGAACGATCTGGTGCTCGTCACCGGTCACCCCGGCACGACCAATCGGCTCGAAACCTTGGCGAAGTTGAAGCACCGCCGGGACGTCACCCTGCCCTACGACCTCGCCCGCCTGCGGGCCTACGAGGCAACGCTGATCCAGTTCAGCGAACAATCCCCCGAGCAACGCCGAGCCGCTGCGACGGTTCTGCACTCGGTCGCCAACCGCCGCAAGGCGTTCGCCGGGCAATTGGTCGGGCTGTTGGACCCGAAGATTCTCGCCCAAAAGGAGGCCGAGGAAGCCAAGCTTTATGATCCGTTCATCGCGAAACAATCGCCCTCGAAGCTCGACGACGACATCCACAAAATTTTCCCCAGCACGCCTTGGGCCGCGATTGCCCGCTCGCAAAAGGCGTTGGCCGATTTCGAGAAGCGGTATCTGCTGCTCGAGCGCGGCGATGCGATGTTCAGCGACCTCACGCCCATCGCCCGGCACTGCGTTCGCATGGCGGCCGAGTTACCCAAAGCCAACGGTGAACGACTGCGGGAATACCGTGACTCGGCCTTGGAATCGTTGAAGCAGATTCTGTTCAGCCCGGCCCCCATCGACCCGGTGTTGGAACGGGCGAGGCTGCAGACCTCACTGACCTTTCTCGCGGAGCAACTCGGCGGCGAGCATCCGCTGGTTCTCAAGGTGCTCGCCGGCAGAAACCCGGCCGACCGCGCCGCGGACCTGGTCGCCGGCTCCAAGCTCTTCGATGTGGCCGAACGCAAACGCCTGGTCGCCGGCGGTCAGAATGAGGTCAATGCGTCCACCGATCCCATGATTGTGCTGATCCGCACCATCGACAACGATGCCCGCGAAGTCCGAAAACTGTACGAGACTCTGGTCGAAGAACCCGAGCGCCAAGCCTATGCCGCGATCGCGGAGCTTCGCTTCAAGGCGTTGGGCAAATCGGTTCCACCCGATGCAACGTTCACGCTCCGCCTCGCCTTCGGCACCGCCAAGGGTTACGATGTCGACGGCAAATCGCTCCCCTTCCAGACGACCTTCGACGCTGCCTTTGCCCGTTCCGCGCTGCTCGGTAAGGTTGAACCATTCGTCCTGCCGCCGTCGTGGGAAGCCGCGAAAGCCAAGCTCGACCTGAAGACTCCCTTCGACTTCACCAGCACCGCAGACACGATCGGCGGCAACTCCGGTTCGCCGGTGCTGAACCGCGCGGGCGAACTCGTCGGCATCAACTTCGACCGCAATCGCCATGGCCTCGTCCGCAACTTCGTCTACACGGAAGTCCAGGCCCGCCACATCGCCGTCCACAGCCGCGCGGTTCTCGAAGCCTTGCGCCAGGTCTACGATGCGCAAGCTTTGGCCGACGAACTCCTCGGAAAGTAACGGAGTAATCCCCGATGAAAGCCCTGGCCGCACACCCGAAGTTCGACACCCTCGCGGATATCCTCGCCGCGCTCGGCAACGTCCCGCCGCACCGGATCCTCGTCCACCCGTTTCCCGGTACGGCCGAGGAGTATCACCTCGACGACCCCGACATCACCAAGGGCCGCATCTGCGAACTCATCGACGGCACGATCGTGGAGAAGGCGATGGGATGGCACTCGGAA
>Ga0105047_10001101_pt1 | contig 47699 bp, 32 predicted proteins | sample MAT04_FD_78384 | JGI IMG/M metagenome (GOLD analysis project Ga0105047, IMG submission 78384) | Freshwater microbial communities from Lake Fryxell liftoff mats and glacier meltwater in Antarctica - MAT-04 (megahit assembly) | ecosystem: Environmental > Aquatic > Freshwater > Ice > Liftoff...
CCGCGACCGGCTCTTCCTTACCCGGACGCACGACGTGAACCGCGCAACCCATGCACGGGTCGATGGAGTGGATGACACGGAGCACTTCCACCGGCATCTTTTCGTTTTGCACGGGCGTGCCGATCAGGGCCCGTTCTAGGGGTCCGTGCTGGCCCTGACCATCCGCCGGGGAACCATTCCAGCACGTTGGGGTGATGATTTGGTACCGGCTGATCTTGCTGTTGGCGATGGACACCCAGTGTCCCAGCGCTCCCCGCGCCGCTTCGGTGAGACCGAAGCCCGTGCCAGAGGTGATTGCCGTGGGGTTCGTGTAGACCGGCTGACCGGTTTTAATTTGACCTACCCAAGTGGCCATCGCTTTGGCGATGTGCAGGGCTTCGTAGGCCCGCGCCACATGGCGATCCATGACGGAGATTCCGTTGCGGTAAAGACCGGTGACCCACATGCGGGCGAGCGGGCCGCACTCTTGCGGAGCGCCTTTATAGCGTGGAGCCTTGAGCCAGGAATAGGCATCACCCTTTGGGTACACCGGGGTGGTGGTCCCGACGGACGGATGCTTGTTAGAGTCCACGTTGTCGAACCACGAGAACTCAACCTGCTCGGTGATGGCGGTGAGGTCGACCGGCTGAACCGTCGAACTCCCCGCGGTGACCGACCCGCGCTTGAGCAAGAGGTTGTTGCCCGTGCCGTCCTGATCAAAGACGCCGAACGACAGCAAGTTGCCGTAGCCTCGCCCAATAGTGAAGTAGTCGGAGTAGACCGCGCCAACCAACTGGACATCCGGAATGTAGACGTTCTGGATCCAGACCGTTAGTTCGGTCAGGTAGGCCGAAACTTTGGCGAGGGCTTGCGTTTGTGGGACGGTGGTGATGCCCCCCGGAATAAAGGACGGCACGTGCGGTAAGCGACCGCCGATGACCGCGCCGAGCTCATGCGCTTTGCGGCGCATGTCGAGAGCGGCCACATAGTGGGCCACCAGCGTGTTCGTGTCGGCGGCGCTCACTCGTTTGTCCACATCCCAGCACGGTTGCCACGGGGGCATGTTCGGGCCGGAGATGTAGTCCTGGGCGGCGAGGTGATAGAAGTGGAGAATGTGCGAGTCAATGAAGTTGGCGGCGGAAACGAGGTTTCGCTCCAGTACGGCATTCAAGGGCACTTTCGTGTTGCTGGCGGCTTCCAGCGCGTTGACAGAGGCCATGGCGTGAGCCACCGGGCACACGCCGCAGATGCGCTGCGTGAGGTGCGGAGCGTCTTTTGGAGGTAGCCCCACCAAAATACGCTCGAAGCCACGGAACAAGGTGCCGGTTGCGCGGGCGTCCACCACCTGGAGGATGTTGTTGACCTTTTCCAGCTCCACCTCGATTTTCAGGTGGCCTTCAAGGCGCGTGACAGGATCGATTGGAATAACCGTTCTCATGGTTGCTTAGTCCTCACCCTTCCACAAAGGTGTCTGGGGGAAGTTTGCCTCGGTGCAGCCGTAACAAGGGGCGTTAGCGCCGATACACCAGTTCACCTTGCCGTTCCAGAATGTAATGGCGCACGGTGCTTTCGTCTTGGGACCTCGGCAACCGAGTCCTTCAAGACACAGGCCCTGGGTGCCAAACGTATCGGCTTCCTCCGCTTCGCGCCGAGGGCACTGCGAGTGAACCGTTTTGCTGTAGAGGGCCGTCGGACGACCGACGGAGTCCAGCTTGATCTTTTGACCGGCGACCAAGTTCGCCAGAGTCCAGACGATCCAATCTGGATGGGGCGGGCAACCGCTGACGTTAATCGTCGGTCGACCAATCGCCTTAGCCACCGAGACCACGCCCGTGGGATTCCCGTTCATGGCCGGCACCCCGCCGTAGGCGGAGCATGCGCCGACGCAGACCACGCTACTTGCCCGTTGCGCGAGCCTTTGCACGGCCTTCTGGAAGGTAACGTCCTCCCCGTTCGAAGTCCAGGCAAAGCAAGCCGCACCCCCAAAGCTCGTGGGCACTCCGCCCTCGATGACCAAGATGTACTTGCCGCGGGCCGCTAGTTCAAGGGCGATGTTTGCCGCGCCTTGACCGGCCTCTGCCATCACCGTCGGGTGATACGAGAGGCTGATCGTGCTCAGCAACACATCGGCCGCCGTCGCCGGCGCACTCGCGGCGATACGGTTCAAAAATGAGATGGTGCATCCCGAACAGGCGCTTCCTTGTAACCAGATCACCTTTGGGGCGCTGGGCGATGCCAACACCGTGGCCAGTTTGGCCATAGTTTGCCCCGAAAGGCTTAACGACAAAGCACCCGTTCCGCAATACGCTAAGAAGTCACGACGACTTAGTTCCATAAAAAATAACCTCCGTTCCCGAAGACTCAAGGCCTAGTCAAACACTCAACGTAGCCACTCAAGGAGCCAGGACCGAGGGCGCTGTCTTCATTGTTCGCGGAAGACAATCGCCCTGTGTGTACTGCCTTTCATGGACGTACAATGTCTGTAACTCTCCTTCCTGCAAATTGTTCCTGTACGAAAAAATAAAGATAGAATTCCAGACGACATACCGGATTCGACCCGGTAGGATGAATCTGCCATGTGTCTTGCGATTCCCGGTAAAGTCACCCAAATTGATCCGATTTGCCCGATGGGACGCCAAGGGACGGTCGCCTTCGGCGGTGTCCAAAAGCGGATCATGTTTGACTTGCTGCCCGATGTTGAGGTGGGCGAGTACGTGCTCGTGCACGTGGGCGTCGCGATTTCGAAGGTCGACGAACAAGAGGCCCAAGAGGTGTTTGCCTATATCGAACAAATGGGCGAACTTGAGGAAGCGGGCATCTATCCGCCCAGCTCCCCCGCACCTGCGGAATCGCCTTTGAGCACCCATTTTGGGGCCCACGATTCACCCCGTCAAATCTAGGTTTACACGTTAACTTCACCACTCGCTCGGATCGTCGAGTCGAGGTTTGTACGGGAGGTCCTTGAAGCCATGACGGAGTGGATTGCCGCGATGTTGATTATTCCTTTCGCCCCCCAGTGGGTGGAATTGAACGTCCTCTCCGGGGTCGGGGCCGAGTTTGCGAGTCGGATCGAGTTCTCGGCTCGCGTTAAGCTGCAGGCTTCCCCCACCGACTTAGTGGCGGAGTTTGACGTGTCCGACGCGACATTCTTCCCTTCCACTTCGGCGAATCAGCTCTTTGAAGGCGACTCGGTGGAGCTTTGCCTGAGCGGCCCCGGTACCGGCGGCATCATCCAGGCGGTGGTTGACCCCGGCGATACCGACGGCCAGAACGCCCGCCTGCAGGTATTGGACTACCGGGAAGACGCGGCCCTCAAGTTGCGCGAAGCCCCTCGGGCAAGTTTCACGGCAACGCGATCGGCCGAACGCTATCGGGTGCGGGTGACCCTGCCCTGGGCCAACGTGGAGGTCACACCGAATGCAATCGCATCGTTTGGGGTTCGGGTTTCGGTCAACGATGCCGCATCAGGACGAAAACTTCGGAAACTAACGTACTTGGGCGACGATCCTGCTCGAGAGTTCTTCGTTCTGCCCGCCGCACGGTTAGGCGACGATCGGGTACCAGAACCCGCCGTGGCCTGGGCCGGTTACACGGATGACCTTCGCGAACTGAGAGGGTCCGTGTGTGCCCCCGCCAGTTCGGCGGGCGAGTTGGCGGCGTTTAAGTACGGTGCCGACGAGTTGAAAGGGAAGCTGGCCCTTGAGGAGGGGGTAGCCGTGGCGCGCTTCACCTTTAAGACGCCGGCGATCGGCCAACCCGTCCCCGCGCTTTCGGCTAGCCTCGCCGACCGCCCCTTGCTCTTCGCCCCGATTCCGAACCTCAACGAACAGCGCCGCGCGATGTTCACCCAGCGGCGGTCGTTGCTCACCGTCACGCCCGAGGTTTTTCTGGGCGAGGCCTTCCCGGCGGTAACCGTTGACCAACGGGCAACTCTGGAGAACGCCGTCGGCCCAGTTCAACGCTCGCTCCGTTACTTTGATGCGGAAGGCCAAGCGGTCACCACTGCCGTTCGACCGGGAAGGTACGGCCTTGTGGCCACCCTTAACGCCGGACCGGATTTGCCGCGAAGCGAGTACCGCACGCTGTTCCGCGCCCCGCAGGCGACAACCCTCACGGATGCGGTCGAGGCGGCGATGCGGTTTGAAGATCCCCCCGACAACTATGCGGTGCGTGCAGACCGTCGGTACTGGCACCACGTGCGCCAGCGGTTGGGTACGGCGGTGCACTACGACACGTTTGTGAGGGTCCCGGCGGCTTACGCGGACCGCCAAGATCGGAAGTGGCCCTTGATCGTGTTCTTGCACGGAAGCGGAACGTCGGACCCGGTTGAGGCCCGGGCGGGATGGCAGAAGAATCGAACGCTCGATGGACCGCAGGCATCGGCGCACAAAGATCCGGCGTTCCCGTTCGTCACCGCGTCGCTCCTAAGTTTTGGGGGATGGTCGCCCCCGGCGGTGCATGAAGCCATCGACGAGATCGTGGCGAAGTACCGAATTGATGAAGACCAGATCATTCTGTGCGGATTCAGCATGGGAGCGATGGGCACGTGGGAGGTCGCGTGCGACCGGCCCGAACGATTTGCCGCACTCGTGCCCGTTGGCGGGCGCACGGGCGTGCTCAGCCGCATGGCTTCGCTACGCGCCGTGCCGGTGTGGGTATTCAACGGAGGCTCCGATCCGGTAACCACACCGGAGGACGCGCGGCGGGCGGTCGCGGCGCTAGAGAAAGCCGGCGGCACCGTGCGCTACACCGAGTTTCCCGGCCTAGGGCACGGGGAATCCAACCTCGCCTGGTCGAAGCCAGAACTCTACGAGTGGCTATTGAAGCAACACCGCTAGGGGCTCATCCACGGCTAAACGCAATCCACCTGGCTGGAGATACGGCCCTAGCCAGGCGGATTGTTATGCTTACTCAGTTGAGCGCGCCGGGCGGGTCGGCTAGAGAGCGGTGGGGACCACCACCACGGTTTGCGTACGCTGCGGGGCTCCGGCCGGGAAATGCTGAACGGCACCATCGCTGGTCACCACTCGGATGCGGTACTCGAAGTCTCGTCCGGCGATTTGGGCCACGGGTACTTCAACCGTGTACGAGTTGAGGTATCCACGTTGCGCGGCGACCCGTTGCCAGCGTCCCGTCCCGAGCGGACGCCATTCGAGTTCCGCACTTTTCGGGGAGCCCGATTCAATCACCGCGATGGAAAGGCGCAGGGGCTCGTTGGCGAGGAGACTCGAGCGCGGGGTGCGTACCACAAGGCGGGGCCGGCCGGTGTAGTCCATCGGCTTGTTCTTGCCCACCTGAAGGTTGAGGAAGATGAGGTCACCCAATTCGCCCGAATTGGTTACGGTTTGCAAGAGCGCGGTGTAGGCCTCGCGAGCGGTAGCGGCTTCGTCGGGCGTGCCCACCGTTGACTTCAGGTGGCCCAAGGCCCTCATGTACTGCCACTGTCCAAGCAGGTCACCGAAGCGGGCCAGGCTGGAGGCACCGCGTACTCTCGGGCGGAGCGCGGCAAGTTCGTCCACAAAGCCGTACGCGGCTTTGTTTTTGCTCCAGTACTCCTTATCGGCGTGGATACCGCCGGGCCAACCGTCCTTCCAGTCGGTGGGGATGGGCAGGTTGCCGTCCATCCTCAGCATGAGTTTACCGACCGCGGGTCCGGCTTCGGGGCCAAAAGCGGCCCGGGCGTAATCGTCGTAGAACGCGGCGGCGTCGAGAGTGCCGTTCCATCCCAGTTGGGCTAGCGCAATCATCTGGGGCTCAATGACGCGGGTGCGCCAGTGGGTGGCGATTAAGCCAGTGCAACCGTAATCTCGCCCAACCTGAACGTTCGCGATCATGCGCCGAACCCAAAGCTGGGGCGCGATCATATTAAAGTCGTCCTCCAGCCACGGCACCACCCATTTGGGGCGGTTGAGCATTTTGGCGTACGCGGGGTCCACCGGGGCTTTGCCGATGCCCAGCATCTGCGGCGCGATAATGACCTCCTTGGAGAGTTCACGATCGAAGAGTAAGGGGTCTTTACGGGGACCAATCGCCCAGCCACTCACGACGGCCTGCGCCCCGTAGCCCGTCTCCTTTTTCGCCTGAAAGAAGTCACGGAAGCCAAGTACCGCTTGATCCAATAGCTTTGGTTCGGGATCAGCGTAGGACCAGTTTTCGTAGGAATGCTGCCAGATGTACTTCGGCGCGAAGCCGTTGGTATCAAGGTAGCGAAAGGCCGTTTTCCAGTGGTCAACCCCAGAGGCCAGGAAGCCGCCCATGCAGGAATCCACCCCCACCGACCGGCTAAACCGATAAACCGAGCTAAGCATTGCGCTGTTTTGATCGCTCAGCGGGCGCTGTTCCTTGACCCCCACAAAGGGGAGAGCGTTTTCGCTACGAAAGTCTTTGGCCGTAAACGCTTTCGCCATGCCGAATGGGGCCGCGCCGACTTGTTGCGGAACGTCCCAACTGGGGGTCCAGGTGACGTCTAGGCTGCCGTCTCCCCGATGGTGTTGGAGCATCGCAATCAGGTTCATGCCGAGTTTGGCTTGCTGACCGATGAACTGCAGGTAGTCGTCTTGGTTCCAGTACTCCGGCCCTTGAGGGTTGCCGCTATGGTAGGGGAAATAGCCGCGCACGTCCATCACCGGATTCGACACGACGCTGAGCGTCGGTACTACGAAGCGAATCTTGCCGTCGGGGATGATATCCCCCGCTGGGGAAAATCGGACCCCGAGGGTTTGGACAAATTGATACGCCCCTCGCAGAACTCCGGCACCGGTCTGACCGGAAATCACTAGTCCGCGCTGGCCCTGGACCTCGCGACTCTCGAGGACGTACCCTTCCGGGTTGAGTTGTCGAGTGAGGCGTTGCACTTGGCTCGGTCCAACAACGCGACTCACGGTTGCGTCGGTGAGTTGACCAACTAGGAAGAAGGTTCGACCCTTGGGGATGCCACGGTCACTCGTCACGACCTCGGGTAATTGTCCCGTACGCACGTAGAGGTAACGGCGCACTTCGTGGGCCGCAAGTCGCTCGGCAAACATAGCCCGCTTCGAAACCAGCACGACCGGGGGCGAGGATACGGGGGCGGCAACTGTGCCGGTCGTCGCGGACAGTGCGACGAGCATGAACAAGTGTCCATAACAGTTCATAAATCTGATATTATCCTATCTATGGTCTTGTTGGCACTCGCTTTGTCGCAATTCGTTTTCGCGGGCCAAGTTACGGCGCTGCCCGATGATCCGAAGTGGGGCCAGCAGCTTGCCCGGGTCCGCCAGACTTGGCCCGGGCAACCCACGCCTCTGCTGGACGGGACCCGCCTCCGAGAATTTCACGCCCGCAACGAAGGGGGATTGTCTGATCGGCTGACCTCGCGGCTAGTGCCGGTGGCGAATCAACCCTTTGGGCTGGCGGTGCAGGTGAAGGTCGGGGCCAGCAGCAATCCGTACTACACCTACACCCTCCGTTCCCCGGCCACGGCGTTACCCATCCAAAAGGGCGACACCGTCCTGCTTCGGTACTCGCTCCGATGCTTGTCCACGCGTTCCTCCACGGGGCGTGGGCGATTTGAAGGGTACGTCCAGACGACCGGCACCCCGTGGCAGATGCTCGGACGGTTCCAGGCTTCGGCGGGTCCGCGTTGGGAGCATCGGGTAACCACTTTCGTGGCCACCGAAGACTGGCCAGCGGGCTCGTTGGAGCTTACGTTTCACCTGGGCCAGTACGTGCAAGTGCTGGAGTTCGGCGGGATCACGATGGAGGACCTTGGTCCGCGCGTCGCCCCAGCTCAAGTGCCCCTCTATCCCATCACTTACGCCGGACGCGAGCGCTCGGCCCCGTGGCGTAAGGAAGCCGAGCGCAACATTGATCGCTATCGAAAGGCGAACCTGACGGTAAAGGTGTTGGATGCCCGGGGACGTGAGATTCCGGACGCGCAGGTTCGGGCCCGGATGACGCGCCATGCCTACGCTTTCGGCACGTTTATGGATAGCGCAACGCTCCGGAAGAACGCCGATGGGCAACGCTATCGCGCGGCGATCAAACAAAACTTTAACCTGGTTACGGCGCCGTTCTTCTGGATTGAGTGGTGGTTTGACAACGAGGAGAATCGAGTTAGCAGTCTGCGGATGGCGACGTGGGCCCAGACGAACGGGTTGCGCATGCGGGGGAACAACCTGATCGTGCCAGGGTGGCGATGGTCGCCGAGTTGGTTGCGGACCCTCGAAAAGGATCCGCACCGACTGAACCAGGTGGTTCGCTCCAGCATTGCCGAACGCGTCGCGCTCTTCCGTCCGTTTGGTCTGGAAGAGGTTGACGCGCTGACCGAGCTACGCATGAACCCGGAGTTTGCTCAAATTCTGGGCTGGCCTCGGGTGGGGGAGTGGATGACGATGGCCCATAGCTTGAATCCGTCGATGCGCTTGGCCGTGAACGAGGACTCGATTTTGGAGCAAGGGGGCAATACTGAGGGCAACCAAGATGCACTAGAGGCCGATTTGCGGCGGTTCCGGACGGGCAACATCCCGATCAACGCGATTGGCCTAGAGTCGAGATTTACGGAAGAACTGACGCCACCGGACACGGTACGACAGATTCTGAACCGATTCGCCCGGTACGACATGCCGATCTCGGCGACGGAGTTGATGATTGACATCGCGGACGAGCAAGTCCAAGCCGACTACCTCCGCGATTTTATGACGGTGTTCTTTGCGCATCCCTCCACTTGGGCGATCGTTCAGTGGGGATTCTGGGAGGGGCAACACTGGCTACCCCAGGCGGCGCTATACCGCCGGGACTGGTCCGAGAAGCCGGCGCTGAAAGCGTACCGGGAGTTGGTCTTTGGCAAGTGGTGGACCCAAGCCGTCGGCAAATCGGACGCGCGGGGTCAATTTAACGTACGCGGATTCCAAGGCGACTACGTGATCGAAGTCACCGTAGGAAAGCGGACGACCCGAGTCCCGTGCACGTTGGGAAAAGCCGGACGGACGGTGATCGTCCGTCCGGGCAGGACGTAGGCGAGAGATCCTTAAGCAGGCAGCATCGTGTTGAGATCGGGGCCGCTCAAGGGGAGAGCCTTGGGCTGCCGGTGGGCGGCGCTGGCGTAACTGGCGAAGAGGATCTCAGTGGCCCAGATCGCGTGTTGGCTGGAAAGCACCGGAACGTCACCGGACTGGGCGCACTCCAGGCAATCTTGGATCCCCCGGGCAATCGGGTCCCCCGTGCCAATCTCAATCTCCGTGTCAGGCCGCCCAAAACGTCGCAGGACGGATTGAGGCCAGAAGAGTTCGATGCGGCCGGCCGAGCCGTGGATCACGAGACCTTCTCGGCCCCATCGGTTGGCGGCGTAAGAACCGGCCATGACCCGCGCCTGAACGCCATCTTCCCAGGCCACATGCACCAGCCCCAGACCAGCCCGGCTTGGCTTAGCGGCGGAATTGACGGTGATTTGGGCTAACACCGAGACCGGGGGCAGTTCCTCGCGGAAGAACAGGATCATGTCGAACCAGTGGGTAGCCCAGTCGTGAAGGTCGGGACAGAACGCATCGATTGAGATCAGTTCGCCGATGTCGCCTTGGACGACCATGTCGCGGGCGGTTTGGTACCACGGCTCAAACCGTCGTTGGTGATTGATCGCGAGCATGCTGCCCACCTTCTCGGCGCGAAGGTGGATCTCCTGAGCTTCTCGTAAGGTACGAGCGAGGGGCTTTTCGCAGAAGACGATCGGTACGGCATGGTCCAGCGCGGCATTGACGATGGCCGCGTGGGACTCGACGTGTGAGCAGACGCTGGCAAACGTGGGATGGACATGGTTGAGGAGCGTCAGGGTATCGGGATAGACCTCTCCGCCGTACCATGCGGCCAGCGCTTGGGCCCGCTCGGTGACCACATCGAAGAACCCGATCGGGGCGGCGCCCAGGTTCGCCAACGCAGCGGCGTGGGCACGCCCTTGCCCTCCGCAACCAATGACGACACTTCGGGAGATCACAGGTCCAAGTCCTCGGGGGGCCAAATACTGGCCCGGTAAGTGCGAATGGTGTCCCGAGTGGCGTGGCCCGTCCACATCGTGGCCTGGACCAGCATGCGCCGGAATCCCGCACAGCCGAGGCCTCGTTGATCGTGCCCGAGGGCGATGTAGCAGACCCGGCCCTTGCCAACTTCCTTGACGTAGACGACCGGGACCGTCTCTCCCGAGGCTTTCTTGCGGACGGCGAGGACCTCGCCGGGTACTCCGGCCCACGAGAACTCGTAGGGCTCGTCATCGGTACTGAAGGACGTGATCCCTTGGGTTACAGGGTGGTCTTGGGTAACCTCGACTTCAAATCGACCGAACTCCTCGTGAGTGGTAAAGCGGCTGCCGATCATCTCGAAGAAGCGACCGAAACGGCCTTCGTCCGTGATGGATCCGCCCACCACATTTGAGGCATGAAGGACCACGAGACCCATTCCTTCCTCAACGCGACGCTCCAGAATCGCTAAATCTGTTTCGCTCATCGCGGCCCCTACCAGGTAGAGCACCAGCGTTTGGGCATACTGAACTTGGTACCAGTTCAGCTCAAATCGGGCCATCCCGTACACCAACGGGGCCGGGAGATAAGCGTGGGTCAGGGTGCGTTGAATGGACTGTCCCGCGAGCCAGAGGTCGTGAGCGTCTTCGCTACCGTCAACGATAATGAGTGTTCTTGCCATAAAAGGAGATCGAAGCCCGTTCGGCACCATTGCGAACTCAGTTTCCAAGCCCGCTACAGTCCACAACAGTTTTGAAAGTTATGATATCATGCTTTTAGGCGGCCGCTGTTATCGACTGCTACCAGAGTCCGCGCAATGAAGCTCCACCATCAATTCCGAATCTTGCCCTTGATCGGCTGTCTCTTCCTTGGTTTCGGGATGGGTACCTCGGTGGCCTCCCAATCTAAGCGATTGTCCACCGACCGAGGTCGCGTGAAGATTGCGTCGGTCCCCGACCCATTGGGCGGGCCAAACCTCAAGGTTATCCAAACGGATTCCGGTTCGCCACTTAGGGCGGGAACGGCTTGGCTTTGGGAAAAAGGGCGGCAGGAGGAGCCGTTTGCGTATTACGCCACGATGCGCGGTGCCGGACTGAACGCGGTCCGGTTAATCCTGTTTGATACTTGGGAGAAAGAGGCGGGATACGGCACCACCGACTGGAACGATCCGGTTTACCGTGCCCGCGCGCTGGGTCGTATTCAGCGCGCGGTGGACTACTGCTCGGTGAACGGGATGTACGTCATCATCAACTCGCACAACAAGATCCCCTTGTTCAATGAGGCGTATAACAACGCGCTGTGGACCCAGGTTGCCCCCTATTTCAAAAACCGGACGCACGTGATTTACGAAGCGTTGAACGAGACCGTATCTGGCACCGGCACCAATGCGGCGGGCGAGTACGGCGACGACATCAACCGACTGAAGGCCATGCGCGTGAACTTCGACATTATTCGGGCGGGGGCGCCTGACACCCACATCATGGTGCTGACGCCGGCGGGAGTTTCGGGCTGGGGATACGTGGACGGTATGGCCCGCTTGACGCGCAAGTTTGAACAACAGCCGGGACGCCCGATTGACTGGACGAAGACTTCCGTGGCCTATCACCTGTATCATGCGGACGAAAACCTCTTTCCGCTAGCGCAGAACCTACGCAATTTTCACTCTCAGTACGCGGGCTGGCCATCGGAGAACAACTTCCCACCGGGCGTTACCGCGGAGCAACTCGGTATCGATCCTGGCGATAACTGGCGTTCGGTCTCATTCGGCACGGATCTCTATGTCAACCAGACCTGCGAACGATTCGGGTTGGGATGGAGCCAATGGCAGATCAATGGGGTCGATCAGTTTAAACGCAACTTCCCACTTGTTTGGGCCGACGCGGTAACCAAGGGTTACGCGTGGCAATCTGACCTGGTGCACAATCCGATTGGGATGATCAACGCCGGCGCGGGCGCAGTGAGCCGCTTTGCCGAGGATGTGAACTTCTTTGGCGGCGAGATCGCGAACAATAACCCTACCGGGGCGGTGGATCTCTCGCGGGTTCGCAATGCGGCCCCGGTCGATGTCTATCGAGCCGAGCGGTGGGGAGATTTCTCCTACCAACTCGCGCGGCTGGATCCGAACCGACGGTACGGGATTAGGCTCCACTTCACCGAGTCGTGGTCTGGGATTTCCGGACCGGGACAGCGCACCTTTGATGTTCGGGCCAACGGACAACTCGTGCTCAACGACTTCGATATTTTTGCGACGGCAGGAAATAAGCGCAACCGCGCCGTGGTCAAGGAGATTGCGGCCGTATCGGATGCGGCGGGCCGGATAAAGTTGTCCTTCCGATCCGTGGTGCAGAATGCCAAAGTTGACGCCATCGAAATCCTCGGACGTAGCGAAACTCAACGGCAGTAGGTTTTGAACGACCCAGGCACCCCCATGATCAAGTGGAGTAAACCGTCAGCGTTAACGCCATGCTCCACCTGTTCCTTTCTGCCTGCGCCCCGTCTCTGCCCGGTCCCACCATTAACTTGACCGTGAACCCACGCGAAGTGATTCGCCGTGACGCCGACCGATTCGTGGGGATTAACTTGAACTACATCCGCGATGCCGACGCGAACCGTCCGACGGCGCGGCCGTTGCGGGAGGCCATCCAGGACTTGGGGGCACGGTGGTTACGCTATCCGGGCGGCGAGAAGTCGGATTTACACCGGTGGTCCCTACCGCCCTATACGGCTCCGCAATCCACTTCCCTCAAGGCTTACGCTGACTTCCCCGGAACACGGATGGATTTCGACGCCTTCATGCGCTTGGTCCACTACGTCAAGGCAGAGCCGTACTTAGTCGTGAGCTACGACCGGCCGGATCGATCGGGGCTGAGCGAAGCCGAGCACTTAGCCGACGCGGTGGCGTGGGTGAAGTACGCCAATCGGACGAAACGGTACGGCGTACGCTACTGGGAGATCGGCAACGAGAACTGGCACAACGCAACGTCCTCGCCCGAGGCAATGGCGCGGGTCGTCCAACGCTTCTCGGCGGCCATGAAGGCGGTCGACCCTACGATCCGGGTGGGCGCAAGCGGGAACAATCGCGAATGGTGGGACCGGTTCTTGCCCGAGGCCGCCGCCTCGCTGGATTTCATTTCGCTGAGTAACTACTCGGCGTGGGACTTTGGAGGTTACGCCCGCTACACCAAGCCACCGCTTCCGGACCTGCAAGGTGGCGTGCGCGATGCGGTGGACGCGGCCCGGCGGCAGTCTCCCGCGCGACCGCTGGAAGTCATTGTCACCGAGACAAACAGCAAAGACTACGCACCAAACGGGTGGACCGACGAAAACTCGATGGGGCACGCGTTGGTGAGCTTTGACCTGTTCGGTGGCGCCCTCCACCAACCCGGCGTGACGTCGGCGATGCTGTGGACGACGCGGTGGATGGAGCAAAAACCCGCGACCAGCCAGGTGTGGTATGCACTTGACGATCAAAACAAAATATTGGCAGCGGGGCGGGCGGTGGCGCTTTGGGGGCGGTTTGCCTTGCCGTGGTTGGTGACGGTGACGGGCGGAACCGACAGCGTGGCGGCGTACGCGACCGTGAGCCCGCGTTCCGACCGGTTTACGGTTTGGATTGTGAACCGGAGCTTGGAATCGGCCAACGTGTCCGTTCGGGTTCTCGATTCGCCCAACCTTTCGCGGGGAACAGTGCAAGTCTTGACGGGGACCGGGCCCAATGACATCGCCCCGACCTTTGGTCCGGCCCAAAGCGTGGCGGTTAAAGATGGAGCGCTTCCCCTTATGGATTGTCCGCCGGTATCCATTTCGGTGATCCGGTTCCAGTCCCGGAACTAACGGGGGTTTTGCGAGCGAACCAAATGAGGTTCAGCGCGACTTGAGCGGAGTCGCTCGGTAAACTAGGGGACCGCGAGGCTACTATTCCCAAATCTGCCGATATCGAAATCGCAAAACAGTCTCTTGAACAGGAACTGCGTTCCCTTTGTAGCCAGAACGAATACGGAGCGCAACTGGTACCGTCGCTCCGCGAGTTATCGGAACGCCACGGGCTGTCAAAGAGCTTGGCGCAGAGAATTGTGCGCGCCCTCTGCGATGAGGGCTTGCTTTACCCCGTTCATGGAATGGGGACTTTTGCCGGTCGGCGCCCCACGCAGACGGACCACGTCCTGCTGTTCATTCATGAGGGCGGACCTCACGACACCAGCACTCGCCAGGGATTTGAGGAACGACTCAGCGCTTTGGGGGCCATCAGCATCTCAATGTCCATTGAGGAAGCCGAACGGCAATGGCAACTTGGTTGTTTGCCGAGGGTTCAAGGCCTCTGGGACCCTTCTTTTAATCCCGAGCAACAGCTCAATTTTGGGAGCACCCTAGGTCTGCCAACCGTTGGCTTTGACTGGCGGATAGACCCACGATGGAGTGATTCAGTCCGTTTTGATGATGTCCAGGGCGGGATGGCCGCCACGCAACACCTTTTGGCGATTGGGATTCGATCGATCGTTTTCCTGGGAGTTCACGCGGATGATGCGTCGTCCGATCACTTGAATTGGTCGGCCCGCCGGGCGGAAGGCTATCTTGCAGCCCTGAGCGCCGTCGGCTTGGAACGCACGGCAACGGTTCTACTTCCAGAAGAGTTGATTTGGCGAGAGAGCGTCATTGACCCTTCCGATTACTTTGCGATGGGCGTGGCCCTTGGATTGCGAACCCCGGCACTTCCCGATCGTTCTGCAATCGTCGCCGCCAATGACCTGCTGGCGTACGGATTCATTTCCGGATCACTCCAGGCGGGTGTCCCGCCGGAGGCTATTCTCCCGATGATCGGATTTGATAACCATCAAGTTGCGTTTGGCAACCTTCTGAGCTCCATGTCTCTCCCTTGGAACGAGCTTGGACGCGTGGCGGCGGATATTTTGTTCCTCCGAGTTTCCGAGATCGTGACGGGGCCACGGGTTCCGGTGACGGAGCTCGTTCCGATGATTCAGATCACTCGCCTGAGTTCGCAGCGGGGCTGGCTTCTGCGAGCTCCGGCGTTGCTGGATGCCTTACGGAGAGCGACCTCAGAATCGGATATCACCGTCGGCACCGCCCTTTAGCCGCACTTTTTCAGAAAAACCTATCGAGGACCGGAATTCAGATTCGTAAACTGTTGTATACTCTTTCTGATCAGCTAGCTTTCGTGAGCACTGACCAGGACTGTATCAAAGAAGATGCGCAGTGATCAAGACCGGTTGCGGAATGAAGTGGAGCAGGAGCTGCGCCGGCTCTGTAGGATCAGCTTGCGGGAAGGGGATCGCTTACCTTCCGTTCGGCAGCTGGCACAGCGGCACGGCATCTCGGCGACCACCACGAACGCGATTCTGCGCGATCTCGAGCAGGAAGGGATTTTGCACAGCATGCGGGGGCGCGGAACCTTCGTGGGTGGCGCGAATGGACTCAGCGAACCCTACGCCCTAGTCTCAAACGGTCTTCCCTTGGCTCCAGGATTACGGGAAGGCTTTGAGGAGCGGATCAGCGAAGTTGGCGGCACGGTGATGACGTTATGCCCGGATGCCCTGGATGCGGCCTTCGCGGTGGATGCTCGGATCCAGATCGCCGGAATTTTTGACGTCACGGGAGACCAGCTTTCCAATTCAAGGACCCCCTCACCTTGGAGAGGGTCTCGCGTGGCCCTTTCTTTCCAAACTCGCGACGATGTTGATACTCTCGCTATCGGTTACGCCAATGGCGCCGACAACCTGACCCGCTTCCTGTCAAGGATTGGGCATCAGCGAATTGCCTTCGTTCAATTAGTTCCTGAGGAAATCGGGCTTTCCGAATCGGCCCAAGGGTGTTTCCAGGGCTTTCAGGACGGATGCCGATCGTTGGGCAGTCGAGTGGTTCCGCAGGTCATCGCCATTCCGAAGCGGCTAGTGCAGTTGGATGTGACCACCTGCGCCGGCCAGCGTGAACTTGGTCGAATCGCAACCAGAGAAATGTTGATGCTTGGGTTGCCCGATGCGATCATCGGACTTACTGATGAGGTTGCCTTCGGCCTTATCGAAGGCCTCACGGCGTGCCGTATCGCCCCCGAGTACTGGCCCGCGATTGCGGGCTTCGGCGATTCGGACGTCGCATCCCAGATCGGTTTGACGACAATGCGCTGGGAGTACGACGAACTGGGGCGGAATGCGGCGGACCGGCTGATCAACCGCTCGCGAAGCACGCCTACCACTCCTGCATCGCACCGACTAATCCCACCGCGATTAATCCGCAGACTTTCTTCACAGGCCAGTTGGGCGGTCACCGCCGCTGGTGTATTGGATCGGGTTCTCGGCGCTTACAGTACCGAAACCCTCGCTGTCATTCGCCCCGCATCCCGCGAGGCTGCCTCTGCTCCGACCAAAGTTGGTTAACCTTATGTCACACGCAAAGAACGCGTTTACGCTCATTGAACTCCTCGTCGTCATCGCCATCATCGCGATCCTTGCCGCTATCCTGTTCCCGGTTTTTGCCCAAGCCAAGACGGCCGCCAAGAAGGCCAGCTCGCTGAGCAATATGAAGCAGATTAACTTGGCCATGACCATGTACGCCAACGACTCTGACGATGTCCTCCAGCCAATGGTAGGCGGTCAGATCGGGGCCAACGGGTGGGAAGTCGCCACTTGGGACAGCCTGCTGGGTACCTACATGGGCACTAAGGCCGTCCGGCCGGAACTCGGCGGCGGAGACCCCGGCGTCCTGAAGGATCCGAGTGATGCGACCAAACCGGCCTATGCGGGCTACAAGAACCGAAGCTACGCCCTGCCATCCTTCGCGATGAACGACGCCGACATGGTGGCTTCGGGTTGGGCAGACGGCAAGCAGCGACTATGGAACGGAAATGGCCTAGGGCGCTCGATCAGCTCTGCGTCCAGTCCTTCCAGCGTGATCAGCTTGGCGCAGTGGAACCACCCCGGCAACATGGTCAACGAGAACCACTTCCTGTGGGTCATGGGCCCGGGGCAAAAGAACATGACGGACTCGGGATGCGCCAGCTGGTCTCCGTGTCAATCCTGTGGGGCGGGATTCAGCAACGGTGACTGGGGCACGTGTACCAAGGGCCAAGAGCCGGCTTTCTCGGGTCAGTACAACTATGCCTTTGCGGATGGTCACGTTAAATCGCTGAAGCCTGAAGCCACGATTGGCGAGGGGAACACCTTGAGCAACCCGTGGGGTGTCGGCGGTTTGTGGCGAATTAACCAATAAACGCCACGCGGCCTGGGCGCTTCAACGCACCTAGGCCCTAACTTTTGTAAGCCACGGATCTGTATTAGCCCTATGAAACGACTCCTTCTCTTACTTCCCCTATGCTTCGTCTTCGCCGGGTGCGCCCCGAAGGAAGACCCGTTGAATCAAACTTCGAACCCCGCGTCGGAAACCCCGGCGGAGTACCGCCTGCGAATCCAAAACAGCAACATGCCGGAGGAAGAGAAGGCCAAGAAGTTAGAAGAGATCGACCGCATGAAGCAGATGAACGATCAGATGCTGAAGCAAGGGCCGCCTGCCGGTGCCCCCACACGCCCCGCAACGCCGGGCACCGGGAACTAACGCCTGCCAAGCCACTCGCTCAGATCGTCCAAAGTCCAAGATCAGGTGCCGATCCCCAGTGGGGCTCGGCACCTGATTCGTTTGCGCCTCCGTTTGCGCATCTGTGTGCGCAAGTGGTTGAGGCGCTAGTGGCCGGGGCGATAGGCGGCCGCGCCGGCACCCCATAGCGGTTCGCCAAACCGCAGGGCGCCCGCGTTCAACTCTCGCACGGGGCGGAAGTCCCTCTTGCTGGCATTCATGAACAGATCGTTCTTGGCCACGAGGTTCCCCTCCACTCGTGCGCCTTTACCGATCACCCACCGCAGGCTGACGATATTGTTCAGCACGGTCGACTGGGGATTCCAGGACCAGTAGTTCGCGATTCCAGGCTCCTCTGCGCCGGGAACGCTTAGCAAAGTGTTCCATTCCACGCGAACCCGGCCGGCCAGCTTTTCGTCCGAGTGGTTCATCTGGATCGGCGTTGAGACGTTCCAGACAAGGTTATGGTCGATCAGGTAGCCGTAACCAAAGTCCGTGTAAATGCCGATTCTCAGGTTGCCCACGAGGTCGCTGATGAGGTTGTGATCGATACGAACTCCCTGACCGTCGGTCCCGAATTGGTCAATCGCGGCGCTATCGAAGCTTCGCATCATGACCCGGCGTACGATGTTGTGGTGGACCCGAGCCAAGCCCGGAGTCAGGGGGTTGCTGTTTATCAGCCCCCGGATATTCATGCCCTGCTGCGGGCTGTCCTCGATGGTGTTGAACGCGATTTCGTGGTCCACGCTCAAGGTTGCGGCGGGGTCATACGTGCGTCCGGTATCGAGCGCACCCGCTTCGGACACCGAGTAGTTGGCGCGGCGAATGGTGTTGCCCAGCACGCGATTTCGGCGGCCAATCACGGAGACCGCCGGACCCGCGACGTCCTCCAGAACGCAGCGCTCCAAGAGGTGACCGGTCCCACTCAGCCGGATTCCGCTCCGCTGGAGCCACATCATTTGGTACTGCCCGGTGTGATCGGTGAAGTGGGTCAGGTAGCGTCCACGCAAGTTCCGCAGGGTAATGCCCTCACTCGCCGCGATGCTCGTGCTCCGCCCATCCGCCCCGTGATCCGTGGTGATGGTGGTGCCGAGAAGTCGGAAGCCATCCACCACGATGCCCTTCCGATTGCTCAGGTCGAACGCGAACGAGCGTTGTTTTTGGGCGATGCCCACGGGCTTGCCCGAGCGCGGGCGGACGAACAGCGCGGATTGCTGGCCGTCGATCCACCACTCGCCAACGGCCAACAGGGCAGGGGCCCCGCCGGTCTTGGCCACCCCCTCCGGGGTGGGGTCAAACAGGTGAACCTCGGTGCCCTCGCCAATTCCCCAGGCTTGTCTGGGCTCGTACTTGCCGTTGCTCCAAGAGCGCTTGTCGATGCCGGCAATGACGATCGTTCCCGTGGCCCGATCGGTGCTGACGACGGTGCCAGTCTGCGCCTGTCCGTCCACCCCCGCATGCGAAAGGTTCACCCACACCCGCGCGCCGGCCCAGCGTCCATCCGGCTCGTTGAAGGCCGGCCGCACGGTCATCGAGATTCGGTCGGTGCCGGCGTCCGTCGCCTCGACGACCACGGCATCCGTGGGGAGATCGAGCGAGCCGGTGTTCTTTGGCCACCGGGCGAGTTCCAACATCCGGTCGCCTTCTAGGATTTGATCAGATTGGCGAAGGTCAGTGAATCGGAGTAAAGATAGCGCCCGGAATACGCCTTGCGTTAAGGGGATAAATCCTTTCACAAGATCGCCCCCCGCGAGGACGGCGTTCGCGTTCACCGCGCGGAAGGTGATTCGGTCCGTTGGCGGCCGGACCGTTTCGCGATAGACGCCCGGGCCCACCAGGCAGGTATCTCCCGCCTTCATCAGCTTGGCGGCCCGGCTGATCGTTCGGAGGGCAAGGGCCGCAGTTCGGCCGGAGTGGGCATCGTTACCGGTTGGCGCAACGTGGTACGTCGTACCTGCGACCAACGAAAGCGTGAGGGCGAAGAGAGGAGCAATTGGCATATCTGAGAATCACCTTTCAGGACCACTGTCCACGACTGTCCCGCTACTGATTCTATGTTACCCGTCAAGTGTGGTTTCGGAATCGGCGGGGGCTTGGATCCAAAACAGAGGACATCGAGACGTACGGGTTATCGGGAGTAGGTTCACCCGGCGAAGCTGACTTCCCGTAAACTTTGGGTATCTGGGCTGGAATCGATTGGGTTACCCGAGTCTTGTGATGAAATTATCTCAACGTTGGTCGTGGATTGCTCTGGCGGGCATCGCTTCCGCTCCAAGTTTGGCGGTGCAGTACAACGTGCGGGATTTGGGCACGTTCGGAGGCTATGGGAGCGCGGCCTTCGGCATCAACAGTGCTGGCCAGGTGGTGGGGTGGGCCACGAACGCGGCGGGCAGTCGCCGCGCGTTCGTAAATTCGGGGGGCGTGATGACGGACCTTGGTACGCTTGGCGTCGATGTCGCGGCGGCAATCAATGATTCGGGCGAAATCGTCGGGTCGGCCGGTGGCCACGCCATTCGCCTTAAAACCAACGTGGTGTTTGACCTCGGCACGCTAGGGGAAACCACGAGCGCGGCCACCAGCATCAATAATAGCGGGCAGATTGTGGGCTCGGCAGGATTTTACCGAGCGTTTAGCTTCTCGGGCGGCACGATGACGGACATCGGATCACTAGGCGTAGGGCAGACGGGCGCTTCCGGGATCAGCGATACCGGCATCATCTCGGGCTACGCACACGTAGGGAGCAATACGCACGCGTTTCGGTACTCGGCTGGCATCATGGCCGACTTGGGCACATTGGGCGGAAAGAGCAGCGTCGGTCGGGCCGTGAACGACGCGGGCCAAGTTGTCGGCGAGTCCGATTTGGTTTCTGGACCGTACAAGCACGCCTTTCTGTCGTCGGGCGGCGTAATGACTGATCTAGGCGCGATGGGTAATCGCAGTAGCTACGCAATGGCGATCAATAGCGCCGGCGAAATCGTCGGTTACGCCGGTGTCTGGGGCGGAAGAGACGAAGGGTTTATCCGCATTGGCGGCGTGACCGCCAACCTGAATGACCTGCGCGACTCTACCAGCGGTGGGTACGAGATTTGGTACGCCTACGACATCAACGACTCGGGCCAGATCGTGGGGCAAGCTTATCACAACGTTTGGGGCTACCGGGCGGTGCTCTTAACGCCTACGAACTTGGTAGCCGGCAGGATTGACCTGCAGGATTTTGCGGGATCGGCCGAGGGTCTCAGCGCCGACGTTAGTCTGTACCGATCCGATGGCTCTCTCCAGCAGACTTGGATCGGGACGCTGGATGCCAACGGACATTTCTTCAAACGTTTGGATACGGGCTTAGGCGGGAATCTCACCCTGAGAGTGCAGGTTGGGCATTGGTTGAGGAAGCGGGTTTCGTTCACGTTCGCTCAAGCGGGGTATCTCGCGGTTTCGGTGGTGAACGGGGATGTGGACTCGGACAACACCGTGACCGTGTTCGATTACGATCGCCTTTCCAGCGCGTTTGACTCGTCCACCGGCGACGAAAATTGGGACGACGCCGCGGACTTGGACGGCGACGGGACAGTTACCGTTTTTGACTACGATATCCTCTCGCGCAACTTCGACCGGAGCGGCGACGACTGACGCAGAACGTTTGGGAGGGTAAACATCGAGACCCCGGAACGCTTGTTCCGGGGTCACATGTGGCCTCTGGTTGCAAATAACTTTGGCTGGGCTACGGGATACGCCTTCGCCCCGGCGGCCCAGCGCGGCTGGCCAAACTTGTAGGCACCCGCGTTGACCTCACGGGTCGGCCGGAAGTCGAACTCCGCCGCGTTCACAAAGAGCCCATCTTCGGCAACGACGTTGCCTTCGACCTTCGCTCCTTTCCCCAGTTGCGCCCGTACGCTAACGATGTTATTCAGCAAGGTTGAGGCCGGATTCCATTCGCCCGCCCCATTCAGGATCCCGGCCATTTGGTACTGCTGTTTCGCGCTTAGGGCCGTGTTGTATTCCACGCGGATGTTGCCCGCTTGCTTTTCGTCGCGGTGATTCACTTGGATCGGACGGTCCACGTTCCAGATGACATTGTGGTCAATGACGTAGCCGAACCCAAAGTCGGTGTAAATGCCAATGCGCAGGCTACCGACGAGGTCGCTGATGAGGTTGTGATCAATCCGCACGCCCCGGCCGTCGGTGCCGAATTGGTCGATGGCCGCGCTGTCGTAGCTCCGTTGCATCACGCGCTGGATTAAGTTATGGTGGACCCGCGCGCCACCCGGCGTGAGGGGATTCTCGTTGATCAGTCCCCGGATGTTCAGACCTTGCTGCGGGCTGTCGACAATGGTGTTGTAACCAATCTCGTGATTGAGGCTCAGCGTGGGAGCGGGATCGTAGCTTCGTCCGCAGTCGATGCAGCCCGCTTCTGAGGCCGAGTAGTTGGCGCGACGGATGGTGTTGCCCATGACGCGATTCCGCTTGCCGATCACCGACACGGCGGGACCCGCGATATCTTCGAAGACGCAGTTTTCGAGGAGGTGGCCCGTCCCGCTCAGTCGAATCCCGCTACGCTGAAGCCACATCATCTGCATATTCCGGGTGTGATCAGTGAAATGAGTGAGGTAGCGCCCGTGTAGATTCCGTAGGGTGATGGCCTCGCTGGGAGCGAGGGTGTTGACGCGATCGTCCGCCCCGAGGTCGGTGGTGATGCTGGTGCCGAAGAGCTGGAAGCCGTCCACCACAATGTGGCGGCGCGCGCTGAGGTCAAAGGCAAAGGATCGCCGCTTTTGCCCGATGCCTTCGGGCTTTCCGGAACGAGGTCGAACAAAGAGGGTGGCGTCAGAGGGGTTAATCCACCACTCCCCTGGGGCGAGGAGTTTGGCGGCTCCACCGGTCTGGTTAACGCCGGCCGGGGCCGGATCGAAGAGGTGAATCTCGGTGCCTTCGCCGACGCCCCAGGGTTGATCGGGATCGTACTTCCCGCCAGACCACGAGCGCTTGTCGATACCCGCGACCACAATGGTTCCGGTGGACTGGTCGGTGCTGACGACCGTACCGGTTTGGGCCTGGCCATCTTGCCCCCAGTTCTTGCCGAGGTGGGCCAGATTCACCCAAACTTTCGCCCCCGCCCAGCGGCCGTCCGGCTCATTAAATGCCGGACGCACCTTGAGGGCGATACGATCGGTCCCGGCATCCTTGGCCTCAACCACAACCGCATCGGCTGGCGCGGCCAGATCGCTCGAGTTCTTAGGCCATCGGGCTAACTCGAGCATTCGGTCCTGCTCGAAAACTTGGTCGGACTGCCGCAAGTCGGTAAAGCGTGCGCCTGCGGGCGCACGAAAGACTCCGGCGCCACTTGGAATGAATCCGGATACGGGGTCGGCTCCCGAAAGGATGACCGATTTGCCACTTGCCCGAAAGGTGATGGCTTTTCCGGAAAGTCCGTCCTTCGGAGGTCGCACCGTCTCGCGATACGTGCCCGGTGCCACCAAGCACGTGTCGCCCGGCTTCATTTTGGCGGCCGCGTGGTTTAGCGTACGGAATGCTTGGGTCTTGGACTGGCCCGTGTGCGAGTCATTGCCGTTGGGGGCGACGAAGAACGTCGTTCCGGAGGCCATCGTGACGGAAAGGGCGACAAGTGATGTGAGCGTCATGGTAACGATTCCCGGCCCGGCTTGCAAACAGGCCGGGCCGTTTCTGAGCGACCTAATTAAGGACCAGGTTTCGCCGAACCCGCGGCCGGTGCGTTCTGCTCCACCATCTTGCGGCGCTGTTCGAACTGTTCGATGGTCGCCTTCTTTTCGTCTTCCGGCAAATCGCTCTTGTTAATTCGCTCGATGTACTGCTCGGGGGTTTCTTGGGCGGGGGGCATTCCCGGCCGGGTGCCATCGTCGGCCGATTTGGAGCAACCAGCCATGAGCATTAAGCTCGTCAAGAGAAGTAGTGCAGAAAGCCAGATAAGTTTCATTGGACTTGATAAAGATTGTCTATTCATGCAGAAGAAGCCGCGTTCGATTCTCGAACGCGGCTCCCCAAGTGACGGTTTAGTTGTCATCGGTGTCGATGATGGTCCACATGCCGCCCGCGCCAACCGCGTCGGCCAGCGTTCCGGTTTTGCGGATCGTAGCCGCGGGCTTGAAGTACTTCACGTGACCATCGGCAAAGCCGTAGTTCCAGCCACCGGAGTAGGCCGGCGCAACGGTCTTGGAGCAGTTGCTCCCATCGTAAGCGGAGCAGGCCTGAACCGGCACCCAGGACGGGAAGTCGCTACCGTTAGCGGTGATCTGGCCCGGGCCCATGACCCAAGTCGAGTTCGGCTCGGCCACCAGGTTGTAGGGCTGGTTCCACTGAACGAGACTGATGGTGTTAGACGGCGCGGCCAAGCTGGAGAGGACTCGGCCTGGGAACGACTTGTTATTGCAGCCTTGCTGCCAAATGCGCTGCAAGTTGGGCACGGCCCAAGCATTATTTTCGTCGCACCACATCCCCGGCAAGGAGTAGCTTCGCTTCTCGCGGTTGGCCCACGCGGGGGCAACGCTATCGCTGGGGTCCTTGAAGATGCTGGTCTTACTCGCGCCTCCGGTCTCGGGCCGACCGGCCTTTTGGCCGATGTACGGCGAGATCATTTTGTCCCAGCTGCTGTCTTCGTACCAGGCCGCGCCGGGGGGAGAGTAGTAGTGGGTGAGCTGCGGCGTATCGTCGTAGTCATTCGAATACATCATGATCGCCAAGTTAATCTGCTTCATGTTGCTACCCGAAGACGCTTTCTTTGCGGCTTCTTTGGCTTGCGCGAACACGGGGAACAGGATGGCGGCGAGGATCGCGATGATCGCGATGACGACGAGTAGCTCAATGAGCGTGAACGCGGCTTTGCGTTTCATGATATTTAGATAATCTCCTATGATTTTGATGGGCCAGAGGGCTCGTTGAGGTGTCCGAATCGCTTTGAGCCGAAAACTGATTCAGGTGTAGTATCGCTAAGAGCAGTAAGAAGTTATTGGGTTTACCGAGATCTCCGCCGGGAAACCCTCGACGAGTTGGTGCAATCGATGAGCCCAACCGATCTGCGAACTCATCCGTGGGATGAGTTTCATCGGCAGTGAAACGGTTTGCGGCGGCCCGACCAAGTTACCGTGGGCGCGTTGCCAAAGCAGATCCGCGCTGGTGCGTCCTACCTCAACCGCATCCAACTGCATGGATGAAATCGCTTGCCCGCGGAACGCAAAGCCGCCATCGAAACCGATGATGGCAGGCCATGCGATGAGCGGCAGCCCGAGCGAAAGGAATCCTTCTAACAGGCCAATGGCCATTTTGTCGTTGACGGCCACCACCGCTTCTGGCGCATCGCCGGTAGCGATCCGTGCGGCAATTTTCTCACCTTGAACTACGGCGTCTTCCAACGAAAGGTGCTCGGTGGAAACCGATACGGCATTCCGCTCTAGGCCGAACTCCTTCATGGCCCTCCGGTAGCCCTCCGCCCGCTGGTATCCCCACGAGTCCGAATCACCGTGTTCGCCGACAAAGACGATCCGTCGATGCCCCATCTCCAATAGGTGGAACGTCGCGTCGCGCCCGCCAGAAACGTCATCCCAACGGACTCGGTCATCCCGGCTTAACTCGGCGTGTTCGCAGAAACCGACGCAAGGGATGTCAACATCCGGGACGAGTCGCTGCTGGAGAAGGGCATCGTAGAGGTTGCCAGAGATCCCTCGACATCGTACGGCACCTTGGGCCAACAAGCGGTCAATATCCTGCACCCATATCGCGAATGAGCCTAGTTCGGCGAGTCGATCCGTGAAACCGGCAAAGGTAGCTTGCTCCGAGGCCGTGATCATTGTTGCTTCGCCCGTTCGGAAGTAAGCGAACACTTCATCGTTGACGAAACGGCGGGTAACGATGCTGGTGCCAATTCCCTTCGCCCCAACGACCAAGCCTTCATCCTGCAACATCTTGACGGCACCCTGAGCCACGGCGAGGCTGAGGCCGTGACGTGAAGCCAGGTCGCGCAAGGGGGGGAGCATCCCGCCCGAGACCTTGTTTTCGGCGCAGAAACCCCGAATCTCCGCAACGAGCTGCTTTCGCTTAGCATTGGTCTCAATTCGGCTCGCCATAACCGTAGTGTATCATTGTTTGCAAACATTCGGCAAGTGCAGATGGACAAATAAAATATTTTCTGAACTACCCCTCACTTCTTCGAACATGCACGACCTGCCCGCCTCCCCAATTTCTCCCGCCACTCAACGAATGCCATCCTCCAGCGGAGCCCTGGCCTACCTCTCTAACGGAATTGTCGGACTGGATTTAGGTTGGAATCCATTAGTCGATCATCACGCGATGGTCAGCACCCTTCGCCAAGCTCATGCCGAGAGTGGCGTGGAAGCCCAGGGCAATTGTCCGTACCCCTTGGACGTCGTTCTGATTGGGCAAGACGGCCCGGTTACCTGGCATACCCACACGCAGCACTACGATTTCGCTTGCGGTGAGCTCGTCAGCGAGGGCGAATTCCGGGACGGCACGGACCATTTCCCCGGGACCATCACCACGCTTTGCGCCCGATCACAGCCCACGATTGTCTTACAAGAAATCCGAACAGAGCGAGGCTTGCGGGCGGAGTTCCGATGTCAGCCTGAACCCAACGCCGGCACGCTCACCGCCAATGCCCTGGGTGGATTCCGGTGGACGGTTCCGGGTGGCGACTACGTTGGCCTGGCCTTTCACGTGCGGACCGCCGGCACCGTCATCCAGCAGATGACGTCCGTGGTGCCGGCGTCGATGTCGTCTGGGCCTGAAATCCAGTCGATTCGCCTGCTGTCAGTGGCCCTCGACCGTGGGTTCGAGCGGCTTCGCCGCGAGAACCGTCAGGCATGGGACGAAATTTGGCAGCACCGAGTGGAAGCTCCGTACGAAGACGGACAGCCGGCCGTGGACGCTGCGTTTTTCTACCTCAACTCGTCCATCCATTCCAGTTCGCCGCACGCTACCGGGCTGCTGGGCCTAAACCCACCCACCCGTTACCACAACTTTTGGGGGCACCTGTTTTGGGATTTAGAAGTGCACGCTCTCCCGGCATTGCTCCACTCCCAACCTCATGCGGCTCGGGCGCTACTGGAAACCCGATTCCGGGGGCTGGAGGCGGCCCGGCGCAATGCCGCGATGAACGGCTATCGAGGAGCCCAGTACCCCTGGGAAGGCGGGATTACCGGCGAAGAGCAACTGCCGACAACCTATCTGCAGAACATGCACGAGCAGCACGTTTCGCTGGGGATTGCGCTCGGATTCCTCCGCGCCGCCGAGGCGTTTGATGACCCCGTCTTCACCCGCGAGCGCGCCTGGCCGGTTGTTCACGCCGTGGCGGAGTGGGTCACGAGCCGCGTCACCGAGACCACCTCGGGGGCTTCGATTTGCGATACGATCGGGATTGACGAAGCGCTCCACCATCACGACGATGGGGTGTGGACCAACGCTAGCGCCATCCTGCTGTTACGGGCGGCCTCTCAACTGAGGGCTAACTGCGGTTACGGCCCAGAGCCTGCCTGGGAGAGCCTCGCGGATCGGATCGTCATCCCGATCCGCGATCACTGCCTGATCCCATTCCCCACCTGGGAACCGAACACCATTCCGCTCTGCCCCGACCCGTTGATGGCCATCTTCCCGCTGAACTTTCCGGTCAGCGAGCAAGTGCGGCAGACCTCCCTCGCCACGCTGCTCCCCTTGGCGCAAGCGACAATTGGCATGCCCATGCACAGCCCCTATCACTGGCGCTGGGCCAAAATGTTGGGTGACGAAGCGTTGGCCCGCCACACGTTTGAACGAGGCGTTCTGGACTTTGTGTTCGCGCCATTCAACCAGATCAGTGAATTTGGGGCGTCGCAGACGCAAGTCCTGACGCGTTCCGGACCTTACATGGCGCACTGCGGGGCGATCGTTGCCACGTCGCTGGACTACGCCCGGAACCGTCAAAGTGTATTACCTCCGTGCAACTAAGCCAATCCAGGCGTATGAATCGCGAAACGCGGTGACGACCCGCGGCTCCTAAGGGCGCAGGCACACTTTGGTGGCGGTGTGGCTCTCAAGGAGTTCGATAGCCGCATCGTAGTCTTCTAGGCGTAATTGGTGACTCACGAGGGGCGCAAGGTCCAACTGGCCCGCTTCCATAAGGGCTACCGCGTACTCGGCCGCGCCTCGGTGATGCGGTGGGTAACCGCACAGGCGAAGGCCGATGAAGTGCCGGAAGGCAAACGGGTAGTCCTCACGCTGCACCCCAAAGAGGGCCACGGTATCGCGAGTTCGATCCATTAACAGCCCCGCACTGGCGCGTGAACCCACGCAGTCGATCGAGGTATCGATCGCCGGATTCTCGCGCAACGGGAGGAAGGTGGCCGCTTCCTCGGGCGACCAAACGGTATCGGCACCGACTTGACACGCGGCGTGGCGACGGTCGACCAGCGGATCAATGCCCACCACGCGGGCCGCGCCTTCGGCCTTTAGCATCTGCACGGCAATGAGCCCGGCGGGACCGAGGCCCGATACCGCAACCCGTTGTCCGCGAATCGCCGCCATCGAGCGCAACATCATCACGGTGCACGCCACGCACATGGCAAGTTCGACCGGTGCGGTGGACCAAGCCGGGAGGTGACTCGGCACCCTAATGACTTCCTCCGTTGGGCGGACCATGAACTCCGCGTACGCACCCATGAGGTGATGGCCAGGATCACGCCAGACGCTCACACGATCCCCAAGCGCAAACTCGCTGACGTTAGCACCGAGGGCATCAATCACGCCCGACGCCTCGTGACCAGGTTGCCCGATCGTGTAAGGGTAGTGGAAATGATGCCCGGGGAACATCGGCGAGTTATGCTTGAGATGAAGGTCCCACTGGGTGCAAATGGTCACCGCGTCCACACGCACGCGCACTTCGCCCGGACCGGGTTCCGGGATAGAGACGTCAATCAACACGCCGCGTCGGTCCGCCTGAATCTGCAATGCCTTCATAAAGTTGGGCTCCAATCCAAGACCACGCCCAAGAACGGCTCGCGTCGGTGAAGAACCAGATCATAGGCATCGGTCGCTTGGGCCACCGGAAACCGGTGGGTGATCAGGGGCAACGATTGCAGGTGACCCGCCGCCAACCACTCCAGAGTTTTGGTCACGCGATCCCGAGTCCACCCCGCTACGGCGTGAAGCGTCAGCTCGGGGTCGCGCATCCGTTGCACGTCCATCGCGCCGTCGGGACCGACGAACCCGGCACTCACCACGTGACCAAACCGCCGCATCTGAGGATACAGGGCCTCGATGCCGGCGACAGGGCCTGCGGTGTGCACCACGGCCTGGATCCCCTCCGGGGCCCACTGAGTCAGCGCGGATATGAGATCAACGTCGCGGGGGTTAAACGTCACGTGCGGCGAGGCGGATGGGGCGAGTTGGAGCCGGTCAGGATGGTGACCGACCATCGCGACCCGCGCGCCTCGGTGCCGGAGCGTTTGCGCCGCCCAGTGCCCTACCAGGCCATCGCCAATGACCACCGCCGCATCGTGGGGGTGGACTTCGGGGCGGAGGCCGGCGTTTAGCCCCACCTGAGTGAGGACCGCGCCCGACGCAGCGAGGGGATCAAGCCCGTCGGGCAACGCCCAGACGAAATCGTAGTCGGCGACGATGGGGGAGAGGTGACCGCCATAGTCAAAGAAGCAATCAGCAACATGACCCACGGCGACGAAGACCGTCTGGCCGACGGTGAGACCGGTAACTCCATCCCCCAACGCCCGGACCCGGCCCACCGACTGGTAGCCAGGAACGTGCGGAAACGGCGATGGATCGCCCTCGCGCCACGGGGTGTCACCAGCGATGCGCTCTCCCCGTATGAACGACCCCTCGGTGCCGTTGCTGATCCACGAGTAGTCCAGGTCCACGACCACGTCCCGGGGACCCGGATGTGGAGTCACTATTTCCACCAATTCCACCCGCCAAGGGGCGAGGGCCATGACTGCACGCGACTTCATTTTTTACTCAAGTGCCCCTTAGCGCTACTGTATGATAATTATAACCGATCCTTTCCCCAATGCGTTAAGGCATTTCAAGGATGTGGCGTCCCGAAGGCAAATCGGTCTGGACTCCGGCGCGAATGAATTGAACGGAAACCGGGGAATCCACCGTGCAACGGCCCACGTCCAGATTCACGGTGAGGACGCCGGCCGGATGATCGATCTGCGCCGAAAACCGGCGTAAATGCCCGGGCCGGGGCGCGATTCGGGCGACCGACCATCCGGGAGCCGCACTGGTCACGCCCGCGATTTGCTGAAAGAAGCCCAGGATAGGATGCGCGGACCAGGCATGGCAATCACTGCGGGTGGGTTCCGGAACTTCGGCAAACGTGGTTAATCCGTCCTCAATCATCGCGCACCACGGCCCCAGCACCGACAGGTAATTGTCGGGCCGCCGCGCCAAGTGTTCGTAGTAGGCAAAGAAGAAACCCGGTGCCGGCGCGCCAATCGCTTGGAGCGCGGCTTCGGGCCAGTCGAACGCAAAATCTGGTTGGATCATGCGGCGGCGCACGATGGCCAGCGCCGCCTGATGTCGGCTCGTGAACCGGAGGAGATCGGGCGCGGGGGGAGCAGTCGGGACCGGTGTCTCGGGAGCCCAATGGTGCCGCAAGTGCCCAGCGGCCAGTTCGGCTAGGGCCAGGAGCTCGAGGTTAGGGTCGCTGGCCAATCCCCCGGGGGGCACCCCGCTTTCCCATTCCGGCACCCAGTCACAGTAGGCCCAGTAGTTCTCGTCGGGGTTCTGGAGCAGCCGCGTACGGTAACCCTCAATCACGCGGTCCACGACTTCGGGCGTCACACCTTCGGGGCGGACGGTGTCGTACATCATCTGATCGTAGAGCATCAGGACCCACCAGAGGCTAAAGGGCGGAATCACTTGTTCGGTCCGGTTCGGGTAGCGGCTTTGCGTTAACCCGTCGGGGCGTATCGACCACGCGAACTGATCGATCGCCTGCCGGGCGAGGCGACGATCGGAGGATAGGTAGTAGTGCACCAACGCCTGGATGCGCGTATCGCCAACGTACTGCAGTTGCTCCCAGTAAGGGCAGTCGAAGTACGTTTCGTCGGCGCACCTTTGGGCGGTTCGCACGGCCACATCCCAAATTGGTCGGACCACCGGATCATCGGCAGCAAACGAAGACCCAATGGCATACGGATATCCCGTCTCCATCACGTCAAATTGAAGCAGTGACACCGGCGCGGGATCGTTCGGCACTGGGGTCACGGTTAATGTCACGTATCGAAAGCAACGCCACCAAAGCGGCTCGAAAACTACCGGAGTGTCGCCAAGGATCACTTCGTCCTGAAGACCGATTGACTCTTTACCCACCACGTCGTCCCGGTGCCCCTTGGTGCGTTGCGCACCGTACGCCCCGGGGCTCGTTTCGGTGTTCCACAGCGCTTCGTCGTAGCTGATTGCGACTCTCGTGCCGATTGGTCCGACCACTTTGATTTGTGGATAGGCGTTCAGTAATTCACCAAAATCTAAAACGTGTCGCCCGGCGATGAGTTCTCGCGGAAATCCTAACGGTGCGAGGTCGAGGCCCGAGGGAGTGGGATCGCCGGTAAAGCCATGCCGAACCTTTGGTCCTACCACTCGTAACTCGTAGCTCATGGCGGGGATGGGTCGTGGCACCATCGCCCAGAGAGGTTCATAGCGATGCCGACGGTCGCGCCACTCGGCGACGGGATTCACCGGGCGCCAATCGAGGGTTGAGTCCTGCGGCAAGTTCAAATAGCATGGAATCAAGCGACCGTCTACGGTCTCCCCCGGCCCCGCCACCATGTAGAACGGTGCCGGTGGATTAGTCGCTGTCCGTCGGGCAAAGCTCCAGCCGGGAACTGGCGCAATCTCCCAGTCTCCCGGCGTGCCCAATCGGAGGTCTAACGCGCGCACGGCAAATCCGGTTTGCAGGCTCATCTGCGCCATCGGGGCTAGCCAGCCAAAGTTCCAAACGATCGCCCAGATGCAGTTGCGGCCCGGATGCAAGTACGGCGCCAAGTCAATTTCGTCGTACGGCCAGTGGTCGAGGTCGCCCCGGGCTGGCCCCAGAGCCACCAGCGAATCGCCCACGAACAGCCGAAACCGCTGATCGGCCGAGACTTGCACGGGCAGACTCGCCGGAACCTCGGCCAAATCCAGGACAAGTCGCACCACGAACACGCCGAAGTCGCCGGCTGGATGAGGAGAGGCATTCACCCACTGGGCGGGGAGCCAACCGCTCATTCCGGGTAGGCCACGGTGAGTTTGATGGACGTCGATTGAGGGTCCAACCCACGGGGGTAATGATCGAGCAGGTCGTCGAAGGGAATGGGATCGTCAAGGATAGGACGACCATCTAACTTGCCGCGCACGATGAGATCCCAACTGGCTCGGCGAATGCGGTGCCAATCCCAGCGCGGGTGATCACGGTTTGGGTGGCTGCATGCGCGTGTAAACACGATCGTGATTTGGTTGTGATGAGACTCTCGACCAAAGTCTAAGGTGGCGGTCTTTTCGTTGGGATAGGCACCGAGTACCAACGTTCCCAGCGGGGCGAGGGCGCGGAACGCGGCCTGCATCGCCGGTACGGCACCACTGAAATCAATCACCACGTCGATTCCCTCACGCCGGGTAAGTTGGCGGATCTGCCAGCCGAGATCCTCTGGGTCGGCGCCGAGCACCGAATCCGCGCCGCAGGCCAAGGCCGCCTCTCGGCGCGCGGCAATGGGGTCAATGCCCACCACCCGCTCCGCGCCGGCCGCCTTGAGCAGCTGGATCGTGGTGAGGCCAATGGACCCGAGGCTGAAGACCGCGACCTGGTCACCGATGCGGACATTACCGTCCCGAATGGCGCCCATGGCAAACTCGGCGGGATCCTGAAGGAATGCCGTTCGCCAATCGAGACCCTCGGGGCAGGGAAAGCAATCCTCGGTACGGGCCACGGTTTCGAGCTGGAACGACCCACTCACCGCAACTTGACTTCCGACCGGAATGTTTTGCACGTCGGATCCGGTTTCGATGACGTTGCCGTAGTTCATGTTGCCCAGCGATATCGGATACTGCCAGGCCACTCCGGTGCCAAAGTACAGCCCGAGTTCCTCGTTCATCTGGCCCCGGTGGTCGCCGTAGCCTTGGACGATGGCCGTCATCGTGCCGTGCTTCTCGGTGCCAAAGCGATTTCGAATCCGGACCTCGTTTGCCCCCAACGCCAAGCGCTCGGTATAGACCCATTCAATCTGGTTCTGAGCCACCGCCATCAAGGTTTTGATCTTCATGATTGATAACTATAACCTGTTTCTGCTCTGGTCGGGTCAGGCCTTTCGACCCTACCAGAAAGGAACGGTGCGCCGGTTGTACCCTAGCCTGGCTAGGCCCGCCACACCGCTAAGAATCGTGGTTGACGTCGGTCTCTGAAGTTCTTGAAAAAAGTCCTTGGCGTTTTTACAATCCCGTGGTATGATGAGATCAGTTATATATATAACCGCTCTGCGGGATGAACCGTTGGAGCAGATTTGTAGGTGAACCATGCAACGAAGCAAAAATGCCTTCACGCTCATTGAACTTCTCGTCGTGATCGCGATCATCGCGATCCTCGCGGCCATTTTGTTCCCCGTCTTCGCCCAAGCGAAGATGGCGGCAAAGCAGTCCGCTTGTCTCAGCAACGTCAAACAAATCGGCCTGGGGACGATTATGTACGCGGGCGATTTTGAGGATCGGTTCCCGATCGCCGGTCAGTACGATAATACGCGCGGGTGGACCCCCTGGCAATTCACGGTGAATCCTTACGTGAAGTCAGGCGCAAACGCGCCGACCCCCGGTGACTTCATCAAGGGGACTGACTTTAGCGTCACGCCAAACCGGACCCTCTCAATGGGGATCTGGCGCAGCCCTGGCGCACGCGCCATTAATGCCGACACCATGGGACCCAGCTACGGGGCGAACGGCCTGGTGATGGGTGAGGACATGAGCGCGGCGCCGTGGGTGAACGATCCGGCCAAACGAATCCCGAGTCTCACGAGTTCTCAGGCCGCGAGACCGGCAGAGATGCTCCTGGCGGGCTTCACCGAGAACTTCACTTGGAGTGGCGGATCGGGCATGTCCTTTGAGATTCCGGTGGAATGGACGCGACCGGAGCAGATCGTGAGTGAGTACCCAGTCAGCAGTGCGACCGGACTCACCACGGCCGCCACCTGGTTCCGTGATAACTGGGTCCGCGCCGATTTGGCGTGGGAAAACACCAAAGGCCCGGGCGCACTCGGCACTTGGTTCTGTACGTGGGGTCCGTTCATGTGCAAGGGTCTCCGCTATTCATGGAATGGCTCCTCAACGGTTAACTACGTTGATGGCCACGCCAAAGCCGTGAAGTTGGGCTCGCTCAAGGTGTCCAATATCTTCCCACAAGAGTCGATCACGGGCGTTTACTAAGGACACACGCCGCAGGGAGGCAACTTTGGTTGCTTCCCTGCGCATAAAGTTTCACCACGATGAAGTACCTTCTCGCACTAACCCTTATCGGCGCTCTCTTTCTTTCGGGTTGCGGATCGGGCGCCACGGCCGAAGCCCAGAATCCGTCTACCGCACAGATGGGCGCGGCCCAAGCCCGCAAAGACGAACTCCTTGCGATCTACAAACGGGCTGGCGGCAACTGGGACGCCCTGACTCCCGAGGACAAGAAGCGCTTACTTGAGCTCTCGAACAACGATGAGGGCATGGCTAAACGCGGTTGGCCCATGCTCGGTCAAATGAAGTAGTCCCTTCGAGTCTCACGAAGACACCGGGATCGGAACCGCCACGGCGGTTTCCGATCCCGGTTCATTGGTACCGTTCGGGCGACTTACGGCATTGCGGTCCAGAACCACGGCACGGCGACTCCGTTGGCCCGCGACGGTAGGGCTGCCGGCAACACCGTACGGGATCCGGCCCGCAAGAACGTGGCGAACGGATCGCCGCTGTAGCACGTCTCGGCGAACGACAGCCCCAGGGTGCCGCGATCCAAGACGAACATCGGGGCAAGTTTCCCGGCGGTAGTGGTGTAGCTCATCCCACCCATCACGGTCGTTTGCCCTCCCCCGGTCGTCTTCACCAACGTCCCGCCCCGCTCCGTCTTGAGTCCTAGTATCCAGAGCTGCCCGCCCTCGTTCACCATCTTAGTGCCCTCGTTTTCCGCGTTGAACTGCCGGGCCCAAACGCGTTGCCGCGTGAAGATCCAGTTTCCCCCAACGACGTTCTCGATGAACAGGTCGCCCGTTCCAGTGTTACGGTACGTGCCAAACCACAGGTTGGTCTGGAGGTCTCGAAGGACCACCGTGCGATCGGCATCGTTTTGGAAGAGCCAAAGCTTGCCGCCCCCGTAACCCGTGGAGAGCGAGTCAATCGTCAGGGGCTGACCTTTGCCGACCATGCGGATGCAGGGCTGAGCAATTTCCGTCATGGCGGGAGCGAACTCTAGAGAGGCCATGCCGCCGGCAATCCGCCGCACCGTGATCGGCACGGTCAGAGTTTGGCTCAGGTTATACTGACCGCCACCGAGTATTACCTGGGGCGCACTGGAGTTCAGCGCGCGCTGGATCGCTACGGTGTCGTCCTTCCCATCGTTCGGCACCGCACCAAAGTCGGCCACGCGCACTGCGCGAAGCTGATTCGAGACGGTGGGGGGTTCGGCAACCCGTACCGTCTTAACCATCCCGCCGAACTCGTGGGTGGTGAAGTTTCGAAGTGGGCTATTTCCCCCACCATCGCCCGCCCGCGCCGCGTCGCGGTAACCCTTCACCGCCACGTTCTGGGCCATCAAATAGCCCGTATTCTCGATGGCGATCGGCCCTTTGCCCGATAGATCACTCTCCAGCAGGGTGAGAAAGCTATTGCCGCCGAGATTTTGGATCGCCGGACCGGATGCCTGCACCTGCAATCCGCGTACCGCAAGGCATTGCCCCTCATTCTTCAGGCCGACCTGCGCACCAACGATCTGCACGTGCTCCAAGGTTTGACTATTCACCGTATAGCCCGCATGGACGCCGGTGGCAAAGCCCTCGATGCGGACGTGCTGGACGAGGAGCGGACCGTTCATATCGCCATGGCCGAGTTCCACTCCGACGCGACCTTGACCGTCGCCACTCCGCACTCCCACGTGGCGGAGCGCGCCGGTGTTGTTGGAGTAGAACTCGATCCCGCTGGCCCCGGGGTTCCCTTTGCCGGTGTCCAAGGTCAGGTTTTGGACGGTATTGTGGAACCAGTCCGCCGAGCCGTGGCTTCCGAGGGTCAGCAACGCGCGCCTGTGTTCCGGGTCCGTCCACTGAGCATCCCGAAGCCGAATCACGGTCTTGGCGGGACCCGCTCCCCACAGGTGTGTAAAGCCGTAGATGCCTTCGCCTTTGCGGTACGCCAGCGCGTCAGAGACGAGGTACGTCCCGGCCCGGAGGTACAGCACCCGACCCTTACCCGTATACTCGTTCAGCGCCCGCTGGATGGCACCGGTGTCATCCGTGACCCCATCGCCACGTGCGCCAAACTGCTTGGCTACGTCAATATAACTTGGCTCCACCGAAGCGGATCCAAGCGCCGAAAGAAGAATTGCGGCGATCATGTTATAATTATAACTTACCCCGCGGTATTTGGCTATGGAAATTTACGTACAACCTTCTGCGTCCAGTACTCACCAGCCCTCCGACGGAGTGGAGAACGGTTCGGTCGCCGCGCCGTACCGATCGATTGGCGCGGCGGTAGCACAGGCCCGGCCCGGAGACACGATCCTGGTTGGACCGGGAATCTACCGTGAAAAAATCAGCCCGCCACGCGGGGGCGAACCCGGACTCCCCATTATCTTGCGTTCCGAGGTCCCGTACGCGGCCATCGTGCGCGGGTCAGAGGTTCTCATGGCGACCCCGTTATCCCCCGGGAACCACCAAATTCCGATCCCGCCCGATCTGGTTGGTACGCAAAATCCCTTTGCGATGCGCCTTGACGGCAGCCGCATTGGCGGCTGCCTGGGTCAGGTGTTCGTTGGCGATCGCGAGTTGCGCGAAGTCGGTCAGCTCGCAACGGTTGAAGATTGCCCTGGCACCTGGACCGCGTTGGCACATGGCACCCTCCTCGCCCTTCACATTCCATCCTCTTGGACCCCGGGCACTTTAGAGATCTCGGTGCGCGATCGACTCTGGGCCCCCGCCCAACGCGGCACGGGCTACCTTCGCGTGGAGGGTTTTGTGTTCGAACGATGCGCCAACCCGTCGGCGGCCGCATTTTGGGAGTCAAACCGCCGGCAATGTGGAGCGATCGGTTTCCGCGCTGGGCACCACATCGAGTTCGTAGCCAACATCATCCGCGACATCAAAACGATTGGACTGGACATGGGCATTGAGGGGGGCCTCGAGGCCATCGACGACATCATCCCGTACGACAACTTGGTAGAAGGCAACGAAATTCGCGACTGCGGGGAGGTGGGCGCGTGCGGACGACGTAGCCGGCGAACCATCGTGCGGGGCAATCTGATCGAGCGTAACTCTCGGCTCTCGCTGCATACCGTTGAGGAAGCTGGTCTGAAATTTCACGAGTTCGAGGACGGGCGCATTGAAGCGAACGTGGTTCGCGATAACGAATCCTACGGCATTTGGCTGGACGCGATGTGGACCGGGGCGAGGATCTCGCGGAACTGGGTGGTGAACAACCTCGGGGCCGGCATCTTTGTCGAACTCGGCGCGGACCAGGCCACCGTAGACCATAACATCGTGGCGATGACGCGACTGGGCGACGGCATCTACACCCACGATGCCAGCGACGTCTTGATTGCGCACAATTTGCTTTTCGGCAACGCCCATTTCGGGGTGTACCAACGGTACGTGACGGACCGGGCGTTCCCGCATGCCGACGGCGTAACCCGCCCGGCGGAGTGCTCGCGCAATCGGGTTCTCAATAACCTCTTTATTGACAACTACCGGGGACCGCTTTGTTTGCCCGGGCTCGGCCCCCGGTCTCAAGCGAACGTCTCGCACGGCAATCACTTTTTGAACGGCACCCAGTGGCAATGGGAAGGCCTTGGATTCCACCGGTTCTGCCTGGGAGACAACGACGGATCCATCCCGGCGGAATCGCTACTGGAGCAAGTGGTTGCCGCCGGGGCGGACAAGAACCAGTGGCGGGCCAATGCCTACCTGAACCTGGATCAGTGGCACAACCTCGGCTACGACCGCGACTCCCACGCGCCCGGGGCGTTCCGCATCACCCACGAGAACGGGGCGGTGGTGAAAGGTACCGCGACGGTGGGATCGCGGGATCAGTTTGTGCAACTCCGACTGAGCCCTGAAGCCGTGGCCCCGCCCGTGGAGACACTCGCCGAGTGTCCCGCTGATTTCTTCGGGCGACCTCGGTCCGTCCGAAGCTCCCCCGGCCCCGTTGCGGAACTCCCCGCCGGACATCACGCCCTCGACTTCACCCCGCGGTAACCCGCCAACTCACGCCCCCGTCGCCTGCCGGTTAGTAGAAGATCGTACGACTCCCATGCTGAAACACCCTGAACTTGCCACGACGCCCCCGATGGGCTGGAATAGTTGGGACTGCTTTAGTTGGGCCATGACCGAGCGACAGCTGATGGAAACGGCCCATGTGATGGCGGATCGTCTCCTCGAGTTTGGCTACGACACGCTGGTGGTTGACGGCGGTTGGATGTTCCCCGCCGACGAAGGCGGACAGTGGGACGGCGGTTGCTCCCTAGACGAGTACGGACGCCATCGTCCCGCTCCGGATCGATTCCCCTCTACCCGTGATAGCCAAGGGTTTCGTCCCATCGCGGACGCCATCCACGCGCTCGGTCTCAAGTTCGGGATTCATGTGATGCGGGGCATTCCACGCACCGTGGTCAAACTTGACTGCCCGGTTCGAGGAACCGACTTCACAAGCTCGGATATCGTCAACCGGAAAAGCCTGTGCACGTGGAGCACCATGATGTACGGCGTTCAGGTGGACCACCCTGGTTCGCAGGCTTGGTACGACGGCAACGCGGAACTATGGGCGGAGTGGGGCGTGGACTTCATAAAGTTCGATGACGCGTCCAGCCCGTACCACGCGGTCGAGATTGAGATGCTCGCCGGGGCGATCCAGCGCGCGGGCCGGCCGATGGTCCTGAGCCTTTCGCCGGGCGACTCGACCCCTTTGCCGTATCTCGACCATGCCCGGGCTTACGCCCACATGTGGCGTACGACGGGAGACTTTTGGGACCGATGGACCGAGGACTTACGGAATTCGTTTGATCGAATGGCCGAATGGGCGCCGTTAGCCCGGCCTGGCGCGTGGCCGGACGCGGATATGTTGCCGTTTGGCCTGATTTCACTTTACGGCGAGGAGTATGGCTCCTCGGTCCGTTGGTCCCGATTCAGCCCCGACGAAGTGCGGACGCAAATGACTCTATGGTGCATCGGTCGGTCACCACTGATGATTGGCGGACACCTTTCCACGATGCCCGAACCCACCATGGCACTGTTGACGCACCCCGACCTCCTCCGTCTGAACCAGGCCGGAGAAAACCCGCGCGAGGTGGCCCGCTTGGATGAGCTGATTATCTGGCACTCCCGCGTGGCGACCGACCAGTACTTGGCGGTATTTAACGTAGGCGAGACGGTTGCCGAGACGCCAGTGCGCACCGGTTGGTGGGAGACCGAGCCGACTGAGCCGATCACGGACGTGTTTAGCGCGACGCAGCTTGTCGGCACCACTCCACGCGTGGCGGTGCCGACCCATGGCGTCGTGCTCTTAAGGGCCGGCTAGTCGGCCATCGGCTTGGGGCGCGGGCCGCAGGTACTCCAGTCATACGGGCGGAACCCAAGGGCCAGCGCGGGGCTATCCGGCGCGAACACCAGGTTGTTGCGCGTCTCCGTCATGCCCGGATCGGCCACCACGCTGAGTCGGTCTTGGCCGGAAGCTCGCCATTCGTCCCAAGTGACCTGGTGCGGCACATCGGTGCGAAAATCCGAGTGCGTAGAGTTGGGAATCTCACCGCCGGGGAAGGCCATCAGGTTCGCATCGGCGAGAATGCTCTCACGAATATCTCCACGATACGCCGCGGAATAGAGCGCTGGCGACGGGCCCGCCATGACGTTGTGGAAGACGCTGGCCACGATGTGGCCCTCACCGCGACCGACCCCGACCATTCCATCGCCCACCCGCACAAAGACGTTATCGCGCACGATGTTCTCGCGCCCGTAGTGGAACGCCACGGCCGTGCTCTGGGTGTCGTGAATCCAGTTCTGCTCAATCACCAGATGCGAGCTGCCCTCGTCGGGATAAATGCCCCATCCGCCGTAATCGGCGCAGGTCACGTGCGAGATCCGGTTACCGCGCACCACCGTTCCGGGCTGAACGCCCAGTAAGTAAATGCCGCCGTTATCACTGAGCACCCCCTCGCAGATATCGTGTATCCAGTTGCCCTCAATCAGGTTGTTGCGCGAAATGGTCTCGCGGTAGCCCCAGGCCCAACCGCACGAGATGCCGGTGTAGCAGGTGTTGGCGATCTCGTTGTGCCGGACCTTGCAGTCGAACGCGTGCATCAACAGCACGCCAATGCTCTGCAAGAAGACCCGGCCCAGGCGGCGGATCGTATTGTCCTCCACCGAGATGTGACCGGTACGGTCCGCAATTGGTCCGTCCAATTCAGCGCCGCCCACGCGCACTCCCCCGCCGCCGAGATCCAGAAGGCCATTGTAGGTGCACACGCAATCGCGGCACCCTGCGCCAAACGCCACGCCCCCGAATCCCGTGAGTTCGATGGTGTTGTCGTGGAGTCGACAGTTTCGGGCGTAAATGAAATCGATGACCGAAGGCACGTGCGCGGCCGCTTGAGGTGCACTCCCCATCGGCATATCTTGCACTTCGCTCTGCAGCTGATCGTGGGCCAGCATTTGACCAAATGGTGGGTACCAGTCGGCGTGTCGGAAGGTAAATCCTTCAAATTCCAAACCCTCAACGAGTCGTGCGCCGTAGGGATCGCCGACATCGCCGCCCCGGTTAAAGCCCTCGCCGCGGATCACGAGAAATTGGTTGACTACCGGAATCGTGATGCGCACGTTCGCGAGGTCTTCGTCGGGCAGCGGGAGGTAGGTGAGTCGCCCGGAGGTCTGGTCCACGTACCACTCGCCCGGATCCTCCAGGGCTTCAAACAAATTGTCAATGTAATACCGCGCCAGCAAGGGGTTAAACGACTCGTATAAATTGAACACCGATCGACGAGCGAAGGTAATCCACCCGGTGTTTGGGTCGCGTTGCGGGCGCGTGAGGCGCGTGTCCACCCAATAGTGTAACAGGACGACTTCGGCGTGCGGCAGACTCGGCCACGCTTCGACGTCGCCGGGGATGGGGCGGAAAGCGTTGTCACCATCAAACAGCTTCCGACGCTCAGGGAACCGGATTTCGCCGATTCTAAAAGTTTTGTGCACGCCCTGGGCATCGGGCGAGAACTTGGGCCGACGGGCGCGCGGTCGCCGCACCCCATCGACGAAAAGCGAACGTAGGTTCAGCTCTCCTTTCGCCACCTCGGGGAGGTCAACCACCCAGGCCCGGCGACTTTCGTGCACAATTTCACTCCATCCGGCGACGACGATTCCCCCGTCAAAGATCACCTCGGCCCCGGCGGCCGCGTAAGTGGTGTGCGAGTCCTCCGGGCCAAACGTTACCGGCGTGACAAGCCGATACGTGCCGGGCGCGACCTCCACCCGAACTGGACCGAGCACCTCCCCGGTGTCTCGAAGCGCACGGAGCGCATCACGGGCACCCGCGAGAGTGGCCCAAGGTCCGTGCGATCGTGCGTCATCGCCTAAGAGTTCAACGTTGAAAATGATCATGGTCAGCAATTCACGGCGGCCGCGACTTACGCAACTTTTTTATTTTTGTTCATTTTGGCCAATTCCTGCTCGGCCATTTGGGTTATAGTTGGGAAGGATGGCGACGCGACAGGATACTTCGCTACGAAAGAAGGCGCTGGAACGGCACCTGCGAGAGCTCTGTGAGCAGAAGGTGAACACCGGCGGTTCGTTGCCCGCATTACGAGACTTATGCGGGCCGTTCGAACTCTCCCTGACCGCCGCGCATGGGATTCTCCAAACGCTTCAGCGAGAAGGGCTGATTACATCCAATCGTGGCAGCGGGACGATCGTGATCCCGCGTCAGTTTAATTCCGACATCCTTTACGTTCGCATAAAACCGTTCGATGCCGAAACTCCCCACGTCAACGCCGCCGATGACGCCGCCTCAAGCGGATTTAGCGGCCGAATCGCCGAACTCGGCGCTTTTGTCATCGAACTTCCAACGATGGACCACTTAGCTCGCCTGAATACCGGATCGCCAACGGTGTGCCGAGGGGCATTTCTGGCAAGCTGGGACCCGGATCATCAGCAAAGTCTGATCCCATCGGTCCCATTTCCCATCGTTGGGTTCTATGATCACGCGGACCCTTCGAAGGACGACTGCATCACCTTCGACGACTTTACGGGCGGGCGATCGGCTACCGAGCATCTCATGGCTCTGGGCCACCAATCGGTTCATTTCCTTGGCGAAACCTCGTCCCTTGGGCCTTGGTCTGCCCATCGTGCCGATGGCTACCGGGCGGCCATGGAAGCGGCCAGTCGAGAAGCCCATTCCATTTCACTACCCTGGCAATACGGTAAGGTCAATTCCCCTACCATCCGTCAGTTCGGGTGCCAAATCGGTCTGCACGTGATCAAGATGGGATTGCCTGAGGCCGTAATTGCCGCGAACGACGACGTCGCTCTAGGGTTCTTGACCGCTCTCCATCAACAAGGAGTGCCGCTCATCCAATGGCCCGCGATTGTGGGTTTCGATGACAGCCTGTCGTACGGCGGGCAGCGCATTTCGTCCATGCGCGTGGACTATCGCGACATAGGACGTGCGGCGGCCGACGTGCTTTGGGAACGCAGCCATGGAATCCTAACCGGCCCGCCCACCGTGCGGGAGGTTCCGATGCAGTTGATCGCGCGCCTTACGTCCCAACAGGGCTGGGCGTACCGACTGGACCGCCTCTTGGGGGGTTACCCCGTAGCCCAGACGACCGACTAACGATGAGTTCAAACCTCGATTGGTTTCTCGACGCCCGTTTTGGCGTCTCCATTCACTGGGGTCCGTACTCCATCCCCGCCCGCGGTGAGTGGGTACGGTCATCCGAACAGATTTCCCCGGAGGATTACGACCGCTACGCACGGGAGTTCAACCCCGATCGCTACGATCCCAACGAGTGGGCGGCCCTCATCCGCGCATCCGGCGGTAAATACGCCGTACTTACCGCCAAACACCACGATGGTTTCTGCCTGTGGGATACGGCGACGACCGATTTCAAGTCCCGCACCGACTTAATCCGTCCTTTCTTAGAAGCGATGCGAGCCGAGGGGTTGCGCGTCGGAGTCTACTTCTCGTTGCTGGACTGGCATCACCCCGACTTCCCGCATTATGGAGACCGGCAGCATCCCGAGCGCTTCAACCCCAAATGGCAAGGCCACGAGCATGACTGGGACCGGTTCCTGGACTACTCGTTCGCCCAGTTGCGTGAGTTGCTGACGCAGTACGGCAAGCTGGACCAACTCGTCTTGGACTTCTCGTACTGGAACTTCATCGGTGAGGGCTGGCGGGCGACCGAATTGGTCAAGATGATCCGCGAGCTACAGCCCGGCATCATCTTAAACGACCGCCTCGGGGGCGACATCAAGGGCCATCCCAAGCCGTGGGTGGGTGACTACGACAGCCCCGAGCTGAACGTTCCGCGCGAACCCGTCACCAATGCCCGCGGCGAACGGGTTCCGTTTGAAACCTGGATCACGCTGAACAACTCCTGGGGCTACTCGGCATCCGATCACCACTACAAGTCGCCCACCGATGTAATCCGCGCCTTGGTGAACTGCGTGAGCAAGGGCGGCAACCTCCTGGTGAACCTGTCACCCGACGGTCGGGGCCAGATTCCGGATGCCGCGCACGACATTCTTTACGAAGTGGGCGACTGGCTGGATCTGAACGGCGAGTCGATCTACGGTTGTCGCGACGCCGAACTACCCAAGCCAGAGTGGGGCCGTTGGACCGCTTGCGGTGATCGCCTTTACGCGCATTTTCTGGAGCAACCCCTGGGCCATGCCAACCTGCCGGGCCTACGCGGCAAGGTGGGCGACGCTCGTTTGGTGGCCACGGGAGCCGAAGCGTTTCTCAGTGATTTCTGGAACTTCCCGGTCCAAAACTTCGATGGTCCCGAAGATATCTTTTTGAATTGGGCTCGACCGACCCAAGCGACCTTCCCCTTGCCCGACGCCCGTGACACGGTGGTCCGGCTTCGTCTGCTGACCAAGGCCGAACAGGCCAAGGCTCATACCCAGCTAGAGAATGGGCGCCGTCGGCTTGACGGTCGCGAACCCTTTGCTTAGGCCTTCAACGCAAAAACTCATGATGACTCCCACTGCCATTTTCATTTGGCTAGCGATCGGCCAGGTTGGACCCACGGCCCAGCTCACCCCGCAAGGCCCCGTCGAACTACTTTCACCTGTACGCGCCGAAATCGTTCTGAACGGTGTATGGCGGTTCCGCCCGGAACAAGACTCCGATCATCCCGGAGATTGGGGACTTTGCCGAGTGCCGGGGAACTGGTCCACCGCTGGCCCCGGCCCCGGACGACTGGCTACAAATGCCCCCGCGAGTTGGGGGGATGTCGATTTTTCGCGAGTCTCACGAGCGCTGTACGAGCGCACCATTGAAATTCCGGCGGAATGGCGCGGACGACGCATCGTTCTGGACGTCGGTCGGGTCAGTACGGATGCCGAAGTCTTGGTTGACGGAAAGCGAGTGGGCGACGTCACCTGGCCCTACGGCGAGGTGGATCTCACCGGATCGCTGAGCAGTGCCCGAACGCACACGCTGGCGCTGAAAGTGGTCGCCGCTGCCGATGAAAAGGATCGCTTGGTTCTCATGGGAGTCAACCAGATTAGTACGACTCCCGCCAGCCTAAGCACTCGAGGACTCACCGGGGATTTGGTGCTGAAGTCCATGCCCAAGGGCGGCCGGATCAGCGACATCTTTGTCCAACCCTCGTTCCGGCGCAAGCGCGTCGATGTGGCGATTGAACTCACCAATGTCACCTTGGCGGCCAAGGCGGCGATCGAAGTCGACATGGTGCGGGACGGCAAAGTTGAACATACGATCCGTCAGACCGTTGACCTCACTTCCGCCACTAGTCAGACCATTACCGTCGGCGACGAATGGACTAATCCGGCCCTATGGGACCTCGGCAAACCGAATCTCTATACGGCACGCGTCAAGGTAAATGGCGAAAGTATCAGCGACGAAGCCCCCCAGCGATTCGGCTTCCGCGAGCTCTGGATCGAGGGCCGTAAGTTCATTCTTAACGGCGTTGATTTTCGGATGCGCCCGACCCTTGGGGCTCATGAGTGGTCCGACGTCTTCGGCACGCGTGAACTGATCGAAGCCCAGATAGACGGCATGCGCCGAAGCGGACACAACATCGAAGAGTTCTGGCCTTCTAACCATTTCGAACGTGGCTCCACCCACTACCGCGAGATTTGGGCGACCATTGCCGATGAGAAGGGTTGGCCCGTGATGGGCAATGCCCCATCCGTGAGCGATGTAATCTTTACCTGGCGATCGCCGAACTGGAACCAACCAGAAACGCGAAAAGCCTGGACCGAGCAAGCGGAGCGAGAGATTCGTCGGTACCGGAACCACCCGTCGATCCTGTTGTGGGCATCGAGCGGGAACACGTTCGGCAATGGTGATGACCAAAATCCACGGCGAATTGGACAGAGCCTCAATCAGCCGATCTGGAAGACAGGAGAGTCGGCGGCCTGGTACGCCCATCAGCAACGGGGCCAGGAAGCCCGCGAGATCATTCGCAAACTAGACCCGACCCGAGCCTTGTTCTATCACCAGGGCACGACGGGTGACGTCTACGCACTGAACAACTACCTGGTGTTCCATCCGCTCCAGGACCGCGAAGAGTGGCTGTCCGAATGGGCCAAGAACGGCGACATGCCGTACCTAGCCGTTGAGTTCGGCACCCCGCTGGATTGCTCGGTGTACCGAGGTCGAAATGGGTTCGGCAACGTGATGGTGAGTGAGCCCTTCGCCACCGAATACGCCGCCATCTACTTTGGCAACGAGGCTTACGACTTGGAGTCCGACGCCTACCGAAATGAGATTGCCACAAAGTTCGTGAAGGACCAAACCTACACGTTCTGGCAGAGCAATCGCGCCGTTGAAACTCTCCCCAGCTTCCAGCGCCTACAAGAACTGTTCATCCGGAATACCTGGCGGAGCTGGCGTACGCTGGGCATCACGGGCGGAATGGTTCCCTGGTCCAGCGCCCACGGCTTTAGCGCAAAACCGTCGAACGAGAGCGTCTCGCTGGGCGACTTCAATCCGGGTCGCCGGGGCACTTACGTCCCATCCGCGCGATCCCAATACCTAAAGTGGCTGGACCCGTCCACCACTGAAATCCGGCTCTCCGGACAAACCCTCTTTGAGGTTAACGGCCCGACCCTCAGCTACATTGGGGGAGCTCCGGATGCATTGGACAAACGGCACCACTTTGTCGCCGGCGAATCGTTAGCCAAGCAAGTCGTGTTGATCAACGATCAGCGGACCGCCCTACCTTACCGGGGAACGTACCAAGTCACCGTTGGCGGTAAGTCGGTCGCGCAGGGCGACGTGACCGGCGATATAAATCCCGCCGAGAACAAGTTCGCCCAGATCCGCGCGGCCCTCCCGGTCGTCACCGCAAAAACGGATGGCGAGGTGAAGATCGACGTCACCATCGGGGCCCGACGGCATCAGGATACGTTCCGATTCCGCGTGTTCCCGAAGCCGGTCGCACCCGCCAAGACGACTTGGACCGTGTGGGACCCAAAGGGCGACACCACCCAAATGCTGAAGTCGGCGGGATACGTGACCAAGCCGTGGACCGGGCAAGCCACCGATACGCTCATCGTTGGGCGTCTCACGCTCAACGCCAAAGTCCGGCCGCCGAAGCCCCTCGCGGCGTTCGTCCGCAACGGCGGACGGCTTTTGCTCATGGCTCAGGATCCCACTTGGCTGGAGACCCTAGCCGGGTTCCGGGTCAGTCAACACATCGCCCGCCGGGTGTTCGCCCTGCCCAACAACTCCCTAACGAAGGGCTTAGACTCCGACGACCTTCGCGACTGGAACGGGACCGGCACGTTAGTCGAGCCCAAGCCGGTTTATACGCCGGACACGCAAGTCTTCGCTTCGACGGAAGCCCCCAAGTGGGGCTGGCGGTGGGGAACTCGCCACGCCGTGGCCACCGGCCTGTTGGAGAAACCTCACCACAGCGGTTGGCGACCGCTGCTTGAGGCGGACTTTGACCTGGCCTACACACCGCTAATGGAACTGGAGTCCGGCCTAGGCCGGATCACCCTGTGCCAACTGGACCTGGAATCACAAGTGACCGCCGACCCGGTGGCGCGTAGCATCTTGTCTCACCTCATCCAGCATGTTAAGTCCGCGCCGATCCGGAAGACTCGCGCCACGTTCTATGTGGGCGGCCCCAAGGGCCGGGCCAATCTGGACTCCCTCGGCCTACGCCTTGCGAGCGGAAAACCGGTCGCGGGAAGCCTGCTCGTGGTGGGTGAGGCCCCCGGGGACGCCAACTTGGTGGCCAAGCACAACGGACCGGTGTTCTTCCTTCCCGGCACGGCCATGTCGGGTCCGGTCAACGGTGCCCCCGCGCCGTTCCTAGGCTTAAACTCGGTATCAAATCGTCCCGAGTTTGCCGGGCTTTCACGGAGCGATCTGCGATCGCGAGTGTCGATCAATCTCGCGACGACGGATGGACGTCCGTTACCCTTCGCCACCCGTGGCGAAGGCGCGCAAGTTCGGGTGTGGTCCGTCATCGATCCTTGGACGTTGACGGCCGACAAACTCACCTACTTGCGATCGACCCGGTGGCGTTACACTCGGGCCATTTCGCAGGTGCTGGCCAACCTTGGCGGCTCGTTCACGCCGGACGATCGACTGCTCTCGCCGTTCGCTAATTCGGCGGCCGCTATCCCCCTGGCGGGAGCTTGGGAAAGTCGTACTACCGTCCGATTGCCTGCGTCCGAGACCGTTGCCTCGGCCCAGGCGGACCCGGGTATCAGCCCGGCGGCC
>Ga0105047_10001102_pt1 | contig 47692 bp, 22 predicted proteins | sample MAT04_FD_78384 | JGI IMG/M metagenome (GOLD analysis project Ga0105047, IMG submission 78384) | Freshwater microbial communities from Lake Fryxell liftoff mats and glacier meltwater in Antarctica - MAT-04 (megahit assembly) | ecosystem: Environmental > Aquatic > Freshwater > Ice > Liftoff...
CAGCGATTCCAGTTCGTCCAGTAACGGTCGATCGCTGTGATCAAATAGGAATCGACGCGGCGTGTTCATGTATTCGTCTGTGTTTTCGTTCCATTTCGCATTATGTCCAACGATCTTTGGCTTGTCAGCCGGAAAATTTGTGAACTCGATTTCCGCAGGTGGCAAAACTTCCGGGCCAGAAGACGTTGCCAGGACACTCAAATTGAATTCTCGGCCATCAATAAACTCTTCTGCAAAATGCGGAGTGCCGTATTCGGCTGATTTTAGGACGATCATTTTTGCAAGGAGCGAAGCGTCCGAATTGCCCGCAACATGGAAGTCAGCGAGTCGCACCACGCTCTCGTCCGTCATGCCCAGCGACGAATGTTCGCTCACTGCTTTAACGATTGCCATCTCAGGCACTTCGTCCGATCCTCGAAGGCCTTGCCATTCGGTTCGATTCACCGTCATCCAGGCAGGTGTAGGAAGTTCGAACATCAAGAGGTGATTCTTCGCTTCAAGCTTTTGAGATGTCTTTAACAGGGCGAGTGTGGATGCACCCGTAAAAGGCAGACGCAGCGATTCGAGGAGCAACGTGGCCAGCGGCATCAACTGATCCGTGCCGCCCAGAGATTCCACAAGGTTGAACACGACATCCGGCCCTTCGGCTTGCAATGCCAACCGCACCTCATCCATCTTCAAATGACAACTCACTCGGGCCGTGGAATGTCCAAGCCGAATCAATGCCTGCTCGACAACGACAACCTGCTTCAGAACGTCCAGATCGCCCGCCGAATCATGCAGCGAAACGCGGTTGTAAAGAATAACGACGTGCATAAATACAGTTACCGAAGTACCCTCCTGAAAAGGTACGAGTATCAGGAGGCTGATATTTCCAGACGGACGCAATTGCGTGGCAGTCTGGCAACAGACTGTCCGTTTATCAAGCCGCGTCCTTTCGGAATGGAAGAATCATTCGTGGAGCGGCGTCACTGTCGATTCTTTCACCGCTAATAAGGTTCAGCAGCAGTTCAGCTGTCCGTCCTGTAGCACCGGTTATCGTTGCATGACCAGCGAGTCGGGCGAGGGTCTCTCTCTTCGCTGCGACCACTTCCGGTTTAGAAACCCACTCCGTCAGGAGATTCGTGATCGTTCGAATATCATTCTCCGGATTCCCGGCAGAAATGAATTCCGGCATCACTTCCTGATCGGCGATCAGATTCGGAAGCGTAATAAATCGGCAGATCATCATGACTCTGGCCACAAGTCGTGCAACTGAGTTTGCACGATAAAGCACGATCCCAGGTGTCTGCCGTGCCAGGAGTTCCAGGCTGATCGAGCCGCTGACCATGAAGCAGCAATCTGCCGCCTCGATGACTTCCGATGTGCTGTTCACGAAGTATTCCAGCGGAGCGGAGACGTTCGCTGCGATCTGCATTTCGCGACAGCGCGTCAGTTGATGTGGACGATAATTGCCGACAACCCAGCGTACCGATGGAACAATTCTTGACACACGCTTGATGATTTCCAGCATCACCGGCCAGTTTTTTTCGATCTCATGGTTGCGGGAACCAGGCAGTACTGCGACCGTACATCGCGTAATCTTATCCGGACGCAAGTGACGCATCGTCTCGGCGTTAAGTTTGCATTCGGCGACTTCATCGAAAAAAGGATGTCCGACCCATGTGGCCTGAACTCCGCGAGATTTGTACCAGTCGTATTCGAACGGCAGAGTGCAAATGACATGATCAACCCATTTGCGAATTCGCTGAATTCGCCACGGTGCCCAGCCCCAAAGCTGAGGCGGCAGATAGTAGTAGACCGGAATACCACGCTTCTTTGCGGCTCGGGCAATCCACCAGTTAAACCCAGGGAAGTCCACGAGCACCACGGCATCGGGAGGATTGGCTGCAAAATGCGATTCCGCCTGCTTCACCAGTCGCCGGAACTTTGTCAGCAGCGGGAGCACACGCAGGAAACCCATCACGGCCAGTTCCGTCAGCTCAAAATGCAGTTGGCAACCGGCATCCTGCATATGTGGCCCGCCAAAGCCCTCGGCAACAATGTCGGGGCGAAGTGAACGCAGTTCCTGAATCAGATGAGCGGCGTGCTGGTCACCGCTGGGTTCCCCGGCGGAAAAGAAGATTTTCATTGGCAGAATCCGTTCCTTGCAGGTTGGACATTCCCGTCCGACGAATGTTGATTTTGACAAGAACAGCGAAATCGGTCTAGACTGTCCTCCTCAGAACCGGTTCGGAGACCCGTTCCACGCAAAAACAAGGATGTTGCCGATGAAAATCGTAGGAATTATCCCCGCTCGACTGCAATCCACACGGCTGCCCAGAAAATTGCTGCTCAATATCACCGGAAAACCGCTGATCCAATACGTCTGGGAAACGGCATGCAATTGTCCTGAACTGCACGATGTTGTGATTGCGACCGATAGTGAAGAAATCGCTGACGTTGTCGCGAAGTTCGGTGGACGTGCTGAAATGACTGGCCAGCACAATAGCGGGACGGATCGTATTGCCGAAGTGACACGCCGAAGTTTTTCGCATGTCGATGCGGTAGTGAATCTTCAGGGGGACGAACCAGAACTCGACCCGAAGGTTGTGGCCGCATTGGTTCACGAGTTGAAGTCTTCAAACAGCGAAATGGCGACTGTGGCGGCTCCGATGACGTCGCCCGAGATGGTTCGTGATCCCAGTTGCGTGAAAGTGGTGACCGATGTCAATGGACGCGCGATGTATTTCAGTCGGTCACCGATTCCGTTCACACGAGAGCGAACGATCGAATCCTGGTTTGAGGACGATGAACCTGCACCGTGGATGCTGCATGTCGGACTGTATGCGTATCGCCGCGACTTCCTGCTGAAGCTGACCACGATGCCACCGTCACCGCTGGAGCAAATGGAGAAACTGGAACAACTTCGAGCCTTGCAGTGCGGAGCGTCAATTGCCGTATCCGTCATCAACCACGCAGCAGCCGGGATCGATACGCCCGAAGATTATGCGGCATTCGTGCAACGCCACAGCCAGCGACAACTACGCCGCGCTGCGTAGTAGACTGGATTGCTTAGTGCCTGCGTTCGCATTCGCTCTCTTGTCACACCCTACTTCCAGTTGACCCCATATTCGTAAGGTGTGACAAGTGCAGCGAAGGCACACCAATTTCTGCTGTCGCGAAAAAAAAACTGTTTCGAGTAGGCCGGACCGAACTCGCCGCACTTCCGGAACTGCGGTCGCCGTCTACTGACATGGTGAATGACAGGGTTTTCCACGACGTTTCGTGCAGCGAGCGATTTTCCGGCAACGTGCGACCTTGGTCCGGCCTACAAATCTTAATTCGGGACTTCCGTAGCGAATGAATCCTCATGGGATTCGCCGGGCCACGTCGGGGAATAGTGAGGAGGGCGTTTCGCTCCAAACCCGAACTGCCACGAATAAACACGCAGTGGACCTGGACATATTTGAGACATCACCGCAAAATCAGACTGCGGATTTCCATATGCTGCCGTTCCGGAATCTTCGGGGCCAGACTGCGTGCCGATTCCTTTGTTACACTGATTCTGGCAGACTCACATGGCAGATTTCGCTTCCCGGTCATTCAAGTCCCAACTGATGAACGTCACACGTACCACAGTCCAGAATCACTCTAATCACGGCACCGGTATTGCGAGGATCGTGGCAGGCGAAACGAGTATGGATTTCACGATTCGAAGATCCTGGTTGTTGATTCTGATCGTTTTCATCGCCTACCTGCCCGTGACAGTCGCGGGATACATATGGGATGATCCGGCTTATGTGACCGAGAACGTTGAACTACGATCGTTGCCGGGACTTTGGCGGATATGGACATCACCAGGTGCCACACCGCAGTATTACCCCATGGTGTTTTCTACATTCTGGATGGAATATCAGTTTTGGAGGCTGAACTCCATTGGGTATCACATCGACAACGTCGTTTTGCACGCACTCAATGCATTCCTGCTCTATCGACTCCTGTTACGGCTGAACGTACCCGGCGCGCTATTGGCCGCAGTGATCTTTGGAGTGCATCCTGTTCACGTTGAGTCGGTTGCGTGGATCACGGAACGTAAGAACGTGTTGTCAGGGTCTTTCTATCTTCTCTCATTCCATGCGTATTGGAGCTACATCGGTGCGGATGACGCATCTGTGAGATCGCGTTGGAAACGAATTCGCTTTTATGTCGCGGCGATTCTTTGTTTTCTCGGCGCTATCCTCAGCAAATCTGTTACGGCATCCCTGCCTGCCGCAATCCTCGTTGTGCTCTGGTGGCAGCATTTCCGCATCTCGGCACGACTGATACTGACACTGCTGCCGTTTATGGCCCTGGGAATCGTTGCGGGGCTACATACCGCTCATGTTGAATCGCAGCACGTTGGTGCCGAGGGTGTTGAGTGGAACTGGTCTGTCTGGGAACGCATTCTGATAGCCGGTCGAGCGGTTTGGTTTTATGCTGGAAAACTTGTCTGGCCATATCCAGTTGTTTTTATTTATCACCGATGGAAGATCGATCCCGCCTCTCTGGCTCAAACACTATTTCCCGCTGCTGCAATCCTTCTGCTTGCATTGTTTCGCGCTGGCCAGTCTCGGTGGGGACGTGGTCCGCTCGCTGCTGCACTGCTGTTTGGTGGAACTTTGGTGCCAGCGCTGGGATTCGTAAATCTGTACCCTATGAGGTTTTCGTTTGTTGCCGATCACTTTCAGTATCTGGCCAGTATCAGCCTGATCACGCTGCTGACCGCATCGGCGTCACTGGCGTTTCAGAAAATCAATGCGAAGCCGCGAACTATGCAAATTGCTGCAGGGATTGTGTTGTTGCTGCTGAGCGGTTCGACCTTCGTTCGGTGTTTCGATTATCGCAGCCGCGACACGCTCTGGACGGCAACTCTTAACAACAACCCGGAATGCTGGCTCGCGTCGCTGCACCTCGGCGGACTGAGAATGGAAGAGCACCGATTTCGAGATGCTCTGACTTTCTTTGAACTCACATTGGCCAACAAGCCCCCGGAGTCTTTCGAACCCTCCGAGATGTCTGATTTGCACCTTAGAATGGCGAAATGCTATGCGGCGATCAAAGATCAGAAACGCATGATCGAACACACGCGCGCTGCATTGGAATGCCTTCGCTATGCTGTCGGTGACCGGTATCAGGATCAGGCTGCCGTGCATTTCAATCTGGCCATGCTCCTTCGCAGTCTGGGTGAGTTTCCAGAGGCCATCAGTGAGTTTCGTCAGGCTTTGGAGATTACGCCGGAAAGCTCGGTTACGCATCTGGAACTCGGAAGTGTACTTCTGCATCAGAAACAGTACGAAGAAAGCGTGCAGCATTTTCTGAAGGCAATCCATGACAACGAACGGAATCCGCACCTTCATTTTCAATTGGGAATGGCCTATCGGGAACTCCAGCAGCAGGATCTTGCATACAAACATCTTCAGACGGCTCTGACTCTGAAGCCGGACTTCGTATACGCTCGTCAACTTTTGAATGAGGTTTCGGCTGAGTTACAAAACCGCAAAGGCCAGTTGCTCCCGTGAAAAGTGCCCGTGCAACACAGGCCGAAGAAAACAAGCGACTCACCAATCAGATATTTCGACAGGAATCCATTCCAGTCTGCCAACGACTGGCCTTCCGAAAAACTCACCTTCAAACATCCGATGCCTAAAAGAATATGTTGAATAACAGTCTAGTTCTGATGGGATTCGCCACGGAACAGGCCATCTTTCAGGAATTTTATCACGACGTACGAGAACTTTATCAGGGTCTGAAATCACAGACAATTGCTCCCAGTCACCATCAACAGGCGGCCTGGGCTGGACTGGGCGTTGCGAGGGAAGCCCGGGAGAATTCGTCGGGCCACGTTGCAGAACATCGGGGTTTCGATTCGCTCCAACCCCGGCCGCGATGCCGCACTGCTGACCGACCCGATTCTTGAGACGAAAACCTGAAAGGGCTCGACAGTCGCCATTCTAAGCTTCACCGGGAGAACAGATGGAATTCCAATCGTCCTGCTGTCGCTGTGGATCACGATTCCGTCTGTCGCTGAGGCCGGATGAGCAGTACACGGATGAGCAGTACGGTAGACGGAAACCAGACACTGGCTAGAATGCCCAACCGGCAGAATCTGATTATCCACTTCTGGAGTCTTGATTGTCATGATGATTGACCAGGTGATCGTGTTGGTCTATCTGGTAGCCGTAGTCGCGTTTGGCTGCTGGTTCATGTTTTCCAGCCGCAATGCAGAAGAGTACATGTCGGCTGGCCATTCGATTCCCGGCTGGGCACTGGGATTATCGATCTTTGGATCGTATGTCAGCACGCTGAGTTTTCTGGGAAATCCAGCGGCAGCCTATACGGGAAACTGGAATCTGCTGGTATCCAGTTTCGCGGCACCTCTGGGGGCGATTGCCGCCATGTTTTTCTTCATCCCCTTCTATCGAAAGACGGGCGAAGTCTCTGCGTATCAGCATCTTGAACATCGCTTCGGGGCGTGGGCGCGTACTTACGGTGTGATCTGTTTCGTGATGCTGCAGGTAGTTCGTCTGGGCATGATTACTCAATTGCTGGGGAGTGTGATTGCACCGCTTTTCGGGTGGAACACAGATACCATGATTCTGTTTCTTGGTGTACTGATCACGATTTACCCGATGCTGGGAGGTACCGAAGGCGTGATCTGGGCAGGGGTGGTCCAAAGTATCGTGCTGATCCTTGGTGTCATCGCGTGCGTCTACTATGTGATTGCCGGGATTCCTGGTGGCGTCCCGGAAATCGTGCAGACGGGTCGAGCCGTGGTCGCTCAGGGACCTATGGGGAAATTTAGTCTCGGCACGTTTGAGCTTACGTTATTCGCGGCGTCATTCTGGGTCGTGCTGCTCCAGGGCCTGAATGAGCACGTGCGGAATTTTGCGATCGATCAGAGTTACGTGCAGCGATACATCACGGCAAAAACTGACGGCGATGCGTCACGCAGCGTGTGGTACGGGATCCTGCTGTATCTTCCGATGGCGGCTCTGTTTTTCTTTATCGGCACAGCACTTTACGCCTACGTGCAGGTCCATCCGGACTGGCTTCCCAAAGTGGACCCGGATGATGTCGGCAAAGCGTTTCCCGACAAAAAAGTCTTTCAGTATTTCATCAACACCGTACTGCCTGTCGGACTGCGCGGCCTGGTGATCGCGGCCATTGCATCCGCAGCGATGGATTCAAATCTCAATTGCATGGCGACGCTGTTTCTGAAGGACGTGTATCATCGATTTGTGAATCCCTCCTGCACAGAGCGTCGTTCGATGTTCATTTTGCACGGATCGACATTGGTTTTTGGCGTGCTGAGTACCCTGTTTGCACTGTTGTCGGCTCGCTTGCCGGGTGTTCTGGATACATGGTTCACCTGGGGCGGGATTGCCAGTGGAGGTATTCTGGGTTTGTTTCTGCTCGGAGTTCTCTGTCCTCGCACAACAAGTGTTCAGGCTGCGGTGAGTGTTATAATCGGGGTTCTGATAACGCTTTGGATGACAATTACACTTCCGGATGTCTGGAAGTCGGTTTCGTGGATCGTTGGATTGCCTCCTGAAATAACCTCCATTCCAATTCCATCCAGTCCGTTCCACAAGCTCTTCGTTCCTTTCGCGGGCACGCTGGTCATCTTTGTTGTGGGAGCCGTGTTGGGATTGCTGTTCGGGCGAAGTCAGCCGAAGGAAAGCCTGCGAGGCTCCATTTAAGATGTCTTCGATACAGCACGTCGTCAGCCCGTGCTCATGCATCCCATGCCTGAAAATCGACTTGCGAGAGAACGTAGTCAAGGCTTTCGAGGTCGTCAATGTGGTCAACGGATCGTGTCTGCATCGGAACGGACTGACCACGATTTTCAGGTACGCTTAAAGACAAGGACGTGACAGACAGGAGGTTTCGATCTGGACTTACGAACGGATCGACTTCCGATGATTGAGTCTGAAGTCTCTGTGCCACTGATTTCTGTTCGCGGGCTCTTTCAGGACGTTGATTCACAAATGTCAGGACTTCTTCATCAAGGGCTGTCACCAGTTCCAGCAATTCTGTTTCCGGAAGTATGCTGCCGTCATCTGTGACATCATTTAATACGATGCTGAAATTCACTGCGGCACTCCAGTTGCCAATTGTTCCATCGGTTCCGACAGCTCGCAACCAGACTCGATAATTGCCGAGTGGTAGTGGCATGACTGGTGTGAACGATGTGCCTGCGATACCAGACTGATTGATAATCGCAGAGGGGCCACCAACCCGGTCTACCCAAATCTGGTAGTTTGCGGCACCCTGAACTGCGGTCCATGTAAATGTTGGAGTCATATTGCTGGTTGACGCACCCGGAGTCAGCAACGTTGGGGCTCCGCCGATCGTAACGACCTGGCCCGCCGACCACGAGCCCGTCACTGGGCCGGTCGCGGACGTCGAAATCGCTCGCACCCACCACTGATACTGCCCCTTTGGCAAATTGGCACCAGATGTGAATGTCGGCGTTGTCAATGCGGTCTGACGAATGACCTGGTTGGTACCAGTCGTCAGATTGTTGACCCATAGATCGTACCGATTAGCTCCGGTGACGGCGTTCCATGCGAACGTCGGTGTGGAATCGACCGTCACAGCTGCTGGTCCCGTCAGCACAGGAGCGGGCGTTACGTTGATCGACAACGCACTGGACCAGTTGCCTGGATCTCCCGTGACGTCCAGACCTCGAATCCAGACTCGGTAGGCACCGAAATTGAGCGGTGCTGGCGGCGTATACGACGTTGTCAGAACGTTCGCGTTGCGGATGACCTGAGACGCGCTCGTTGTTCGGTTATCGACCCAGATGTCATATCGAGTCGCCCCAGGAAGCGCGTTCCAGGAAATGGTCGGCTGTTGTGACGGAGTCGATGTGCTGGTCGTGATCAAGGTCACCGGAGCATCGACTTCGGTGACGATTGTTGGACTGGTTGTGGTACGCGTTCCGTCGGCTCGGATGCCCTGAACGGTGACCGAATAGCGACCGATTGCCATGTCCGACGTTGGCGTGAACGAAGTGCCAGACACCGTTCGTCGGATGTATGGGTTAGTTCCCGTCGTCAGGCTGGCGATCGAAAGTTCATAGCTGGTCGCTCCGGAAACGCCGGACCATGTGAATGTTGGTCGAGCCAGCGAAGTGTTGCCGACCGGTCCCGTCACAACCGGACCGCCTGACGCAACAGTCAAAGGCAACACGTTGCTTGCAAGACGGCCCGGTTGAGTTTCGAAGGCCTGTACATATACAGTCTGCCCCGCGTATGAGGCCGGGAGAGTGTAGAAGGCTTCAACTTCGCCGCCGCTGCATTGAACTCCAATGCCGAATACGACGGCGTTAGCGATGCCCAGCGTGACACCGTTGACGACAGTGGTGCCCAGAGACGTGCCGATGGCGAACGGAATAAGTGCCGTGTGCAGCCCTTGACCTCGAGCACGAAATGTAACGGGCTGACCAGCGATTGGCGGCGTGATGGCGGTGACTACGATCGGGGAAATGCGAGTCACGTTGGTAGATGAATTGTTCAGCGGATTTGTGTCGATCTGAACCGTCGAAACGCTGGCGGTGTTTGTCAGGTCGCCAAGGAACGTACCGTTAAGCGTCGTTGTGACAGTGTAAGTGATCGTGCCGTTCACCGGAATGAACACGGTGTCGTTCATGTTGCCGCTGCCGGTCGTGCTGAAGACGGTTCCGGTCGAACCTGTTGCGACCCATGAGGACGATACGATCTGTGCCGGGAAATTGTCAATAACGTGGGCATTGACAGCAGGGCCGGGGCCGGCGTTGGCGACGACGATGCGGTAGGTCACCGCTTCGCTGGGAAGTCGGTTGTTGGACAAATCCGTGTTGATCTTTGTAATCGCCAGATCGACGAGTTCTACGTATCCAAAGTCGAGCGTATTGTTAATTGGCAAAGCAGGCGTCAGTGTTACCGTTGACTGGTTGTCCGCAGTGCCGTCGGGATCGATGAATGGTGTCACGGTGATTGGCAGCGATGCCGGAAGGACCGACACGGTATACAGAATCGCGGCACCGGTTGGCGTCGTCACCGGAAGATTTGTGAATGAATAAATTCCTGTGCCATTTGTCTGTGTCGTGAAAGTTTCCGCGATGCCGTCGCCGTCAATGTCGCCGCTCAGATTGACCGTCACATTGTTGATGCCCGTATCACCAGCGTCGAGCGATCCGCTGCCATTGACGTCTCGGTAGATCAGATCACCGATCGTACCAGTGCCTCGGTAGCCAAAGTCCTGAGTCAGATTGTTGACGCCGGCAGTCAGTGCGACCTGCGACCGATTGTTGAGCGTCGCGTCGGGATCGGCCGTTTGAGTCATGTTGAGTGGCGGCGTGACAATGACTGTGTATGCCCCGGGAATCAGTTCTGTGAACAAATAATTTCCGGAATCGTTTGTTGTCTGCACTTCCGTGTAGTCTGGGGTTCCGTCGCTATTAACATCGAGTTGCAGCGTCACAGTCACATTTGCCAGACCCGGTTCCCCAGAGTCCTGAGTTCCATTTCCGTTGCGATCGAGCCAAATGAAATCACCGATCGTTCCAGTGCCCACACCTTTGTAGCCAAAGTCCTGAGCCAGGTTATTCTGGCCAGCAGTGAGCGTCAGATTCGAGCGATTGTCGGCTTGCGGTCCACTCGCATCGAATGTCTGCACGGTGCCGACAGGTTGTGTCGCCGTGATCGTGTAGGCACCCGGCGGCAGATTTGTGAACAGGTAGTTTCCGGCAGCGCCGACAGTGTTCTGTGCCGTCGTGTAATCGGTCACGCCGTCACCGTCCAGATCCAGAGCCAGTGTGACCGGGACATTCGGAATCCCCGATTCCCCTGCGTCCTGAACGCCGTCAGTATCAGCGTCAAACCAGACGCGGTCGCCAATGGACCCCGTGCCGCGATAACCGAAATCCTGAAGAACGTTGTTCGCTCCGGCAGCCAGTACAACATTCGACGTGCTGTCGATTTGCGATCCACTGGCATCATACGTCTGCACTGTTCCGGTTGGCGGCGTGGTAACGCGGACTCGATAATTTCCGGCAGGCAGATTGTTGAAGCTGTAGGCACCGTTGGCAGCGGTCGTCGTTGTCAGTGTCACTTCGTAAGTCCCGTCGCCGTTCAGATCGACATCGAGTGCCACGGGGACGCCGACAAATCCCGGTTCGCCGGCATCCTGTACGCCATCGCCGTCTGCATCAAACCACACGCGGTCACCGATCGAACCTGTCCCGCGATAGCCAAAGTCCTGAAGTACATTATTTTCATCAACACCGAGCACATGGACAGACTGATTGTTCAGAGGCCCGCTGGCGTCATAGGTTTGCACCGTGCCAGCCGGCTGCGTGGCGGTAATTGTGTACGATCCCGGTGGCAACGCAGGGAAGGAATACCGACCGAGCGAATTTGTGACCATACTGGACGTGTAGTCGGCCGTACCGTCACCATCCAGGTCCGCACTCAATTGCACGGTGACGCCGGGAATACCGACGTCCTGGCCGTTCATAATCCCGTCGCCGTTGATGTCAAAGAAGACCGTATCACCGATCGTGCCTCGACCAAAGTATCCAAAGTCCTGAAGCAGGTTGTTGGCCCCAGCCGCCAGCGTCAATGCGGACCTGTCGTCTACCTGTGAACCGCTGGCATCGTACGACTGATCCGTGCCCGCAGGCCGGGTGACTCGCACGATGTAATTTCCGGCAGGCAGATTGCTGAACAGGTAAGCACCGTTCGCACCGGTGACGGTGTTGAGCGTCATGTCGATGATTGCGTCGCCGTTCAGATCGATATCCAGCGCGACAGGCACACCGACAAATCCCGGTTCACCGACAGTTTGCGAAGCATCCTGATCCTGATCGAACCAGACGCGATCGCCAATCGAACCCGTGCCCCGGTAGCCGAAATCCTGCAGCAGATTGTTCTGCCCGGATCCGAGCACCAGCGATGAACGATTGGCGGTTCCCGTGCCATCGCTGTCAAACGTTTGAGCCGTGCCTGCTGGCACTGTTGGAATTCGTACGGTATACGAACCGACTGGCAGGTTCGGGAACAGATAGTTCCCGGTGAGATTTGTTGTTGTGGTCAGAGTATGATCAACAGTGCCATCCTGATTGAAGTCGATATCAAGTAACACCGTGACACCAGCGAAACCAGGTTCAGCGGCATCCTGAGCACCGTCATTGTCCTGATCGTACCACACGCGATCGCCAATGGAGCCGGTGCCGATATAACCAAAGTCCTGAAGCAGATTGTTCGCGCCGCCTGGCAATGTGAGGGAAGACGTATGGTCGGTCTGTGAACCGCTGGCGTCAAATGTCTGATTCGTTCCGCCTGGCGGTGTCACGACAACTGTGTAGTCGGCAAACGGCAGATTCGGAAACAGGTATTGCCCCGTTTGATTTGTCACGCGATTCAGAACAACATCGGTCGTGCCGTCGCGATCAAAGTCGATATTCAACGTCACTGTCACGCCGGGAATGCCTGGTTCCGTGCCGTTCTGAGTCCCACTGCTGTTGATGTCATACCACACCGTGTCGCCGATGGAGCCTGTCCCGCGATAGCCAAAGTCCTGATCGTTCACGATCAAGCCACCAGTCAGCGTGCGATTGGATGTGCTGTCAGATTGTGATCCGCTAAAGTCGAATGTCTGAGCCATGCCAGCGGGAAGATCGCCCGTGTTTGCCACGACGCGATAATTGCCTGCTGGCAGCCCCACAAACTGATAGCTGCCGTTGGCACCAGTCATCTGAGTCACGGTCACGTCATCACCGCCACCCAAAGAGCCGTTCGGTCCGAACCACGTCAACGTCATGGTCACACCAACGATGCCCGGTTCTCCGGCATCCTGTGTTGCGTCTGCATCGACGTCATACCAAACTCGGTCACCCAGCGCGCCCAGCGATGCGGATCCATTGTTTGCGTAGTCATTCAGCGAGCCGCCCGGACCATCGGCTCCGGTGCGTTCACCGTTCGCGGGCGTCGTCGAGCCAGTTACGTTGACAGCCGTTCCACCGATCGGAAGACTGGTGTAGGTGACAGCCGCCGTGTTTGGAATCGCCACAGATTGAGTCGCCGAGTTGACGCTTGCCGTGTACGTGATCGCTACCGAACCGCCGACAGGTATCGTCGCCAACAGCACCCCAACCGTGTTTCCGGCGGACGAATTTGTGACTCCCGAAGCACCGCCCGCTGTGACGACGTTGACACTCGCCACGTTCAGTGTCAAAGCCGGCGAAGGCAGAACGTCCTGCATCTGCACGTCAAACGCAGTCGCCGTGCCGGTGTTGGAATATGTCACCTGATACGTCACACTGCCCGTCGAAAACGTGGTGACAGACTTGGTAACATTGGCAATGGCGGGTTCCACAACCTGGGACACAACGCTGTTTGACGTCGCGACATTGGAGCCATTTACCTGAACTGTAAAATTGTTTGAATGCTGCTCGGCGTTCTGATTCACCAGCGCATTCGTGACCAGTACATTAAATTCAAGCGTGATGAGTTCCGTACCTGGGTCACGGTCATTGTTCACGAGTGTGCCTAGATCAAATGTGATCGTCTGACCAAGCTGTGAGATTCGTCCTGCTGGCAACACAAACGTCGGCACCACAGCGTCGTTGTCCGCGCCCGCAAGATCGACAGCTTCGGTGATGTCGGAATCGGCAGAAAAGGAGACCATGACCTGAGACAGATCCAGCAGCGACAGTCCATTTGGCAGAATATCAATCAGCCGTTCATTTGGCGAAGTTCCTTCGGGCAAAGTCGTCTGCAGGCGGTAGCGAATGATTTCTCCCACGGCGACGCGAGTCGGGTCAATCACGGTGCTTGATCCGTTCGCGGTATGTGCTTCGGACGTGCTGACGATGGATTTTACTGGAGCGGGAGTCGTGACGTTGACATTGGCAGCACCAGAATCAACGTAGTTGTTGGCTGCGCCGCCTGGTCCTGCAGAGTTGCCCGTGCGTTCCACGGCCAGCGTATTCAGTGTACTTTGGGTCGCCGTGACGTCGGTTGGCAGACCAGTCCAGTTGCTCGTGGCGGTGTTTGTAATCGTCGTGCCGGGAATCACGCTGCCAGTGAGCGTCGCCTGCAGTGTCAGCGTCGATGTTGTGCCCAACGGAAATGTGGCCCAGCTAGCTGTGATTGTTCCGCCCGATTCCGTCGGTCCTGTTGTCGGTGCGGCACCGGCGGTGTGCGTCAGACTGCCGCCGACGTAGCTCAACCCTGCCGGCAGGATATCCTGCAGGTTGACTTCAAAGGCGTTCGCATTACTGCTCGCAGCATGTTGCAGCACGAGTGTGATCGTGACCGCGTCGCCCGCATCAGCAGAAACGGGACTCATCGTTTTGACGATATCCAGTGTTGGTTCGACGATGATTACGTTGGGCGCGGCATCAACAACAGAACCACCCGTCCAGTTCCATGCGGCGCTGTTGTTACGACCCGCACCTCGGACGTTGACGGCTGTATTCAGCACGGCTGCGCGATACACAATGGTCAGCGTCTCAGCCGTTACGTTGTTCGTATCGCTGTTTGTGAGTGTACCGAAATTGACCGTCATCAGCCGCCCGGCGTTTGTGGCTCCACCGCCGACCACTCCAAATGTTGTCGCTGTGGAAATTGCCGCGAACGTGCCAGCGCTCGAGGTTAGTGCGCCGGATGATGGTGTGATGCTGACAATATCCACGAAGCCAAGACCAGCGTCGAGAGTATCGACAAGCTGTGTTGATGCAGACTGACCTTCCGGCACCGTGACGGTTACGGTGTACGTCACAATTTCGCCAATCGCGACATTCGTGCCTGTTGTGTGAGGCTGATTCGTCGTTGTAAGCACTTTGTCAACGATCGGTTGAGCTACGGTAACGACGGCAGTATCGGTAAGACCACCCGGAATATGATTGGCCGCGCCCTCTGCGCCGGCATAGTTGATTAATGTTGCGGTGTTTGTCAGATTGCTGTTTGGAGAAACGGTGCTCGCCAAAACCAGGTCATACGTCAAGATCACGATATTTCGACCGCTGGTCGCGTTGTACGCATCGAGCGCACCGCCGTTGCTGCCGTCGCCAGTCGCTACCGTCGCGCCGGGGTCATTGAGCATCAAGCCGCTGCCGAACAGACCACCGCCGAGATCCGTGAATGGCAACGCAGCTCCGGTCCCGTCGGTGACGCTCAGCTTCAAACCGCTGCCAGGCACCACAAAACCTGCTGGAATTGTGTCGCGCAATGCCACGTCGAACGCCCCCAGACGACTGCTGCCCGTGTTCTCAACGACGACGGCAAACCGCACAATGTCGCCTGCGTCGATCCCCGACAGATTGCTGTTGATCGGCGTGGCAGCAAGGTTTGTGGAGGTAACCGTGCCGACAAATTCAGGTGTCGCTGCATTGTTGTCGCCAGTGCCAGGTGTTCCAAATCCCACCGGTCCGACGATGGCAGGGGAAAAAGTGCCACCAGAATTGCTGCCGACAACGCCCTTGCGAATTTTCAGATCTGGTTCACCCAGGCTGATTTGCACGATCGCGTCATTGAAGGCATTTCCTGCGTTTGTCGATGTTTCCGACTGTCGAACCTGATTCGTCAAAAACAGGCCATCAGCGAATGGATTGGCGCTGACCGTGACGGTGAACAGAATATCGATTTGCGACGGACTGTTGGCAGGGTCGTCAAAATCGCCGTACATGAACTGCAGGGAGTTTGCCGGACTGTTCGTACTGATCGTCGGAATTAATCCAGTGCCACCCAACACAGCCACTGAGTTCGCATAAAACGTATCAGTCGGGCCAAACTTTGCCGTTCCTGCTGCCGGTGCTGCGGCGCTCACGGTCGTATTGAAGGCACCGCCAACTTCAGTCGAACCAAAAACTGGCAACGGCAGATAATCGACAAATCCCAGTCCCTCGATGTCGCTCGTCGGCAGATCAAACAGCAATCGATATGTCACCGTATCACCAGGTGCCACATGGATCGGTGACGCGAACGATGTGTTGCCGTTGATCGCGTAGACCTGCTTCATCAGCGTGCCGCGGGTGATCGCAATCTGTGCGGCGGTATCGTCGTCTTCACGGTTTCCGTTTGGCGTCAGACTAGCCACGCTCAAGACGGCACCATCGATAACTGCGGTATTGGTCAGCACGTCGCCAATATCGACCGAACGGTCACCCGACGGAAAGTCATCACTGAAATCATCCTGAATGATTGTCCGATACACAATTCGCCCGATCGTGCCGCCAAATGGCAGTGGAGCCGCAGACGCCGGTGCCGGTCCGCCAGTTCCACCGTCAGGAATGGCACCACCCACAAGCTGGCCATCCGCGAATCCGCCACCGCGGGTAACGAGTTCGTTCGAAATTCGGAACCGAGCTTGTTGCGCCCCTGCCGCGACTCCGGTATCCACGACGTGTGACGGACCTGAACCCGCTGCCGCTCCAGTATCCGTCAACCCCGTGAAGTTGTCGGCGATCGTAAAGTTCGACAGCGCAAACGGCGACAGCGCACTGGTGTCACCGTGTTCCTGCACAAACATACGCGGCGTGAAGGAGTCATCAATTCGCTGGCCGTCCGACAACAGATCATTCAGAAAGACATCGCGGAATGCGAAGTAGTCACTGACCTGAAATTCAAGTACGTATTCCAGCACGTCACCGGGAGTTGCCCCGGCCGCTCCGGTATCGACGGCGATCGACACGGATTTCTGCACCGCGATCGCTTTGTTCTGAAGAATATCATCCGGACCGAAAGGCGTTTCCCGGGCGATGACATTGTCGGTTCCGCCTGCATCGCGAACGTCGATCGGATTCCAGTCGCCAATCGCAACCGCCGTATTCAGTGTATTTGTATCGTTGGCCGTCGCCGCGTTGATGACAGGTGTCGCGTTGGCATTGAACTGATTCACGTAGAAGCCGTACGTCATTGTGAACCCGGAATTGCCCGCTCCGCCGGTGACCGTCGGAATGCGCACGGTCAAATTATTGTTCGGCAAATTCTGCGGCCCGGTTGTCAATGGCGAACTGATGAAGCTTGGCGACAACGACGGCGACACATTCACGGTTCCATTGCCCAGATACACAATTTCCGGGGGCAGCAGATCGGTCACGTCAAAGTTGGTAATGGTCTGACCCTGAGCGATCTCAATGACGATTTCATACTGACGCGGAAAGTTCGGACCGGTGGCGGTTTCGCTCTCCGGTGCCAGATTCTGCTTTCGCAGTCGCGTCAGGATGGGATTGACGCCTGCTGCGACCGACCAGGTTGTACTATTCGCCGGCGAATCGCTCACCAGCGACGGATCGCTTGCCGGATTGTCCAGTGGGTCTGTTCCGTATTGAAATCCGGATCGGGTCCGAATCGTCAATGGCGCGTTCAGGTCAGCCAGATTGGACATCGTCAGCGGCAGATTTACCGCCGCCGCCGGTTGGGCCGGAGTAAACGATCCGAACGGCAGTTGCATGACAACAAGTTTGTCGCCCGTATTGCCCGTGACGGTCAAAGGGTTGCCGGCACTATTTTTAAAGAACGGATGGTTGACGGTTCCCGTTCCGCCGCCGCCATTCGGAAAGGTCAATTCGATCGTCGTGATTGGAGTGCCAAGATAAGTCGCTGGACCCGTTGTATTCAATCCATCTGGTGAGACCCCACCATCGATTCCATTCACTGGCAGGACGACATCAATGATCGGCCCGTAACCGGTTTCACTGCCAGTGCCAGTATTGTCGAACGAAACGGTCAGGTTGACATTTGACCCAATAAACGCATCCGTCGGAACATTGATCACGACTGCCGGAGTCACAGCCAGCAACGCGCGGATTTCAAGAGTCTCCGATGTATTCATCCATCGCGATTGCAGGCTTCGTCGCGATTGTTTCAGTCGCGGAAGCGTTACGACACTGCGATCAAATGCGCAGGCAGTTTTGATAGATTCGAGAGCGGACTTGACGGAATTCGATCGAACTGAGTTGAACATGAGAATCCTGAGTTGCAAGACAAGAGGAGCAGACGACGTAAACACGTTCCTGTTCTTGTGACCGCGTTTAACCTATCACACTTTGCCAACGCGGCGGGAATAGCTTGAAATTCTGAGCGACTTCGAGCCAGGAGTTCCGCTCGGAAGCATCAAGCATTTCCTCTGCGATTCAATTGAACCAGACCGCCGAATGAGATCAGGTCATCCGCCGTTATCAACCGGCACGAATTGCGATTCTCGACAGCATTGCTGCAAATTCTGCTTAACTTCGTGAGGTGAACCGTCCGAAGATGAAGACAATGTGGACGGCTCCACATCTGGTGCAGCGTTGGAATTACCGTGTCGGTTTCCCTGTCCGCCGCCAGTTCTCGATCACAACGGATGTCTCAACATGCTTGCCAACACGACTCTGCGAGTTCTTGTTTTTCTGTCAGCCATCAGTCTGGTAGCGCTCGTCTCAGTCGCTCAGCACCCGACAAACACAGATTCATCAATTTCGTCTCCGGGTGATTTCACGCCGGATGATTCCTACTTCAACGCGCCAATGATGCCTGAAGAAGTCCTGAGCACATATGAATGTGGTGGCGACTACTGCGCTCCGCGATGCTGTTACAACTACTGCTGCGACCCTTCCCGCACATGGACGTTTCGAGCCGGTGCGATATTTCTTCACCGATCACAGCCCAATAGTCAGCCGCTCTTTACAGATTCTACTGGCAGTGGAATAAATGCAAATGGATTCAATCCCGGCTGGGGCAGCGGTGTTGATGCGAGCCTCATTCGCCATCGCGCCTTTGGAACGAATAACGATCTTGAACTGCGATACTTCGGCATCGACAACTGGACAGATTCGCAATCTATGCGACTCAATGGAACCCCGGTGACGATTCAAAACAATCCGCCGACGTCCGTTGCCGGAGGTCGAGATGTCAACAGTCAGTATTCGTTGAGCCTGCTGAATACCGAATTGAATATGCGTCGGCGAGTTGCAAACAACTGGACATTCATTGGCGGCCTGCGGTATCTGCAGTTGAATGAACAACTGAATTCGCAGTTGACGAATGGTCCCGTCCCCGGAGACGACCACCACTACAACGTTGCCGCCCTCAACGATCTGTTCGGTGTTCAGGCCGGGTTGATGTACGATGTGTGTTCATCCTGCGACTGCTGCGTGCAGCTCTACGGCAAAGCCGGCATTTATGCGAATCACGCCGCTCAACACACTTCACTTAATTGCTTCTGTGCGCCGCTAATGACCTTTTCCGCCAACGGCAGCACCACGCAAGCCGCATCTGTCGGTGACTTTGGTATCACCGGTTCAAAGCGAATCTGGAAAAATCTTGCCCTGCGAGGCGGCTATCAGGTTCTCATCCTCGACGGCGTCGCCACCGCCCCCGGCCAGTTCCCGGTTACGAACCTAGTGAGCCAGAGTGGCCTTGGAAACAACAACACAGTCCTGTTCCACGGTGCGACGATCGGGCTGGAACTGACGTATTGAGTCGGCGGCGACCTCTATGTCTCAAAATTTCACCAAGCTTGGTACACTTGAGCAGCATGGAGACTCCGCACGAAGCTCATTCAAAAAACAGACCCCTGCTGCCGGCGACGCTCGCTGCGCTTGGGATCGTCTACGGAGATATCGGCACCAGTCCACTTTATGCCGTGCGACAGTGCTTTTCCGGTGAAGAACGTCTGGCAATCAACGACGCGAATGTGTTTGGAATCATGTCGCTGATTCTGTGGTCGTTGATCCTTGTTGTGTCGGTGAAGTATCTGATTGTGGTGATGCGTGCCGACAATGACGGCGAAGGCGGTATCCTTGCCTTGATGGCACTTGTGCGAGCCGACGCCCCAGCGAGTACGCGGGGCGTTTCTCCGATTGTTCTGCTGGGCTTGTTTGGAGCGGGATTGCTGTACGGCGATGGCATGATCACGCCTGCAATTTCCGTCCTGAGTGCCATCGAAGGTGTACATGTTGCCACTTCGACACTTGATCGATTTGTACTTCCGATCACTCTGGCGGTTTTGTTCGGCCTGTTTTTTTTTCAAAAACACGGCACTGCGAAAGTGGCGCGGCTTTTCGGTCCGATAATGCTGTTGTGGTTTGCTGTGATCGCGATCCTGGGCGTGTACGGAATCATTCAGCATCCGCAGATTCTCGCCGCGACCAGCCCGCATCACGGTGTCCGGTTCTTCTTCGTCAACGGATGGTCGGGTCTGGCGATTCTGGGTGTTGTGTTTTTGGTGGTAACGGGTGGTGAAGCCCTTTATGCGGACATGGGACACTTTGGTATCCGACCAATCCGCGCAGCATGGTTCTCGTTGGTGCTGCCAGCTCTTCTGATCAATTACTTCGGACAGGGGGCGCTCCTGCTGTCGAACCCGGAAGCGATTCGAAATCCGTTTTATCTGCTGGCACCGGAGTGGGCCCTGTATCCGATGGTTCTGCTTTCGACCGTCGCCACCGTGATCGCATCACAGGCCGTCATTTCGGGGTCGTTCTCGCTGACGAGTCAAGCCGTCCAGCTCGGTTACCTTCCTCGTGTTGGAATTAAATACACTTCTGTCGAAGAACGCGGACAAGTGTACGTTCCGATTGTCAACTGGACACTGTTTGCAGTCGTCGTGGGACTTGTCCTCTCGTTTCGCAGTTCAGACAAACTTGCCGGTGCCTACGGAATGGCAGTGACCACCACGATGGTCATCACCTCGATTCTGTTTTATTCTTTTGCCCGTCAACACTGGCAATGGTCGATCGGGAAGGCAACAGCACTGGTCGCGATGTTCCTGATCATCGACGTTGCATTCTTCGTCGCCAATCTTCCCAAGATTCCAGACGGAGGCTGGTTTCCGCTGCTGATCGGGGGCACGATCTGCGGGATAATGACCACGTGGATTCGAGGTCGACAAATCGTCGCGGAAGATATCGCCGAAAAACATCTCACAACGGAGCAACTCCTGTGTGAGATTGCCGAAACCACACCGATCCGCATCAGGACTCCCGCAGTCTATCTGACGTCGCAACCTGATAGTATCCCGCCGGCTCTGATACACAATCTGCGTCGTAACAAGGTTTTGCAGGATCCTGTCCTGCTGTTGACAGTCGTAACGACTGAACGACCATGGGTCAAACTGGACGATCGCGTTAGTGTTGAGTCCATTGGCAACGGCATCCATCGAATCATCGCCCGGTACGGCTATATGCAAACACCGAGTGTGCCGAACGTCCTTCATCAAATTCACACGTTGGATTCGGACTTCACCGGTCCAGAAACAACATTCTTCCTTGGTCGAACAGAGCTTGATATCACGGATCGTCCCGTGATGTCGCATCTTCGCAAAGTATTCTTCAAACTCATGTTACAGACTGCCGACGATCCGAGTTCACACTTCCGGATCCCGCCCGAGCAGGTTGTCGAAATCGGCATGCGACTGCCGCTGTGAGCGACACCATGAATGGTGTGCCTTCGCTTCGCTTGTCACACCCTAGAATCAGGGTCAACTGGAAGTAGGGTGTAACAAGAGAGCGAATGCGAACGCAGGCACACCAATCCGCGAGTATTTGCATTCTGCGGATTGAGCTTCGGAACTGCGTCCTAGACGAAGTCGAATGCGACAGCAGACATCGAGCTGGGACATTTTGCCCCACCGCGACCTGATGTCTCAGAGGTCTCGCTCTTTTTCACTCAATACCGCTGCTTTTGTCTGCTTTTTTACGGTTCATGATCCCTTCTGCAAGTGGCACGCGCTGTGCATTGCATGATGGAGTCAGCTTCTTGACGAAGCGTCTGCGTCACTGACCGGCATTCAAGATCGCGTGTATTAAGGAACACTGTCATGATCGCATTCCGTGATGAGCTGCCATGCGATGCATCGTCAGACGATCCGACCCCTGACGAAATCGCTCGGCGTGCAGCAAAGATACGCAACAAGTGGTCTGAGGCCGAACTAATGCGACGGCGGGTTGTAGCCCCGGAAGACTGCATTCCGCCAACAGTTGTTACCTCAGAGCCGCCAGCAAACGCATCGTCAATTCAAACGAATGGACGAACCAACCAATCAAACCCAACCATTTAAAAAGGATTAGAACCATGAGACGCTTATACTCAAAAACCGGAGTGGCATTATTCACCGTACCATTGACTCTTGCTGTCGCCGGTCTGCTGATGGCTGCAACTCCGTCAACACCGGATAAGGCTTCTGTCAACAATGTGGCACCTGCACTCGCGCCTGAAACCGGCGATATTGCCAATGCGCTTTCGAACGCTTTCCGGAAAGTGGCGACGCATGTCCTGCCGTCGGTTGTCGCCATTGAGAATCGACCGGATACCACATGGCAGCAGGCGAAAGAATCGACAAGTCCGGATGGCCAGAATCTGGAACGAAGCAACCCGTTCAAGGGGACTCCGTTCGAGCAACTGTTCCCGGACGGATTGCCGACAAATCCCGGGCAGGAGACTCCTCACCAGGCTCCACGGCCGCAGGGCGGCATCGGGTCCGGTGTCATCATCGACTCGGCTGGCGTTGTGCTGACGAATAATCACGTGGTGTCAGGCGGCGGCAAGGTGATCATCAGAACTCAGGACGGACGCGAATTTGTCGCGACGGAAGTCCTGACTGACCCGCAAACAGACATCGCGATCGTGAAGTTCAAGGGAGACTCCAGCCTTATTTCTGCACGCATTGGCAACAGTGACGAAATGGCTGTTGGTGACTGGGTCGTAGCACTCGGCCAACCATTCGGACTCGAAAGTACTGTGACTGCCGGCATCGTCAGCGCAAAAAATCGTGGCATCGGTATCACGGATCGCGAGAGTTTCATCCAGACAGATGCGGCCATCAATCCCGGCAACAGCGGTGGTCCACTGGTGAACCTGCGCGGTGAAGTGATCGGGATCAATACGGCAATCTCATCACGCGGTGGCGGGAGCAACGGCGTTGGTTTTGCGGTGCCTTCCAATCTGGCTCACTGGGTCAGCGATCAGTTGCTGGCCAATGGACACGTCAATCGTTCGTATCTGGGCGTCAGCATTCAGCCTGTGAATTACGAGCTGAGTACTCAACTGGGTGTTGCGCCGAAGAGTGGTGTTGCCGTTACGAACGTCTTTCCTGACACCCCGGCGGCAAAGTCGGGCCTCAAGACGGGGGACGTCATCGTCAAATTTGGCGGTATGTCGGTCACAGCTCCTCAGGAACTGCAACTGGCGGTAGAACGTTCGGCGATGGGCAAATCGTTGACAATTGATATCGTCCGCGACGGCAAATCGATGGAGTTGGCCTACCAGCCAGAAGCGGCTCCGAGTAACTTCGGTGCCAGCACGAAATCGGCGGCAAAGCCGGAAGGCGTGAAGTTGAAGTCTCTGGGTCTGGAGATTAGTGCCTTGTCAGTTGATGTTGCCAAACAACTGGGAATGGAAGGTCAGACCGGAATCATTATCACGAGCGTTCAGGAAGAAAGTGCCGGTGCCAAAGCCGGACTGGAGCCGGGGATGGTGATCGTGCAGGTCAATCGTCAGGATGTTTCTTCGGTAAGCGACTTTGAGAAATTCGTTGATAGTGACAGCGACGGTTCGATCCTCCTGCTGGTCCGCACCGCGCAGGGATCGCGATTCGTCGTTGTCAATAAATGACACGATTCCTTTAACAGCCGGGATGTCCGGACTGACTGCGGCCAACGTCTGTTCTACAATGGACGTTGGCCGCTCCTTATTTCGGCAATGAACCATCCACCTTCTGGCGACACTAGCTACGCTCGCCAGAGCGTGGATCATCGACAGGAACTAGACTCTCGCCATGAAACTTGCCGCTAAACTCATCCTGATCTTTCTTGCCGGCGTGCTGGGGATCGTCACCTTGTTCGCGTGGCAGACCGTCAGCCGACAACATGCCTGGGAGCAGCAACGTCTTGAATCGCACGCTGGCGATTTGGTTGACGCCGTAACTCCCGCGATCGAAAAGGCATACAAAGACGGTGGCACCGTAACGATTCAGGAAGCGATTGAAGTTTCATCGCAGACGGTCCCCGGATCACACATGCGTTGGCTCGATGGCAAAGAAGTATTGCCGCAAACCAGAACAACGACGCGAAAAGTTTCCAGCATCTCTGTGACGAACGCGGATGGAACGCGAACATCCTACTCGTACGTACCGCTCACAGTGGATGGCAGCGAGGCAGGCGTTGTTGAAGTTACCGAACCGATGACAGGTCATGACGCTTTTATGCGAGGATCGGTCGTTGCCTCTCTGCTGTCGTTGTTTGGCGTCACAGTTTTGTCAGCAGTCGTGATCTACTTTGGAGGAGTGCGACTCGTGGGCAGACCGCTTGAAAAACTTATCGAACAGGTCAACACGATTGGTGATGGCCATCTTGATCAGCCGCCGGTTCTCACTGGCACCGACGAACTTGGCAAGCTGGCCGCTGCGATCAGTCAAATGAGTCATCGTCTAAACCAGCAACGTGAAACGATTCGACATACTGACCGTCTGGGAACCATAGGAACCCTGGCAGCGGGAGTTGCTCACGAGCTCGGAACTCCCCTGAACGTCGTGTCTGGCCGCGCCGGTTTGATTGCAGGAGGAAAACTCACGGCAGAGGAAGTTCAGTCCAGCGCGCGGACAATCAAGTCCGAATCCGAACGCATGACAGCCATCATTCGTCAATTGCTCGACTTCGCTCGTCAGGCACCAGCACCACACGAGACGATCAATCTGAACGAGATCGTTATACGAACGACTGATCTGATACGGTCGCTGGCAGGAAAGTCCGGCATTGAGATCGCTACCGACGTGCCGGAATCCCCAATTTTTATTCAAGGCGATGCGGCGCAAGTGCAGCAGGTGCTGACAAACCTCATTACAAACGCGATCGCCGCAATGCCAGACGGCGGAACAGCAACCGTTTCATTGCAGGCAAATCGTGATACCAGTCAGGCATGCCTGACAGTCTCCGACACTGGGGTCGGCTTCGATACGACTGACCTGCAACGCATTTTTGAGCCGTTTTATACAACGAAAGATGTTGGGCAGGGAACCGGACTGGGATTGTCAATTGCGTATGGCATCGTGAAAGAACACGGCGGCGAGATCAGTGTCCACAGCGAACTGGGAAAGCCAACCACATTCGAAGTTGACTTTCCGCAGAGGCGCCACAACGAAAAGCAGTAGTGCCAGGCGAAGTGATAAAAAAACGGCGACCCAAAGTGTGCCACTGGCTCGGCCAGTGCTGATCGGAATTTCGTCGGAAAACAAAGCACTGGCAATGTCAGTGGCACACAATCAAGCGGCGCAATTTTGAAAAAGGCGTTCAACCTTGAACTACGAACGAGGAACAACATCCGTGAACGACTCCATCACCGATGCTCGCATCCTGATCGTCGATGACGAACAGAACATGTGCGAACTTATCGAAACCGACCTGCGAATTCGTGGTATCGCCAGTCAATGGCATACGTCGGCAACCGCAGCAATCGAAGCAATTCGTCAATCAGACTTTGATATCGTTCTGACCGACGTTCGAATGCCGGGAACTACCGGACTGCAACTCTGTCAGCAGTTGACACAAACACGTCCTGACATCCCCGTGATCGTGATGACTGCGTTCGGAACTCTTGAAACAGCGGTCTCTGCGATTCGCAGCGGAGCGTACGACTTCATCACGAAGCCTATCGAAATGGACCTGCTGTCCATCACACTCCGCCGTGCCATCCAGCACCGTCGTCTGAGCGATCAGGTCCGACTGCTGGTATCCGTTCAGGGCACCACAACATCATTTGGTGAAGTTCTGGGGCACAGCCCGGTAATGCAGTCGCTTTATCAACAACTGGGTCAGATTGCGAAATCTGATGCGGCCGTGCTGATCTCCGGTGAAAGCGGCACTGGGAAGGAACTTGTCGCACGTTCCATTCACGGTGGCAGTCGCCGAGCTGACAAACAATTTGTCGCCGTCAACTGCGCCGCGTTGACCGAAACTTTGCTGGAAAGCGAGTTGTTCGGCCACGTCAAAGGCGCGTTTACTGACGCCCGTGGCGAACGTCGCGGACTGTTCCTTGAAGCAAACGGAGGCACACTGTTGCTGGACGAGATGGGTGAAATGCCAATGTCGATGCAAGTCAAACTCCTGCGAACTCTGGAAGAACGCACCGTTCGCCAGGTCGGCAGCGACAAGGAGACTGCGTTCGACGTCCGTGTTCTCACAGCGACAAATCGAGACCTTGAGACGGCAGTTGCCGAGGGGCGTTTCCGAGAAGATCTGTTTTATCGCATCAATGTGATCGGCATTGAACTGCCTCCGCTCCGATCACGCGGAACCGATATTCTGCGACTGGCCGAACACTTCCAGAAACAGTTTGCAAAAAACGAGGGAAAGCCGGTGACGGGATTGGCCGAAGGAGTTGCCGAAAAACTACTCGGCTACTCGTGGCCTGGCAACGTTCGAGAACTCCGCAATGTCATGGAACGCGCCGTCGCATTGACCCGCTACGATACCATCACCATCGAAGACCTGCCCGAGAAGGTTCGCAACTTTCAAGGCGGTACTGTCTTCTTCGGTGGCCTCGACCCGACGGAACTCGTCTCCATGGAAGAAATCGAACGCCGTTATATCAACCACGTTCTGGATGCTGTCGGCGGAAACCAAACCCAGGCCGCCCGCGTCCTGGGAATTGACCGGAAGACAATTCACCGCAAACTGAAACTGACGGTCGAGTAAGGATCGCTCGATGATTGACTGGCGATCGTCTGAACCCCGCCCGCCGAAGGCAGGGAGGGGTCGGGCCGAGCGTAGCGATGGCCCGGGGGAGGGCATCCAATGGTACTTGATTTCCCATAGTAGACCTCACTCTCCGAGTGAGGCAGGCCGCAAAACGCCGCGTTTGGCATTCGTCACTCGGAGAGTGACGGCTACTATAGTTACAAATCGAGTGCCATTGGGAGGGCGTCCGCACCCTGTGAATTCCGGATTCGCTTTGGATTCGGGAGCGGTATCGGGAGCGAGTGGTCGAACTTAGAACCGCAATGGCCACGGCTCGCCGCAATCCAAACTCTAAGCCCCCTCACGGACATCGCTTCGCTCGTCCGACCTCCCCCAGACGCTGCGCTTGGGGGAGGTTGAATGCGCACGTCTGGTCGCAGATCTGACAGTCATCAATCGAGCGGTTGTAGATTCTCGGATCTGAAGTTGGTATCGTGGTTGGTATCTGCGTCACGTCACTTTTTTCTCCGCTGTACCCCTGCGAACTCCGTCCGGCTGACTTAGAATGGCACACCGAAAAATGACTTGTACTATGAACTTGTGGTTGACGGTGTCGTATCGAATTCTCCACTTGATGGCGGTGATTTTGTCTCTGCCCCTGTCCGGCGTTCTGGCGGACGACGCAGTGGTCGTCCTGCATGATGAGTTCGAAACTCTGCCCACGGGACCGCTTTCAAAAGTACTTTGGGCACGGGCGGAGTATCACTATCTGCCGGAATCAGGTCCGAAAGGCCCGTGGAATATCTCCTGCTACAGTTCGGCACTTGGTTCGCAGCGAGCGTGGAAGGTCGTCGAACATGCTGGCCGAAATGTTCTGCAACAAAACTACAAGCCAGGAAAGTCTGACAGTCACGTGCATCCGATGGTGGTGGCTGGCGATCCGCTGTGGCAAAACTATGTGCTGAACGTGAGCTTTTCGCCGCAATCACGCGACCGACGCAGCGGTGTTATGTTTCGCATCCGCAATGACCGATGCTATTACTTCTTTGGAGTGGAAGGTGATCACGCCGTCCTCAAAATGGTACAGGAAGAAACCAGTTTCCGAGAGCCGTTCGAGAAAACTCTCGCGACACAGACACTGGACTGGTCAAACGGTGACGATCTGCCAGTTCGAGTTCAGGTGGCCGGGCCGCGCATCGTCGCCACCATTAAAGGTCAGCAGATCGCGGATCTCGAAGACATGACATACGCCTTCGGACGAATTGGCCTGACCTCTGATATCCCCACGAGATTCAACAGTGTGGAAGTTCGGATGACACCGTCTGACAAGCAGTCGCTGGAAGAAAAAATCCAGGAACGCGAACAGAAGGAAGCTCGGCTGCAGGCTGCTAATCCTGCGATGAAGTTGTGGAAGAATATCTCGCTGGGCGAATTCGGGGTCGGACGCAATCTTCGATTTGGCGATCTGAATAACGATGGTCAAATCGACGTACTCGTCGGGCAAATGCAGCATTTTGGTCCGAAGGACAAGTTCAGCCAACTCAGTTGTCTGACGGCAATCACATTCGACGGCGAGATTCTGTGGCAGAAAGGTGAGCCGGATCCGTGGAAAGATCATCTGACCAATGATGTCGCCTTCCAGATTCATGACCTGGACGGAGACGGTCGAAATGAAGTCATATACACGATGGATCAGACGATTCATGTGGCCGACGGTGCGACCGGTGAGACAAAGATTCAGGGACCGACGCCTGAAGGAATTCCGGATGCCCGGTTTCCACAGAAGTTTCCTCGTATTCTGGGTGACTCCCTGTTCTTTGCAGACCTGCGAGGAAGCGGACGTGCGGACCACCTGGTGCTCAAGGATCGGTACACAAACTTCTGGGTGATGAATTCCGACCTGCAGACGCTTTGGCACGGATCCTGTACCACCGGACATTATCCGTGGGCGATGGATGTGGATCACGATGGAAATGAGGAATTGTTCGTTGGGTATTCGCTGTTCGATGACGATGGCACAAAACTGTGGTCACTGGATTCCGAAATCACCGACCATGCCGACGCTGTGACTGCAGTGGATCTGCACCCGGAAAATCCGGGCGAAGTTCGAGTGCTGTGTGCTGCCAGTGACGAAGGATTCTACATCGCCGATGTGGATGGGAAGATACTGAAACGTCATCGCATCGGTCACGCTCAGAATCTGACCGTCGCTAATTTTCGATCCGATCTGCCGGGACTGGAGATTCTGATTCACAACTACTGGGGCAATCAGGGAATCGCACATTTTTATGATGCAGAAGGAGAACTCTATCACGACTTTGAACCATCGAATCATGGTTCCGTCTGTCTGCCGGTCAACTGGACGGGCGGAGAAGAAGAATTCTGGTGTCTGTCGCCCAGTGCAGTACACGGCGGTCTTTATGACGGGCTGGGCAACCGGGTTCTGAAGTTTCCGGGAGACGGGCATCCGGACATGTGCTACATGATTCTGGATGTCACGGGCGATTGCCGCGACGAAATCATTGTCTGGGATCCTTATGAGCTATGGGTCTACACGCAGGCCGATTCTCCTCGCACCGGACGCCTGTATCGTCCAATTCGAAATCCGTTGTTCAACATTTCAAACTACGGTGCCATGCGTTCTATTCCCGGATGGTCCACTCCACAGGAATGAGCGCAGCTTTCAGACAGTGGTAGACCGAGTTGCGTTCAGGCAGAAGATTTAAAGCAATCCAGCGTCAGGTAAAGCAGAATGTCCCCCATGCGATTCCACACTCTGAAGTTCCGATTCGTGTCCTGTGTCATCGGAGGGGTTTTGCTCTCCGCAATGGCTGGCAAGTGTCACTCTGAAGAACCGCCAGACGGAAATCCGAGGACTGTCTATTTCACAGTGGGCGACGCTCAGGATTTACTGGAATTCCCGCCGCTGGATTCGCGAACATCGATCGCGTTGGCCTTCGAGACACTGCAGGAACAATGGCAGGTCGAACGTATCTGGTGGCGAGGCGGTCAGGATGAAGTCTGGGGCGAAGAATTTTTGATTCGGACGGAGAATCGCTTCTTCGCAAGAATCTGGGACAGGTGGCGGGATCTGCAGTACCGCAAAGTCGGCACGAATCGGATTGCAGTGCAAGAGGCTCATCAGCGCGGAATGAAAATCTGCCTGACGTACGGATTGTTCGACAATGGTTCACAGGCCGATGCGGGCTACTCCGGGTTTCCGTATGCAATCGAGGACAAACTCCGCGTGGAACATCCGGAATGGGCTCCCGCAAATCGCTGGGGCACATGGCGGCAGGGAGGACCGATTGAGTTTGCCTATCCCGAAGCACGGCGGGCGATGGCGGATTACCTCACGAAGTATGTCGTCGAAGGAAACTACGACGGCATCTCTTTCCTGACATACGCGGAGAATTTCTCGCAGCGATATGAAGATGAGTTCGGCTACAGCGATCCGATCGTGAATGAATTCCGGGAAAAGTACGGCGTGGATATTCGCCATGAAGAGTTTGACAGAGCACTCTGGCGACAGATGCGAGGTCGTTACGTGACGGAGTTTCTCAGGCTCCTGAAGAGGCAACTTGCGGAGCACGGGAAACAGGTGGCGGTCTGTGTACACGGCCAGCATCCAGATCGCGCTATGAACTGGAATATCAACGGCGGCGTGCCGACCGCCGGAAATTTTCGATGGTCTGTGGACGAATGGCTCAAAGGGGATGTCGTCGATGAGATATGTCTGTCGTCGCCAGCGGCAGACCCGATCATTGCCAGCCTGATGACACGGATTCAGGAGCAGCAATCGAAGGTGCAACTGACTGTGTTTCGCAGCCGAGGCGAACTGCCACCTGAGATTCCCCGCGTGATGTTTCTTGGGCGAGAAATTGAAAGTGGCTATCAATCCGAAGCATGGGTGGATTACCCGGACGAACAGTTGACGCCAGAACCCGTCACCAGTCTCGTGAGTCAGGATGTGTTCGCCCGTCGCCGCGTTCTGACCCTGGCGCTGAAAGGAAAACTCGTGCTGACGCCAGATCAATTCTCACAGGCGCTGAGCGACCCGGATCTCTATGTTCGCAGAACCGCCCTGAGGACGATTGCTGCGTACAAGATTCAAGGCGTTTCAGCGGCTGTCATCCAATCATTGAACGACCAGGAAAATACGGTTCCTTGTCTGGCTGCGGTGGCATTGGCCGAAATCGATGATCCGGAGGGAATCCCTCGATTGCTCAACACGGCATTCAATCCGAAGAGTACGTTTCAGTTTCATACCCGAGCCGTTCCGGAATCCCTCAAAAAACTGGCAGCCGCAGAACCGGGCGGTACAACTCTAAAGACACTGTTGATTCCGCATCTGAGCAGCCCGCGTACGCCGATTCGGGAATTGGCGCTTTATTACTTCACGCTGATCGGGGCACCGGCCACGTCCGAAGTCGAACAATTGCTCACTCAAATCGCGTTGCATGACAAAAGTGAGTATGATCGCGAACTGGCAATCGTGAACCTGCGCAGCAGTTTCGGTGCGACCGCAGCCGTTGCTCAAACAATGCGTACAATCATGCAGGCAGATGCATCTCACGCAGTGCAGGTCCGCGCTGCGACTGCGTTCGCCGCGATGCATGCTCGATTGCCTGTTGAGGAACCGGTGCGGAATCAGGCGTTGGCTGAGGTTATAACATTTTTCCGTCAGTATGGTGACGGCTGCCGACGAACGGACTGCGAATGGGGGTGGAGACTCCTCGGCAACGGTATTCTCGAATTTGGTCCCGCTGGTGAAGACGCATTGAAACTTCTGATGGCAGAAACAGACAATCGCGATCAGTCAGATCGAGCCTGGCGGATTCTGCACCTGAAACAGGGAGACCAGTTCTTTTCTGTCACAGAAGACCAGGATGCCGCAGCTCATCAACTGCATCCGTGGCGAAAGTAGCCCGAAGTCGCAGTCAGGCAGGTGCCCCAAATTCAGTAGTTCAAAGTTGAGCCTTTTTCACCCCGAGTTGAGCGGCGCTATTGTGTGCCACTGGCTTTGCCAGTGCTTTGTTTTTTCGTAAATTCCCGGACAGCACTGGCCGAGCCAGTGGCACACGCCGGATCGCCCGTGTCTTTTGGTGCCCTCACTTGGAACTACTGAAATTGAATAACCTCAGTTCCCGGGAGAGCGAGGCTCCTGGCGCGGCGCACCTTGCGAATGACTGCGATTGCCGCCTCATGCCAGAAGGGCTAGACTGGCGCGAGTAATACTGATAGATGCTCCAAATGCCGACAATGGCGGGTCCTTGATCCGTATCTCGGGCATTCTGGCATGGCGTGTGATATCACACGTTTTCTAATGCGACCTGATGCCGATGATTTTTGTCGAATTCAGGTGCGGCAATCCGTTCGCGGCAATCTCAATGTGAAGTGTATGGAATTGCTGTAAGCAGATACGGAATAATTTATGTCGCCAAATACTGCCGTTTCCGCTGATGACCGAGCGAAGCGGATTTCGGAATTGAAACCACTGATTAACAAGTATCAGGTCCCGAGCAATGCGACGGCAATGAGGCAGGTCGCTAACAGCCTGGGGCCTTATCTGCTTTTGTGGTCACTGATGTATCTGGCTCTGCAGATCTCCTGGTGGCTGGTTATTCCGCTCGCCGTTCTGTCAGGCGCTTTTCTCGTCAGGGTCTTTATCATCTTTCACGATTGTGGTCATGGCTCCTACTTCAGTTCGCCGCGAGCCAACACGATTATGGGTTTCTTCTGCGGTATGCTGGTCTTCACTCCCTATGGCCAGTGGCGGCGGGAGCATGCAGCTCATCATGCGACGGCTGGAAATCTCGACCGACGAGGCGTCGGCGACATCTGGACGATGACGGTGGGAGAATATCAGCAGGCGACTTCCTTGAAGCGAATTCTCTACCGAGTCATGCGGAACCCGTTGTTTCTGTTCGTGATTGCACCGGTCTACATGTTCATTGTCGGTCAGCGGATCCCGTCGCGAAATGCGAAACGAAGTGAGCTAATATCAATCTGGCAAATGAACATGGCCGTGCTGGCCATGGTCTCCACGATGATGTTCATTTTCGGAGTGGTCCCGTATCTTGTGATTCAGTTGATTGTGGTTACGGTTGGAGGTTCTGCTGGTTTCTGGCTGTTCTACATTCAGCATCAGTTTGAAGATGTTTACTGGGAACGGGATCAGAACTGGGACTATGTCGATGCCGCATTACAGGGCAGTTCCTTCTACAAATTGCCTAAGGTACTGCAGTGGTTCTCTGGCAATATCGGGTTCCACCACATTCACCATCTCAGTCCACGGATCCCGAATTACAATCTGGAGCGATGTCATGACTCGCATCCGATGTTTCAGGATGTCCACGCGGTGACGCTGTTATCGAGTCTCAGCTCGATGTCGTATCACCTGTGGGACGAATCGTCACACCGCCTGGTGACTTTTCGTCAATTGAAGCGAGCAGCGTGAATCGCCACCAAATTCAATCGCACTGCAGTGCCAGCAAGCCAATGACTAAGTGCGTGACGCATACGATTGACCTGGCGTGGCAGCTATCGTCTAATCCTGGTGTTCGCAATGGCCTTGCTGCCTGCGGTCGCGACGTCGGTGCTGAGTATCCAGTCAATCCTGAGCCGCCAAAGCCAGACTTATTTCGACTCGGTGTCTTCGGCATCCCGGATGATGTCGATGATTACTTTCGAGCGCTGCGATTCGTGGATCGAATTCTTCGCGGCTGATCTCGCCGAGTGTTCGCGTAGCACTGCGGAAAGTGTGAATAATTTCTCTCGCTCGGCCAGTTCTTAGTGACTGTTCGCTGTGAATTGGTGGGGAATTCCGGCCTGGGACGATTGACTTCAGTTCACCACTCTGGTGTCATAGGCCCGCTCAGATCCGTACCCGTGCTCACGGCAGAGTGTGGTTTCGGCGTCATGTTGCCCATGTTGCCAATGAAAAGGACGGCTGGTTGGCTTGCCCAACAGCAAGCAGGGGAGACCTAAAGTTTGCGCGGGCATGAGTGAATTTCTTTGTCGTAGTCGAAGTTGTGAAACCTCGGGCGAAATTAAAACTGCACCCGAATTCTCACGAATTTCCGAATTCGGCAGCAGACTTATCGTGGCCGCGTGGTCAATACAGCACGGCCATCGTAGCTGATGGTTTTACGACTTCAGAGTCAATGCGAGGAGTAGCATTTGGACGACCGCGAAAGGATGCGTTAAACACACATTTCTAACACAGTGTTTTCGACATCTTGCGGAGTATTTCAATGTTAATCACGGCAGTTCGCGAATATGGTCGGCGAATCACATCTTTGTTGTTTCGGTCCATGCTGCTCGGTCAGCAGCGACGCGTCAAAAGAGTCGCTGGGCGAGCCGCGTGGAAGTTAGACGGACATATGTCGCGGTGGATTGAGTCTGTGGAAAGTCGCATACTGCTGACGGGCAGCGACAGTTTTGCCGGTCGCACAAACCTCGGATCAGCCATTTCAGTCACTGACACCGGAACAAATATCGGGTACACAGGTGAAGCAGGAGAACCTGCGCAGAGCGGTACGATCGATTCTGCATGGTGGACGTGGACGGCTCCAGCCAACGGGACACTGGTGGTGGACACCATTGGCAGCGGCTTTGATACGTGGCTTACGCTGGCGACAGGTTCGGCGGTGAATGCACTGACCGTGATCAACCAGGACGACGATAGCGGTGGTAACTTCACAAGCAAGATCACAGCGAATGTAACGTCTGGCACTGCATACCATTTCGCGGTCGATGGATTTGGTTTTGAAACCGGCGCGATTACACTGAATTTGACCTTTGCGTCCGCGGGAACTGAGGACTTCGGTGACGCCCCGACCGCAGCGCAATCTGGGTTCGCGTCCAGCTACCCAACACTTCTTGTGGACAACGGTGCACGACATACACCGGTGGCAGGTTTTACAATTGGTAGCAATGTCGATACAGAGGGAGATGGCAAACCGAGTGCGGCGGCCAACCTCGATGACATCACGGGTTCGCCGGACGACGAAGATGGAGTGACGTTCAACGGGACGCTGACGAGCGGAAGTGCCGGCAGTATCAGCGTTTTCGTGACGAATTCGTTCGGTGTCAGTAATCCATATCTGGATGCCTGGATCGACTATAATCGCGACGGAGACTGGGCGGACAGTGGTGAGCAGATTTTCTCCGGTGCTGTCGTCGCTGGAACGAACATTCTGAATGTCGTCGTGCCGGCAAACGCTCCAGCAGGACAGACATTTTCGCGATTCCGACTTCATAGCGGGACGACCGGCCTGGCAGTGACCGGTCTGGTCGCCAACGGAGAAGTTGAAGACCATGCTGTCTCCATCGCCAGTCCAGGGATCTGGGTTGCGCAGGGACCGGGTCCGACGATCAATGCCCAAGTCACGATTCCCCCGAATTTCCCGGTCAACGGGGCTATCCAGTCGATCGCCGCGCACCCCACCAATTCGGACATCATGTACGTCGGTACGGTCAACGGCGGCGTGTGGAAGACCACCAACGCGACCACTTCCAACACCTGGACGCCGCTCACCGACACGCTGCGGTCGCAGTCGATCGGTGCCATCGAGTTCGATTTGACGGACCCGACGTTCAATACACTGCTTGCCGGGACCGGTCGCTGGAGCAACTACGCCGAGTTCGGTGACGACCAGGGCTTGTTATACTACACGACGAACGGCGGAACTTCCTGGACGGTGTTAGAGCCCGCAGTGCTTAGCAACCAGAGAATATCCGCCGTGGCGGCACGTGGCAACACCTGGCTGGTAACCTCGACCAGCGGCGGCGTCTACCGGAGCACCAATGGCGGTGTCACCTTCACCAACATCAACGGCCTGAACGGATTGGGGACCGGCGGTACCGAGGACATGGCTGCAGACCCGTCCAACTCGAACCGGTTCTACGTGTCGATGCAGACTAGTGGGGGGATCTTCAGAACCGACGACGCGGGGGCAACCTGGACGAACGTCACCGGGACCGTCACTGGTGTCTCAGGAGCATTTCGCGTGCGTCTCGCGGTGAATGCCAGCGCCGGTGCTGTGTACGTAGCCGTCGGCGCAGGCAGTGCAGGAGCGGCGACCAAAGTGTGGCGGTCCGCCAACCAGGGCGGCGTCTGGACGCAACTGGACAACGTCTTCGTCCATAACGGCGGTCAACAGGATCCCAATACCTCGATAGCCGCTGACCCGACCAACGCGAATCTGGTCTATGTGGGTGGCGACCGGATCACAAGTTCGCCGTTCACCGGCTTGAGTTACCGAGGCAACGCGGCAGCCGCTTCCGGCAGTCAGTGGACGATCCTCGTGAACGCTGGCGCGACGAACACGGCCCCACACGCAGACACCCGCGACATGGCGTTCCGAGCCGACGGCACGCTGCTGGAATCCGATGACGGCGGCATGTACCGCCACACGAATCCTTCCGGGACAGGTTCCTGGGTCGCTGCTGCGGGAAATATCCAGGCAGTCGAAGCCCACAACGTCGCCTACAACTCGCTCAATAACACGCTGGTAATCGGAACACAGGACAACGGAACCCATCTGCAGTCTACCTCCGGCAACACGCAGTGGAACTTTGTCAATGGCGGGGACGGCGGGGACGTGGCCATCGACAGCGTTACTCTCGCCGGGAGCAATCGGTCGATCGTCTATATGAGCAGTCAGAACCTGGGCGGGTTCAGACGCGTCGTCTACGACAGCAACAACAACTTTGTCTCCAGCACCAGCCTGGCCGGGATCACATCGCCGAATTTTACGACGCCGATCGAGTTGAATTCAATCAACCCGCTGCGGCTCCTGATCGGTGGATCAAGCGCCTTGTTCGAGTCCGCGAACCAGGGGACGACGAACACCAACATCGGAGGCCCCGGCCAACCGGGATTTCTGCAAAACGCAATGGTCTATGGCGGGTCGCTCAGCGGCACCCCGAACCCCGATCTGATCTACGTCGGTGCCAATAACACCGTGTACAAGCGAACGACGTCTGGAGGGGCTATCACGGCGACTACTGCATTGCCCGCTGGCGCGACCCAGGTCAATGACGTGGCGATCGACCCGAACAACTACAACACCGTCTTCGCGACTGATACCAACCAGGTGTTTATGTCGTCCAATGGTGGCACCTCCTGGAGCGACATTACCGGCAATCTGGGCAGCCTCGGCTCACTCAACGATATCCGGACTGCGGTGTACGTCCCCGGAGCGAACCCGTACCTCGCGGTTGGCACCCGATCGGGCGTGTTTGTCTCGCTCGCTTCGAGTTTCGGTACGTGGGTCAAACTTGGGTCCGCCCTGCCGGACGTGCTGGTCTTCGACCTGGTCTTCAACGCGACCGACGACATTCTGATCGCTGGTACCTTCGGCCGTGGTGTCTGGACGGTGCCCAACGCCAGTCTGTTGCTCACAGCGAATGTGCCCGCACTCGGCACGATCGATGTCCAAAAGGGTCAGGCGCAACGTTCCTTTGTTCGTTATCTGGATCTGGTTTTCGACAGCAATATGGGTCTTCTTGACTTGGTCAACAACGGTCGCCTTCAGTTGACGAAGTTCGACCTTAACGGGTTGAATGGCGTTGTGATTCCGCTGCCAGGTGGAGCCGGTACATCTGTTTCAGGAACCAAAATCAACGTGGATTTTGGAGTCCAGGGCATCGGTGGTAATCGGAACAGTGCTGCAGGCGATGGCTACTACGAAATCGGAGTAGACCAGGACAGCAACGGATCGTTCGAAACAAAGAAGAACTTTTTCCGTTTGTTTGGCGATGTCACCGGTGACGGCACGGTGGATTCCGCCGACAAGGTCCAGGTTCTTCAGGCCGGTGGAACCACTTCCGCCGAATCCGACGTGAACGGTGACGGCGTGGTCAATGTTCTTGACACGGCTCTCATGTCACGAGCCATCGGGAAGAAAATAAAGAACGGGTTGTTCTGGGATGACTAGTGGTCTGTCAGCCCTAAATCCGGTGTTGATCTGAAGTGTGGAAATGTGCAATTTTGGGTGGTGCCAATTGGCGCCATGCACCGGCACGGAACTGACAGGACGATTCGTGTCAGGACGATGAAAATCCAGTTACCGGGTCTTATCTTCCTGTCCCCAATCTTCCTGTCATAACGGGCGATTGTAGATGCCTCGCGGCGCGTTTCGCGTTGATCCAGGCATCTTCTTGTTCGCTCAGTCTCGTGAACCCGGCGTCACTTTCATGACGATTTCCTGACCGGCACGCTGGACGGTGATTTCCGTTTCCTGTCCGGATTTGAGGGCTTCGATGGCATACGTGTAGTCGTAGATGTTCTCAATCGTCTTGCCGGCGAGTTTCACAATAACGTCGCCACCCTTAACACCCGCGACTTCCGCTGGGCCACCCTTCGCAACTCCGGAAAGCATGACCCCTTTGACATCAGACTGTGCATAGTCCGGGACGGTGCCAAGATAGGCTCGCAGCGCCGCTCGGCGTTGACCGTCTTTCGGTCGTTCCTGAGCCACATAGGCGGGAGGTTGTTCGGTCGCGATCAGGTATCGACAAACCAGCGTCATCAGGTGGGCGACTTTGGAGATACCTTCGTAGTTGAGTTTCTCCGGCGTGTCGCGCGGCGTGTGGTATTCGCTGTGATTCCCTGTAAACGCAGAAAGAATCGGAACGCCGTGCAGGAAGAAGACACTGGCGTCCGTCGGCAGGTAACTGTCATCCTGAAGAGTCAATGGAAGGCTGAGCGGTACACTGGCCCGTTCAATGATTTTTTGCCATGCCGGCGATGAGCCGATACCCTGTAACACCAGTTTCTCCTGCAACCTACCGACCATATCCATATTCAGACACGCGGCAATGTAGAGACTCAGGCCACCAGTATTCGGCCCGGACAGATTATCACGCTTCTTTGCAGAAGTATCGTTCTCGGTGTCGTCCTGACTGTCGGCATCTTTGGCACCCGCATCGGCCGCATGCTGCGAAAACAGTGTTTCAAGGTTCTTGATGTAATGGCTGGAACCCAGCAGTCCCAGCTCTTCACCGGACCATGCCGCAAACACAATATCCCGAGTGCCGGCAAGTTTGCCCTCATCTTTCGCGCGGGTCATCGCTTCGGCCATCTGCATCATGGCAGCGACACCGGAAGCATTGTCGTCTGCGCCGAAATGAATTTGTGACTGTTCATCGCCACGCGCGAGAGAACTGCCGTTCGGACCAGTGCCCAGATGATCAATGTGCGCGCCGACGACGACGATTTGCCCTGCCGGAGAATCGTTCAGTTGCAACCGCCCCAGAACGTTGCGTCCCGTCTTCTTTTCCTGTTGAATATCGATATTGGCAGCGATCTTTAGACCGTCCAGCGGGAATCCCATCGCAGGGTCGCCGGAATCCATTTTTTTCTGCACGCTCGCCAAATCTTTTCCGCGTTCCGTAAACCATTTCGCAGCGACATCGTCGGAAATGCTGATCACAGGTAAACCGGAACCGGCCAGAGATCCATCAAACTGAAGCGGCACAAGCTGTTCTTTGACGCCGGATGTCGGTCCGCTGACAACAATCAAACCAGCAGCCCCCATGTCGCGGGCCTGCATCGCTTTGAAACGCAGACTGGAGAAACGAATAAAATGCTGCCGCTGTTCAGGCGATAGATTTTCAGGCATAAACCGAAACGCAATCACCCACTTATCTTTGACGTCCAGATGCACAAACGAATCGTACTCTTCAATACCGTCCGCTGCAGGAGCTCGAATTCCGTATCCGGCGAAGATAATTTCTGATGATGCAACACTGATGGAACTGGAGAACGCCAACGGACGCCAGTCCGTTTCTAGTTCCAGTGTTTCGTCAGGTTCAACTTGATCGCCAACAGTGTTTTCACTAGTCACCGAGTTGTTAGTGCCTGCCGACACGCCCGATGTAAATTCAAATTCCTGAAAATATGTGCCGTCGTCGCCGGCAGGAAGCAGCCCCATGGTCTCAAAATTCAATGCCACGTAGTTTGTGGCAAGTTGCTCACCCTTTGTTCCCGTCAAACGTCCACCAAGTTGTGGGCGGCACAGAAATTCCACATGGCGAACCGCATCGGCAGGAGCAAAATCACCACGGGCCTCGGACGTCAGCGGCATCGTTCGTTCAGCATGGGACGGCTGAGACGGAGCGGTGGCGGGATCTGACGATTTGAGATCCAGCAGTTCCAGTGCTCGTGCGTGATTCCAGTCGCCAATGAAAATCTGCGATTGCTTCGCGACAGTGCGGTTGGTCGTCCAGGCCAACTGCTCGCCATCCGGACTGAAGACCGGCAGGCCGTCGAAGCCCGGCGTAAACGTCACACGAACCGGTTCGCGTTTGCCGGCACTATCAACCATGTAGAGTTCGAAGTTCGCGAACCCGTGACGATTGGTCGTAAAAATCAAATACTGCCCGCTGGGATGATAGTACGGAGCCCAGGACATGGCATTCATGTGAGTCAATTGCTGCTGGTCGCTGCCGTCGATGTTCATGGTCATGATTTCCGCCGTCGCACCGTTTTCGGAGAATCGACGCCAGCAGATCCGTTGTCCGTCCGGGCTGAAAAACGGGCCTCCGTCATACCCAGGAGTCGTCGTCAATCGACGAAGATCCGAACCGTCGGCCTTCATGACATAGATTTCGTTCGCCCATGCCGGGTCCGTTTCAAACGCGGATTGTTGTTCGGCAGTCAGTTCCTGGTCATACGCCGATCGATTCGACGCAAACGCGATCAAAGATCCGTCCGGTGACCAGGAACCCTCGGCATCGTAGCCTTTTGCGTTTGTCAGTTTGTGGTACTGTTTTGATGTCAGGTCGTATTCGTAGAGTTCGTAGAACTCATCATAGTCCCAGGAATAGCGTCGTTCCTTTCCTGAAGCACGCAACGCGACTTCTTCTGTTTGCTCTTGTACAGCGGCCGGATCGTCCTGAGTGGATGCAAACAAAACTTTTTGGCCGTCAGGATGAATCCACGCACAGGTCGTTTTACCTGTGCCAGGTGAAATCCGTTGAGTGTCACCGGTATCAAGATCCATCAGGTAGATCTGATAGAACGGATTACCCGGTTCTCGTTCACTTTGAAACACCAGACGGCGACCGTCTCGGCTGAAATAGCCTTCTCCGGATCGGCGTCCTTCGTAGGTCAACTGCCGAGTTCGATTGATGAGCGTTGCTTCGCGGACTATCGCGTCAGCGGGCGACGTCTCCGTAATATCGGCTTCAGCGGTTTGAGCCTGTGCCGAACAGACCCGAATAGAGTCACATGCAGAGATCGCAATGCACAGAACGATGCTGGACTTTGCCACGTCGAGAAGAACTTTGAACACGGTGAGTCCTCCGGGTTGTACATTGAGCGTCAGGTCTGAGTTCACTTCCGGCGAGCGGCGGAAGTCAGTCCCCTGAACGAGCGAGTATCTAACAAAACAGCCCGCGCGGCTGGAGCCGCGCGAGCTGTCAGGATTTTACACATCAAATTCACGGTCGGCGAATGGTGCGCCGCTCCGACAGATTGATCAGTGGCCGACGGATTAGTTGTGATCAGGCAGCGCAAACGGATCGGTCGCAACTGGCTTGGTGATCGCACCAGAACGAATCAGGCTAACTGGAATACGTCGAGTGACAACCGAGCCGTTTTCGACGATCTGAATCTTCTTCAGATTCTGGCGGTAAACTCGCTTGGTGATTCCGGTCGTTTTGCGTCCGTTGCCACCGAGATACTTTGCCTTGCCGCGTTCAACCTTTTTATTGCCGCGGCCTGGCTTGAGGTCTCCGTACAGCTCCATTTGGGCTGCTCGCTTGATGCGTTTGTTTTTCTTGAGGGTACTCATGGTACAACACGATTTCTGAACAGGAGGTGAAGATGTTCCCAGCGGAAAGGGCCGTAGGTTAGTCGGATTCAGTTCGCAATTCAATTGAGTTTTGCAAGCGAGAACCGAAAAACACGCAGGTTTCCCAACAAAAAAGCGAGGTTCCAAAAAGAAACCTCGCCCTGTCATTTTGCGAAAAATGAATGTCGTGAGATCTATTCAGAAACTTCATTGGTGCCTGGAAGCTCGCCAGCTTTGATCAGATCGCCGAACGTCTTACCTTCAGTTTTGCTCTTTTCACCTTCGGTGCTAGTCAACGCTTCTTTGATCTTATCTTCGTTAGATTCATTCTTTTTTTCCAGTTTGCCACTTAGAGCAACACCGTAGTTGTTTCGCTTCTTCTTGTCTTTTTCGGGGTGGCAGACCGCACAGGTCAATTTGCCGTCCGTACCGTGTTTTTTAACAAGGTCGGGATAGGTTGAGTTGAGGACGTTCAGGTACTTTGGGCGAGCTTCCGCTTTGCCACCAGTCACCACGAACATTGACGCAACCAGCACTCCAGCCACAACAAATCGCACACAATTGTTCACAGTCAGCATTAAAACCTCCGGAAAGTAGTTTCGTAGCAACGTTTTTAGCCACGGAGCGACACATTCTTCGGCGGTACTCGTTGGAAATCAACACCGCCAAAGAAAATTTCGCCCGATTTTGACTGTTTTTAAGGAGACTATGCTGGTTTGTCAATGAAGCAAGGCAGGGACTTACACGGCGGTGCGGATTTTGCCCGACCACTTGAATGCAAATCCAGCGTCGGCCATGATAGATGTCAACTTTCGGCAACCGTTTTGGAACAGTTCCTTGGTTAGAATGAGATTTTGATGGTTCGTTGCACACGCCTTCTAATGTTCAATGCCATTCTTGCATTTGCCGTATCGAATGCCACGGCTCAAAACAAGATTCAACTGCTGCCATCGTCGCTGGAACTCGACGGCAAAGGTACGCATCACGCTCTCCTGGCTGAAATGTATTCCAGCGAAGACGCAGTCGGATCGGCAGATGTTCAGTTATGGACCGACAATCCGGACGTCGTTCGCATTGAGGGCATGACAATTCATGCGGTTGGAAATGGTCAGGCCGTAGTGCGCATTGCCGGTGCGGACAATGATTCGACATTCGCAAAGGTGACTGTCACCCACGCTGAACAACCGTTTCAGTGGTCGTTCCGAAATCATGTCGAACCTGTGTTCGCAAAACAAGGTTGCAGTTCTGGTGCATGTCATGGTGCTCTGGCGGGAAAAGGAGGCTTCAAACTTTCCTTGAGCGGCTACGATCCGGATCGCGACTATTTCAACCTGGTGGAACTCCAACGTGGTCGCCGAGTGGAACCCGCAGATCCGGCGGCCAGTTTGATGCTGACCAAACCATCGATGGCCGTGCCTCATAAAGGCGGCTTGCGGCTGAAGACAGATTCGTGGCATTACAGAATTCTGTCGGAATGGATCGCGCAGGGTGTCGATAAACCAGTCGACAACGATGCTAAGCTTGAACGTCTTGAAATTCTTCCGGACCGTGTCACGCTCAAGGCGGCGAGTACTCAGCCGCTTATCGTGCGTGCTCATTATTCGAACGGACGAGTCGAAGATGTCACTCAACTGGCAAAGTTTTCTTCTTCCAATGAAGCAGTTGCCACTGTGGGTACAGACGGCCAGACAACAGTTGTCGGTCCCGGCGAAGGTGCAGTCACGGCGTGGTTTTCCAGTCAGATCGTGATTGCGAGAATCATTGTGCCTTACGAAAATCAAATCGTTGACTCAGTTTTCACCTCTGCCGATCGCCGAAATTTCATCGACGAGATCGTGCTGAAGCAACTGCAGCGCCTTAATCTGAAACCGTCACCACGCTGTTCCGATGAAGTATTTATCCGCCGAGCGTATCTTGACACGATCGGGACGTTGCCAACCAGTACTGAAGTGCGAGATTTTCTCGCCACGACTGCCGAGGATAAACGTGACAAGGTCATCAACAATCTATTGCAGAGGCCTGAATTCACGGATTTCTGGACCTATCGCTGGTCAGATCTGCTGTTGCTCAACGCCAACGCGGTCAGCATTGAGGCAGTCAATGCATTTTACAAGTGGATTCACGAACGTGTAGAACTCAACACGCCGTGGGATCAGTTTGTTCGCGAAATCGTCGCATCCCGTGGTTCGAATTTCGAATACGGGGCCACAAACTTCTATGCGGTTCATCAGTCGCCGGAAGATATGGCAGAGACTGTCAGTCAGGCGTTTCTGGGACTTTCTATCGGCTGCGCCAAGTGCCACAACCATCCGCTCGAAAAATGGACGAACGATCAGTACTACGCTTTCGCGAATCTGTTCTCCCGTGTTCGCGCGAAGGGCTGGGGCGGTGACGGCCGGAGCGGTGATGGCAAACGTACGCTGGTAACGGTCAGGTCGGGTGAACTGGTTCAGCCCAAAAACGGCAAGCCGCAAATGCCGACGCCGCTGGATGCGGAACCAATTCCATTTGATGCGCCGGGTGACCGTCGCGAACATGCCGCGGAATGGCTGACATCCGCTGAAAATTTGCTGTTTTCGCGATCGATTACGAATCGGATCTGGAAGAATTTCTTCGGCGTCGGGCTAGTCGAACAAGTGGATGACATGCGAGCTTCGAATCCCGCGAGCAATGAAGAAATGCTGGCTGCGGCATCCAACTATCTGGTTGCAGAAAATTTTGATCTCAAAGTGCTGATGAAAGCCATCCTGCAGTCGGAAACTTACCAGCGAAGCAGTGAAACGCTGCCTCAGAATGCAGGCGACGTCCGCCAGTATTCCCGCTTTTTTCCGCGTCGGCTGATGGCCGAAGTCCTGTTAGACGCTGTCTCACAGGTGACCGACGTGCCCACAGAATTTGACAAGATTGTGTTTTTGGGATCAGATGTCAAAGACACCAAAGACTATCCGAAAGGAACGCGTGCGATCCAGCTTCACGATTCCGCCGTGCAGTCATATTTCTTGCAGACTTTCGGACGGAATCAGCGTCGGATCACTTGTGAATGTGAACGTTCTGACGAACCCAGTCTGGTACAGGTGCTGCATATTTCGAACGGCGATACACTCAATCAGAAGCTTTCGGCCGCCGACAACCGGCTTGCGAAATGGCTGACCGACGCCAAGTCGGATTCTGAATTGCTGGATGACGTGTTCCTCACCTGTGTTGCTCGCAACCCCAGCGAAGGCGAAAGAGAAGAATTGCTGGCTTTGCTGGCAGCCACGGAATCAGCAGAAAAACGTATCGTGCTGGAAGATCTTGTGTGGAGCATACTCAGCAGCCGTGAATTTATGTTCAATCATTAATCCCCAATGCCGGTGTGTTTCTGGTGAATCGTACAAAATCGAGGGGGCGTAATGGTTGAGCCGTTTTGGGGCGGGCCTAGAATGCTGGGCAGGCCTGACGGTTTCTCTGTGAGTGTTGCTGAAACCTTACGCTGTCCGGGCTGTCGTTGCTGCCTGCCTCAGACTGCAACCAGTCATTCAGAAGGAGTTTACTTACGATGCCATACACACTGCCCGCGTTGCCTTATGCACTCAACGCGCTCGAACCGCACATCGATGCGAAGACGATGGAGATCCATCACGGCAAACATCACCAAGCCTACATTACAAACGTCAACAAGGCTCTGGAAGGTTCGCCGTTGGCTGAAAAACCGATTGACGATCTGATGCGAGATCTGAATTCCGTACCGGAAGCAATTCGGACGGCTGTTCGTAACAACGGTGGTGGCCATGCGAATCACTCACTGTTTTGGACCGTGATGGCTCCGAAGGGTGGTGGAGATCCGACTGGTGATCTGGCGACGGCAATCACGACCGCCTGCGGAAGCCTTGACGCATTCAGAGAGCAATTCGCCAAAGCCGGTGCGACACGATTTGGAAGCGGTTGGGCATGGCTGAGTGTCAAATCTGACGGCTCACTTGTCGTCGAAAGCACCGCCAATCAAGACACTCCGCTGTCCGAAGGCCGTACGCCGATTCTTGGACTCGACGTTTGGGAACATGCCTATTACCTGCACTACCAGAACCGCCGCCCTGACTACATCACGGCGTTTTGGAGCGTTGTCAACTGGCCGGAAGTAACGCGACGCTTCGCTGCAGCAAAGAAGGCATAGTGCCCTGTCAATGCTAAGAATCAGGGTTGGGTGGCGCGGCTGGACCGAACGAAGTGAAGGAAGCCCCGGGGTTTCGGGCTAACGCCTTCCAATCCCGGCCACCCTAAAGTTTAAGGTTTGAGCGAAACAGACCCTTAGCATAGGTTACGCGTTGCTTCACGCACCCTACGACAAGGCAACTTGAAGGTCGCTGAGTAAAGTAGTACCGCTGCCAATTCAGATCTACTAGAAGGGGTCAGGAGCATCAGGCATCCTGACCTTTTTTTTACATGGATGAAAAACTATGCGATGGTTCCCGATGCGTACCGTGCCTGTCACTGCCCTGCTCCTTTTCAGTCTGACGACCAACTCCGCCTTCAGTAGCGAAGAACTCAGCCGCAGTTCAATTGTGTCGCGAGTCCGAGACGATATTGAATACTTTGCATCCGACGAACAGGAAGGTCGTGGCGTCGAGACACAAGGAATCGAACGATCGGCCGAACGGATTATTGCCGAGTACCAAAAATTCGGTCTGGTGCCGGCGATGCCGGAGAATTCTTTTCGTCAGCCCTTCGAAGTCCCGCTCGGCGACGTAGTGATCGCCCCGACGACGCATGTGAGTCTCACGGCTCCGGACGGTACGGTGCTGGATTTGGAACTGGGCCAGGAGTTTCAGCCGATTCGGCGCGGGGCAAATGGCGATGCGAACGGGGGGTTGGTGTTTCTGGGGTACGGAATCCGTTCTGACGAATTTCGATTCGATGAATTTGCCAATGTCGATGTCGCTGGCAAGGTCGTCGTTGTGATTCGCCGCGAACCTCAAAACTATGACGGCGGTGCATTTCAGGGGACAGTCACAAGTCCCAATGCATACATTGATCGCAAACTGGAACTCCTGAAACAGGCCAAAGCGGCAGCCGTCGTGTTCGTGAACGATTTCTCCAGTTCGCCGACAGAGCAGTCGGATGAGCTGGCAACACCGTCGAGTTTCGGAAATGACGGGACATCGCTGCCTTTCGTCCATGTGAAGCAACGCATCATCGATCGCGTACTCAGCAGCACTCCGCTGACAACTCCGGACGGACAATCCTTATCAAGCCTGCAGCCAGCAGAAAAATATATCGATGCGAATATGAAACCCCTATCGCAGGAACTGAAGGGTTGGACAGCCGATGTCACCACAAAGTTTCAGGGCAATTCCGTGACTGCCTTCAATTTGATCGGCATGATTGAAGGAGAGGGTCCACATGCCAATCAGACGATCGTAATTGGCGGTCATTATGACCATATTGGATTTGGCGGATTCGGATCGAATTCGCCGAATCGCAAAGGGGAAATTCACAACGGAGCCGACGATAACGCTTCCGGCACGTCGGCAGTGCTCGAACTGGCGCGCAGAATTGCTTCCGGACCAAAACCAAAACATCGTATGGTCTTCATCTGTTTTTCGGGCGAGGAACGTGGACTCATCGGCAGCAACTACTATGTCGAACATCCAGTGGTGCCACTGGATGATACAATTGCGATGATCAATTTTGATATGATCGGCAACCTCAAAAACAATCTGGTAGAAGTCAACGGCGTAGGCTCGGCAGTCGAATTTCGTGACATCGCAATCAAAGCGGATCAGGCCACTCCCATCAACATCAGAATCATCGACAGTGCGTTTGCGGGCAGCGATCATCTGCCTTTCTATCAAAAGCAGATTCCCGTCATGTTCTGTTTCACCGGGATGACCTCGATCTACCACACACCAGATGACGATTTTGAAACGCTCAACATCGAAGGTGTCGTTTCCGTGATTGACTATTCCGAGCAACTGCTGCGTGGAATCGACAATCTCAGGGATCCACCGACGTTCGTCTCGACTCAACCCCGCAGCCGTCGCGCCGCCAGCCGATCGCCGTATTTCGGCATCCAGCCGGATCTGGCAGCGAGCGGTGCCGAAGGTATCGTAATTCGATCGGTCAGAGAAGCGTCTCCTGCGGAAGCGGCTGGTCTGCAGACTAGTGATGTTATCACAAAAATCGATGACACAGCCATTGAAAGCTACCAGTCACTGATCGAGATTCTCATCGCCTCCAAACC